>JGI2924J29684_1078457_pt1 | contig 52551 bp, 56 predicted proteins | sample BenlonsequencITS_FD_29684 | JGI IMG/M metagenome (IMG submission 29684) | reverse complement strand
ATTCGCCTCGGTGACCAATATAAACCGTCCGGGACAGGACGTACTGTCAATACTTTCATGTTCGGGCCGAGACCACGATTGATATGGAATACCACGATGCGATCGCCTCCCTCGAGTCGTTACAACGCCGACGACCGAAACTCGGGACTGAGACGACCGCGGCGCTACTCGCGGAGCTCGGCCGTCCTCACGAGGACGTCGCCTGCGTTCAGATCGCGGGCTCGAACGGAAAGGGGAGCACGGCGCGGATGCTCGAGCGGGTTCTCCGGGAGGCGGGGTACGACGTCGGCCTCTACACCTCGCCGGACCTCGACGACGTGCGCGAGCGGATCCGCGTCGACGGTCGCAAGATCCCGAAGGCCCGGGTCTGTGACCTCGTCGCGGAACTCGAGGACGCCGTCGACCGCCTCCGCGAGGACGGGGACACCCCGACGTACTTCGAGGTGTTGACCGCGCTTGCACTCTCACACTTCGCGGCCGAGTCGGTCGACGTCGCCGTCCTCGAGGTCGGGATCGGCGGACGCTACGACGCGACGAGCGCGGTCGATCCGGTCGCGAGCGCGGTAACCAGCGTCAGCCTGGAGCATACGGGGCTGCTCGGCGAGACGATCGAGGAGATCGCCCGGGACAAGGCCCAGGTCGCTCCCGCCGACGCGCCGCTGGTGACAGGCGCCTCCGGAGCGGCCCTCGAGGCGATCCGAACGGAGACGGACGTGATCTCGGTCGGCCCGGACGAGGCCGAGGTGATCGCGACCGAGGACGGACTGGCGTCGCCCATCGAGAGCGCCGTCTCGATCGCGACGCCGGAGTGGTCGATCGAGACGAACGTCCCCCTCCCAGGTCCCCACCAGGCGACCAACGCCGGGGTTGCGGCGGCCCTGGCCGACCAGCTCGCGAGCGTCGATCCCGACGCGATCGCACGCGGGCTCCGCAAGGCCCACTGGCCCGGTCGGTTCGAGGTCGTCTCGACGGCGCCGCTGGCGGTGTTAGACGGCGCGCACAACCCAGGTGCCTGCGGAACGCTGGCCAATCTCCTCGAGCGCTACGCGTTCGACGAGCTCCACCTCGTCTTCGGCGCGATGACCGAGAAAGACCACGCGGGAATGGCCGCGGCGCTTCCCGCACCTGACGCGGTGTATCTCTGTCAGCCGAACGTCCCGCGGGCCGCCGACCTCGACGTCCTCGCCGACGCCTTCGACGATCGCGCGGGACGGATCGATCGCTCGGGGTCGGTCCTCGAGGCGACCGAACGCGCCCTCTCGCGGGCCGACCAGGACGACTGCGTCCTCGTCGCCGGCTCGCTGTACGCGGTCGCGGAGGCCCGCGACCGCTGGTCGCGGCTCCAGATTCCCAAGCGGACGGCGACCGAGCGGGAGGCCCGCGACGTCCTCGAGGGGCTGGGACTCGAGTCCTCGACCGTCGAAACGACCGCCGAGCGAAGCGTCGGACGGACGGTAAAGACCCACCTGCGCGGACCCCAGGCCGACCGGATCCGGACGGCGTTCGCGGCGATCGGCGGGAGCTGTACGCTCTCGCGGACAGAGACCTCCACCCGCCGGGTGACGACGGTGCTCTCGGGGACCGACGCCCAGTTCCGCGAGCTGATCGACGAGCTCGCAGCCGACGAGCTCGGGCTGGCTCACGTCGCGAATCAGCTCCGGGCAGCCCTCGAGAACGCCGAGGGTGGAGCCGACGCCGACCGGCTCCCCTGGGACCGGGAGACGGCGGTGATGGGTGTGTTGAACGTCACCCCCGACAGCTTCCACGACGGCGGCGAGTACGACGTCCTCGAGGACGCCGTCGCCCGCGCGGAGGCGATGGTCGAGGCCGGCGCCGACGTCGTCGACGTCGGCGGCGAGTCGACGCGGCCCGGCGCCGATCCCGTCTCGGCCGCCGAGGAGATCGACCGCGTCGTTCCGGTACTCCGCCAGCTCGAGGATCTCGAGGTGCCGATCTCGGTCGACACCCGGAAGGCCGCGGTCGCCGACGCGGCCCTCGAGACGGGCGCCGACATCGTCAACGACGTCTCCGGGCTCGAGGACCCCGAGATGCGGTTCGTCGTCGCCGATCACGACGCCTCGCTCGTGGTTACCCACAGCTTGGAGACGCCCGTCGACCCCGACCGCAGCGTCGCCTACGACGACGTCGTCGAGGACGTCCTCTATGATCTCCAAGAGACGGTGCTCCGGGCCGAGCGCGCCGGGATCGATCGCGATCGGATCGTCGTCGATCCGGGGTTCGGGTTCGGCAAGGAACCCGCGGACTGTTTCGCACTGCTCGATCGGCTCGGGGAGTTCCGGGCGCTTGGCTGTCCGCTCATGGTCGGCCACTCCCGGAAATCGATGTTCGACCGCGTCGGCTGCGAGCCCGGCGATCGCCTCCCGCCGACGATCGCGGTGACGACGCTCGCGGCCGCGCGCGGCGCCGACGTCGTTCGGGTCCACGACGTCGGCGCGAACGACGCCGCGATTCGGACGGTTCGGGCGACGAACGATCGGTAACCGTCCGGACCGGGGACTCCGCCGCGGCCGATCGCTCGACAGTACGCTTATGGGACTCCCCTGACCAGTGTGATACATGACCACATCACCCAACAAGACCGGCAGATCGAAGGCCGGACGGACCGCTGATCGCCAAGGACCCCACGACCGAGCCGAGCGGTAAGAGATGGCGATCACAGTCAAAGCCTACGCCGAACACGAGCGCCTCGCTCTGGTTCCGACGCTGCGTCGCGCCGACGACCTTCAGATCACGGTTCTCACGCAGGCCAACACCGACCCCGGATCACACCTCTTTCCGTTCTGGTTCGAGTACGAGGACGTCGACAAACTCGAACGGTTCCTCGAGGACGATCCGACCGTCGACGACTACGAACTCGTCGACGAGGGCGAGGACACCCACATCTACTACATCGAGCACGCCGAGCGGACGAAGCTCCTGAGCCCGGTCGTCACCCAGGTAAACGGGTTCATGTCCTGGGCCGAGACGAAACGCCGGGGCTGGTTCCTGCAGCTCCAGCTTCCGGACCGGGAGGCGCTGACGACGATCTGGGAGTACGCCGAGGAGTACGGCGTGAGCTTCGAGATCGTCGAGGTGTACGGCCGCCCGCGAAACGAGACGAACGTCGCCTACGGGCTGACCGAACAGCAGGTGGAGGCGCTGACGGTCGCCTACGAGTGTGGCTACTTCAGCGAGCCCCGCGAGATGGCGCTGAGCGACGTCGCCGACGAGATCGGACTCTCCTCGACCGCGATGAGCGGTCGGCTCCGTCGCGGGATGCGGAACCTGATCTCCGCGGCGCTGCTCGACGGCGAGGACATCGACTAACGTCGCCGAGAAGCGGTTCCCACGGAGCTGCGAGCAGCTACTCGCCCGTCTCGACGATCTCGTTACGCAGCGTGCCGACGCCCTCGTAGGTGATCTCGACGGTGTCGCCCGGTTCGACCAACCCCGGGTTCGCGGGGCTGCCGAACGCGACGACGTCGCCGGGACGGAACGTGAACCGCTTCGAGAGGTACGAGACGATCTCGTAGGGATCGAACAGCATGAGCTCCGTGTTCGCGTCCTGGCGGCGCTCGTCGCCGATGTCGGTGTGCATGTCGATCCCTCGCGGATCGAGGTCGGTCTCGAGCCATGGTCCGAGCGGGCCGGAGCCGTCGAAGGCCTTCCGTGCCGTGCGTCCCTGCTGGTCGAGCGCGTCGACGTCGTTCATGATCGTGTAGCCGCGAACGACGTCGGGCACCTCGTCCTCGGAAACGTCGTGACAGCGCTCGTCGATCACCGCCGCGAGCTCGCCGGCGTAGGTCAGCTCCTCGGTGAACGCGGGGTACTCGACAGGCTCCTCGTGGGCCAACAGCGACGCCGGCGGCTTGATGAAGAAATCGGGCTCCTCGGGGCGCTCGTACTCCATCTGGTCGAGCGTCTCGGCGTAGTTGCGTCCGACGCAGTACATCGCGGATGGCTCGCAGGGCGGAAGGAGGTCGCCGTCGACGCCGACCTCGTACTCGGCGCCGTCCGTGTGGACGACGCCGTCTTCGTACTGTCCGGTTACCGGTCCGTCGCTCGTTTCGATTCTCGCGAGTCGCATTAGCGGTGGTCGTCAGTCCAGCGGCGTATGTGTACCGATCCGATTTCGGACGTGTCGGCTCGGCCCGTGTTACGCTTTTCCCGCTGCTCGTCGGAGCACGCTTCGCATGACCGAGTACGACACCGACGTGCTGGTCTCGGCCGACTGGGTCGAAGACCACCTTGAGGAGTTCCAGGCGGACGAGCCCGACTACCGTCTCGTGGAAGTCAACAGCCCCGAGTCGCCCGAGGAGGGCGACTTCCCCTCCCGGTACGACGAGGGCCACGTTCCGGGCGCGATCGGACTGCAGTGGGACGAGGACCTCTCCGATCAGGACCAGCGGGACATCCTCAAGAAAGCGGAGTTCGAGGAGACCGTCGGCGAGCACGGGATCAGCGAGGACTCGACGGTCGTCTTTTACGGGAACGGCTGGATCCCCAACTGGTTCGCGCTCTTTGCCTACTGGGAGTTCAAATACTACGGCCACGAGGACGCCCGGGTCTTGGATGGCGGGAAGGACTACTGGGTTAACGAGGACTACCCGCTGACCGACGAGGAGCCGGAGTTCGATCCCGTCGAGTACACCGCGAAGGGGCCCTTCGAGAGCATCCGTGCCTACAAGGACGACGTCGACAAGGCCCGCGAGGCGGACATCCCGATGGTCGACGTCCGCTCGCCCGAGGAGTTCACGGGCGAAATCATCGCCCCGGAGGGGCTCCGCGAAACCGCCCAGCGGGGCGGTCACATCCCCGGTGCCTCGAACGTCCCGGTGAAGACGAACCTGCGCGAGGACGGCCGATTCAAGGGGCCCGACGAACTCGAGGAGCTGTACGGCGACCAGGGGATCGACGGCGAGGAAACGGTCGTCACCTACTGCCGGGTCGGCGAGCGCTCGGCGATCGCCTGGTTCGCGCTCCACGAGCTGCTGGACTACGAGGACGTCCACAACTACGACGGTTCCTGGACCGAGTGGGGGAATTTGATTCGAGCGCCGATAGAGAAGGGCGAGGGTGAGTGAGTGCAGCGAACGAACCCTCGAAAAAGCGAGCGGGGAACGAACGTGACCCGCGAGAAAGGCGAGGACGCGACTGAACGGAGTGAGGGAAGCGTCCTCGAAAAAGCGAGCGGGGAACGAACGTGACCCGCGAGAAAGACGAGGACGAAGACGGCTGACCGAAGCGACCGCGTCCTCGGGCCAGGGAGGGTGTTTCGGTTTGGCTCGCCGCCTTTAGCGAGCTGTACGTAACTTGTAGCGAGAGATCATGTCTACCCGTGCTTAATGACGTTTTCTGGTGACTGATTCCCTATGCGCCACATTGAAATTTCACTCCGAGCGCAGACGCGTGAACCGGTTCTGGAGGAACTCGACTCGAAAGCTATCGACTATACCGTCGTTCCGACCGACGACGGTGAGTACGCCGTCCTCGTCTCGTTTACACTCCCGACGAATGCAGTCGAGACCGTCTTGGATGACTTGCGGGACGCAGGGCTTGATGAGGAGGATCACACGGTCGTCGTCACCGCAGACACGATCATCTCGCGTCAGTTCGGTGCACTCAAGCGGCGATACGCAAGCGAGATCTTGGGCGATGAGCGTCTTGGTCGCCACGAATTATCTGTTGAGTCGAACAGTCTCATTTCGACGATACCGATCTACGTGACGATGACGCTGCTCAGTGCAGTCGTCGCTACGGCCGGCCTGTTACTCGATTCGGCCGCTGTCGTGGTCGGTTCGATGGTCATTGCACCGTTGATCGGGCCGGCGCTCGCAGCCAGCGTTGGAACCGTTCTCAACGAAAATGACCTCTTCTGGAACGGACTCAAGTATCAAGCACTGGGTGTCATCGTCGCAATCGTCAGTGCCGCGGCGTTCGCATGGGTCGCGAGATCGATGGTTCTCGTCCCACCGGGCATCGATATCGTCGAGATCGACGAAGTCAGTGAACGACTCCTTCCGGATCTCCTCTCGCTGTTCGTTGCGCTCGGAGCAGGAATTGCGGGCGTGCTGAGCCTCGCAACTGGGATCTCGGCCGCACTGGTCGGTGTCATGATCGCTGCAGCGTTAATTCCGCCTGCCGCAGCGGCTGGAATCGCGATTGCATGGGGGACCCCTAACGCTGCGGTCGGATCGATCATCCTCGTTTTTGTCAATCTACTCGCTATCAATATCACCGGACTCCTGACGCTATGGGTTATGGGCTACCGACCACATGTCTGGGGAGAAACGGGAGTCGCACGGGAGCAAGTTCGACGACATATCATCGTCTTCTCGGTTGCGATCCTTGTTCTGTCGACGTTCTTGATTGGGGTCACCTGGGCATCGTACGAACATACTACTCTCGAAAGCATCCGTCTTTAGCTAATACTCAGAGTAATACCGAATAACACCGTTTTGGAGGTAGATTTCGTCAGCATACGACCGCTGCGGGACGAAAAAGCAGTCTCTGCATTATCTGTACTGTTGACTCTCAGCCGCATCAGCGGTTCAGCCGCTAGATTCGTTCGACTAATACCGTTAAGCATAATTCCGCCACGGAGTATAACCAGCAGTCTTAGCTAAAGACGAATGCTCTCGAAAGCACCATCGAGACGGAATCGGAAGCCGTCCTCGAGTCATCAGAGTACGAGGACGTCCATCTACTCGGCGTTGAACTGTTCCTCGAAGAAGGTATCCCCCTCGAAACGGAGGTGTTGCTCGAAAGCGGGATCGGGCTCGAACGACCCGAACGTGTCGTTATCACGGTTGAACAACCAGTTGGTGACTCGAATCCGGAGTTGCCGGCAGCGTTAAACGAACGCATCAACGAGCAAACGGAGTTTGATATCACAGTTCACGTTCGATTCATCGAATATGATACGAATTGAATGCTGCGTGTCTGTTACCAAGAACAGCGCGTGCGTCGACGACGTGAGAACGTTTTCCCGAATTCGAACGAGGACGTCGCCGTCCTCGGAAACCGCTACTTGCGACTGACGGACGGCGGGGCTGTGGACGCCCGTGAGACCGCTTTCTGCGACTCAGCGAGTCGGCGAGTGCGGAGAGCGGTGGCTACTCGGTCGGTTCGTCCTCGATCTCCCATTCGAGCGTGACGGTGATCTCCTCGCGGTCGCCCCCAAGCATCGGCGATCGTTCCTCGACCTCGATCCCGTACTCGAGCGTCGAGGACGGCGTCAGCGCCAGGGTCTTGTTGCCGACGTGGACGTCGACCGGACCTTCGCCGCGGATCTCCCGGGCGAGGTCCTGCAACAGGTCGGCCGCTTCGTCGCGCGAGACGTCCTCCTCGTGGTCCGTCGTTTCAGCCATACGCGTATTGGCACCGGGCTGACGTATATAGGTTGGCGGCGAAGTGGCAGGCTCGAGGCCGGCGATCTAGGCGAGAACGGACGCCAGGTTCTCGTAGCGGATCGCGGCCCGCGCCGAGCGATCGAGGTCGAACCGCTCGAACAGCTCGAGCTGCGGGATCGCCTGTTCGGGGTGGAGAAAGTCGGTGCCAAACACCAGCTGGTCGGCGTGGGTCTCGAGGAAGGCTTGCCCGAACGCGGGATCGCGGGTGAGCGCGTTCCAGCCCGAGATCCCCGAGAGGTCGCCGTAGAGGTTGTCGTACCGCCCGAGAAGCTCCGGGACGCGTCCGGGCTCGTCGATCTCGCCGTCGGGGTACTCTCCGAGGTCGGCTTCCTCGACGTCGGCCGCGACGTGGGCCCACCAGCCGTGGGCGTGCGCGAGGAAGTCCACCTCCGGAAAGGAGGCGACAACGTCCTCGAGGCCCGGGAGGCCGACGTCGTCGGTCATCGCCTTCTCGTCGGTGTGAAAGAGGATCGGGAGCTCGTGCTCGGCACACAGCTCGTAGAGCCGCTCGACGCGGGGGTCGTCGATCGGTACGCCGGCCTTCAGCTCGCCGAACCCGCGGGCGCCCCGTTCGACGTATCGCTCGAGCAGATTCTCGGCGGCGTCCTCGCCGTAGACGAGCGTCCGCGGATCGATCGTACAGAACGGGAGCAGGCGCTCGGGGTAGGCGTCGACCTGATCGAGGACCCACGGACTCGAGGCCGGTACCGGGTAGCTCTCCGGGGAGTCAAGCGCCAGCACGACGGCGCGGTCGATCCCGTTCTCGTCCATCCACGCGATCAGCTGATTCGCACCGAGTGGCACCCTGCCGAGCGTCTCCTCGGGAATCAGGTGAACGTGTCCGTCGAACAGCGGTAACTCGTCGGTGTTCCGCGAAGCGGCGGTTCGCTCGTCCGTTTCGCCGTTCGGGTCGTTCGTCCTTGCGCCGACCGATCCCGTCGTTCCGATCGCCCCGGCAGCGACGACGCCGGCGGCTCCTTCGAGGACGCGACGCCGCGCGGATCCGCGGTCGGAAGTCGATCGATCGCCGTCTCGAGCAGGCGTCATGGGGGTCGTCCGACGAGCGGCGTGAAAACGCTCGGGGGTCGTGGCGGGGACTCTTTCGAGAGCGTCGGCCTCGAGCCGGTACCGCTACGCCGCCACGAGACGAACGACGCGACCGATGCCACGAAACGCCCTCGTCACTGGTCCGCCGCGAAGCGGGAAGACGACCGCACTCGAGCGAACCGTTGCTGTGCTTCGGGACGACGGGAAGGCCGTGGGCGGGCTCGTCTGTCCCGAACTCCGCGAGGACGGCGACCGCGTCGGGTTCGAGATCGTCGATCTGGCGACCGGTGAACGAGCGGTGATGGCACACGTCGACGTCGACGGTCCCGCCGTTAGCAGGTACGGGGTCGACGTCGCCGCGGTCGGTCGGCTCTCCCGGTCGGCGCTTTCGACGGCCGTCGACGACTGCGACTGCGTCGTTATCGACGAACTCGCGCCGATGCAACTCGAGAGCGATCAGTTCGTTACGGCCACGCGGCGCGTGCTCGACTCACGGACACCGGTCCTCGCGTCGATCGCCGTCCGCGAGTCGGACCCGTTTCTCGAGTCGGTTCGGTCTCGCGAGGACGTCGCGATCTTCGCGGTGACACCGGAGACCCGCGACGCGCTTCCGGCGGCCCTGATCGAGTGGATTCGATCGAGCTGACGCTTGTCCGTAATAATTCACTCGTTCGGAACGTTCCCCGATCCGTGAGGAAACTATTACTGATTGGTTGTGATGTCATCACACGACTCAACTCGGGCCAACGTCCGGGGTGAGTGGTTACCATGATGGGTGATGCTTCGATCAGTACCGCCACTCGATCCGCAGCACGAATACACGACGCAGTCAGTCCGAGACGGGCACGTGTGAACGGTGGACGCCAATCCGGCTCGAAGCACGGGACTCCCGCTCCGAGACAGCGTCGGTCGAAACTGGAGGTGACCACCCGTGTCGGTTGAGACGCTGGGGGCGGACGTCGTTGTTCTCCAGGTGCTGGGCTGGCCGATCGAGCTGTTGCTCGCGATGCTCGTCGCCGCGTTCGCCGGCGGCGTCCTCGGCGCGGCGCTCGGGGCGCTTCCCGCGTTCGTGTTTACCGGGTTCATGGTGATCGCGGGTGAGATGGCTCGAATCGCCGGAATGGTCTCCCTCGAGGACGGGTTCGGGCTCGGAGATCCCGCGGGGGGCGTCACCGCCGAGATCGCCTTCGGTGCCTTCTTCGGCCCGCATATCGCCTTCGCGGCGGGTGCCGCCGCGACCGCGTACGCCGCGAAGCAGGGGTACATGGAGCCCGGGTTCGGCGGGAACTGGGGGTATCACGACGGGAAGAACATCCTGATCGCGTTCGCCGGCAAGCACGACGACGTGTTGCTCGTCGGCGGTGCGTTCGGCGTCCTTGGCTTCCTAGTGTTTTTCGTCTCCGACGGCCTCGGCCTGCCGTGGGATCCGATCGCGATGGGCGTCGTGATCTCGGCGCTCGCGCACCGACTCGCGCTGGGGTACGGCGCGATCGGCGACGTTCGTGCCGACGGCCTCCTTGACGTCTCGCCGTTCGAACGCGAGGACGACCACGCGACCGCGGGCGAAGCCGGCGAGCCGGATCCTCGACTCGACGTCGAGCCCTGGCTGCCGTGGTACTATCAGTGGTCCGGCGTCACCATCATCGGGTTCGCGTTCGGCGTCCTCGGCGGACTCACGTTCTGGGCGACCGGCAGTCCGTACCTCGCGTTCGGGATCAGCGCGGCCAGCCTGATCTTTCTCAATCTCGGCATTACCGACGACTTCGCCACCTTTCAGGTACCGGTGCCCGTCACACACCACATCACGCTCCCGGCGGCGACGGCGCCGATGGCTTACGCCGGGTTGACGCTGGCCGACGCGACGCCGAGCGCAGCCCAGGCGGAGCTCCTGCTGGCCGAGGCGATCGTCCTCGGGGCGATCTTCGGCGTTCTCGGCGCGCTGTTCGGCGAACTCTCCCAGCGGATCTTCTACATGCACGGCGACACCCACTGGGACCCGCCCGCGACCAGCATCGTCGCGACGACGTTCGTCATCGCCGTCCTCGCGCTCGTCGGCGTCTTCCCGACGTCGGGCTGGGTGCCGCTTCCGATATAGACCGCTCGACGTCCCGCGTGGTTCGAGGGGCGTCGTCGCGTTTCACCGTCGGCCGCGTTTCTCCGAGACTGGCCGCGGTCTCGAAGCCGCGGCTCCGTTCAGCGCTCGACCACGAGGTAGGTTCGGGCACCCCGACGTTCGAGGGAGACGCGGTCTGTCTCGAGGTTCACCTCGACGTAGGTCTCGATCTCCTCGAGGTGCAGCGAGGAGACGTCGACCCGCCGCCGCGGCGGTCGACGCGCCGCGACGGCGTCGGCGAGTTCGGTTCGCTGGCTCCGGGCGTCGATCCGCACCACGGTCTGGGACATAGTTCGAAATCGACCGGACGGACCGTGAATCCGATCCGTCCGGGGTGAAAGTGAAAGTGCAGGCTACAACGGCGACACCGAGCCTATCCGATGTCGAGCGTCTTGACGTCGACCGCGTGCGGTCCGTCGTCGGTCTCCAGGGTCGTCGCGTCGACGATCGCACCCCGGGCCCGCTCGCGCCAGTCGTCGACCGCCTCGGCGTGGCGTTTCCGGATCCGATCGGTCTCTTCGGCCGACGCGTCCGCGCGTTTGTCCTCGAGCGTGGGGTAGTTCGCGACCGCGTCGTCCTCGAGGAGCGCGTCGGGCGAGACGTGAACTGCACCGGTCACGCGAGCGTCGTCCTCGTGGTAGACGTGAATTCTGGCCCGCATTCGGCCGTGAAACGGCGGCGTCGCTCGAAGAACGGCGGTGCCGGGATTCTCCCGACCGTAGACGTAGGCGTCAACGACGTCCGTCGCGGAGACGGCGATCGAACGGATCGACGACGGGTCCCCATCGGCTGTCATCGCGCCGTCGTACGGCTGCCTCCGTGTTAACGTCGGCGACGCACTGGCCGTCGGCTCCGTCGATCCCGACCCGGCAATAGAGTAGCTAGTCCTTGATGGGTCAGGAGATCGACAGTCGGGACGATGCCGTCTCAGTCGGGTACCACCGTGCCGGCCACGACCGCTGCTGGTGCTATCGAGGAGTCACTCGCGGTTCCGTTCGACGATCCGATCCTGATCTTCGGGCTCGCGATGGTGATCTTTCTGGTCGCACCGCTGGCGCTCGAGCGGTACCGACTTCCCGGAATCGTCGGGATCATCCTCGTCGGCGCCGCGATCGGCCCCAACGGCCTTCACCTGCTCGAGCGCGACGCGACGATCCAGCTGCTCGGTGAGGTCGGACTCGTCTACCTGATGTTCGTCGCGGGCCTCGAGATCAACCTCGGCCAGTTCGTCGAGTACAGGGATCGCAGCGTCGTCTTCGGGCTGCTCTCCTTTCTCGTCCCGCAGGCGGTCGGCACCGTCGTTGGCGTTTACGTTCTCGATCTGACCGTTGCGGCCGCGTCGCTGTTCGCCGCCATCTTCGCCTCACATACACTGCTCGCGTATCCCGTCGTCAACCGTCTGGGAATCGCGACCAACGAGGCGGTGACCGCGACGATCGGCGGGACGATCCTGACCGACACTCTCGCCTTGCTCGTGCTCGCGGTCGTGATCGCCTCCATCGACGGGGCGCTCGACGCCGCGTTCTGGCTCCAGCTCGGGGTCGGGCTGACCGTCTTTTTCGTCGGTGTCTGGCTGCTCGTCCCTCGGCTCGGACGGTGGTTCTTCCGCGGCCGCGCCGAGGAGAGCTACTTCGAGTTTCTGTTCGTCATGGCCGTCCTCTTTCTCTGTGCGTTCCTGGCCGAACTCGCCGGCGTCGAGCATATCATCGGCGCCTTCCTCGCCGGACTCGCGCTCAACCGGCTGATTCCCGAAACCGGACCACTGATGAACCGCATCGAGTTCGTCGGCAACGCCCTCTTTATCCCCTTCTTCCTGCTGTCCGTCGGGATGCTCGTCGACGTCCGCGTCCTTCTGGCGGGCGCCGACACGCTGGTCATCGCCGGCTCGCTGATCGTCATGGTCTTCACGACGAAGTACGCCGCGGCGTGGGCGACCGGGAAGCTCTACGGCTACGATCGCGACGAGGTCCGGAGCATGTTCGGACTCTCGGTCGGCCAGGCCGCGGCCGCACTCGCGATCGTCCAGATCGGCTTCGACGCCGGCGTCCCCGGGTTCGGACTCGAGATGCTCAACGCGGTCGTACTGATGATCCTTGTCGTCGCCATCGTCAGCCCCGCCGTCGTCGAACGCTCCGGCGGCGTCCTCGCCCGGAACCGCGAGCAGCGACCCTACGACCCCGACGAGACGCCACAGCGGATCCTCGTCCCGGTCTCCAGCGAGTCGCGATACGCCGAGTCCCTGCTGGACCTCGCCTTCGCGATCCGGGACGTGCGCGTCGGAGAGCCGGTGCATACGGTCTCGGTCGTCCCTCCGGAGTCGGTCACACGAACCCGCTCCCGGGTCGCCGCGGCCGAGGACGCCCTCGCCGACCTCGAGGAGTACGCCGCGGGCGCGGAGGTACCGATCGAGGGCCACGCGCGGATCGACCACAACGTCGCCTCGGGGGTCGTCCGCTCAGCACTCGAGAACCGGATCTCGACGCTCGTCATCGGCTGGGACGGCGCCCGCTCCCGGGAGCAACGGGTGTTCGGCCACACCATCGATCAGGTGCTGCGCCGAACCACACAGCTGACGCTGGTCGGGCGCGTCCGCGAACCGCTCAACACGACCCGTCGAATCGTCCTGGTCCTCCCGCCGGGGATCGATCGTAACGACGGCTTCCCCGAAGCGCTGCGCACGGCGAAGCTGGTCGCCGAGCGAACCGGTGCACCGATCCGCGTCCTCGCGGTCGAGGGCGACGCCGAAGGGCTCGAGGACGCCTTCGCGACCGTCGAGCCGGACGTCCCCGAGACGATCGAGTCGGTGGCCGACTGGACGGCGCTTCGCTCGCGGCTGCGCGAGGTGCGGGGCCCAGACCTCGTCGTCTGTGTGAGTGCCCGTCGGAACGACCCCGGCTGGCACCCCGAGCTACAGACGCTTCCCAAGCGCGTCTCCCGGCTCACGGAGGGCAACTTCGTGATCATGTACCCCGCGACCGAGGAGCGCGAGGACGACCGTCGGTTCCTCCGGCTCACGTAGTGATGGGGGTCGGCGTCGAGGGCTGCGGGGGCACCGCCCCGACGTCGTGACCCGGTCGTACGACGGTGAGTCGAAACCGACGGAGTCGATGTCGGATACCGTCGAGCGGGCCGTGGATCCGCGAGCCGATCGAGTCGGCGAGAACGTAGAGACCCCTCGTGACACGACCGTTCGGCAACGTTCGAGTTACACGGAGCTGAAAAATCAGTCAATAATATAAGAATATTTGATAATAGTAAATAAAATCTATCACCTGGATTAGTTGACAATCCATTGAATTGATGGTGGGGTGGCGAAGATAGCTAACGGATGCCTGGAACGACTATTGTCAGGTGTTGCGGGGGGAACGTTCACGATCAGGGGAGAGTCGATCGCGTCCTCGATTCCGTTTGCTTTACCGAATCCTACGAGCGCGAAACGGTGGTCCGGAACGCAGGGGGAACGGTCGCGTCCACCGGGTACGACTCGTACCCGACCGAGGTCGTCGAAACCGACGAGTGGACGATCCTGCTGGAGGGACGGATCTACGATCGCCGTGATACCGAAGCCGCGCTCCGGAACGTGGCGACATGGATCGACGGGGGGAACGCCGAGCGCCTGGCGGAGTGGGTGGCGACGCGTGACGGCGACTTTCTCATCACTGTCGTCGACCGCACGAGCGGGAGTACCTGGGTCGTCAACGACGTTTTCGGACGGCTCCCGACCTACCGGGCCACGGTCGGAGACACGACGATCGTCACCCGCGAACTCAAAGTCGCCCGGCGACTCGCGGCCGTCCTCGAGGGACGACCCGTCGGCGTCGACCGGCTCGGTCTCGGACAGATGCTGCTGTTCGGTTACCCGCTCGGAACCCGGACGCCGTTCGACGGCGTTCGACAGCTGCCGCCGGGCTCGCTGCTCGAGGTCGAGCGCAACGAGGTCACGTCGCTCCACGAGTTCCGGTTCGACCGCTACGAGAACGACGATCGGAGCGTCACCGAGAACGCTCGCGCGCTGACGGACCGTTTCGTCGAGGCGTGTCGCCGACGCGCTGGAACGACCGAGACCTCGATCGTCTCGCTGAGCGGCGGGCTCGACTCGCGTGCGGCTATCGCCGGCTACGACGCGGTACTGGGCGACACGTCCAAGGGGACGCTGCTCGCCGCGACGTCGGTACGAGAGGACGGCGCCAACACCGACGAGGCGAACGTCGCCCGCGAGGTCGCCCACACGCTCGGCGTGCCGTGGTCGTCGTACTTCGTCGACAGGACCGAGCGCCACCGGGAGGCCCTCTTGGAGATGACCCAGGGGATGAACACCGTCGGCATGTCGCTGGGTCTCGATTTCGCCGAGCAGCTCGCTGCCGACCACCCGGGGGCGACCCTGGTAACCGGCGACGGTGGGGACAAGATCTTCCCCGACCTCACCCCGCCGACGGCGGTCGATTCGAGGACGGAGCTCGTCGAGACGCTCGTCCGAACGAACCAGCAGTTTACACCGGCGGAGATCGAGGACCTGATCGGCCTCGACGCGGATCGCCTCGTCGACTCCGTCGCCGAGCGGATCGACGCCTATCCCGAGGCGACGCTCGAGGGCGCCCACACTCACTTCCTGATTCGCGAACGAGGCATCAACATGCTCAACCACGGCGAGGACCGGACTCGCCACCACCTCTGGACGACGACGCCGTTCTACGCGCCGGACCTGTTCGCAGCGGCGATGGCCTGCCCGCCCGAACAGAAGGCGGGGACCGAGCTGTACCGCGAGTTTCTCTCCCTGCTCTCGAGGGAGCTCACCGAAATCGAGTACGTCGACTTCGGCGTCCCGATCACCTCCGTCGAGTACAGGGCCAAGAAGTTCGCCTACGGCTGGCTCGGCGCGCGCCCGGCGTTAAAAGAACGCGTCCGCTCCCTGCTTGGGTCACAGAGCGGCGAGGGCGGAATCCACTCCCGGCAGCTGCTCGCCGAGGCCATCGCCGACGCCAACGGGCTCGGTCGCCACTTCTCGGCGGAGGAGCTCCAGCGGATCGCCTGGGACGGAAGCGGGCATCGCCCGCATCAGCGATACCAGCTGGCGACCCTCGTCGCCGCGCTCGACCCGATCGAGCCGCCCGCACGACAACCCGCCCGGAGTCGACCCGTGCTGCAGGGCCAGCACTGAGCGATCGTCGCCTACCTGTCTCGCTGGCCGCCACCGCAGTGGAGGAACGCAGCGCCCCGGGCGTCGGCCGAGGCGCCGACGCTCGCGTCCGCGAGCAGGACTACTGCCCGTCCGGGTCCGCCGGGGCGTCACAACCCAAGACGGCGACCGTTTCCTCGACCGGTTGGGCCTCGTTCCACGCTTCGATCGCCGCTCTCGACCAGCCGGTGTCCGCGTCGTCGACGGGTCCGTAACCCGACGGCGGCGACCGGTGTTCCGTCGCCTGCTCGTAGGCGTAGGCGAGCTCGAACAGCCGCGCTTCCTCGAACCGCGGCACGACGATTTCGATTCCGGCGGGCATCCCGGTACGGTCCGTAAACCCGATCGGAACCGTCATCGACGGGAAGTCGAGCGGTGGCGTAAACTGCGCGTTCGCGCCCCACCCCTCCTCGGCGTCGATCCGCGGCGGGCTCTGGATGAGCGTCGGGAACACGAGCGCGTCGAGATCGTTCTCGACCATCGGTTTCAGCACTTCCCGCCGGAGTGCGGGTTCCTCGCTGAGCGCGTATCGGTACTCGAGGTCCTCGTCGGTGGCGTCTCCGTCCACCTCCGCGCGGCGTTCGAGCGTCGGACAGTTCCCCGGCGAGTACTCCCCCGACTCGAGTATCTCCTCGATGTCCGACGGCGCACCGTCCGCTTCGATCCCGTCGAGGTAGTCGCCCTTGTCGCGGCTGTACTCCGATTCGGTGTCGGTGTTCACCTCGCCGATACGATCGGCCGACGGCGGGTCGACGGGATCGACGACCGTCGCGCCTGCCGCCGCCATCTCCTCGAGCGCCGCGTCGAACAGGTCGGTCACCTCCTGCATGTCCGCGGCGAGTTCCTTGTCGTCCGGCTCGTCGGCCTCCGCTCCCAGCGGGCCCGGCCCGACGAACGCCCGATAGACGCCGATTCCCGCGCCGTGCAAACCGTCTTCGTCGAGGGAGTCGACGTATCGTTTCCCGCCGTCGTGCGGGAGCTCGCCGTCGCTTTTGACGGTGCGATCGTCGGCGGGGTCGTAGCCGACCATCGCGTCCAACAACAGTGCGGCGTCCTCGACCGTTCGAGTCATCGGCCCTGCGGTATCGTCGTTTAGCGCGAGCGGGATGATCCCCTCCCGGCTGACGAGGCCGGTCGTTGGACGGAGACCGACGAGACTGCAAGCCGACGCCGGAACGCGCACCGAGCCGCCGGTGTCCGTTCCGACCGAAAGCATGGTCAGGTTCGCGGCCGTCGCGGCACCCGACCCGCCGCTGGAGCCGCCCGCGAAGCGCTCCCGATCGTACGGGTTCTTCGTCGCTCCCCCGATCGAACTCACCCCGTCGTAGCCGAACGCGAACTCGTCGAGGTTCGTCTTCGCGAGGACGATCCCGCCAGCCTCTCGAATTCGCTCGACGAGCGTCGCGTCCTCGTCCGGAACGTAGTCGTCCATCACGACGGCGCCCCCGGTCGTGGCCATGTCGTCGGTTTCGATGTTGTCTTTCACCGTCACGGGGATCCCGTGTAGGGGACCGGCGAGCTCACCGGTCTCTGTCACTTTTCTGTCGAGTTCCTTCGCTCGCTCGAGGACGTTCGGGTTGATCGCCAGGATCGAGTCGAGCTCGTCGTCGTACGCCTCGATACGGTCCAGATACGTTTTGACGACCGACTCGGCCGTTATGTTGCCGCGTTCGTAGTCCGATCGCAGCGAACGCGCGGACGCCTCGATCGGATCGAACTCGCAGTCCTCGTCACCGCCGCTGACGGAATCGGCACCGTACCCCGCGAGTATCGACGCGCCGAGCACCGCGCCGCCGGCACGTAACACGTTTCGTCGACTCGATTCACGAGGGGAAGAGTGCTCCCCGTCCCCCACGTTTCCGTCTGCCTGATCCATAGCTACAGCGTCATTGATCAATAAGACACGGATAAAATCTTGGTACTAAGAAAATAATTGAATCTGAAGGGGACAGAAGACGAGATAGGCGTATATATTTTGGATGGCTTTTCAGGTTATGGTTATAAATTAGACGATCGAAAACCTCTGGATCCAGTAGTGAACGCCGACGGTGGGCGGGAAACGGACGGTTGCCGTCAGTCGTTCACCGATCGTTTCCGTCACTCGGCTCGAACACCCGCGCCTGCACGTCGGTCGAGACGCCGTAGGTCGCGTCCGCGAGAGACTCCGGACGATCAGTGTCATCCTCGTAGCGGGCCCGCAGCGACGCCTGTACGGCCTCGCGGACGCAGGCTCGGGTCGCCGCGCCGACGGGCGTCGCGCTCCCCGAAAACGCCGCGGGCTCGCCGTCGGGGTCGTGGCCGACGACGACCGCGTCGGTCGTCGTCCCGGGAAACCCCGTCTCGACGAGCAGCGTCGCCGCCTTCGCCTCGGCGGCGACCGCGACGAGGTTCGCCAGCGCGCCGTCGGCGAGGCGCCGATCCGCGGTCACGAGGACGTTGACCGTCCCCGTGGGCGAGTCCTCGACGGAGGACGGCTCCGGGAGCGTCCCACCCGCGGGCGACATCGGCAGCGCCGCGGGGTTCGAGATCCCCGCCGTCGCGCAGGCCGTCACCGGGCCACAGCGGGCGCCGCGGGCGTGGTCGGCGTCGACGCCGGTGAACAGGACGGGTCCAGCGTCCTCGAAGCCGGCCCGTTCGAGGCGCTCGTCGGCGTACGCCGCCAGGTCGGTTCGGGCCCACCCCTCGGGCACCGAGACGTTGTACGCGGAGTCGGCCGACCGACGGCCGCCGTTCCACCCCGTCGAGAGCCACTCCGTGCCCGGACGGGCGAGCCGTATGACGCCGTCCCGTCTGCGGATCTCGGGGCTCACGGCGGACGCCCCAGCGCCTCGAGAAGCCGGTCGTTCGCCGCCCGGTCTTTGATCGCCACCCGAACGTGGGAATCCAGCCCCCGGAACGTCGTCGCGTCCCGGATCGCGACCCCGCTGTCGCGGGCGCGCTCGAGGACGTCCGACACGCACCGATCGCCGACGTCACACAGGAGGTAGGGTGCGTCCGAGGGGGCGACCTCGAAGCGGACCGAAAGCGCCTCCCGTATCCGCTCGCGCTCGCGGGCGACCCGAGCCCGGGTTTCCTGGACGAACTCGTCCTGGCGCAGACAGTGGGCGCCGACCCGCGCGGCGGGCGTTCCCAGCGACCAGGTCCGGCGGGCCGTCTCGAGATCCGCCCGCAGGTCGCCGCTCGCGACCGCGAATCCCGCCCGCAGCCCCGGAAGGCCGAACAGTTTCGTGAGCGAGCGCGCGACGACGACGTTCTCGCGGTCGAGCCCCGCGGCCGAGGGAACGTCGGTAAACCCGAGGAACGCCTCGTCGACCAGCAGGGTCGTTCCAGCCTCGCCACAACGGGTGGCGAACGCCGCGAGCGCGTCGGGGTCGGCCGCCTCTCCCGTGGGGTTGTTCGGCGTACAGACGACCGCCAGCGCGCAGTCCGCGAGCGCGTCGGTCCCGATGTCGAGTATGTCGTCGACGCGGACGAAGACGGGCGTCGCGCCCTGCAGCCGAACCTCGCGGGCGTACTCGCCGAAGCTGGGGTAGGAGACGAGTGCACTGTCGCCCGGTTCCAGCGCCCGCTCCATCGCCAGGCGGATCGCAGCCAGCCCGCCGGGGGTCGGGATCACGCGCTCGGGATCGCAGCCGACGAACCGCGCCGCGGCCGCCCGGTAGTCGGGGGAGGCGTCGTCGGGGTAGCGGCGACTCGCCTCGAAGGCGTCCCGATAGACCGCCTCCGCGCCCTCGGGCGTCTCGGGGTTCGTGTTCGCCGAGAAGTCCAGGATCTCGCGGTCGGGCTCGCCACCGTGGGGCACCCGCTCGGCGGTACGGATCGCGTCAGGATCCATGCCGTCTCTCCGGGCGTTCGACCCCTTCGTCGGTCGATCCGTCGCGCTCGTCGGTCGATCCGTCGCGCTCGTCGTCGATCCCGAGCCGCTGGCAAACGTCCTCGAAGCGGTCCCTGACCGCCCCCATCCTGTCGTCGGGGACGAGCGAGAGCGCACCACCCATCGCGACGCCCTCCTTGGCCTCACCCGCACAGTAACGGGCCATCGCGACGTGGTCGCGCCCGTCGAAGCCGGGGTCGGTGACGGTCAGCTCACAGTCGAGGCGGGCGCACGCTTCGGAGAGCGTCTCGCCTCGCTCGTCCGCGACGAATGAGGTCGTCGCGATCCGGATCGACTCGTCGACTCCCGCGTGCCGGAGGAGGGCCGCGACCGCGACCATCTGGGTCCCCCCGGCGAGGACGACGTCGGTGCCGTCCTCGAGTGCGCCCGCGGCGATCCCGGCGACGACAGCCTGGACGGGGTCGCCGACGGCCCGGATCGCTTGCAGGGGAGCGTCCTCGCAGTCGCCCGGTTCGAGCCCGCTCTCCTCGAGGCCGTGCTCGACGACGCGGCGCTTTCGCTCGAGGGGGTTCTCGGGCAGCGACGAGGACACCTCGACGGGCTCGCCAAGCGCGGTCAGCGCGCCGAGGGCGGTCGTCGTCCCACCCGGGATCGTCTCGCCGAGCAGGAGTTCGTCGTCGGGGAGGTCGCGGCCGTACTCCCGCGCGCGTTCGAAGAGCCGTTCGGCCCCGGAAACGGCGACGGGCTCGCGGACGTCGGCTCCGGGCTCGGCCTCGAGGTCGACCGTCCGCACCGCGGCCGGCTCGGCGAGGCCTGCGTCGACGACCGCCAGCTCGAAGCCGACGGCCTCCCGAACCGCGCGGGTCACCGCTGCGGGTGTCGGGCAGCCCGTCGGACTCACCGGGACGACGGGCGCCTCGGTTGGCTCGCCGTATGCGAGGATTTCGGCGTCGGCCGCGGGGGTGTGGGCCATCAGCTCCGGCGCGGCGCCCGCAGCGCTGATCCCGTCGATCAGCGCCGTCTCGGTCGTCCCGGCAGCCAGGACTACTCGCATCGGTCCTCCGCGATGCGGGCGTCTTCGAGTCGGTTCACGTTCACCGCCAGTCGCGGGTCGTAGCTCACCTGTGTCATGGATTCCTCCGTCGTGCCGACGACGTTGACCCCGGTCGGCGCGAGGTGGGGGGCGTCCTCGAGTCTGGTGTCGACGCCGACCCCCAGACGGCGCTTCAGCGCTGCGGGGACACAGACGGTCCGCGAGGCCTCGCGTTCCCCGTAGAGCCCGAGAACGCGATCGACGGCCGCGTCCTCGAGCAGCGGGAGGTCGGCCGCGACCGACAGCACGGGCGGCTCAACCGCGGGATCCTCGAGGGCCGTGAGCAGGTCGGTCACGTACCCCTCTCCCTCGGTTTCGATCGTCCGGACGTCCTCGGTTCGCTCGAGTCGAGCGGCCGTCTCGGGGGCGTTCGGCGAGACGACCGCGAACACCGTCTCGATCCGGCTCGCCTCGAGGCCTGCTAGCACGCGGTCGACCATCGGCGTCCCGGCGATCGGATACAGGGGCTTCTCGCGGGCGCTCTCGAGGCGCGTCCCCCTCCCGCCGCACATCAGGAGAGCGTCCACGCGATCACCCCCGCATGTAGTCCGAGGACGCGACCGATCTCGGTTGCCGCGCCGAAGACGTCGCCACTGACCCCACCGAGGTTTCGCCGTGCCCAGTGCCAGGGGAGCGCGACCCCGACGAGGGTTCCCGGGACGGCGACCGCTGCGGGGTGGGGCCAGAGGAGGACTGCGGCTCCGAGGACGACGCCTGCGGGCGCGAGGAATTGACCCGGGGCCGTCGCCTCGGTCAGCTGGCTCCCCATCCCCTCGTGGCTCGCGGTCCCGAAGCAGGCCATCGCGGCCAGCCCGAGCCTGGCGCCGACCTCCGCGGCGATCGCGACGACGACGGCCGTCGCTGGCGGGAGCTCGGCGACGCCGAGGGCGCCGAGCGCGAGCCCCGCAACGGTCAGCGAAACGGCCAGGAGCGCGCCCACTCCGGTGGTCGTGTCCTTCAGCACCTCCTGTCGGCGATCGCGGTCGCCGTGGACGACCAGCGCGTCGCCCAGGTCCGCGACGCCGTCGAGGTTGTGGATCCCCACGACGGCGTAGACGGCGAGCAGGTACCCCAGCGCGACCGTCGGCGCCCCGAGGACGTCGGCAGCCAACAGCGGGATCGCGGCCAGCGAGCCGGCGACGAGCCCGACGAACGGGAGCGTCGCCGGCCGCGAGCGGAACGCGTCCCAGTCGTCCTCGCGGTGGCCGACGGGGAGCCGGGTGAGGAACGCGAGCGCGCCCCGACAGGCGCCGAGCCACGTCCTCACGCGACCACCCCCGCGGTCGACAGGAGCGCCTCGAGCGCGGCGCCAAGCGCGACCGCAAGGACGGCCGCGACCAGCGCCGCGCGAAAGACGAGCGCGACCGCCCGCTCGCCGTCCGCGAGCGTCGGGAGCGCGGCGTCGGGGTTCAGGTCGTAGCCGTCCGGCTTGTGGAGCCGAACCGAGAGCGCGCAGGCGAGTGTCGCCATCGGCCACCCCGAGTTCGGCGACGGGGGCGTCCGGGCCCACTCCCGGGCTCGGACGAGCGCCCCGGGGTCGGCCGCGGCGACGGCGATCGCGACGGCGCTCAGCCTAGCAGGGAGCCACATCACGAGATCGTCGAGGCGCGCGCTCGCCGTTCCGAGGGGTTTCGAGGGGTAGCCGAGCATCGAGTCTAGCGTGTTGACGCCTTTGATCCAGGCCGCCACGGCTGCCGCGGCGGGCAGCGAGAACGGGGCGAGGACGACGAAGGGCAGCAGGGCCGCCACCAGCCCGTCCGCGAGGTTCTCGGCCGCGCTCTCGACGGCCGCGCTGCGGAGTTCGGCGGGCGAGAGGGGCTCGGTGTCGCGGCCGACGAGTCCCCGAATGCGGTCGCGGGCCGTCTCGGGGTCGTCCGCGGTCGCCGCGACGACCTCGCTCGTGAGCGCGAGCAGCATCCGCAGGCTGGTCGAAAGGTAGAGGACGAGTCCGGCGACGCCCGCGCCCGCGAGGGGGTGGACGGCCGCCGCGGCGAGGACGGCCCCGCCCGCGGCGACGGCGGGAACCAGCGGGACGACGAGCGCGATCGGGACGCCCAGCAGCCGCTGGACGCGGTCGTCGTCGCTCCAGGGACGATCGAGCGCGCCGACGAGCCGACCGAGCCAGGCGACCGGGTGGGCCGCGTTCGGCGGCTCCCCGACTACGCGGTCCAGTCCGAGGGCGAGCCCGACCAGCGCGGCCGTCGTCAGCGTCATACGGGCGGGGGCGTTCGTGCGTCGTTGTCGTTCACGTTCGTGTTCGCGGTCACGGCTCCGCACCTCCCTCGAGGGTCGCCAGCTTTTCGGGGACATCGGGGAGGGCGACGTCCTCGAGCAGGATCGCGGTGCCGCCGACGTCCTCGATCCCGCCGTCGGTTTGGGGGTCGTCGCCGACGTGGACCAGCTCCGTCGGCGAGACCCCGAGCTCGTCGGCCGTTAGTTCGAAGATCTCCGGTGCGGGCTTGCGCCAGCCGCAGGCGACACTGGTCACAGTCGCGTCGAACCCGTCCCGGTCGAGGTCGGCCCGGATGAGCGTCCGGGCGACGAGCTCGGGCACGCTACAGTTCGAGCAGATCGCCACGGGACCGCGGTTGCGTGCGGCCGCGACGGCCTCGCGCGCTCCCTCGCGGGTCTGGACCGCGGGGTCGAACGCCGCGACGACCGCGCGTCTGACGACGTTGTTCTCGAACTCGACGCCGCGGCTCGCGAGCGCGCGGCTGACGTGGGCCGGAAGCGGTACCTCCGCGTGCTCGGGGGGATCGACGTGCGGGCTCGCGTAGGCGTCGGCCCAGTCGGCGGGGACGTCGACGCCGCGGGACTCGAGTTCGTCGGCGACGGCCTCCGCTGGCGTCGCGGGCTGATCGACGTCGACGAGCGTGCCGAAGAGGTCGAACGAGACTGCCACGTTCGCGTAACTAGCACAAGCTGACTTTACTCTCGCGGTCGGCGGACGGCTACTCGAGTCCGACGATGTTCGACTCGAGGTCCCGCGGATAGTAGGTGAGCCACTCGATTCCCTCGTCAGTGACGGCGATCGTGTCCGAGTGGCGGTAGCCGTACGTGTCGGTGTAGAGCCCGGGCTCGATCGTCCAGACGTGGCCCGGTCGCATCACCGCGTCCTCGTCGTCGTAGCTCGTGTGCTCGCTTTCGCAGTGGTCGTCCCACCCCTCGTCGATGTAGGGCGGTTCGTGGCCCGCGAGGCCGATGTTGTGGCCGACGTGGTGCTGTGCGAGGTCGGCGACTCCCTGTTCCCGGAAGTACTCCTCGACGGCGCGGTCGACGTCGGCGATCGGAACCCTGGGACCGAGCGCGTCGATTGCGATCTCCTGGGCCTCTTTCATGAGCTCGAAGTAGTGGACCTGTTCGTCGCCTGGCTCGCCGACGAACATCGTCCGCTCGAGTTCGGCGTGGTAGCCGTCGACGTTCGCCGTCGCACCCGTCACGAGGACGTCACCGTCCTCCAGCCGTCGGTTCGCCGTGTGGCCGTGTGGAAGTCGGCTCTGCTCGCCGGTGATGTAGCCCGCCGTAACGGGGCCGGAGCCGCGGGTTCGGGGGACGTACCGGTCACCGAGCGTATCGAGCATCGCCCGTGAGGCGTCTGTCGTTGCTCGCTGGCTCACGGTCGCGGGATGGGCGCCGGGCTCGGTGTAGTCCGCGAGGTAGCGATGGCCGAGGTTCGCCCACCGCGCGGACTCCCGGATCAGCTCGATCTCCGCGTCGGATTTCTCCCAGCGTAGCCGTGACACCCAGTGCTGGCTGTCGACCTCGAAGAACTCGCTCAAGGCGGGACCCTGGTACCCCATCGTCCCCGGCGCGCCGTCGGCGTCGGCCGCGACCCGGTCGACCCCCAGCTCCTCGAGCGTTTCAACGACGGTCTTGATCGGGCGGCCGCCGGGGTAGTCCCGATAGTGAGCGATCCGATCGATCCGCGGGTTCTCCTCGACGCGCTCGACCTCGAGTCGCGGGACGGTGATCGCGATCCGCTCGTCGGTCACCGCGAGCGCGACCGGGCGTTCGGTCTGGATGTGGTCGAACCCGGTCAGGTACTCGATACTCGTCGCGCCGAACCAGAGGCCCGCGTCGGCGTCGGTCTCCGACAGCCGGGTGCGGATCTCGGCCAGCCGTCGCTCGAACTCCTCGGGAGGAACGTGCATACTACACCAAGGCGGGAGCGACGACAAAAACGTTCAGGCAAAACGTATCGGACGACTGCCAGACGTCGGCCCGGTCCCGGACGGGTGACCGGGATCGGGGACGACAGCCCGCCTCAGTCGAGTCGAGCGAACGCCAGGTTGCCGGAGATGTTCTTGATGTAGATGTCGACGACGTCGCCCTCCTCGGCCCCGGGGACGAAGATCGTGTAGTTGCCTCGCTCCGCGACGCCGTCGCCTTTCCGGCCCGTTCCGGTGATCTCGACGGTGTAGGTCTGGCCCTCCTCGACGGCGTCTTGTTGCTGTTGTTGCTGGCTGCTGGCCGAGCGCTTGGTCACGGGACGGAACGCACCGCAGGCGTCACAGCGCAACATCGGGGTGCGGTTCTCCCGGACCAGGCGGGTGTCGGGCAGGCCACACTCCGAACACAGCACGTACTCGTCGACGTAGGCGTCGACGGCCGCGCTGAAGTCCTGCGTGGAGAAGGTCCCGTTGTACCGGGCGCGGCCGCTCTCGAACTTGCCGCTTGTCCCCAGCTCGCGCTGGATGAATCGGTGGAGGTGTTCGTCCTCGCGCGAGAGGACGTCGGCGATATCGCCGAGGTTCGTAAACCGCGTAAACGCGCCGTCCTTCTGGGCGTTCGGGTCCGGGATCTCGAGACGGCTCTCGTCGCCGCCGATATCCGGGACCTCGTCCATCGCTCGGTCGAGACTCGACTCGTAATCCATACTCGAGTCCAGACGACGCTGACGTAAATCGGTTCTGCTCTCGGGGGCGCGCCGAGAAACGCCGTCCTCAGAGCGCGTCGCCGCCGCTTTCGCTGACCGACCCTTGACCCTGCTCGTCGAGCCCCTCCAGATCGCGCTCGGGATTTGCCTCCTCGACACCGCCGGCCTCGCCCGTCACTTCGCCGTAGACGGCCTCTCGGACCTCTTCGGGCGAGTCGTACTCCTCGCCGGCCAGCCGATCGAAGACGCTCCCGAGCGATTCGGTTTCGTTCGGCATGTCGATCGGCTCGGTGGCGTACTCGGTCGCCAGATCCTCGCTCGAAACGGGGTACTCGAGCGAGCCCAGATCCCGCTCGACCTCCTCGAGGATCGCCTCGGGGCCGTCGGCCCGCTCGGACTTTCGTTGCTCAGCTCGGTCCTGTGCGCGGTCGCGACTCGGTCCGTCCTCGCTCATAGCCGTCCGTAGAACGAGGCCGACCAAAAGCGGTCGGCCGGCGAGGGCGGGTCCGGAACGGGTGGACACCACCCCCGTTCGAGATCGGCGTTCCGGTCGCGAGACCGTGACCACCACCTACCCCGACGATAGTCCGACGGCTCGACAGATAAGCGATCCACATAAACAGTTCGGCTCCAGGAATCCCACCGTCGCCTCCTGCAGTCGGTCGGCTGCCCGCTCGCTTCGGCGTCGACCCATCAGTCTGTCTATCAATCACTGCTCCGAGAAGTTAGCCAGCCGAGCGAGTACGACGAACGCCAGCAGCGACGAACGGCGAAGCGGATCACCCGCATGCGAGGACGAACCGTTTCGGTCCCGACGTTCGAGTCCAGATCTGCTTCGCTGACGAGGACGGGGGACAAGTCGCTCTACAGCCGACTACGAATCGGCTCGATTGAACGTTTGCCTGCTTACGTTGTTCGCAGTAAAAGTCCGCCCTCCCCGATTTGAACGCTGTGAGACGTGCTCGCTGCGCTGTGCGCGACTCACAAGCTCAAATCGTGTCGATCGGATTTGTAAAACAAATCCGCCCTCCCCGATTTGAACGGGGGGCAAGTCGATCTACAGTCGACTGCTCTACCAGTCTGAGCTAAGGGCGGGCGTACCTCAACGTAGTTCCCGAGGACAACATAAGGGTTATCATTCGAAGCGATCGGGGTGCCGGTTGGCGGTTCCTCCACCAGATAATTGATATAGGTGGGATAACAACGGAGTACCCGAGAGGATGAGCAAGATCACGTTCCGTGCGGACGACGACCTCGTCGCCCGACTCGAGGAGCTCGAGGCCTCGAAGAGCGAGGTCATGCGCGAGGCCCTGCGGGCGTACCTCAAGGACGAGGCTCGTCCCAACGCGCCGGAACGGACCGGCGAGACGGCGATCGACGACCTCGTTCGCGAGCGCGTCGACGACCTCCTCACGGAACGGCTCGCCGAGCGTCGGACGCCCGCGGAGCGCGGGCAGGATCTCAACGTGACGATCTCGCTCGAGGACGCCCCGCGCGGTACCGACACGCACACACCGCCGGTGTCCGACAACGAGCCGACCGCGGAACGTGGGTCCGATCACAGCTGTGCCCAGTGTGGCGAGGACGTCGATCCCGATCACGTCTACTGCCCGAACTGCGGCGAGAAGACCGCTCGACGGCTGTTCTGTGACTGCGGGGACGAACTCCGCTCGGACTGGTCGTTCTGTCCGAGCTGTGGCCGTCGGACGCCAGCGGCCGACGTCCTCGAATCGTCATAAGGATTTGTGTAATACACAGACGCTCGTGTCGGACGAAAGTTTTAATATGTTCGACAGTCTCGCTATTAGTCGCGTAAGACGGTTGTCTTACACCGGCCGGCGAACGCCGGAAATCGCCCGATGTCGGGCGGCTCTGGTGTAAGACATCGTGCGTCTGACAGGGGCGCACACCGTCTTACCCCCAACGGGGAATACAACAATGGAGCGTGTGACACTGCGAATTCCGAAACAGCAGATCGAGGAGGTCGAACGACTGGTCGACTCGGGCGAGTTCCCGAACCGAAGCGAGGCGATTCGGTCGGCCGTCCGTGAGATGGTCAACGAACAGTCCGACGGCCGGACCGAACAGAACAGCAAACGCAACTGGGCCAAGGTGTAACGATGCAGGATATCGTTCAGGACGCCCTCGACAACGCCGAAGAGGAGGCCCGCGAGATGGAAGCCGACATGGACGGCGACGAGTTCGGGGAGCCCCGAATCGTCATCGTCGGCTGTGGCGGTGCCGGTAACAACACCATCAACCGGCTCTACAACATCGGCGTCGATGGCGCCGAGACCGTCGCGATCAACACGGACAAACAGCACCTGAAGATGATCGAGGCTGACACCAAGATCCTGGTAGGCAAGTCGCTTACCAACGGGCTTGGTGCCGGTGGCGATCCGTCGATGGGCGAACGCGCGACCGAGATGGCCCAGGGCACGATCAAGGAAGTGCTCGGCGACGCGGACCTCGTGTTCGTGACCGCCGGCATGGGCGGCGGGACCGGGACCGGTGCCGCACCCGTCGTCTCGAAGATCGCCAAAGAGCAGGGCGCGATCGTCGTCGGCATGGTCTCGACGCCGTTTAACGTCGAGCGCGCCCGCACGGTGAAAGCCGAGGAGGGCCTCGAGAAGCTTCGCAACGAGGCCGACTCGATCATCGTGCTGGACAACAACCGCCTGCTCGACTACGTCCCGAACCTCCCGATCGGCAAGGCGTTCTCGGTAATGGACCAGATCATCGCCGAAACCGTCAAAGGGATCTCGGAGACAATCACCCAGCCGTCGCTGATCAATCTGGACTACGCGGACATGTCCACGATCATGAACCAGGGCGGCGTCGCGGTGATGCTCGTCGGGGAGACCCAGGACAAGAACAAGACCGACGAGGTCGTCAAGGACGCGATGAACCACCCGCTGCTGGACGTCGACTACCGCGGCGCCTCCGGCGGGCTGGTCCACATCACCGGCGGCCCCGACCTCACGCTGAAGGAGGCCGAGGGGATCGCCGACAACATCACCGAGCGCCTCGAGGCCTCGGCGAACGTCATCTGGGGCGCCCGGATCCAGGAGAACTACAAGGGGAAGGTCCGAGTCATGGCGATCATGACCGGAGTTCAGAGCGCTCAGGTGCTGGGCCCGTCGACACAGAAGCAGGCCGATCGTTCCCGCGCCAGCATCGAGGGCGCCAGCGACGGCGACTTCGACGCGAGCAACAACGTCAAACACGGCGCGAAAAGCGACGGCGGCCGAAACGAACTCGAGCGCGAGAACGGCGTCGACGTCATCCGGTAGTCCGACACACCACAGCCGGACGACGCGGCGACGCGTGATCGCATCGGTCTGACACACCCCGGTGCGGTCGCAGGGACGGTCGACGCGATGCGGTGGCCGCGACGACACACCACCGCGACGATTGACACGACCGCGAACCCAGGGCCGGCCCGACACACCACACCTGCCGGTCCCGGGTACGGTTTTCCGAACAGTACAGAACCCGAGTGGCGACACCAATCGTGGACCCGACGGAATCGGTTCGAGGACGTAACTGACTGCGGTGAGTCCGTTTTCGGAACCCGATCGAGGACCGTCTTACCCAGGACGGGAGTCAGCCGCCGGACTCCTCAGGCCAGCGACTCGAGCAGCGAACACTTCCGACAGACCTCGCGAGTAGTGGTCGAACCACACTCGGCACACTCCCGCAGTTCGGGGCCGCCTTCGGCGTCGTCCTCGCGGTCGTCGGCGACGACGCCGGCCAGCTCTTCGTACCCCGAGAGGATCGAGTGACGGGTTCCGGGGTGGTTCTCCTCCAGGTCGTACAGCAGCTGCTGGATCTCGCCGCGGTAGGCCTCGCTGGCGTGGGGACACTCCGTGATGTGGGCGGGCAAGTCCTCGACGTGGGCGTACAGCGCGACCTCCTTCTCGGGGACGTCCCGCAGCGGTTTCGCCCGCGGGACGAACTCCTCCTGCTCGCCCCGTTCCGACAGCGGCCCCAGGCTCGCGTCGAAGTGTTTGGCCATCTGGGCGACGTCACCCTCGAGGAAGTTCATCAGCGCGGTCTGGGCCTCGTCGTCGAGATTGTGGCCCGTTAGCAGCAGATCCGCATCGAGCTCCTCGGCGTACGTCGAGAGCAGATCGCGCCGGAAGACACCACAGTAGGCACAGGCGGCCATGTTCTCGGGATCGTCCTCGACGACGTCGTCCATCCGGATCCCGAACTCCTCCTCGTAGCTGACCAGCTCGTGGCGGATCCCGAGCTCGTCGGCGAGTTCGACGCAGGCCTCAACCGACTCGTCCCGGTAGCCCTCGATCCCCTCGTGGATCGTCAGCCCGACGAGCTCGATACGAGGGTCCTCGGCGAACGTGTCGTGGAGGATCCGCGTGAGGACGACGCTGTCTTTCCCGCCCGAGAGCCCGATCACCCAGGTCAGCGGGTCCTCGGGCGTCGCGTCCTGCGGAACGAGGTCGTCCCGGCGCACTCGTCGGCGCACCCGCTTCTCGACCGACTCCCGGAAGTGGTGTTGACAGAGGTGTGCCCCCGAGTAGGCGGCATGCATGATCGCCTCCTCGTCACACCGGTTACAATCCATCGGCGGCAGTTACCGACGCGGGCGTATGTCGGTTTCGCCTCCGCGTCGTCCGCACCGCCCGAGACACGTCAGGCCGGGACCGTCTCCCTGGCTTCGACCGCCGCGGCGCCGTCCTCGAGGGCCTCGAGCAACAGCTCGACGTAGCGTTCGCGGCCCGGCGAGGAGAACAGCTCGTGGCCGCCGTTGTACAGCACGACGTGCTCGGCGGGGACCCGCTCGCCGATCGGCCGGAGGCTGATGACGGGGTCGGTCAGCGAACAGAAGACGACGGCGTCGTGATCGATCGTCAGCAGCTCGTCCTGAGCGTGACGGATCTCGCGGACGAACGCGGGCGAGACCCACTGCGGGATCGTCGCGAGCTGGTGGTCGGTCGCCTTCTCGCCGAGGGAGTTCCGGTTGAACTCGCCGGCAGGGAGACAGGGGAACGTCGTCGGCACCTGGGCGGCGACCTCCAGTAGCGACTCCGGGGAGCGCTCGCCGTACCCCCAGAACGGGCTCAGGTAGACGTGGTTGTCCGCGCCGTCCAGAGCCTGGCCGATGAGTGCGCCCGCGCTGTGACCGAGCAGCTGGTACTCCTCGAGATCGAGGACGTACTCCGCGATCGGCTCGAGCCAGTCAGCTTTGAAATCGTCGATGTTCGTCGGCAGCTCGAAGGCGTGGACCCGGTAGCCGGCGTCGGTCAGCTTCCCGATGAGCCAGCTGACGTTCTCGTGGGTCCAGCGGTTGCCCCAGCCCATGACGAAGACGAGCTCCTCGTCGCCGTCCTCGTTGAAGACGCGGTGTCGCATACGGATCCGTTCGTCGGACACCGACAAAAATCTGCGCTCTTGACACGACCCCGGCCTCGACCAGCGCGAGCGCCGGTCGACCAGTTGCGTGGCGGCGACAACGACCGAACACGGGACGCGCGTTTGCTAGCGGTTTTCACCCGGCGTCCTCGAAGCGGTGGTATGCTCGACGCGCTTCGCTCGCGACTCTACCGACTCGGATTCAACCTCTTTCCGGCCTACCGTCGGACGGGTGGTCGAGTCACGTACATCGCCCCCGACTGGCAGGAGGTGCGCGTGAAACTGCCGCTTTCCTGGCGCACGAGGAACTACGTCGGGACGACCTTCGGCGGTAGCATGTACGCCGCGGTTGATCCGTTCTACATGATGATGCTGCTGAAAAACCTCGGCGACGAGTACGTCGTCTGGGACAAGGAGGCCGAGATTCGGTTCAAGAAACCCGGACGGGAGACGCTGTACGCGCGGTGTGCGATCACCGACGAGGAGATCGCGGCGATCGAGGCCGAGCTGGCGACCGAGGGGACGAAGTCGGTCGACCGCCACTACACCGTCGACCTCGTCGACAGCGAGGGGATCGTTCACGCGACGGTTCGGAATACGGTGTACGTGACGACCGACGAGGCGAAGGCGGCCTGAGACGCCGAATCGGAGCCGGGACCGCTTCGGCCCCGAACTGAGAAACCGTTTTGCGACTCGAGAACCCACTGCGAGCTATGAGCGAGTTTTCCCGCGAGGACGCGGTCGACCGGCTGGAGACGCTGGTCGAGACCGTCGAGCGCGAGCGCACGCCCGTCCCGGTCCGGGAGATCTGGGCGTTCGGCGACATCGCGCTCGGGCTCGATCCCGTCGAACGGCTCGACGTCTACCTGACGAAAGACGTGTTGATGCGCGACGACAGTCAGTCGACGGACGTCGACGAGGAGTACGGGATCGACGGGGTCGGCCAGTCGGTCCGGGCCGACTGGGCCGCCGAGTATCCCGAGTATCTGCGCGCAAACGCGAACGGCCACGCCGCCCCCGAGAAGTGTCTGGCCGCCCAGCTGCTGGGCGAGGACGAACCGATCCACCTCGAGGTCTGTAACGCCGGCTTCGAGGACAACGTCACCCAGCGGCTCCGCGGCGCGAAACTCCGGGAGGACTACACCCAGCTGCTGGATCCCCGCGGAGTGTGTCTCTGGGTCGACGGCACGAAAAGCGAGGAGGCGTTTCGCAAGCTCCGGGAGAGCGACCTCGCCCTGCCGACGCTGTCGGCCGCTCTCGAGATGCTCGGAATGGAAGAAACGGAGGCCAGCGAGGCCGCCCGGGAGGTTCACGCCTGGCGCGAGCAACAGGAGGGCGTGACGGTGCGGGGCGACGTCGTCTGAACGCCGTCATACAAACGCTTTTGCCGCCTCCATCGGAGGGATTCGGTATGAACGCGTCGTCCTTCGGCCTCGACACCGCCCGTCTCGCGGTGTTCGCGAACGTCGCGCTCGTGCTTACGGGATCGGTGCTGGCACTGGTGAACGTTCTCGACCTCTGGACCGGGATCGTCGTGGTCTGTGTCGGACTGATCGGGATCTACGTCTCGCTGCTCGGCCGGGGTGAGGAGTCGGACTGACGAGGGGCCGCGAACCAACGGAGTCGAAACTGGCGCTGTGAACCGTTCGACAGGCGCGACTATCTGATTGGAGTAGACGGCAGAAGCCCGTCGTTCTCGCAGCGGCGCTACTCTCTCCGATCAGACTCGCTCGGCGATTCGTTCGACGGCTACGACCAGTCGGTACAGTAGGGCCAAAACGAATAGAACGACGAGCAGCGCGAATACGACACCGAGTTCAAATCCGAGCATGAACAAGGCACCTCCAGTGGAAAGTGCGAGTACGAGTAGTTCGTACGGATGTGTGTCTGTTCCTGGAGGGATCATACTGTATGACAGCCAACCATTTTGGTTAAATTCTTCGAATTGAATTTCACGGCAAATGTCTATTTCGGCGCAACAGTCAGTTACTCCCTCGTCCTCGGTGTACACGCTCCCTCTCCACCGTCGACTACTGCGGTCCGTTCACCCGGCCGACCGTCACGAAAAACGGGATCTCCTCGCTCCGACGGTAGCGCCGGTCCTCCATCTGTTCGATCACGTCCCGGCCCATCGCTCGCCACTCGCTGCGGAGGGCGTCGTACTCCTCGTCGTCCATCGCGCCCTCGAGCATCGTCTCCCGGTCGTCGGCCAGCCCCGCACCCGTCGCCTTCCGCTGGGCGATCGTCAGCGCCGCCTCGCCGTAGGGCGGCTCGATCGTCCGCTCGTGGTCGTACCGGCGCGTCTCGAGGACGTCAAGCCCCGCCTCGGAAAACGCCTCGCGGGCGTCGGCCCCGAGCGTGACGTCCGTTCCGATCCCCTCCAGGTAGGCCCGCCGCGCCCGGGATTCGAGGCGCTCCTCCGTCGGAACGCTCGAGTCGACCTCGACGGCACCGTTGTCGGGTTCGACGGCGGCGACGAGGTCGGTTGAGACGCGGGCGAACTCCGCGAGCGCGGCCGCGGGGTCGGGGAGGTTGATCAGCAGCGCCTGGCAGACGACGAGATCGAAGCTGTCGTCGGGGAAGGGAAGCCGGAGGGCGTCGCCAGCGATGACCGGAACGTGCTCGCCGGCGAACTCGAGGAGTTCGCGGTCGGCGTCACAGCCGACGACCTCGCCGGCTGACTCCGCCACGAGGACGCGGCTCAGCTCGCCGGTGCCACAGCCGACGTCGAGGACGCGCTCGCGGGAGTCGAGGGCGAGAGGGGCCAACGCCTGCCGAGAGTCGTCCCACATCCCCTCGCGGGTCCGCTCGAGGTAGGCTTCGGAGAACTCGCGCACGGTCTCTCGTAGTGCCAGCGAAAGGAAAAGCAGGTCGGTTCCGAGCGGCGTCGAGTCGAGCGTTTACGCCTCGTCGCGCAGTTCCTTCGTCTTCTCGATGTTCCAGGCGAACCCCTTCCCGTCCTCGGTGGGCGTCTCGAGGGCGAAGGGGAGCTCCCGCAGGTCGGGGTGGTTGACGATTGCGCGGATGCCGTCCTCGCCGATGTACCCCTCGCCGATGAGGGCGTGTTCGTCCTTGTGGGTGCCGACGTCGTGTTTCGAGTCGTTGAGGTGGATGTACTCGAGGTGTTCGAGGCCGACCTCGTCGTCGAACCGGGAGACGGTCTCGTCGACGGCCTCGGGGGTGGTGAGGTCGTTGCCCGCGACCAGCGTGTGGGCGGTGTCGATACAGATCCCGATCTCGGCCTCGGTGCGATCGATGATCCCCGCGAGATGTTCGAACTCGCCGCCCAGTTTCGTCCCGCTACCCGCGTCGGACTCGATGAGGATCTGGACGTCCTCGGGGACGTCGAGGTCGTCGATGACGCCCGCGGCGTTGTCGAGCCCGCCCTCGACGCCCGCTCCCGTATGCGCGCCCAGATGGACGTTTACGTACGGAACACCCAGCTTCTCTGCCGCGTCGAGTTCGGCCTGCATGCTCTCTTTGGACTTCCGGCGCAGGTCCTCCTTGGGCGTACAGAGGTTGACCAGGTACGAGGAGTGGATCACCCACGGCCCCTCGAGCAGTTCGTCGCTCTCCTCGCGAAAGCCCGTGGCGGCCTCGTCGCTGATCTCGGGCTGGGCCCAGACCTGCGGCGAGGTCGTGAAGATCTGCCCGCAGTTGCCGCCGAAGGCGCGCTGGCGGTGGACCGCGTTGCGGACGTCGTCGTAGGGGGGCGTTTCGTCGTCGGAGGAGACGCGCGAGCCGGAGATCGAGACGTGTGCGCCGACTTTCATGCTCGGCAGTCGGTCCCGGTTCGTGATAGGGGTAACGGACCGACGCTACGGGGTTCGGCGCTCGCGACTCAGCGAGCGAAGCGCCTCGAGTCGGGTTTCGAGGGATGGATGCGTCGCTCGGAGCCCGCCGACGTCCTCGTCGCCGAACGTCGGGAGGACGCTGATCGCGTTCGTCGATCGAGCGTGTGCGCGCAGGTCGGTCGTCGGTCGGGAACTGCGGCGGTCGCCCAGCCGTTCGAGTGCACTCGCGAGCGAGCCCGGATCGCCGGTCGCCGCGACGGCCGCGCGGTCGGCGGCGATCTCGCGACCCCGCGAGAAGACGCCGACGCCGATCAGCGCGACGGTCGCGAGCAGCCACTCGAGGGGCTCCCGTCCGTCCGTCGGCGCTTCGCCGCCGTCGTGGAGGAACTCGGCGGCGACCAGCGGAACGAGCAGCCAGGAGGTCAGTCGCAGATCGTCGTTGGCGAGGTGGGCGAACTCGTGGGCCAGGACGGCCACGACCTCGTCTCGCGGCAGCGTCCGGACGAGTCCCTTCGAGACGACGATGACGGGAGATTCCGTCCGTCGAACGCCGACGAGCGGATCGCTCGGTCGAGAGGTCGTGTACGCGAACGGCGCCGACGCCGGGTGTACTCTGACCTGGGGTTTCGGAACGCCGAACTGGGGCGCGAGCCGCGTGGCGTCGCCATCCAGGGCCCGCGTCTCTTCGGCGTCGATCGCCGTCACGGGAGCCGTCCCCTCGAGTAACAGTCGCCGCTCGTATCGAACGAGGTACCCGACGACGATCGCGAACGCTGGGAACGCGAGAACCGCGCTGACGGCGACACCCCACAGGAGCCGCCCCTCGAGCCAGCCGTCCGGCGCGACGAGTACCGGAACGGCGAGCAACGGCGCTGCCCCGGAGACCGCTACGACGACCGCGCTCGCCACCAGCACGGCACCGGTTACGCCGGCGCTGAGAAGCGCCCGTATCCCGAGTCCGACCGGCGACGTCAGACGCATACTGAAGAGTCAGATAGAGAGAATAATGGAGATTCCGGTCTTTCGGTTTGTGAATGGAACCGTCCTACTGCCCGTCGGCCTCGAGGACGTCCCGATCGCGAACCCAGGCGTCCGCGCCGTACTTCCGATCGGCGAGATCGCGGGCGGCCTCGAGTTCCGCGTCGCGCCACTCGCCGTCGGTCGCTCCACACCACTCCCGCAGCGAGTCGGCGACGGTCTCGACGGCGGTCTCGCGGTCGAGGCTCGTCTGCTCGCGGATACTGGTCACACGATCGACGAACGTATCGGCGGTGACGTCGCTGTCGAAGACGTCGACGTGGTGGTTGGGCTCGAGGTCGTACGACAGCGACCCGTGCTGGATCACGACGTCGCGCTGGCGGTACTGGGCGTTACCGCTGAGTTTTTTCGCGTCCGCGCCCGCGCTGGCCGGCGCGACCACGTCGTGGGCCGGGTTGATATCGCGCAGGTAACAGGAGGGGTAGTAGATCGACGCCTGTTCGGCGCCCGCGAAGTCGGCGTCGATCCCCATACGGTCGAACGCCTCGAGGATCGGCTCGCAAAACAGCGCGTAACAGTCCATCAGATCCCCGGGTACCTCCTCGGCGGGCGCGACGATCGTATAAGAGATGTCGGCATAGCGATCGTGGTAGATCCCGCCGCCGCCGGTCTGTCGGCGGGTGACGTCGATCCCCGCGCGTTCGCAGTACTCCCAGTTTACCGAATCGGCGTCCTGCCGGTAGCCCAGCGAGAGCGTGCCCGGCTCCCAGGAGTAGACCCGAACGGTCCGGAGGTCGTCCTCGATCGCCGTTCGTCCGGCGATCTCCTCGAGAGCCATCTGTGTCGCCCCGGCGCGGGGTTCGTCGTCGATCAGCCGCCAGTCGTGGTCGGCAAGCGCAGTCATGCACGAACGCAGGACGGCAAGCCGGAAAGCGATTCCGACGGAGCAGCGGTTTCGTATCGTCCACAGCGGTTTACTGGAAACGACGATAACGTCCTGTCGGCACGGATAGTGTCCGGATCGGCCCTCGTAACCGCTGTCACGACGTTTTTACGTGCCGAACGGGTAGTCCGGGCCATGGTGCGGAACGTCGCCGAGTTACTGCCGGAGCTCGAGGAAGAGGACTTCTATCTCCTCTCGGGCGTGGAGCAGGGAATGCGCTTCTCGGAGTGGGTTCAACGCGAGAAGCTCCCGAAGTTCGCCAATCTGACCGAGGAGGAGGTCGACTACCGCCTCGAGCGCTGTCTCAAGCGCGGGCTCGTCGAGAAGAAGACGATCCAGTACGAGGGGTACACCCTCCAGTTCGAGGGGTACGACGCGCTCGCGTTGCGGGCGCTCGTCGAGCGGGAGACGATCAGCGAGTTCGGCTCGCCGCTGGGAGTCGGCAAGGAAAGCGACGTCTACGAGGTTCGCTCCTACAAACCCCTGGCGCTGAAGTACCACCGCGAGGGGTACACGAACTTCCGAGCGGTCCACAAAGAACGGGACTACACCGCCGACAAGGACCACGTCTCCTGGATGTACACCGCTCGAAAGGCCGCCGAGCGCGAACACGGGATCCTCGAGGAGCTCTACCCGGACGTCGCCGTCCCCCGTCCGATCGATCAGAACCGGCACGCGATCGTGATGGAGAAGATGGACGGTGTCGAGCTCTCCCAGACGAAACTCGAGCCCGGACAGGTGGTGGGCGTCCTCGATCTGCTGGTCGGTGAGGTCGCCGGCGCCTACGAGGCGGGGTACGTTCACGCGGACATGAGCGAGTACAACGTCTTCGTCAACGAGGACGGCGTGAAAATCTTCGACTGGCCCCAGGCGGTCCCGACCGACCACGCGAACGCCGAGGAGTTCCTGGAGCGTGACCTCAAGAACCTGATCGGCTACTTCCGGCGCAAGTACCCCCAGCAGGTCCCCGACGAGCTTGCGAGCAACGAGCTAGCCGAATCGATCGCCGACGGCTCCTTCGATTCGATTCGCGCGTAGGCAACGGTTCTCGCCTACGGGGAAGTAGCGACAGCGACCTGGAGACGTGTCCCTCCCCCTCGTAAAGCATATCTCGATATACTGATTCGGTCGAGCGTCCTTCGGACCGGAGCCGACGCCTGGCGTTGCTGCAGAAATTCACGCGAGCGACACGATCACAGCCTTATTTTGTCGGAGGCGCGTAGTGGTATACTGTCATGGGAGAGAATGACAAACAAATAATCGACGGCGTCGGCCGCTGGGGTGGCGGGTTCACCGGCGGCCTGGCCGGCGGCATCGCGATGGGGCTGGTGCTTCACCTCGGCGGAAACCAGATCGAACTGCTCGGCGGACTCGCACCCCTTCCGGCCGCGGACGTCGGTGCCGGCTGGACGATGCACCTGCTGCTCAGCGTCCTGTTCGGGCTGACTTTCGCCGCGGTTATTTCGAGGCCGCGGATCCAGGACGTCGTCGAGACGTTCCGGGAGTACCTCATCGCGGGGATCGTCTTCGGAACGGTGCTCGGAATCGTCGCGGGCGGGCTCATCTTCCCGATCGCGATGACGCGAGCCGGAATCGGCGCGTTTCCCCTGCCGTTTCTGCCGATGCCGGGGATGGCGGCGGAGCTGTTCGCGGCGTTACTGTTCGCGATCGGCCACCTCGTCTACGGGCTCGTCCTCGGGGCGGTCTTCGCGACGATCAACGGTATCGCCCCCGACGTGATCCGCGGGCGGGTTCCAATCTCCGACCGATAGCCCGTCCGACTCCCTCGTACCGACGGTGTCTGATCGTCGAACCGCGGCATCCGATCGGCCGCGCGGTGACGGCCGCGCCGTCCGTCCCGCGTCGGAACGAAAACTGACGTGACTGTAGCCGGAACGGTCAGTCAACCGTGCGAATCACCGACTACGAACTGTTCGACGTCCCGCCGCGGTGGCTCTTTCTCAAGCTCACGACGAGCGACGGCACCGTCGGCTGGGGGGAACCGGTCGTCGAAGGTCGCGCGAAGACGGTTCGAACAGCGGTCGAGGAACTGCTCGAAAACTACCTGCTCGGCGAGGACCCGAGCGCGATCGAGGACCACTGGCAGGCGATGTACCGCGGGGGGTTCTACCGGGGCGGGCCGGTGCTCATGTCGGCTATCGCGGGCGTCGACCAGGCGCTGTGGGACATCAAGGGCAAACGGTTCGACGCTCCGGTGTACGAACTGCTCGGCGGGAAGGCTCGCGATCGTGTGCGGGTCTACCAGTGGATCGGCGGCGACCGCCCGCGGGACGTCGGCGACGCGGCCCGCGAGAAGGCCGAGGCGGGGTTCACCGCGCTCAAGATGAACGCCACCGCCGAGTTCCGCTCGGTCGACAACCCGCGGGCCGTCGAGGACGCGGTCGATCGGATCGCCGCGGTCCGGGAGGCCGTCGGCAGCGAGGTCGACATCGGTGTCGACTTCCACGGCCGGGTCTCGAAGCCGATGGCCCGTCGGCTCGCGAAGGCGCTGGAGCCGTACGATCCGATGTTCATCGAGGAGCCCGTGTTGCCCGAACACAACGACGCACTGCCGGACATCCGCGCCGCGACGACGACGCCGATCGCGACGGGCGAGCGGCTGTACTCCCGGTGGGACTTCAAGGAGGTCTTCGAGTCGAACGCGGTCGACGTGATCCAGCCCGACCTCTCCCATGCGGGCGGGATCACCGAGGTGAACAAGATCGCGTCGATGGCCGAAGCGTACGACGTCTCGCTGGCCCCGCACTGTCCGCTGGGACCGATCGCGCTGGCCTCGTGTCTCCAGATCGACGCCTGCTCGCCGAACGCCCTGATCCAGGAACAGAGCCTCGACATCCACTACAACGAGACCGCAGACGTGCTGGACTATCTGGCCGATCCATCGGTTTTCGAGTACCGCGACGGCTACGTCGAGCTCCCCGACGGCCCGGGCCTGGGGATCGAGATCGACAAGGACGTCGTCCGCGAGCGGGCCGGCGACGTCGACTGGCACAACCCGGTCTGGCGCCACGACGACGGCAGCGTCGCCGAGTGGTAGCCCGGCGCCGAATTCGTTCCGGACCGACAGTTCATTATTTCGGTAGCAAGTGAGATAACCCATGCCAAAGACCGCGATCAACCTCTACAGCGTTCGCGACCTCGAGGACTCGACGACGGAGGTCCTCGATCGGGTCGCCGACGCCGGCTACGACGGCGTCCAGTTCGCCGGCGGCTACTCACCGCTGTCCGACGACCCCGACGCAATCGCCGAGACCCTCGAGCGACGCGGTCTCGAGGTCGCACCGCCCCACGTCGGGATCGAACGTCTCGAGGGCGACCGCGACGCCGTCCGCGAGGCCTACGCGCCGCTCGGAATCGACGGCGTCGTCGTCCCCTGGCTCGATCCCGACCAGTTCGAATCCGCGACGGCCGTCGCCGAGACCGCGGCGCGGCTCGACGAGCTGGCCGACGTCCTCGCCGAGGACGACTGGGAGCTGTACTACCACAACCACGACCACGAGTACGCCGATCTCGGCGAGGAGACGGCGTTCGAGCGCCTCCTCGCGGAGAGCGACGTCGGGATCGAGCTCGACGTCGGCTGGGTGCTCGCGGCCGGCGACGATCCCGCCGAACGCCTGCGCGGGCTCGAGGGGCGGATCCGGACGGTCCACCTGAAGGGGATGCGCGTCGACGGCGAGCCCGAGTTCGCCGAAATCGGCGAGGGCGACGTCGACGTGCGGGCCTGCGCCGAGGCCGCCGCGGACGCCGGCACGGAATGGCTCGTCTACGAACACGACGATCCGAGCGATCCCGCCGCCTCGCTCGAACGCGGAGCCGCCGTCCTCGCGGAGCTGTAGGCGTCGTTCGACGGGTCCGCGGCCGAGACGCGTTTCGCCTTCTCAGGGCTGGTCGAGTTCCCGTCGTTTCGGCGGCGAGCACCCGATTCACTTCGGGCGGTCGTTCCGCGGTAGAAACCTTTCATCAGTTACTAGCTGTTTATTTTTCCGAACGGCCGTCCAGTTTGTCCGGGATCCGGCTCCCCTCCTGACAACGCCTGAACAGCGGGGCCGCGGCCCAGAGGGAACGTTGCACAACAAAAACCAGCCGCCGGTCGTCGATCTGCGGATCGCTCCGGACGAACGCGATACCCGAGGCGAACGGTCCACGGTGCTCCGGAAGCGCAGTCCCTTTCGACCGAACGTCGCGATAGACAACCATTGCCACAGTGAAACAGTGATAGTGGGTCTCATAACTAACTGGATCGAAGGTATGTGTCCAGTTGGCATGAGCGAGACACCACTCGAGTATCAACGGGACGTACTCGAGACCGTCGTCGACGAGGCGGTCAGCGAGGGGATGACGTCGGAGGACGAGGCCGAGCAGCTGCGGAATCGGGTCGAGTCGCTCGAATCGATGCAGTCGGTCGATCGGCTCTGGGACGACCTCTCACAGGAGTACGAGCTGCTCGAGCCGGCCTGACGGCCCGAGACCGCGGGGAGCCGACGATCACACGCGGAGCCGCCGCGGTACCGAGAGCGACCGCTCGAGCGTCAGCGTCGTCGCGGTTCGAAGCGTTTATACTCGGTAGCTGGGTAGATAGGGACGACTCGCTGGGTCGCGGGCGCCGGCGGGCACCTGTACGGCATCGACGCCCACAGGTCGGGATGTGATCCGCGGGACCGACCCGCTGGGTTGAACCAGGAAACGCCCGCAGTGATCACGATGGCAAAGAGTTTCTACTCGCACATCAAGGACGCGTGGAAAGACCCCGACGACGGCAAGCTCGGTGAACTGCAGTGGCAGCGCAAACAGGAGTGGCGCAACCAGGGCGCGATCGAGCGGATCGAGCGCCCCACCCGCCTCGACAAGGCCCGAGAGCTCGGTTACAAGGCCAAGCAGGGCATTGTCGTTACTCGCGTCTCCGTTCGTAAGGGGACGGCCCGAAAACAGCGACACAAGGCTGGCCGCCGTACCAAGCGCCAGGGTGTCAACCGGATCGGCCGGCGGAAAAACATCCAGCGCATCGGCGAGGAGCGCGTCTCCCGAAAGTACCCCAACCTGCGGGTGCTCAACAGCTACTGGGTCGGCGAGGACGGCTCCCAGAAGTGGTTCGAAGTGATCCTCGTGGATCCGAACCACCCCGCGATCGAGAACGACGACGATCTCAACTGGATCTGTGACGACGCCCACACGAACCGTGCGTTCCGTGGTCTCACGAACGCCGGCAAGGACAACCGCGGGCTGAACAACCGCGGCAAGGGCGCCGAGAAGGTCCGACCGTCCAACACGGGCGGCCGGGGCCGCGCGAAGTAACGACGTCACGATCCCGATTTCTTCGATTCGCAACTCCGATAGCTGCAGCTCCGGGGGCGACGAGATCGCCCGACTGCTCGAGGTCGAAACCGCTCTCCGGCGTGATCGTTCGTGGGGTGTACTTAACTGGGATGATACCGTATCCCGGTGCATGGCGAAGCGAATTCTCGTCCCGATCGACGACTCGGACCGCTCGACGCAGGCACTCGAGTTCGCACTCGAGGAACATCCCGAAGCGTCGGTGACGGCACTCCACGTCCTCGATCCGGGCGACTTCTACGCGGCGACAGGGATCGAGGGCGGGGCGATGGCCAACTACGACGAGATTCAGGACCACCACGAGACCCGAGCCGAGAACATCCTCGAGGACGCGGCCGAACACGCGAGCCAGCTCGGCGCCACCATCGAAACCGACAAGATCGTCGGCGGGATCTCCCGATCGATCGTCGACTACGCCGAGGACAACGACTTCGACCAGATCGTCGTCGGAAGCCACGGGCGGACCGGTGCCAGTCGCATTCTTCTGGGCAGCGTCGCCGAGACCATCGCCAGACGCTCCCCGGTTCCGGTGACGATCGTCCGCTGAGACACGCGGTGTTCGGGACCAGCCACCACGACGCCGTACGGCTACAGTTCTCACACGAGCCGACGGACGAACCGTTAGGTGCCGCGACCGCCGGTCGTAGGTATGGAACGCGACCCGACCCGCATCGCGATGGTCTGTGTCCAAAACGCCGGCCGGAGCCAGATGGCGACGGCCTTCGCCGAGCGCGAACGCGAGGCCCGCGAGCTCGAGGACGCCGTCGAGATCGTCTCGGGTGGGACCCATCCCGCGTCCTCGGTTCACAACGTCGTCGTGGAGGCAATGGCCGAGAAGGGGGTCGACCTCTCGGACCGGACGCCCAGAGCGATCTCCGACTCGGAGCTCGAGGGCAGTGACTACGTCGCAACGATGGGGTGTTCGACCCTCGAACTCGACGCCGACACGGACGTTCGCGACTGGAATCTCGAGGATCCACACGGGCAGGAGCTCGAGCGGGTCCGCAAGATCCGCGAGAACGTCCGGGAACGCGTCGAGGCACTGTTCGACGAGTTGGAGGCCGAGCGAAACGAGTATTAGACGGAAACCAGCGAGCCGATCGGCGCATCGGTCCGATCGCGGGCGCGCTCGATCCCGTCGTCGCCGGCCGCGATGAGCGCGAAGACGCCGGCGACGTCGGCGTCGGCGGTTTCAACGATATCGAGCAGCAGCTCCTGGGTCTCGCCCGACCGGATGAGGTCGTCGACGACCAGCACCGACTCGCCCTCGTCGATCGCCGCGGCCGGCAGATAGTAGGTGAGCTCGATCCCCGACTGGAGCCGCTCGCGGGCCTCGATGAACTCCTCGACGGCGGTTTCTTTGGTCTTTTTCGCGTAGGCACAGCGGGTGCCGTAGTAGCTCGCCAGCGCGCTGGCGAGCGTGATCCCGTCGGTCGCGGCGGTCAGGACGACGTCGGGACGGTCGAACTCGAAGGCGTTGGCAACGACGGGCGCGGCGAGATCGAGAAACGGCTGGTCGAACACCGTCGCCGTGTTATCGACGTACCCCTCGTCGTCGACGCTGATTCGGGCGTCGAGCTCGTCGGCCAGCGCCTCGCGACCGAGTTCGTCGACGACCTCGCGGGCGCGTTCGGTACCGGGCAGGACGTGGCCGTTGACGTACCGATTGAGGTCGCCGGCTGGAAGCCCCGTCTCGGCGGCGAGTTCGTCGTAGGTTCGCGTCTCCTTCAACATCCGCAGAACGTCGACCGCCCGGAGCTGCAGGGCGGCCTTCTCGGCGCGGTTCATACAGATATGCACGATGCTGCAAGTATGGGTATTTCGATCTCTCCGGCCGTGTGTGTCCATCACGAACATGGGTTTCGAGAACGGAGATGATCGTTCACCAGCTGCGCCGCGAGTCGGCCGTATCACTGTCCCAGCTGCTGCATCACTCGAGCCTGGGCCTTCTGCAGTAGCCGCGACGCCGTACTCGAGGAGTACGACCGCGACGCCGAGCGAGTACCCCGGTTCGTCGGCGTAGAAGCCGTACGAGCGTTCGCGTCGAACTGACCGGGTTCGTCGGCGTAGAAGCCGTACGAGCGTTCGCGTCGAACTGACCGGGCTCTCGGCTCAGCCCTGCAGGAAGTCCGGTTCGGAACGCTTCTCCGCGCGCTCGGCCTCGAGGTGGTCGCGGAAGGCGTCGATCTCGACGTCGTACTCCTGGTCCTCGAAGCGATCCCGCACCGAGATGTTCTCGTTTTCTTCCTCGTCGTCGCCGACGATGATCTGGTACGGAACCCGATCGTCGTGGGCCGCGCGGATCTTCCGCTCCAGGGTGGAGTCGCGGTCGTCGACCTCGACGCGGAAGCCGTCGAACTCGTTTGCGACTCGGTGGGCGTACCCCAGGTTGTCGTCGGAGATCGGCAGCACGCGGACCTGCTCGGGCGCGAGCCACAGCGGGAACCGGCCCTCGAAATGCTCGATGAGCATCATGAAGAACCGTTCGTAGCTGCCGTACAGCGCCCGGTGGATCATCACCGGCTGGTGCTGTTCGTTGTCCTCGCCGACGTAGTCCAGATCGAACCGCTCGGGCATGTTGAAATCGAGCTGGACCGTCGGGCCGTCCCAGGAGCGCCCGATCGCGTCCTCGAACGCGAAGTCGATCTTCGGCCCGTAGAAGGCGCCGTCACCCTCCTCGATCTCGTACTCGTGGGCGCGGGCCTCGAGGACGTCCTCGAGCTGGCTCTCGGCGCGCTCCCAGATCTCGTCGCTGCCGACGGACTTCTCGGGTTTCGTCGCCAGCGCCATCTCGTAGTCGAGGTCGAACGTCTCGAGGACTTCCGTGATCATGTCCATGATCTCCTCGACCTCGCTGCGGATCTGGTCGGGGCGGATGAAGAGGTGGCCGTCGTCGATCGTAAACGCCCAGACTCGCGACAGTCCCGACAGCTCGCCGCGCTGTTCTTTGCGGTACACTTTGCCGTTCTCCGCGTAGCGGATCGGCAGATCGCGGTACGACCAGGACTGGTCCTGGAAGATGGCGGCGTGGCCCGGACAGTTCATCGGCTTCAGCCCGAACTCGTCGTCGCCGACGTCGAAGATGAACATGTCGTCGGCGTAGTTCTCGTAGTGGCCCGAGCGGTGCCAGAGATCCGTCTTGAACACGTGGGGCGTCTCGACGTAGTCGTAGCCCGCGTCCCGGTTAAGCTGCTCGACGAAGTCCTCGAGTTCCTTCAGAACCGTCTTCCCGGCGGGGTGATACAGCGGCAGTCCGGGGCCGGTGACGTCCTGGATCGAGAAGAGGTTCATCTCCGAGCCGATCCGGCGGTGGTCCCGTTTCTCGGCTTCCTCCTTGCGCTCGAGGAACTCCTCGAGGTCGCTCTCGCTCTCGAAGGCGGTGCCGTAGATCCGGGTCTGCATCGGGTTCTCCTCGTCGCCGCGCCAGTAGGCGCCCGCGATCTCGAGGAGCTTGACGACGCCGATCTCGCCCGTCGAGTCGACGTGGGGACCCGCACAGAGGTCCTCCCACTCACCCTGCCTGTAGAACGACACCTGGTCGTTCTCGTCGGCGAACTCCTCGAGCAGCTCGAGCTTGTAGGGCTCGTCCTCGAGGCGCCGTTCGGCCTCCTCGATCGAGACGTCCTCGCGCTCGATCTCGTAGTCTTCGGCGACGATCTCCTCGATCTCGCGCTCGAGCTCCGCGAGGTCGTCCTCGTCGACGTCGAGGTTATCGAAGTCATAATAGAAGCCCTCGTCGGTCGGCGGGCCGATCGCGAGCTTGACCTTCTCGGGGTCGTACAGTCGCTCGACGGCCTGAGCGAGACAGTGCGAGGCCGAGTGGCGCATCACGCGCAGGTACTCCTCGGACTGGTCCGTGACGATCTCGAGTTCGGCACCGTCGTAGACGGCTGCTTCCTTGGCGACGAGTTCGCCATCGAGCTTGCCGGCGGCGGTGTCGCTTCCGAGTCCGGGACCGATCTCGTAGGCGCAGTCCTCGACCGTCGCGTCGGACTCGACCTCGAGCTCCGATCCGTCTGGCAGTACGACCGCTATCCGTTCCTGTGAATCTGATTCTGACATGGCTGTAATCGGTTTGGGAACTTCGGTGAGAAGTTCGGACGGGCGTCCGCGCACGCCGCTCGCTGGCGGATCGCGTCCGACACAGCGAACGGTAGGTGGTGGTTAGAAGCGGGCGAGAGCCCCTGTAAAGCGGACACCTACCATCGTGGCTACGAGTTGTCTCGAGCGGGATAAAAGCGTTGTGATGGTCTGTGGACCCCCGCAGCTGGCGCCAGCAACTGCAGTGGATGCCGTTCCGGAGTCCTCGGGCGCGTGATCCACTTCGTATTATCGGGTAGTATTCACTAGTTATATCTCCGCTCGGATCGAAGTATCGGCGATGGCATTCAGCGACGACCTTCTCGAACACGGCAGTCACGTCTGGGAGGCACAGCTCGATCACCCGTTCGTGGTCGAACTCGCCGAGGGAACACTCGACGAGGACGCGTTCGAACACTGGGTGAAACAGGACTACCGGTACCTGCTGGACTACGCGCGGCTGTTCTCGATCGCGGGCGGGAAGGCCCGCGACGAGGCGACGATGACCCACCTGCTGGGCGTCGCCCACCAGGTGCTAGACCACGAGATGGAGCTTCACCGGGAGTTCGCCGCCGACTACGGGATCTCGGTCGAGGAGCTCGAGCGCGTCGAGAAGGCCCCGACCTGCGTCGCGTACACGAGCTTCCTCGTGCGAACGGCCCACGAGGGGTCGATCGCCGAGATCGCCGGGGCGCTGTACCCCTGCATGCAGGGCTACCTCGACGTCGCCGAGCATATGGACGAAATCGCGTCCGAAGAGCACCGCTACACGCCGTTCATCGAGATGTACACGAGCGACGAGTTCCGGGAGGCGACCGACTGGTGCCGGGAGTTCGTCGACCGCTGCGGGGAACGCTATCCCGGCGAGCACGAGGCGATGCGCGAGGCGTTCCTGACGAGCGCCAAACTCGAGTACCGGTTCTGGGAGATGGCCTACACGCGGGAGGGGTGGGAGCTGTGAGCGACGTCCCCGCCAGCTACGACGAGTACGCGGAGACCGTCGCCGACCCACGCTTCACCGACTGGCTCCGCGAGCGCTCGGAGCCCGCCTGGACCGACGCGATCACGCACCGCTTCACGCGGGAGCTGGGTGCGGGCACGCTCGACGAGGACGCCTACGCGACCTACCTCGTGCAGGATTATGCCTTCCTCGAGGCGCTGGTCGGCGCCTTCGGGTTCGCGGTCGGCCAGGCGCCGGGGATCGAGGCGAAGCGCCCGCTGATCGAGTTCCTCGGGACGATCACCGGCGAGGAGAACGACTACTTCCGGCGGTCGTTCGACGCGCTGGACGTCCCCGAATCGCGACGGGACGACCCCGACCGGTCGCCGACCGCGGCCGCGCTGGTCGACCTACTGGGGCGCGCGGCTCGGGAGGGCGGGTACGCCGAGACGCTGGCCGTCCTCGTTCCCGCGGAGTGGATCTACCGGGAGTGGGCCACCGCGGTCGCGACGGAGTACGGCAATCCGGATACCGAGCCGCCGAGCGACGGAGCCGACCTTCCCTTCTACTACGCCGAGTGGATCGACCTCCATGCGGTGCCGTCGTTCGTCGCGTTCGTCGACGAGCTCCGCGGCCAGCTGGACGCGGTCGGCGCCGACTGTTCGCCGCGACGCCAGCGGCGAGTCGAGGAGCTGTTCCGCCGGACCGTCGACCTCGAGGTCGCCTTCTTCGAGGAGTGTTACGAATCGGCTCCGGACGAGGATCGGGGGTAGTCCCCTCGAGACCGTCCGGATCGGTACTCGTTTCCCGGTCGATCGTAACGGGTAGCGTATGGCAGCCACCGCCGTCCTCTTCGATCTGGACGACACACTCTACCCGTACGCGCCGTGTCGGGACGCGGCGCTCGAAGCCGCGCGCGAAACCGCCCGCGAACTGGGATACGACTTCGACGCGACCGCGTTCGACGAGTTCTACCAGACCGGCCGCCGGGAGGTCAAGCGCGAGCTCTCCGGCACCGCAGCCACCCACGAACGGTTCATCTACTTCAAGCGCGCCGTAGAGGAACACACCGGCGAGCCCAGAGCGGGCGACGCCCTGGCGCTCGGCGAGGCGTTCTGGGAGGGGTACCTCGAGGAGATGGAGCTCTTTCCGGACGTCGAGGAGACCTTCGAGACGCTGCGAGCCGAGGACGTCGCCGTCGCGATCACGACCAACCTGACGACCCGCATCCAGCTGGCGAAGGTCGAGCAACTCGGGCTCGAAGACCACATCGACGTCCTCGTCACTTCCGAGGAGACGGGCCGGGAGAAGCCGGGCTCGGTCATGTTCACCCTGCCGCTGGCGCGGCTGGATCGGCGCGTCTCGGAGGCGGTGATGGTCGGGGACAACGTCGGCGCCGACGTCGTTGGGGCCAACGCCGTGGGGCTCGAGACGGTGCTCTGGAACGCCGATCCCGACGAGCCGCTCGAGGGACGGCGACGACCCGACCACAGGATAGATGCCTTCGGGGAGCTAACGGAGCTGGTACTGTGATCCTCGAGTCCGAGCGCCGACAGGTCGTCGCACACGCCGCCGAGCTGGCCGAACTGACCCCCGCGCGGACGGGGAACCTGAGCGTCCGCGAGGGAGACGCGTTCGCCATCACGCCGACCGGCGTTCCCTACGACAGCTTCGACGTCGCCGAGACGCCCGTCGTCGGCGTCGACGGCGAGCAGCGCGAGGGCGAGATGGCCCCCAGCAGCGAGGTGCCGATGCACAGCGCGATCTACCGCCGCGAGGACGTCGGCGCCATCGTCCACACCCACTCGCCGTGGTCGACGGCGCTTGCAGTCGCCCACCAGCCGCTGCCGCCGATCCACTACATGATCGTCGCGGTCGGCAAGGAGGTTCCCGTCGCCGAGTACGCCCCTTACGGCTCCGATCAGCTGGCCGCGAACATCGTCGCGGCGATGGACGAGGCGGGCTCGACGGCCTCGTTTATCGAGAACCACGGGCTCGTAGTGACGGCGCCCGACCTCGAGACCGCCCTCGAGAACACCCACCACGTCGAGAGCCTCGCTCGCCTGTACCTCGAGACGCGGTCGGCGGGCCTCGAGCCGCGACGGCTCTCCGACGACCAGCTGGAGACCGTCCTCGAGAAGTTCGAATCGTACGGCCAGTAAGAGCACGGGGAACAGCACCAGCCCGTCGCTATCCTCGAAGGTACGGTCGAAACAGGTCGTCCTCGTGGAGCTCAGGAGGAAGCGTTTCGAACCACCGCGCCGCCTCGATCTCGCCGGGTTCGGCGCCCAGCTGCTCGGTATCGGGGATCGATCCGTCTGCTCGGGCGTCGAAGACGACGAACTGCGCGGAAAGTCGAACAGTCGTGTCGGATACAACTTTGGAGACGTACGTCTGCTCGACGACGAGCAACGGGTCGTCGATTGTCGCCTCGAGTCCCGTCTCCTCGCGCACCTCGCGTCGCGCGGCGTCGGCGAGCGCTTCGTCCGGTTCGACCGCGCCGCCGGGGACGATCCAGCCGTCGGACCAGCGATTCCGGACGAGGACGATCCGTCCCTCGGAGTCGGTAACGCGGGCGGCGGCCGTCAGTCCGGTTCCCTCGACGATCCACTCTCGGAACGAGTCCACTTTCGCGGGCGGGAGTCGGATCGTCTGTCGCTCTCGCGGAACGGATGGCGGAACGTCGACGGTCGTCACAGTGTGTTCGAAATCGAGTCCGAACGGAGACGGGATTAGTCCCGCTCCGCGTCCGCCAGTAGTTCCTCGGCCGTGACCAGTGCCTCCATCTCGAGTCCCGCGTCCTCGACGGTCTCGCGGCCTCCTTCCTGGCGATCGACGACGACCAGCGCGCGCTCGACGGTCGCGCCCGCCTCGCGCAGCGCCTCGACGGCCTCGACGAGGCTCGTCCCGGTGGTGACGATGTCCTCGAGGACGACGACCTCCTCGCCCTCCTCGAGGCGGCCCTCGACCAGGTTGGACGTGCCGTACTCCTTGCGCTGCTTGCGAACGATGACGTAGGGGGCGTCCGCCGCGACGCTCGTGGCCGCGGCCAGGGGAACCGCGCCGAGGGCGACGCCGCCGAGCTTGTCGTCGGGCTCGAGTCGCTCGGCGAAGGCCGCCGCGATGGCCTCCAGACAGTCGGGGTCGGTCTCGAAGAGGTACTTGTCGACGTAGTACTCGCTCGTGCCGCCGTGGGAGAGTTCGAACTCGCCGAACTGGACGGCGTCGGCCGCGCGCAGGGCGTCGATGAGATCCTGGTTGGTCATTGCGAGAAGGGGCGCGTCCCACCGAAATAAACGGTCTGGTCCCGACGCGGAGTTCCGCGTCGATCCCACTTTTGACGGTGCCATCCGTCGTCGAGGTATGGACCTCGCGATCACGAACGTCCTCGCGATCACGATGGGCGACGATCGGCTGGGAATCCTCGAGGACGCGACGATCGGAATCGACGGCGGACGGATCGCCGCGGTCGGCCCGAGCGACGCGGTCGACGCCGGGGCAGAGCGCACGATCGACGGCGACGGACGCGTCGCGATGCCCGGGCTGGTGAACGTCCACGCCCACACCGACCTGACGCTGCTTCGGGGTGGTGCGCAGGATGTCCCCGAGATCGAGTGGATGAACCGCGCGCTCGGGCCGCTGTCGGCTGCGATGGAACCGGCGGATCGCGTCGCGGGCGCCCGGCTGGGCGTCCTCGAGGCGCTTCGCTCGGGCGTCACGACCGTCGGCGAGTACGCCGCGAACGTCGAACGGCTCGTCGGCGAGGCCCACGAACCGATGGGCGCCCGCGTCGTCGCGGCGGAGACGATCAACGCCGTCGACGGCCCGACCGACGATCTGGGACCGGACGAGCCCTACCCCTTCGACGAGGAGCAGGGCTGGAGTGCGCTCGAGCGCAACGAGGACCTGTTCGACGCCTGCGCCGACCGCGAGCGCGTCTCGGCGCTGTACGGGCCGCAGGCGCTGGATATGGTTCCCCGGGAACTGCTCGAGGAGCTCCGCGAGCGCGCCGAGACCCGAGATCGGGGGATCCACATGCACGTCGCCCAGGGCGAGCGCGAGCAGCGCCAGATCGAGGCCCGGTACGGCGCCGGCGAGACGACCGTGAGCGTCCTCGAAGAGCTCGGGCTCGTCTCCGATCGCGTCCTCGCGGCTCACCTCCACGGCGCGACCACCGAGGAACGCGCCCGCCTGGCCGACGCGGGGGTCCGAATGGCGGCGAACCCGAGTTCGATCGCGGCGATCGACGGGATCACGCCACCGATCGTCGAATACCGCGAGCACGGCGGCGTCGCGGGTATCGGCACCGACCAGGCGCCGGGTCCCGGGGGTCACGACTTCCTCCGTGAGTTACGGACGACGGCGCTGCTTGCAAAGACCAAACGGACGGACCCGACGGCGTTTCCGGCCTGGGAAGCGCTTCGGGTCGCGACGATCGAGGGCGCTCGCGCGCTGGGGATCGAGGACCGGGTCGGCTCGCTCGAGGAGGGGAAACGAGCCGATATCGTGTTGCTGGATCTCGAGCATCCCTCGACGGCACCGACAGTGACCGAGCCGCTGCACACGGCGATTCCGAACGTCGTCTACGGGGCGAACGGGGGCGTCGTCGACACCGTGCTGGTCGAGGGCGAGAGCGTCCTCGAGGGCGGCGATCTGCAGACTGCGGACGAGGGGGCGATCCTCGAAAGGGCGAACGACCGCGCAACCGACCTGTTCGATCGGGCCGGCGACGCGTGGCGGGACGCCGACTCGGCGCTCGTCGGTGCGGTCGAGGACGGGTGGCTCTGACTACTCGAGGACTGTCTGGGGACGCTTGAGGTACATCTCCTGGTCGAGGACGCGCTCGTAGATCTCGTAGAGGGTGTCGATCACGTCCTCGGCGGGCCGAAACTGGATGTGTGGCGCGGTGTGGTAGGCACGACAGGACGTCAGGAAGAAGTACAGCGTCTTGTGGTGTTTCGGCGTCGCGTCGACGACCCCGATGGCCTCGCCCGCGAGGTCGTCGGAGAAATCGTTGAGCATCGCCGCGATGTCGTCGACGAGCTGTTCGTCGGGACGGTACACCGGCGTGCCGAACGTCTGTTCGAGAAATCGGGTGGTCGATCTGAGAAACGGGTTCGAGTCGAGCCCGGTGGGATCGACGGCGGCGAAGGTGTCGTACAGCTCGAGCACGGTCTGTAGCTCCTCGCGGGTGACCGCGATCGGCAACACCGGATCCCCCTTGGGAAGCGAGTAGTCCGGGAAGCTGTGGCCCCCGGGGTCCGGGAGCGCTGAGAGCGTGTCATCGATGCCCATGTTCGGACCACGACGCGCGCTCCCTAACCGTTTCCGGGAGTCCTCGGCTCGAGCGGAGGCTGCGGATCGCACTCCTGCTCAGGTGGTGCGGGAGACCTCGTTCGCTCTGCTCCACGCTGGCGGGTCACCGGACTCCCCGTCTGCTCACGGGCGTCAAGCGCCCGCTCGCAGCCGCGGTTCTCACTCACTTCGTTCGCTCGCGGGTCACGTTCGTTCCCCGCTCGCAGCCGCGGTTCTCACT
>JGI2924J29684_1078458_pt1 | contig 52570 bp, 45 predicted proteins | sample BenlonsequencITS_FD_29684 | JGI IMG/M metagenome (IMG submission 29684) | reverse complement strand
AAAGGGAATTTCAATTCAGCCCAATGAAGCTCATTGGGTGAATGCATGATGGCCAGAACACAATTTCGCCCTGTAAGGGCATCTGAAACTGGTGTGTTTAGCAGGGACAGTCAGTGCCCTAGGCTTTCAGCCTGCGTGTAACGGGAATGGTTATATTTCCCAAGGTGATACCTTGGGCTGAGGTGAAACAAGGCTTTTAGCCTTTGATGGGGTGTTTTATCTGATCATTTCGAGGGATCAATGGCCCTTTGTAAGGGCAAGTGAACCAAAAGAGTTGAAAATTAAAGCGGAACGTTGAGGTAGGCCTTCTACAGGGAGCGCTTGAAAAGAATTAAAGTAACGTGAAAAGATATACCGGATCACATAGAAAACCATCAGGTAGATGATTGGCGGGCTGTTACTGATTGGGGTACTTTATGCCCTTAGCCAGTCGATATTGCTGCGGCTGAAGCAAACGTACAGGAGGTTGAGCATACGCACCATGACCAATCTGTACTGGTACCATATGCTCTTTGCCCTGATCTATTATACCTATGCCGTTTTCCGAAATTCGGATTCACATGCGTATTTTAATGACGCGAGTACAGCCGAAAGTTGGTGGAAACTCTTTTCACATGGCACCCATTTCATAGAGTGGTTGGCGGTTCCTTTTGTCCAATACCTGCATTTTAGCTATGAAATGATGATGGTGTTGTTTGCCTGGTCCGGGTACATGGGCTTTGTATTTTTTTACTTGTTTTTCAAAGAAAATCTCCGCTTAAACATCAAATTTAAAGGGTATGACGTGGTTAACCTGCTGATGTTTTTGCCCAATATGCACTTTTGGACAGCCTCTTTGGGAAAGGGAAGCATGATTTTCTGTGGCATTGGCCTGTTGGTATTTGGCCTTTCCTTTCCAGCAAAGCGAAAGTTTTATATTGCGCTGGGAGGTCTGTTGACCTATTTCGTGCGGCCGCACATCTTTTTTGCGATCATGATCGGCATGGGGATGTCCTTTATGATAGGGAAGGAAAAAATGCCGCTGTACCAAAAGCTACTGATCGCCATTGCGGGAATTGGCATTTCGGTCTTTATTTATGACGAGTTGCTCGTGTTTTTGCGGTTGGATGAAGACAATGTACTGGAGAGCTTTATGAACAACACTGCCTTTATCGGCGGGCAGCTCCAACATGCCGGATCGGCCGTGGACATGCAGAGCTATAGTTTACCGGTAAAACTATTTACGTTCTGGTTTAGGCCTTTATTCTTCGATGCACCAAATCTACTGGGCATTTTTGTTTCCCTTGAAAATCTCTTTTACCTTGTATATTTCACCAAGTTGTTTCAAAAAGGATTTTGGAAGTTTATGAAGCAGGCCTCCGCGATGGTGAAAATGTCCGCAGTGGTCTTCTTGAGCATTTCCTTTTCCATGACCTTTATCATGTCCAATTTGGGCATTATAATTCGTCAAAAGAGCATGATCATGTATTTTATGTTCTTTGTCATTGTGGCTTTTTTAGATTGGAAGCAAACACAGGCCCTTAAAAAGAGGGCAAGGTGGGTGTATCGTAAACAGGCCCGTGAAGCCCTTATGGCCCAGAAGCGAAAAGCCGGACCTAGCAATACCTATTATGCAACTTGATCCCAAGGTAAATAAAGGTAAGCCTTTGTTGGTGATTTCTCTGGACTTCGAATTGCATTGGGGGGTGTTTGACAAGGTATCACCGGAGGAGAAAAGGGCCGATTTTGAACGAACCAAGGTGGTTATTCCTCGAATATTAGAGGTCTTTGAGCGGTACGGAGTGGCTGCTACCTGGGCCACCGTGGGCATGCTACTCACCGAAAGCAGGGAGGAGTGGGAGCATTATAAACCCGCTGAATTGCCCACTTACCAGAACCCACAATTGTCCCCTTACCATTGGGTAGCCCAAAATGGCTATGACTCCGCCATTCACAGTGCATATCCCTTGGTGAAGCAGCTCCTTTTGACTCCCGGCCAAGAGCTTGGCAGCCATACCTTTTCACATTATTACACTGGTGAGCCCGGACAGCAAATAGAGCAGTTTAGGGCTGATTTGAAGGCTTCTCGTGCCATTGTACAGGACAAATGTGGGAAAGCCTTGCAGTCACTCGTGTTTCCCCGAAATCAGTTTGATCATCAAAGTCTAAAGATCTGTCATGAAGAAGGTTTTGCTACAGTCAGGGTAAATCCTTCCGACTGGTTTTGGAAGGAACCGGTAAAGGCAGGCCTTTTGGACAAGGTGTTTAGGACGGGAGATGCGGTATTCCCTCTTGGGAGGCACACCACTTTTGCCCAGGATAAACTCCTACAGACGGAAGGTTTACCGCTCCAACTGCCCGCGTCGCGTCTTTTGAGGCCCTTGGGAAATTACTCCCTAATGAATTCAGCACGGATACGGCGCATCATCGGTGAGATGACTTTTGCCGCAAAACATGGGCTAGTGTACCACCTGTGGTGGCATCCACATAATTTTGGCCATGCCCCGAAGGAAAGCATGAGGGATCTTCAGCGGCTGTTGGAGGTTTTCAAAAAGCTACAGCAGGATTATGGGATGTGTTCGGTAAATATGGGGAAATTGGCCAAAGAGGCCAAGGCCAATTGAAAGGGTGTTTCACAACTTGACGATTAATTTTTACAGGCATTGATAGTTTTTGAACGAACAAAATGCCAATTTAAAGTGCCGGAATTTCCAGTGAATTACTTCCAAATAACCATAAAAATGAAAAAAGCTTCCATTTCTATCCTTTTTGTAATGATATGCTTTTGGGGGATTGCCCAAGAAATTGATTACACCACCCAAAAGGATATTCCATATTACGATGCTGCCATTCGCGAAGATGATGCATACACCAAATCGCGATGTGTGCTGGACCTGTATTACCCTACCAACAAAGCTGGTTTTTCCACAGTTGTCTGGTTTCATGGGGGAGGATTGAGTGCAGGTCAGAAGGAGATTCCGGAAGCATTGAAGGAAAAAGGAATTGCGGTCGTTGGGGTAAATTATAGGTTGTATCCCAAAATAGGTGCCCCAGTCTATATCGAAGATGCGGCAGCTGCCATAGCTTGGACGATGAAGCATATAGCCGATTATGGAGGTGATCCGTCTAAGGTTTTCTTATCAGGACACTCTGCTGGCGGTTATTTGGCCGCGATGGTAGGCTTGGACAAAAAATGGTTGGCCCAGCATGACCTTGATGCGGATGACCTGGCAGGATTGATCCCTTTCAGTGGCCATATGATCACCCATTTTACGGTGCGCGAAGAACGAGGAATTCCTGGTACCCAGCCGATTATCGATGAATTGGCTCCCTTATACCATGTCCGGCCGGATGCGCCCCCGCTACTGCTCATTACAGGTGATCGGGAAATGGAAATGCTGGGAAGGTATGAAGAAAATGCCTATATGATGCGCATGATGAAAGTCGCTGGGCACACAGAAACCACGCTATATGAAATGGATGGCTATGGCCATAACATGACCTATCCTGCTTTTCCCTTACTCCTGAACGAAGTGAATCGTATTGAAGGATTAGAAGATTGAAAGAATAGGAAACAGGATGATTGGATCAGTCCATCAGCGCATTTTGTTGCTTTGCCCAATTAATATACTATCCACCAAAGATTTTATTTAATGGTTACCTGACCCATCTGGCCTTGTATACTTTCATGTCAGGAAAGGCAAACTGCTGTGCAGGCTGATGAAAATGTACGTGATGGGTCCACCAGCTTTTTTCTGGTACGGTAAAAATAAATTGCCCAGAAGCATCTTCACCGATGCTTTTGATGTTTTCGGCCTGTGGAAAATCGGTTAGCTTGCTGAATTTTTCTTCTTTAATATCAAATCGCCAGGCGCCGGTGTGCTCGGTCATATAGAGGTGGCTTGCCCCCGGTGCGAGTTGTAAGTCATGGCCTCCTTCCCCCGGTATTTTCCATTCTTTTTCCAACACCAACCTATCCGGTGAAGGCATCTTGTAAGCCCTGAGCACATCATATCCCAGTGCAAAAAGCCGGGACGAAGCCTCATGCCAAACCAGGCCATGTGCGGAATAAAGACTGTCTTCAAACAGTACCTTTTCCGATTGGTCAATGTCAAAAAGCATAATTTTATTCCCTTTGCTGTTGGTGGATGCCGCCGCTACAATGCGGTCATTCGGTAGCATTTCTACGGAGTGGGCATTTGGAACGGTCGCAAAGAATGCCACCTTCCGGTCTTTGCCATTAAGCAGTGCTACGCCTCCGGAGGATGAGGAAACCAATAATTGTGCTCCACCATTGACCGCCTTGCAATCATCCATGGTATTGAATTTTTTTGTGCGGTAGGCTTCTGGGAGATCAGGTGCTTTTTGGGCATCCCAGGTCCATATTACAACAGGTTCCGTTGATTCCATTGATTTTTCATAGTCCACCAGGAGCACCTTACTGTCTCCACATACCATAAACAGGTTGGAGCGATCCTTTGACTGGCAACAAGAAAGGAGCAACCCTAAAAACACAAGCTGAAGGCCTGAAAAAAGAGAATTAAATTTTAGTGCCATCCTTTAATTTTTGAATGTATATGATCATTTCTAGCAATAAGATCCTCCCTTAGGAGTCAGGTGATCGCAGATTACCCTTCCATCGAAAAGCCACCTTTGTCTTTGCCATAAGGCCCCATTCTGTTTCCATCTTTCTTAATACAGATCGATGTCATAGGTTTCGCTCTCATCATCTTTATTTTCATGTCCAAAACAGAACCTACACAAAGCGATAATTTAGATGTGAAAGATAAACTTTTGATCGTTCAGTGACAAATAATGCATGTTAACCCTAAGTAACCTTAATATAGGATAAAGTCTTTAACCCGATGTTTTTGCATTAGTAATCATGGTGAGGGTTGAAATTGCCATAATATCTGACTGTTTGGAGACTGAGGCCGCGGAAGACGGGGATCCTGTTTGCCGCAAGTAGAATCGAAAACAGCAGTGAAGAGGCTGATTTTGAGATGGTATTAGGTCGATACTGATAACCTGATGCATTCCGTTAAATATACTACTCGTCCAAATACCCCAGCTTAAATACGGGATTGGTGGTATGCTCAGCCCTCATCAAGGAGTCCATCCGTTGGGTGATTTTAGGATATTGTTTTGCCACATCGGTAGTTTCTCCCAAATCCTTTTGCAGATCATACAGCTCGATGGTCTCATTTCCTTCCCGAATATCCTTTCTTACCGCTTTCCATTTGCCCATGCGGACAGCTTGCTTGCCCGTTTCTCCATGGTATTCCCAGTACAGATGAGGGTGTTTTTGCTGCTGTTCTTCCTTGCCGAGCATGGTCGGGAGCATCGAGATGCCATCGCCATTTTCGGGAGCCTCGACACCGGCGAGAGCTGCAAAGGTAGCCTTAAAGTCCCAAAACGCAGAGGGATGGTCGTTGGTGCTGTTTGCTTGGATGCGCCCTGGCCACCGCATGATCAAAGGCACCCGGATTCCCCCTTCGTAGAGATCTCTTTTGATTCCCTTGAGTGGACCATTGCTGTCAAAAAAGGCAGGATCCCCGCCGCCTTCGATGTGTGGGCCATTGTCGGAGGTGAAGATGATGAGCGTATTATTGGCAAGCCCCAATGAATCGACGGTTTTCATGATTTCTCCGACTTGGTCATCCAGGATTTTGACCATGGCCGCGAAGGCCGCATGGGGTTGCTCTTGAGAACCCAATTGTCCCTTACGAAATCCAGGGCCTTCGTCTGTGCCCTTGTAGGGCTTTCCTTCCTGTAGTTTCCCTTCAAAAAGGGCCATTTCCTCTTCAGGAGCAATCAACTCTGCATGGGGAAGTGGCGTAGGCAGAAAAAGAAAAAAAGGCTTTTTTTGGTGGGCTTCAATGAATTTTACCGCCTCTTTCTGCATTAACGCAGGGGAGTAAGCGCCATATTTTCCATTGTCATTACCATCCAGCATGATTTTTTCCTGATTGTGCCAAAGGTGATCCGGGTAATAATTATGGGCTAAGGATTGACAGACATAGCCGTAAAACTCATCAAATCCTTGCTTATTGGGTTCCCCTTCGGTATCGGGACCGCCAAGTCCCCACTTTCCATAGGCCCCTGTGACATATCCAGCCTTTTGGAGCATCTCAGGCATGGTCTCCACTGAATCAGCTAGCGGGAATTGTCCCTCTCTTTCACGGAAACCGTAGGGGGAAGGATCCAAGCTACGATTGTCCCTGATGGCCACATGACCAGTGTGCTGTCCCGCCATCAAGGTGGCCCTGGAAGGTGAACAGACTGCGGTGCCAGCATAGTGGTCGGTAAACAACATCCCCTGTGCAGCCAAGCGGTCGATATGGGGTGTTTCGAATTGCTGCTGGCCGTAGCAACTGATATCGCCATAGCCCAGGTCATCGGCCAGGATGAAGATAATATTGGGAGGGGGAGCAGATGGTGATGACTGACTGTCATCGGAAGTATCTTTGTTTTGGCACGCCCAAAGGCAGGCGATCGCCAAAACGATAAGGTAAAGGCTATTGTTAAATTTCATAATGGTTCTTTTCAAGGTAATAATGTACCATTTACCGTTTGCTTCATTATCCTGCACTGTGATGACTTTTTCTGACATCATCGGTAGGAAGCGTGGCAAAGCAATTTCGTCATCAAAAGAAAGATTGCTTCCGTCTAGCGTCGCAGCGTCCGCAATGAATGTCACGGTAACTCATATGTCGAGCTGAGCGGCTATAGAGTTAATTTTGCTCTTTATTCTTGTTTCTTTTCTTTAATCATCTACTAACGGCATGATCATACCGTTTGCTTCATTATCCTGCACTGTGATGACTTTTTCTGACATCATCGGTAGGAAGTGTGGCGAAGCAATTTCGTCTTCAAAAGAAAGATTGCTTCCCAATGTCCCCGTGTCGGTAATGAATGTAACGCTAACTCAGATGGCGAGCAAAGGGTTATAGAATAAATTTTGCTCTTTATTCTTGTTTCTTTTCTCTATTCATCTGTTAAGGGCATGATCATAATATCACTGTCGGTGAGCAAGCTGGAATTGAAGAGTAGCCACTGGCCATCAGGGCTGATGGAATGATGGGAGTGGGCCTCGCGAGAAAAGGGACTTTTGCTGGTAAGCCGGTGCCCGGTGGTCAGCAGGGTGGTTTTAGCAGGGTTTCCATAGGCAATGCGGTAGATGTCACCGTTAAAGGTGTCTCCGACAATCCATTTTAGATCTGATGTCCCCGCGGTGTGCCAATAGCCGCCCCAATCTTGCTGCCCGTGGAAGGTGAGGTCACCTGTGCGGATGTTCAGGGAATAGATGCCATTATCCCCTTGCTGAAGCCGATCCAAATGTCCCATGACATTAAATCCGATATGGTCTTGGTCGAGGAAAACTTCATGCGTCACCCATGTTTCGTCCGATTCATCGTACAGCGGACGGTTGGTGACCTGCCCATCCTCATCGATGCTGGCAAACCACATCCGCTGAGGAGCATCACCGCCCGTTTCCCAGCAGTACATCATCTCTCCGGATTTGTAAGGGTTAGCTTGCAAATGGCCGATTCTAAAGGGAACGGTAAGGATCTCGGTGGTATTTCCCGAGGCCAGGTCCACTTCATAAATGCAAGATGTTCCTTCTTCGACCCGAGTCGAAAAGTAGAGGCTTTCCTCATCACGGTCCAGCGCCATGCCATTGGGCTGTAGCTGGGTGGGGATGGTTCCTATGGTTGTCTCATATTCGGCTTTTGGGCCGATAGTTCCCGCTTTACTGTCTTCCAAAAGCGCCTCTAGGTCCAATTTTATCAGGGAATCATTGCGAAAGTGATAGGCAACATTCGTTTCCCAGCCGAGGTGAAAGCTACTTCCATCTTCACCAGAGGCAATTTGTGTGATCTCGTGGCTGTCCATGGAAATGGCATAGGCCAACCCTTTTCCTGACCGATCGGAGCGAAACACGATGTGCTTTCCGTCTGGGGTCCACTGTGGATGGGTTTGATAGATTTTGGAGTTATGGTGCCGGGAAGTGGTCAGGGCAATGACTGTTTTTCCGGTGACTTCGTCCTGAAACGTAAAACTTTCCGCAGGAAAGTGTTGACCGAAGGCATTGGCACCGACCATGTCAAAGGTTTTGTCCACGTGGCTTCTGGAAGAGTAATCGGTCCCGGCGATGGTTTGGGAATGAACAAAATGGGCCCCAAAGAGGCCCGTGATGATACTGCCCGTCACCATGATTTTTTTCATGGTGCAGGCAGTAAGGTTGGTGGTTAATGACGTTAATTTCATTGGTATCCTGGGTTTTGTTGAAGATTTGGGTTGGCATCGATGGCCGTACTGGGAATGGGATACAGGGTCCTGAAGGGCTCAGAGGCTTCCTTGAATTCCCAAGCTTCGTTAAACTTTCCAAAACGGATCAAGTCCCTTCTCCTCGCCAATTCGAACGCCAATTCCCGGCCTCTTTCGTCCAAGATGTCTTCTAATGTGATAGTGCTAAGCGTGGAGGCATTGCTTCTTTGTCTGACTTGGTTGACCAAGGCCGTTGCTTCACCGAAATTGCCCATTCTGGCCAGTGCTTCGGCTTTGATCAGCAGTACATCGGCATAGCGGAAAAAGGCAATGTCATTGCTGGCATTTCCACCATTGGTATTGGGATCCAAGCCCCATTTGATCCATTTGATGCCTGCATTCATGGGTTGGTTTCTGATGCCAGTAGCAGGGATGATTTCATAAGGTACTGGGCCTTCCGAAGACGCTCCCTCCCGGTATAGGTTACTGTTGTTGTCGGGAACTATTCGCTCGACCATCACGACTTCACCAGTGCGCGGGTCTTTCATGGGGCCGTAGGCCAAAAACATGCTTTTCCGATCGTCGCGGTCTTCATAAATTTCGTAAACCGAAGGGCGTGTGCCAAAGCCATTTTGCGGGGTATAGGGCAAGCCAAAAAGTCCACCGCTGATGCCCGGAAGGACCTTCTGTACCAACGGATGGCCTATTCCTCCTGGGATATTGGGGGTGTAAATACCACCGAAAATAAATTCGGCATTCTCTTCATTGTCATGGACAAAATTGTCAAAGTAGTCTGGCAATAGCTGATAGGCTCCTGAGTTGATGACCATGTCTGCATATTCAAGGGCCTTGTCCCACTGGGCCGTGCCGGTGTACACCTCAGCGTTGAGGTAGAGCGTGGCCAGCAGTGTATATCCGGCTTCTCGTGTAAATCGCCCGTAATACTCACTGCCCACTTCGGTTTGGGAAGGAAGGTTAGGGAGAGCCGTTTCCAGCTCAGCGATGATAAAATCGACCACTTCCGCTCGGGTGTTTTGTGTGGGCAAGTCTAAGGGATCCACTTTGGGAGCGGTAAAAATGGGGACATTTCCGTAGAGGTCCACCAGGTAGAAATAGGCAAAAGCCCTTAAGGCCTGCAGTTCAGCACGAGGTCCCTCGATCCCTTCCAGTCCAGATGCATCCAAGGCATCGATCAAGGCATTGGCTTGCCCCACCGTACCAAAAAGGGTATTCCAAGTGCCGGCGATGTAGGCATGGCTGGCGTCCCATTTATGCTCCATCAGCTGCTCGAAGTCGTTGTTTGCCCACCAGCCTTGGATTTTACCGTGGACGACCACTTGGTCTGCGGACAGTTCCAAGGTCCTGTATTCAGCTCCCATGCCGGTGATTTGGGCAAAATTCCGGTAAACTCCCGACAGGGAGGAGAGAACTTCTTTTTCATTGGAATAAAAGCTTTCCGGGGTGTAGATAGAGTACACCTCTTCGTCCAGTGAGCAACTGCCCAAGGTGCCCAGCACCAAGGCGCCAGCAAGGGTGAGCGTTTTTTTATAGCTATTGATGATATTTTTCATTGTGATTTTTTTAACGGTTTTAAGATCTCTTTCCTTGGCGATCATCAGAAGGAAAAGCTTCCTCCCAACATAAACACACGGGGCCGTGGATAGGCCAAGTAATCGATGCCAATGGCAGCATTGCCGCCACCGTTTGTATTGGTCCTTACTTCAGGGTCATAGCCGCTGTATCCAGTAAGGACAAATAGGTTCTGGCCGGTAACGTACAGTCTGGCTCTTTTCAGAAAGCCTAGCTCAGAGACGTCAAAATTGTAACCGATGTTAATATTGTCCAGCCTTAAATAGCTGCCATCTTCCAGCCACCTGGAGGAGAATTGGGCCGTTTGATCCCGACTCACCCCAGAACTAAGCGATGACTCCAAAATGTTAATACCCGGAGTGGAATTGGTATAGGAAAATTCCGCCGCCGTATTGTTCAGGACATCGTTGCCCACTACGCCACGGAGGGTCAGTGAAGCATCAAAGTTATTCCACATAAAGCGATGGGTCATTCCGTAGATAAAGTCAGGATTGGCATTGCCAATGACCACTAAGTCAGCGCCATCTTCGCCATCCTCATCCAGGTACGTTTCCATGCCGTTTTCGTCTAATCCAGTGAACTGGCGGCCATAGAAGGTTCCTAAAGGCAAACCGGGTTTGATGATCTGGGAGAAATCCTTTGGCGTGATCACGCCGGAAAGGGGAGAGGTCCTGATTTCATCTCTTGAAAATTGCTCGTTTGACAGAGAGGTCACTTCGTTGCGGTTGCGCGAAAAGTTGACATTCATGTTCCAAGAAAACGGACGGTCGATGATCAAATCCGCATTCAACGAGACCTCCAAACCTTTGTTTTCCACCTCACCGACATTGGCCCACTGGGTATTGACCACGGAGGGGGCGGCGGTAGAAAACTGGAGCAGCAGGTTATTGGTGTACTTTTCATAATAATCGATGGTACCGGTTAGACGGTTTTCCCAAAAACCAAAATCCAGGCCTATGTTCAGCTGGTTGGTCTGTTCCCACTGAAGGTCGGGGTTGGCGTAATTGGTGGGGAGTACACTTGGAATGGCTTCTCCTCCGAGGACATACACCGCTGATCCGGCAATGCCCAATTGCTGTCGATAGAGGTCATTCGGGATTTCCTGGTTACCAGTCACCCCATAGCCCATCCGCAGCTTTAACTGATCAAAAGCACTTGCCTTCATGAACCCTTCTTCAGCAATATTCCAAGCAAAAGCTCCTGAAGGGAACAAGCCCCAGCGGTTGTTTTCACCAAACCTGCTGGAACCATCATTTCTGAGGGTAAAGGTAAAAAGATACCGGTCCTTTAAGCGCAGGTTGGCACGACCAAACACCGATGCGAGTCTATTGGCTGACTTATAAGAGGTGTTGGAAAGGATGTTCCCGGATTGGATCAAATTCCATTTGACGGAGGAAGAAACAAAGTTATTGGCCTCTGTAAAGGTGTATTCGGTCACAAAACGCTGAAAGGAATATCCGCCCAGTAGGTTGAGGTTGGTGTTATTGCCCAAATCCTTGTTATACGTTAATGTCGCCTCCATTACGGAACTGTAATTTTTCAGTTTATTGATAGAGGCCCGCCCACCATCGGTTTCCCCAGCGGGATGGGTGGCCGGCATATTGGTGAACCGCTCCACATATTGGTCGTTATGACCTATGTTCATGCGGAAGGTAAGTTCGTCCATAATATCAAAAGCGACATCTACATTTCCTAAAAACAAGTTGGTGTTCCTTTCATCGTCCACTTCCACCCAAGAAACAGGGTTGATACGGAGTTCACCGATCTGGTAATAGGAGCCATCTGGATTGGTGACAGGCAGGGTGGGAGCCCACCTGATGGCGTCTTTTAGGATGTTACCGCCTTCGTTGTTGATGTTGGAAGAAATGGGGGTATTATCTTCAGCGGTCTTGCCGTAGGTCATGTTGATGCCGAGCCGCAGTCTTCCTTCCAGGGCTTTATGGGTGCCGTTAAAGCGGGCGGTATACTTCTTTAAGCCTGAAGAAAGCAGGATTCCCTGCTGATCCGTATACCCGAGAGAAGCCCGGAAAGTACTGGCAGCAGAACCACCGCCAAAGGCTACATTGTGGTTTTGGCTTACTGCTGATCTGAAAATTTCATCTTGCCAAAAGGTGTTGGCGCCTTCGTCGGGATAGTTTAGCCCGTTTTCTTCGGCATAGTTACGGTATTGATCGGCCGAAAGCACAGGTAAGGTTTTCCGGATATTGGATACCCCCACATAGGTGTCATAGGTAAGCGTCTCACCACCACTTTTGTTTTTAGTGGTAATGATGATGACCCCATTTGCTCCTCGCGAACCATAAATGGCCGTCGCCGAAGCATCTTTAAGGATGTCAATGGATTCAATATCGGATGGATTGATGGAGTTTAGCGGGTTGGTGCCTTCAGAGGAAAATGGAGAACTTCCCTGCATGGAGGAAACAAAGTTATTGGCAGAGTTAAACTGCATCGGCACGCCATCGATCACGTAAAGCGGATCGTTTCCCGCAGAAATGGAGTTGACGCCACGGATCCTGACCGTGGAGGCGGCGCCCGGTTGCCCACTATTTTGGACGATATTCACCCCAGCCACTTTGCCTTGCATCAATTGCTCCGGGGCGACGGACATGCCGGTATTAAAATCCTTTTCACCAACAGAGGCTACTGCACCGGTGATGTCTTTTTTGCGTTGGGTACCGTAACCGACCACTACCACCTCACCGAGCTGTTGTAAATCAGCTTCCATGGTGATGTTTAAGTTGGTTTGGTCTCCTACGGATACTTCCTGCTTGACAAAACCAATGGAGCTAAAAATCAATACCGCTCCTTCGTCGGGGACTTCGAGGGTGAATTTTCCGTCGATGTCGGTGACCGTGCCTGTTCCGGAGCCTTTCAGCAAAATGCTTACACCCGGAAGGGGACTGTTGTCTTCACTGGAAACCACCGTGCCGGTGATTACCTTTTCCATTGCATGGGTACTACGGATGGTTGTAACGTTTTTCTCGACCGAGGGGGTCGCCAGGGCATCTGTTAGGCCCAAACTACAGATCGTGGACAGCAAAGCAAACATACCTTGCCTCCAAGACATTCTTAGGGTAATTACTTCTTTCATTGGTTAATTGGGTTTAATGATAATGACTTAACCTGTTACTCACTCCCAATGTATCCAATGATTTTCAAGAATCTGTTCTGAACTGTGATGCATCATAAATGCTTATAAATGGTAAAAAATGAGTTTTTATGGTTCTATTACGATGTTAAAGGAGTAGGGCTGATTTGCTCTTCGGGGGCTTCTTTTCGTGCGTTTTTGATGTTGCTTGTTTTATGGTCAAGGTAGGGATCAGGGATGGTTTGTTAGCGTCAGAGGTATGGCATTAGCCATTACCTGACATTCGATGTTCAGGACGAGTGGAGTCGGTTTCCTGGAAAAACAGTTAATCGTAAGACGTGCTTTATTCTTTCTTCATCATTCCGGCTCCCACCAATAGCGGGAAGAGCATAAAAAGGCTTTTCATGCGCATGATGATGCCCAAATTGCTGAGGATATTGATATATACCAGCGAAGAGGCCAAAAAGAGGACAATCCCGAATTTTAAGTACAACGGGAGAGGTTTCCAGCGATGCCATTTGACCGTTAAGGCCAATCCCGTGGTGCCAGTAAGCAATATGAGATTTTCCAGAGAAGCCAGAAAGGAAGTAATATTATGCGCGTCCAACAAAAGGGGACGAAACCAATAAGTGAAAAGCCGCATGGGCCAAGCATAATCAGCCATGGGTACGGAAGATCCCACATCCTTTCCTGAAAGCAGGGAGAATTGCTGATGGATGATTTGTTGGATACCTTCCAAGTTGAAGTGGTCCATGCCCACATACCAAAGTAATGCGGGAAAGGCCGCCAGTGCAGCCATGATACATGGAATTCCCCATTGAAGCTGGTACTTTTTGGAAGGGCCAAATAGAAGTGCCGCAATGCCAAAACTAATCAATACCAGCCATGCCAAGTAGGTCCTGACCATAAAGATCAGAAATAAGCCGAGAAGCCCACTGGCCCATTTCTGCTGATCGATATGCTGAAGGATCAAGATAATGGCCACAAAGCAAAGTGCCTCTTTCCCAATCCCTCCGGTCCAGAAGTGCAAGTTGGGCAGGTAAAGGAAGTATACGGGCCACGGGATGCCCCAAAACACTTTTTTACCATCATATTCCCGTATTAGCCGGATAAAAAGCCACCTAAAGCCCAGAAAGCTAAGCATGGCGTAAAGGAAAAATCCAGAAAGCATGTCCCAGCCCAAAAATCGGGAAGGGATATAATTCAGCCAGTACATAAAGGGATAGCCTATGCCAAAATAATCCCACCAGCCCGTGGCATTCGGGTCGGCAAGTGGGCCGTTCAGGTTCCAATATACCACGGCGTCTCCGCCAAAAGCCATGACATATTGATAAAAGAAATAGCTGAATCCCAGGTGATAGCTCAGCAAAACATGTAAATGGCGGATTTGGATGTTTTCAAGCCCCTTTTTATTCCCCACAAAGTGGTTGGTATAAAAAAGGAGCAAGGTCAAACTACATATTACTATTACTTGGATCATGGTCAGCAGCGAAAACACCTTGTACAAAAATCAACTATTTGAGGGGAAAAAAATAATATGGGCTAAAAATTCCCCTGTTTCCGCCTAATTTAGTCCCATGCAGTTGAGAAAAGCAAAACCAACCGATCAGGAAGCCATCGTTGCTTTGCTGAAATGTTCGCTGGGAGAAACCCTTTTGCCTAAGAGTGTGAAGTTATGGCAGTGGAAACACGTAGACAATCCTTTCGGGAAGTCACCGGTGTTGGTGGCAGAATCGGGAGGAGAAATTGTCGGTGTGCGGGCGTTTATGCCTTGGCGTTTTGCCCGTGAGGGGCAATCGGTCAAGGCACTGAGGGCGGTGGACACAGCGATTCATCCCAGCTTTCAGGGCAAGGGTATTTTCAAAAAACTCACCCTTGAGCTGCTCCACGAATGCATGGAAGATGACTTCCAGTTTATCTTTAATACCCCAAATCCCCAAAGCCTGCCCGGTTACCTGAAAATGGGCTGGCAGAAGCGGGGTAGGCTGCCGCTCAGGTTGGCTGTGGTGAGGCCGCTGGAGATGTTTTTGGGAAAGGGGAGAAGTCCTAAACAGGAGGTTGCCCTCCAAGAGTGGCCCAAGGACGTATTTAACACTGTTTCAGAAAACCTGGCACCGGAAGGATTGATGACAGCATTGTCAGATGAATATTTGCTTTGGCGGTATGCGCAGAATCCACTGTTTCGGTACGGATGGTTTTCGGACGGTGAAAGTTACCTGTGCATTTTTAGGGTGAAGGCCCATCAGCGGTTTAGCGAATTTAGGATATGCGAACTGCTGCCATTGGGCAATGAGATGGCGTACAATATCCCGGAATTTAACAAACAGTTGAAAAAGCAGGTAGGCCAATATGGGGCCTCACTCATTTCCATTTCGGGAGAGTCCAAGGTGCCCCTGCAGTCCTTTGGAATGTATCGATTTTTTAAAGCCCCCAAAGGCCCTATGGTAACCCTTCGTAATCTTGGAAGGGAACAGCAGGCTATTGAGCGCTTATTTGATCCAACAGGATTGGCGTTCAGCTTAGGGGATTTAGAGCTTTTTTAAGCAGGGGGGCCAATCGTAGAAGGAGGCTTTATGGTGTGAGGACACACACTATGGAAGTATAGTTGGGGTCAAGCAGAAAAACTGGGGGAAAGGCTGGCCGGATGGAGATAATGATGAATGATTGACGTTTCTATCCCCAAAGCTCCCACCCGCTGCCAAGTCGGCCTCCCCGCATTTATCGATTTCAACTTTTTCTCTTCTCTCAGCAGCGGTTTTTCCACCACCGGTGGACAGGTTTTGGTTACTTTTTTCACCAGCAGAAAAAAGTGACAACGTCAAATAGAGAAATTCCCCCTAAAGAGGAGTTTTTCTCCACTTCCCAATCCTTAGGCCTGGTCGGAAATCCCTCGCCCCCCAGAAATATGGCTTGATCCCTGTTTTTCCAAACCGCTAACCTCCCAAAAGGGTATCCAGCTTATTTTTGGCCGTGAGTTTTTGGAAGCCCATTTTAAAAAGGATATCGGCTCTTGTTTTTTCCCGATGATCCAGTGACGTCATGGTTTCAAGAATGGCTTCTCTAAAGCCGGTGCGATCATATCTTTTATGAATAGCCTTAATGAAGGTCAAAGGGAGCTGGAAGGTGTGCGCGCCAATGACGTCCATGGCCGCTCCTTTGGATAAAAGGTAGGCTTCATTTCCAAATGTTGCGCGGTCAACATGCGGGTTTAGGTGCAGATCAACGGCAGTTTGCATCTTGCTGGCCTTAAGCGTATCGGTTCCGTTTTTCAGGGCAAAGTCCTTGACATGATGCCCGCCATAAACAGCAAAACATTGTTTGCTGCAAACATGCTGATGCTTTTCCGTAAGGCCAATGTCGTGTAGAATAGAAGTGGTAAATAGAAATTCTTCGTCCACTTTTAACCCTTGGGCTAATGCCAATCCCGCACTAAAGAAATACGTCCGGTAACAATGCTTCAGGAGGGAAGGGCTGTAGACATCGTTGGCTTCTTCTATGGCAAGTGTGGCTAGTTTGGAATCAGGTATGCCGATATGGGCTATATCTGCTTCCCGGTATGATTTAATCCCTAGCCATGTGAGAAGCCTGTCTTTGTTTTCCGTAAGCTTTGCCGTCAATAGTGCTCGTTTGAACTGTGAGACCTCCCTGCTGTTCAATATCCCCAAGTCATTGTAAATGCTTTTCATTGCTGTTTTGCTTTCTGATGAAGTGCAAATTTACAAAAACATACTAACTAGTATGTTTTTAATGAAAAAAATTATGTCAATGTGTTGAGATAGGTAGTGAGTTGGTCCAGGTACGCGTGATACGGGCGTTTACTATTCTCTAGTTTACCGAGGTTTCGGGCTCCCCAATACCCCGAAAGGATAAAAAGAGCTGCTGATGCGGGATTGATAGTGTTATGGACAGATCCATTTTTCTGTCCATTTTCCAGAAAATCCGTCAATGACCGGATCCACTGATTGACAAGTTCGTTTAGGGCCTTGGAAAAGGAGGTGTCCCATGGGGTCATTTCTTGTACTAGATTGGACGCAGGACAGCCACAAGCCACCGTTAGCGTGTCGTCTTTCAGGAGAAGATGCTGCATCAAGGCATAAATAGCATTTTGAGGACTATCTTCGCGACCCAGTAGGGCTACAAACTTACTGGAAAGTCGAGGTTTGAGTATTTCTTCGACCATCGCAATTCCCATCTCATCTTTGTTTTTAAAATGGTAGTAAAATGCTCCTTTGGTAACCTTAGTGGTGGCAAGGATCTCATCGATACTCGTGGCCCTGTAGCCATTGGTATAGATGAGGTCAAAGGCTTTGTTGAGAATGGTCGAACGCGTTATTTCAGCTTTTTTCACGTGAATGTTGTTTGGCCTTTACAAAGAAACAAAATTAGTTGGACATGGGCTTTTTATACTTCCCACCAAAAGGGCACCGCATTCCATGGAATGCACCGTCACGTTCGACCAAGATCAATTCATGATTGGTCAAATGAAATGGAGAGTTTTCTAATCATGCTTTTCGACTATTTTCGTGATTTCCACATCAAACTGATCCGGCTTCAATGAAATTCCATAGTGGTCAAGAAGGTAACTTCTGGCTCCATCAAAGGTTTTGAACGGGAATTTTAACTCAAAATATCCATTTAATTTGGTCCTATCAGTGACATAAATTTGGAACCTGTTTTCCAATTCATCCACTAAACCTTGCATGGGGACACCATTTCCTTGCCAATAGTTGCCGCTGGTGGAGGTTCCTCCTCCTGAATAAGCTTTTGTCGTATCCACGGCATGTCGAATAAAGAGGCTGTCATTTGCTATATCCAAGGCATAGCCTGCTACTTCCTTTTGCTCCTGGATAAGGTCATAATCCAGTTCATGCAATAAAGATCGGACGATGGTGGGCCTTCTTTCATTTGGGGGCAAATCCTTAGGGAATTTAAAGCGAACATCATAGTTGTTTTGATCGTTAACTGAAATCCTGCTTTTACTTTTTTGGAGGAGGAACGTGAGGTTTTCAGCCAGGGTTTGGTTGACTAGGCTGTATTCCCTAAGGTTAAACTGGAAGCCGACTACTTCCTCGTCCATGTAATCATTTTTAGTGACAGTGATGGGGTAGATGTGGTTGAGACGTAGTTCTTTGTTCAGGGGAGCTGCTGGATTGTTTGTCACTACTTGCGGATCATGTTTTTTATGGAGCAACTCATCTATCATATCATTGGTAAGTAGTGATGGATGTCCTTTCCATTTCAAAATTCCCTTTTCATCGATCAAAAATGTCGTTGGATAAGCATTGACTTCGTATTTGTGGATCGTTTGATAGCTTGTATCTGTGCCTACATGGGCCAAATACTCCTTTTTAGACAGAAATGTGGAAATATCTTCCTCCTTTTCATACGTTATGGCTATAAATGAAATATTGTCATTTTTGTATTCTTCAGTAAGGTCGTTTAGATGGGGAATCGTATAGATACAAGGAGCGCAGCTCGTAAACCAGAAGTCCAAAACGATTGCTTGGCCTGTTGTTTTTGGCACATCACCATTATCATGATTTACCCATGTATCCACCTCAATGGCTGGAGCTTTTTCCCCAACCGCCACCTGAGCAATAGCCTTGAATAAAAGGAGCATCAATGGGATGGTTAAAAGTGTTTTTTTCATAAAAGGTTAATGATTAAAATCTGATTATCTGAGATTTTGTACCAATATTAATAAAACAATAAACTTAGGGAAAATAGCATTGACCCTATAGGTTTTGGTTACGTGCAACAGTGCGAATATAATTAATGAAAAATGCGATTAAATATATGATATTTAATCCATATGAGCTTGTGCGGGCAGCTTTACGTCCTCATGATGCTTATTGATTAGTTCTTCAGGTAGATTTAAAAATCGCGCGGCATTATTATATAGAATATCTCTTTTCTGTTTGTCTGTTAGCCAATCAATTTCAAAGATGATTTTGAGATTTTTTTCGACCGTTCCAAAATAGTCTGATCCAAACATTAAGCGGTCTCCTAGTCCTGCTTCGTATAATTTTCTGAGATTTGGTTCCCATATTACTTTGGGCAAAAATATACTGACTGCGGATATCTCACAGTAAATTTGTGGATACTTCTTCATAATCTGGATAGCTTCGTCCGAATATTCGTTTCCGAAATGCATCAAATAAATCTTTAAGTCTGGATACTTTTCAAGTATAGGACTTAATAAGGCAGGGTTAGCATATTTAGGATTATAATTGGGGTTTTCTTCAATTACCTGTTTGGTAGGAGGTCCTGAGTCCGAATGGATACCAATTGGGAGATTAAATTCGGAAGCAATTTTCCAATAATGCGATAACCTTTCATCAGTAGGGGGTACTCCGTAATAGTTGTATAAAGATTCCCCCATACTTCTAAATTTTTCATTTTTATAAATTTCACGTAGTTCGTCTTCCGAAAAAAAAGTTTTGGTACATGGTTCATCCTGCTTTACCGTACCTCGACAAGGAAATATTAACCCTGCCCATATTCTATCATCAGCCTTTGCATACATATTTGCATACTTTAGGTTGCCACCCCCGATTACCAATACTATATTGTTTTTATTGAAATTTTCAATTGACCATTTAAGTTTTGCTTTATCAATATCAGTATCCATCGCATTATATATTTCATTATCTTTATACCCTTTGGTGATATGGTAATGCATGTCAATAATAGGCTGATTTTTAAGGAAGTGCTCCATTGATTCTTGAGCATATCCAGTAGTACTATACACCATTAATGTAATCAAAAGTATTTTATTGATCATATTGATATAATTTTTTAGGTTCTTTCATTTTAAAATAAACTGCTTTAGAAAGCCAAGAACTATAATCAAAAAAGCCTCTTAAGCTGTTGAATCATAAAGGTAAATATAGGACCGGTATGCTGGGATGCTATTATGACAATCTCTGTAGAACTAATCGTCCATATTTATTATAGAGTTAGAATAGTTGAAGTTTTCCATCAATAACACTACGAAACTAAGATACTAAAATATTTGAATGGATGAAAGTGCCTGATAATCAGTTGATAGATCGCAAGTTGTTTTTATGGAAGTAATAAAGGGAGTAAGTAAGATTATTAATCCTGATTTTATGAAGAGGAAATCTATTTGGGGCTTGTGGCAGATAATAGATGAGGAGAATGAGGATAGCGACGTCTTAAATGTTCTTTAAGGGGGGTAAGTGAATTCAAGAAATAACTATGTCTATGCCTTATCGGATCTTGAGAAATATTCCATTTTAAACGGGATCATAGCGTTAATTTAGTTTGAGCCAAAGAGTATATCAGAATCTTAGTGTTTTTCCCTGATTCTAAAACTCAAAATGGAGTGTTTTTTATCTTTAGTAGTACATTATCATATTAGAATCCCATTAGAAATGAACCATTTTTTGCCATTTCCCGTCAGTAATATTTAATATTGATTGGAATTATATACCCTTTAAAATAGATCAGTGAAAAAAATATTGCTAGTAGAGGATGATAGCCGTGTCAGTGCATTTATCATAAAAGGCCTGCAAGAAGAAGGTTATGACGTGGCCCTGGCCATGGATGGCAAGACGGGGCTCCAGATGGCCCTGCAAGGCAATTATGACTTGGTTATTTTGGATATTATGATTCCTGAAATGAACGGGATAGAGGTCTGTAAAGCTCTTCGCAAACAGCATACACACGTACCAGTGCTGTTTTTGACGGCATTGGGGAGCACCGAAAATGTGGTGATGGGCCTGGACAGTGGGGCAGACGACTACCTTTCTAAGCCGTTTAAGTTTATCGAACTGCTGGCCAGGGTGCGGACCCTGATGAGAAGGTCCACATATAGCAGTGGAAGTGAAAGCAAAACGGAAAGTACTTATCAGTTTGGGGACCTTGAGCTGGATGATGAGACCAAGACGGTGCTTCGAAACGGGATGGCCATCAGCCTGACCTCTACCGAATACCGCTTGCTGCTGATGTTTATGAAAAACCAGCGCAGAGTACTCTCGCGGATCGATATTTTGGAAGAGGTCTGGGGGATTGATTTTGATATGGGTACCAATGTGGTGGATGTTTATGTAAATTACCTGCGGAAGAAGCTGGAGAAATACCAAGGCCCTAGGTTGATTCAGACCGTCATCGGAATGGGGTACGTGCTAAAAGAAGCCGAATGAAAACACAGAACAAGATCGTTTATGTCCTGCTGATCGTTTTTTTCAGCTATACCTTGCTGTTCAGCGGGTTTATCTATTATTCCATTTCCAATTATGCCTTTACGGATTTTTATAAGCGGCTTGAAATCAGGGCAATTACCACTGCAAAGTCCCAGTTGGAGAATGAAGGGGAAGGGAATATCATCCGTGAGCTACGGCAGGAATACTTGGAGGTGCTTCCTGATGAGGAGATTAAAATGTATAAGCTTCCGGAAAGCGGTGACTGGCGGGGAATACGTGAGCTTGGAGAGTTTAAAGATGGCTTTATTGATGAAATCCTCGAGGACGGCACCAGTATGTACAATGACAGCAGGACCTTCTTTTACGGTACCACGTACACAACGGTGGGCAAGGCCACTTATTTGGTAATCATTTCAGCCGAAAATTACTTTATTACCCATCACGTGCACTATTTGCGAAACTTGCTTTTCACCTCTTTGGCGATTGCCTTTGTGATCATCTTGGTAGTGGCCTTTTTGTTTACCCGAAAATACATCCAGCCGATCAACGACATCATCGAAAAGGTAAAGGAGATCAGTTCGGAAAACCTGCACCTCCGGCTCAATCAGCAGTCCAAAAACGACGATACGATCAGTCAGCTATCCCAGACCTTTAATGATATGCTCAACCGGTTGGAGACTTCGTTTGAGACCCAGAAGAATTTTATCAGCAATGCGAGCCATGAGCTGAACACGCCGCTGACCAGCATCATTGGTGAGGCAGATGTGACGCTCAGCAAGGTTCGCAGACCAGAGGAATACATCATGGCCCTGCAGACCATTTTGGAAGAAGCCGAAAAGCTGGACAAGAAAACCAAGGCCCTGCTGATGCTGGCACAAACGGGGTTTGACGGGAAGCGGCAAAAATTCCAAATGCTGCGCACCGACCAACTGATCATGGACGTTAAGGATACTGTGGAGAAGATCTATCCCGGGAGCAAGATTAGCATCGATTTCAGCCTCTTGCCCGAGAATCCCTACCGGCTAAAAATCAATGCCAACGAGGCACTCCTTCACCTTGCCCTTTCCAATATCATCTTGAACGGTTGTAAATATTCGGATTTTAACCCCGTCCATGTTGCCTTGGGTGTGTCAGACGGAAAAGTGATCATCATTGTAAAAGACGAGGGCATCGGCATTCCGGATTCGGAGATGAAATACATTTATGACCCTTACTTTAGGGCCTCCAACACCAAGAACCATGAGGGATATGGCATCGGGCTTCCTTTGGCCCGCAACATCGTCAGGATGCACCGTGGTGAACTGGTGGTGAATTCTACCGAGAATGAAGGCACTACCGTCCAGATCACCCTTCCTTGCTTTTTCACCAATCAAGAGATCAAAGAGGGCAAAGCGGAACAGATCGTAAAAGCCTATCGTGAAGGCCGTACCACCCAAGTGTCCAGTAATCTTTAATTCCCCCTACCTAGCCTACTACCGTCAAAAGCCCGCATTTGTAATGCGGGCTTCAAGCAAGGTAATTATAATGCCCTCTGTCATTCTCCAAGGACAATCCTTGGCGATATATACTGAAAAAATGCTGGGTTGATGAAGCCCTAATCAATTCTAATCTCATCCTAATCTAATTCTTAATCCCCTCTAATAGGTGGTGTGTAGTTTTGCTTACGATCATTAAAAAAGCGGGATAGATGAGAAAAACAGTACTAATACCAACTGATTTTACGGTGAAGTCATTAAACCTCGTAAAATCAGCTTTGAATGCAAATGAGGAATGTCAGCTGGAAATCATTCTTGTACACGGTTTGTACCTTCCGGATTCTATTACCGAAATGCTTTTTTTTAGAAAAAAAGAAGCCATTAGGAAATTGGAAAACCCAGCATTTGAAGAATCCTGTCAGTTGCTATTGGGAAAATACGGCTCTCGTATCGAAAGTTTGAGTGTGGACTTGTTTTCAGGTTATAACAGGGCAGCGTTTGAAAATTACCTGGAGGGAAATCGAGTAGATGAGATCTATGCATTTTCGGACCACGATTTTAAGGCCGTCCATAAAAGGAGTTTTGACCTGATGCCCTTGATCGAAAAAACAAGCGTCCACTTGACGAAGGTAAAATGGGTAGACCACGGCAGAAGGCATGATCTGGACCGGAACCAACTTGCCGCCCTCTTTTTTGGGCATTTCAGTCCATCCTAAATAAAAAGAAGATGAAGATAAAAATAATGTATGTCGGCGTATTTGTGCTGCTGTTTGGCGTAGTGGTCACATTGGTGGCCAATGATGTGAGTCCAGAGCGGAAATTGATCGGAAAATGGGAAGAGGTGATGTGGAAGTATGAAAAATTGGATAGCTCGGAAGGCAATGTATTCGATTCTTTTCATATCAACGACCAACTTAAGCAAGAAATCAGTCGAGAACTGGTCATCCATAAAGCAGAGACCTGGGAGATCAAGCCGGAAGGGGAACTGTTGCTGCATAAAAAAAATGGGGCCAGTGAACACTTGCACTGGCGGTTGAAAGGGCGTGGTCATGTGTTAAAGCTTTTTGGGCATGGAGACAGCCTAGAGCATTACCAGATCCAAAAACTTACCGATGACACGATGGAGATTCACTTTAATTCAGACTTACAAGCACGGGGAATCATCAAGATGACCTTCAAAAAAGCCAAAAGTTAACATCGATGCTCAGAAAATTCAGCAATAGCAGGACACTAAGCGATAACATTAAACTGGGAAGCCTAACGGCTTTTTCGGCAGGGATGGTGAATGTGGTCTCAGTAATGTTGTTTTTCGCGTTTACTTCGAATGTAACGGGCCATTATGCGGTTTTGGCAGAGGAGATAGCGAAAGGTAACTGGTACCAAGCTGGTGTGGTGGCGGCATGGATCATGCTGTTCTTTTTTGGTGGGTTCACCTCCAATTGCATCATCATCCATTTTAATAAACGCTACACTTATTTGGCGCATGCCGTCCCCGTGTTTTTGGAAATCCTTTGTCTTTTGGTCGTAGGGACTTACGTGCAGTTTTATTATGCCGAGACCTTATTGGAGACGGAATGGTTGGTAGGGCTGATGCTGTATGCCATGGGCATCCAAAATGGATTGACGGCGAGTATTTCCAATTCTGCAGTGAAAACGACCCACTTGACGGGCTTGACCACAGACTTGGGCATGCTCTTTTCCATGTTTACCAAGAAAGAATACCGTGAAAATCCCCAATTGCGGGGCAAGCTTAAGATACAGTTGTCGATTATGGTCAGTTACATGTCCGGAGGCATCACTGCAGGCTTCATTTACATGACCATTGCTTACAATGTGTTTTATATCGTTTGTCTTTTCTTGCTGATTGTCATTGGCTATGACTATTACAAATTGAAGTACTATGAGCTGGTCAATAGACGCGACCGCAAGAGCAAAAAGGATTTTTACCGGTATATAGGAGTCAAGAATAAAAAGAAAATCCTCGAAAAAGCCTGAGAATATGATGGTGGTAGTCAAAAGACAGGCTTAGTTCAGACACCTACAGGTTATGTTACTTGTGGGTGTTTTTTATGCTATTTTTAATCGTTTGCGATGATCACGGATCAGGTGAAATTTCTGGAGAGATAAATTTCTTTTTTATAGAACAAGGTTACGCCACCAAGGCTCTAAGACACAAAACAATAGTAAATTCCTTTCTATGCAGGTTACAGCATCCACTTGATGCCTTTGGCACTTTGTGGCATATCTCGTTTCCATGGTGTTTCCTTTAAGTAAACTGGATCTAGCAGAAAAGTTTGGGGTAGCCTATTTCGATGGGTAAATATGTTCTTCGCCACCTTTGGTTGCTATTTGGCCACGGATGAACACTGATAAACACAGATAGGATGCTTAAGGCGTTTCAAAACTTTTATCAATAGTTTAACTTAAAAGATTACGATGCCCATGCCTTTGGCAATGAAGAGGACTTCTCGGCAAAGTTTGGATTCATCCAGTTTATAGATGAAATAGCATCCTTTTAAATAAAGTTGCCCTCAGGAATATTGCTTGATCCGTGATATTGTGTATGATGTAAACTCGAAAGATAGCCCCAAAAGTGAGGCACATTCATAGCCATGGGTGAAGCCCATGGTAAATTAACCCATTCAACGTTTTCCGTTTTAGCCGCACTGACCGCCTTATTCTCCACAAGTTCCCGCTAAAACCCATTCGATCGGATGGTGGAAAAGCAACATTTTAGCGGTATGGAATTTTCTTTCATAAGAGCATATCGAAAATCATTCCCAGAAATATTGCTAGATTCCATAGTTTGGAGTAGGCTAGAATAGGTCCGAAATGGAAGCGTTGAAGATCGGGCATTTCAAGGTGGAAGTCCTGCAGGATGATGCTTGGGTGACGGTGGCTACAGGCAAAGTACGTCCGCTTCAGCCGTTTGAAACGGGAAGGGTACGGCTGAGCCATCAGCAGACCACTGCACCATTACATCGTGCCACAGAAATCAAGGTTTACGTAGACGGCGAACAGGTGGGATGGTTTCACGGTAGCAGTGATGAAGATGGAGTTGTTATTTGATTCCCAAAGCCTCTTTGACCAATTGGTCCTGATCAGGATCGTCGACCATGATCATCAAGATATCTTTTTCTAGGAGTTCGGTTTCACCATTGGGCGTGAGAAATTTTCCGTTTCGGTGGATAAGTACGATGAGACAGGAATTTGGAAAACCTATTTCCAGTATTTTATTTCCAGCAATGGCTGCCTCTTTGGGGATTTCAACTTCTATCAGCGCATTTTTGACATCGTCAGAGAGTTCGATGTCCAGCAGCGATTTTTTCTTCAGTCCTTCTGGAAGGGCCAAATCCAGCAGCTTGGCAGCTAAAGGAAGGGTGGTTGCCTGAAGAGCTACGGAAGTTAGCACAATAAAGAATACGATATGAAAAATCACATCGGACATTTCCACACCATGGATCATTGGAAAGGTCGCAAAGACAATGGGCACTGCACCTCGGAGACCTACCCAAGAGAGGAACAATTTTTCTTTAAAGGAATAGCGGAAGGGGATAAGGGTTAGGAAAACCCCCAATGGTCTCGCTACCAGAATCAGGAATAACGCGGCAGAGAGGGCTAGTCCGATTACAGGCAGCATTTGTGATGGAAACACCAATAAGCCCAAGGTAATGAACATGACCACCTGCATGAGCCAAGCCACACCATCAAAAAACTTCATCATGCTTTTTTTATGGAGTATCTTTGCGTTTCCAACGGTGAGGGCACAGATATACACGGCCAGAAAGCCATTTCCCCGGAGGAGATCGGTAAGTGTATAGGTGAGCAGGACGAGAGAAATCATCAGCACTGGATACAGCCCTTCTGCATCCAAGTTTATCTTGTTGATCGTGAGGACTGCCACACGTCCGATCAGCCAGCCCAAAACGGCGCCGACGATCATTTGGATAAAAAACAGCGGAATAATTTCGATGATTGAGAAATCATCTAGGGTGATGAGGCTGGTCATGGCTATGGTAAGAAAATATGCCATGGGGTCATTACTACCGCTTTCCAGTTCCAGCAGCGGCCGGAGATTACCCTTAAGTCCAATACTCTTGCTTCTCAAGATGGAAAATACCGCAGCCGCATCTGTGGAGGAAACGATTGATCCGAGCAGTAGACTTTCCAACAGGGTCAGGTCCGAAACCCAATATACAAATCCTCCCAAAGAGAAACTGGTCAACAGCACCCCAATCGTGGATAGTCCTATGCCTTGGGCCAAAATGGGTTTCACAGAAGGCCATTTGGTGTCAAGACCACCCGAAAAGAGGATAAATGTCAGTGCTATTATTCCCAGAAATTGGGTCATGGAGGGGTCGTCAAAGACTATTCCCCCTATGCCGTCCGATCCCGCCAGCATCCCAACGCCCAAAAATATCAAAAGGGCAGGAATGCCTGTTTTGCCAGAAGTTTTGCTCGCTATCACACCTGCAAAAAGTAATATTGAGCTGATCAAAAGGATATTTTCAGCAGTCAGAATCATGGAAGGAAAGCTTTGTTCAGAGTGAATTTAATAAACTGCAGGGGCAAAATGCCTTTCGAGGAATTGTTTTTTTTAAATGGATGTTTAAGCTTCAACGATTTTTACCTAAAACGAAAAAGGTTATGGAAGATAAATGGTTGGAAAAGTGGAATGAACGCTATAGTGACCCGGCTTTTGCTTATGGCGAGGAGCCTAATGAATACCTAAAGGAACAATTGGAGAAGCTAGATCCTGGCAAAATACTGTTCCCTGCAGAAGGAGAAGGGAGAAATGCCATTTTTGCTGCCCAAAGCGGTTGGGAGGTTTCTGCTTTTGACATCAGTAAAGTAGGCAGGGAAAAGGCCAAACAATGGGCGACTAGGCAAGGAGTGGTCTTGGACTACCAGGTAGGAGAGCTTCCCCGACTGGATTATCACGAAGGGCAGTTTGACGCCATAGCTCTTATTTATGCCCACTTTCCTGCGACCATAAAGTCAACCTATCATAAGATTTTAGTAGATTATCTTCGCCCCGGCGGCCATGTGATTTTTGAGGCGTTTGGAAAGAACCATTTGGCCTTAAGGAACCAGAACCCTAAAGTAGGAGGACCAAAGGATGTGGATACCTTGTTTTCTGTTGCGGAGTTAAAAGCTGACTTTAAAAACGTTGAGATGCTGAATTTGGAGGAGAAGGTGATTTCACTGCGTGAGGGATTGTACCATAATGGGGAAGGTTCTGTCATCAGGTTTGTCGGAAAAAAGAAATAGCATTGGCTTTTTTAGCATTCGAATCATTGTTAAGGTAACGGTTTTGTCCTATTAATGCTGTATTTCATATGACGGATAAGCTAACGTGGCAAAAACCAACTTTTAGTGGGGGCGTTTATTATTAATCATTTCTTAATGACATTTCGGTAAGCTGCGAAAGCGAGTCGGATATCTTTGTATCTTTATTTTACTGGAGCACATCGATTGCGGTTACTTGCAAAAGCACTTTGGAAGATGGTTTACGAAGCGTCTTGCCTTATTTCAGGGGATTGCAAGCGGGTGGCCGTGATTTGGGATCCAATACGAAATTATAATGAATAAAAGCACTATCATCTGTTTCCTTGTTTTTCTCTTTCCTTTAGTAGTTAAGGCACAAGGGGAATACCAATTCCACTCCCATAATGATTACCTTCAGCCGGTTCCTTTTTGGACAGCTTATGCCAATGGCGCAGCTTCCATAGAAGTGGATGTTATTCTTCAGGAGGGGAAATTGATGGTGGCCCATGAGAAAGAAACCATCTCGGCAAACAAAACCCTCGAATCCCTATACTTAGCCCCAATGCGGCAAGCAAAGGCATTGGGGATCGGCGAGTTGACCTTTCAACTGCTGATCGATATCAAGACCGATGCTGACGCAAGCATGGAGGCCATAGCTGCTGTTTTAGAGGATTATGAGGAGCTGTTGGCAGTGCCTGGCCAACAACATGGTGTTACGGTAGTGATTTCCGGAAACAGACCTCGCCTGGAAGATTACGATGATTATGCGCCATACATCCTTTTTGATTATCAATCCTTGGATTTTCCAAGCAATTTACCTTGGCACCGGATTGCTTTGGTGAGCCTTCCCTTTCAGCGGTTTTCCGTTTGGAACGGGAAAGGGCGCTTGGTCCAAGAAGAGAAGCAAAAGCTGGAGGGGATAATCCAGAAAGTCCATGCGGTAGATCGGCCTATCCGGTTTTGGGGGGCACCGGACAGCAAAACCGCTTGGAAGGCTTTTGCCGACATGGGGATAGATTTTATCAATACAGACATGCCCTTCGAGGCCAGTAGATACCTGAGCAGCCTAAACGGTAATGTGGTCAGTAGTCAGCATCGGCATGAAATATACCATCCACAATTCAAGGTGGATGGTGCAGCAGTACCGGTCACACAAATCATTCTGATGATCGGGGATGGGAATGGGCTGGCACAGATTTCGGCCGGAATGTATGCCCATGGCAATCAACTCAACTTGACACAATTAAGGCATATTGGCTTGGTGAAGACCCAGTCTGCAGATGACTTTACGACGGATTCAGCAGCAGGAGCCACCGCTTTGGCCACAGGCCAAAAAGCCAACAATAGGGCAATTGGCGTTTCTCCCGATGGAAAAGCAATGGCCAATTTACCGGAAGTGTTGGAGCAGTATTCATTTCGCTCTGGGATCGTAACGACTGATCACATAACGGGAGCTACTCCGGCATCATTTTATGCCCACAGGGAAGATCGGGGAATGACCGCGGGCATCGCAGAAGACCTGCAAAAAAGTCCGCTTGATCTCTTTATTGGAGGCGGAAAGAACGATTTTCTGCTGCATGACAGGGAATTGATCGAGCCCCTTGAGGCTGCTGGTTTTACGCTTATAAAGCGGCTAGAATCACTACAGACATCCACCGCGTCCAAGGCAGGGTATTTTGCCAGTAATCAAGGCTTACCGACTGTGGAGAAGGGGAGAGAGGGTTTTTTGAAGGAAGCCACCTCAGGTGCGCTGTCATTTTTGAGCAAAGAAGAAGCACCATTTTTCTTATTGATAGAAAGTGCCATGATTGATACAGGGGGACACTGGAACAGTGCGGATACGGTAGTGGAAGAGGAAATTGATTTTGATGATGCGATCGGAGAGGTTATTTCCTTTGCAGACGCCCATCCGGGGACATTGGTGCTGATCACTGCCGATCATGAAACAGGAGGAGCTACCTTGCCACAAGGGAATCTAGAAAAGGGAGAAGTGGAGATCAATTTTGACACCAAAGATCATACTGGGATTATGGTGCCCATTTTTGCCTATGGTGCCCATGCTGACAAATTCATCGGGGTATACGAGAACACGGCGATCTTTGATAAGGTCATGGAGCTCGTAAAGCAGTACCATGACGGTAAATAGTAAAAGGCCATGATCAGGCCTATTTTTGGCTACATGTTGGAAGTCCCCTTTAGTGCCAGTCTATACCCGAAGTATGCAAAAGGGATATACGCCAGCCCCATGTCCAATATTCCATACCAAGCGGGGAAGGGCAGCAAGAAGATTTGGAACAAGCCTCCTAACAGAAAGCAAAAGCCAATGGTCAGTGCCGACTTCTGCTTTTGGTGAAGGGAAATTAGTGCCGAGGTGAAAGCCCCGGCGAGGGTGCCTGTGGCGTGTGCGCCAAGGAAAATCAGCAAATGGCCGGTGGTGAACCCATGCAAAGAAGATTTGAAGCCTGCGATAGAAGTCAAGTCCATTCCACTCGGAAGGGAAACCACCATGCCGGTGATCAGGATTAGCCCCATCTGGATCACCCAGCCAATGATCAGCCCTGCAAAAACACTTATGGTATTGGTGGAGTCAGATTTCATGGGAAGGATGTTGCCAGGTCGTTAGTAAGAATCACAGAAAGAAGTAACCATCATTTGAAGAGGGTTTCGGTGTAATGCAGTAAGGTTTTGTCGCCCCAATTGCCATGTCCTGGAATGACTAGCCGAAGGTTTGGATAAGCGGTACTGATTTTGTTCACGGTGACCGGCCAAGCCTCGACATTGGCATCTTCGAGGTTACCTTTTCCAGCACCATTAGCTTTGATGAGACACCCGCCAAACAGCACTTGGTCATCAGGGAAGTATCCAATTACATTGTCTTGGGTATGTCCTTCCCCAAAATAGTGAACAAAGACTGCTTTAGTGCCTACTTTTAAGGTCAGCTCGTCAGAAAAGCCCTTTTGGGGTTGTGGGAAGTCATGCTGAGATGCTAAAGATAGGGTGTTTTTAAAGGCATATGACGGAATGTTCCTGGCGTGAAATGCTTCAAGTCCACCCAGGCAATCCAAGTGAAAATGTGTCGCTACTACAGCGTTGACCTGTAGCTTCTCCTCTTCCAAAAATGAAAGAAGTTCACTGGTCTCATTTGAGGTACTTGGGGTGTCGAATACGACAGCTTCTCCATCACTGATGACGATCATCCCGTTGCAGGCTACTTTTCCGAAGGTGTCGGTGTCCAGAAAGGAAACGTGAACATAAGTATGGGGACTGACTTGTTTGATAATGAGTTTATCCGATGAATAGACCTCTTTTTCAGTAAAAGTGGAGGTTTGCTCAGCAACAAGATGTTCCTGTAATTTTTCACTTTTTCCTCCGCAAGCGGATATGGATAAGAGAAATGCTGAAATAAGGAGGCTGTAATACATTAAATCGACATTTATTAGTTATTGGTCAATGATATGCCCTAAAAATAACACCTCCAACCAGTAGAAAATAATATGCTGCGAAAAAAAGATAAAAAAACCATCCGCCTTGGCGGATGGTTTGGTGCATTATTGTATGATGTTTGAGGTCTTAGTCACGGATTTGACCACTACCAAATACATAATATTTGTTGGTTACCAATTGCTCAAGTCCCAATGGGCCTCTGTGGTGCAATTTGTCGGTACTAATGGCCAACTCTGCGCCTACTCCCATTTGCCCCCCGTCCGTAAATCGGGTGGAAGCGTTATGGTATACAGCAGCACTGTCCACCTGCTCCATAAAGGTAGCCGCTTTATCCTTATCAGTGGTCAAAATGGTAGCAGAGTGCCCTCCGCTGTATTTGTTTATTTTTGCAATGGCTTCATCAAGGCCATTTACTTTGCCAATAAGAGCCTTTAAGGCCAAGAACTCCTCATACCAAGTATCTTCTGAAGGGACTTCTTTTGCTCCCTCTATGGCAGGAACCAGTTCTTTTTCAGCAACCAGCTCTACTTTATAGGAAGCAAGGCTTTTGGCCAAGTCCGCTAATTTGGATTCAAAGTCTGGCAGTTTTTCATCCACCAAAATTTTATCCAGTGCATTACAACCTGAAATTTTATTGGTTTTGGCATTGATGATCACTTTTTTGGCCAGTTCCCAGTCGGCATCTTCAGCGACATAGGCGAAATTGTTTCCCCTTCCACTTACCAGTACGGCACATTGAGCATGTTCTTTTACAAAAGCAATCAACCTTTCGCCACCTCTCGGCACGATAAGGTCAAGCTTTTCGGATGGATTTTTCAAGAACGCTTGGGTTTGCTCCCTGTTTAGGGTAAACAGCTCGATCCAATCTTTGCTAAGCCCATTTTCCTCAAGGGCTTCATGCCAGCATTCCACCAAAACTTTATTGGAATTTACGGCTTCTTTTCCTCCTTTGAGAAGGATTTTACTGTTGGCTTTAAAAGCCAAAACAGCTGCTTCGATGGTCACATCCGGACGGGATTCATAGATGATCATAATGGTCCCAAATGGAGCTGTTTTGTTCGTGATATCCAGCCCATTGGCCAAGGTTCGCTTGGAAATTTCCTTACCTACGGGATCATCTTGGTCTTTGACCTCTTGGACCGCTTGGATCATGCCATCTATTTTGGCGTCATTCACGACCAGTCTGTCATAGAGTGCTTGATCATCACGCTGGAATGCATCGAGATCTGCTTTATTGGCGGTCAGAATTTTCTCACGGTTTTTATCAATGATCTTGATCATTGATGCCAACACGTCGTTTTTTTTCTGTGTGCTTAATATTTTCATGTCAAATGATTTCTTTTTATGGTGTTTAGGGTTTCTGGATTACGATACGATCGGCAAAAAGATACCGTTTCGTATTTTAATCGTCCGAAACCTTGGTGCCCACCTCTTTGCCATCGACGATGTCGAGAATCATATTGTCGACATTACCATTGGCGATATAAGTGGGGATATTTTTTCTGGCGGCCTCTTTGGCTACATTGAGCTTAGATTTCATGCCGCCTCTACCTTCTGCTTCACCTTTCGTAGATTCCTGAATGAAGTGTTCTACTTTTTCATCCGTACCCACATGGGCGATCCTTTCGGTGTTTTCGTCATCAGGATGACCGTTATAGAGTCCATCTGTATCGGTCAGCAGGATAAGCATGTCCGCTTTGGTCAATTCAGCCACCAAACTGGCCAATTCATCATTGTCCGTAAAGGTGGACATGGAGAGCGAAACGGCATCATCTTCATTTGCGATCGGAATGATTCCTTCAGAAAGGAGTCCTTCGTAGCAATTGATCATGTTTTCACGGTGTTTTCCGGGATCAAAGTCCCTTTTGGTGGCCAAGACCTGCGCACACCGCATACCGTAATCTTGAAAGATATTGTAATAATGCCTCATCATTCGAGGCTGACCCACGGCAGAGAAGACTTGTCTTCGGATGATTTTATCTTTGATGCCTACTTTGCTGCCGAGGACTTCCTTACCAGCGATGACGGAACCAGAAGAGACCAGGACAGACATGATGCCGCGTTCATAAAGGATGGCGATTTGATCGACCATTTTCCTTAAGACAGTATTGACGATACGGTTATCCCTGTTGGTCATCACATTGGTTCCTACCTTTATGACGATCCTTTTTGGTCCTTCGTTATTATCCATTTTGGTATTCTTTTCCAAGTTCAACAGCTCTGTTAAATGCAGCGTAAGCAGCTTCTTTGATCATCTCCTTGACATTATTGTCATCCATGGAGTCCAATGCTGCTCTGGTGGTTCCACCTTTGGAAGCTACTCGGTTCATCCATGCTTCTGGATCCAGATCGGAAGAACTAAACAATTCTACTGCCCCGGCAAAGGTTTGCTCTACCAAGACCCTGGAGTCGTGCTTGGAGAAGCCCATTTTTAGAGCCGCTTCCAACATGGATTGCATGAAATAGAAGATATAGGCTGGTCCACTTCCAGAAATACCCGTGGAAGCATCAATATCATTTTCGGTATCGAGTCTAACAGAACGTCCGGTAGTATCCAGCAGGTTTTCTATGGTGGACAATTCCAATCTTGAAACCTCATCTGATGCTGTAAAGGAAGTCAATCCTTTGCCTACTTGGGCTGGGAGGTTTGGCATTGCCCTAACCACCTTTTTCCTATTAAGTCCTTCTTGAATAGCTGCTATGGTCACCCCAGCCATCAAGGAAATGAAGATCTGCCCTTCGGAGGTCAAATCCTTCATGGTTTCCATCAATGCATTTGCATGATACGGTTTTACAGCAATAAAAATCACATCCGCTGCTGGAACGCAGTCCTCAAGCTTTTCAAACACAGCAAAGTGACTTCTTTTTCTCAGCTCTTCTGTTTTTTCTTTAGAGTTGTCAAGGATCATAAGATCCTTATCTTTTAAAAATTTTGAGTTTGCGATAGCTTCAGCGTAGGTTAATCCCATGTTTCCACCACCGATTACAAGAACTTTCATATTTTTTAGAAAGGTTTTTTATTTAAGAACAGGGACTATCCCTGTCAGTCTTCTATGCCCTGTATGCCACAATCATCGTGCAGGGATCATAATTTACGAAAAAAGTTAATGACTACCGCTAAATAATTGTTAAATCAGCATGAATGGCATAGTTTAATTGAGAAAAAACTGCAGTTATTATTTTATTTTGGGATTATATCTAAAAGGTTTTGTACTGAACAGGGAAGTATGGCAGGACTGTAAATTCGTCAGTGCTCTCAGACAAATGGCAGAAAGAAAGGATAAACTTACGGACATTATGTCATTTGTAGAGGAGAATGGTAATTAACGGCTAGTAATTATCCAAGGAATGGGCTGTTGGTTTATTGGGTCCCCTCTATAATGATAAGGTTAAACGTGCAGACACAAGATGAATCGTCAAAGCCTGCGCGGGAGGTTACTGTTGGCCACGTTCGGTAAAATCCGCTATGTGATAGGATTCCAGTAAGACTACCACGACTCATCTCCTAAAGTAGAAATAATGCGTATTCCTCCTATCAAGGCTATAGCCAATCGCCGGGCTACACATGAATAACTGAGGGAGCGTTTATGTTCCTGATGTCCGCCATACTGCCTTTTGCGATCCCCTGAATCAGGTAAAGGACGGAGCTATTAAGGATAAAAACTTAGCCCCACCTTTAAGTCAATCCTTAAAAGGCCTTCTTCATTACCTGCATCCAAATCAATGGTCTGTTTGTTTCTCCCTTTTTCTATCGTAATTTTTTCGATCACACCTGAGGTGACCGATAATCCCAGTCCGAGTGCTAAGTTTTCGGATAGCCCAATGTCATAAGTAGCATCCAACATAGCACCTAAAGTGGCTCCCTTTAATGTGAAATCGCCATTTGAATGAGAATAGGCCTGGTCTTTATAGCTCAGGTATCCAAATGAACCTCCTAGCAAAAAGGAGTTATTGTTTCCGCTTGGCATTTTTGCATATAAGGTCGGTCCCAAAAAGGAAATGGTAATGTCATCCATAAGGCTCTGGCTTTCACTTTTGGCGTGAAAGCTGCTATAGACCAGCCCTATGCCTGTCTCAGAAGGAAAAAAGTATTGCCCTTCCAATGTGATATGATATCCGTTTTTCAAGCCTCTTGCATAGCTGGTTCCTGCCAATGATTCATGCGTTTTGGATAACCTCCTGCCGTATCCACTACTAATGCCTAATCGCCAGGGCCTTTGTCGTGGGACGGATAGGGCTGGCTTCTGATTTTTTTTAGTATAGAATCCCTCCTCGAAGGTAGAAACCTTTTGGGGTGGCATCAATGTCTGGACGGTTTGACCATTTCTATCTAGGGTAAAATGAACAGTGCCATTTTCTATTGAAGTGATTTTACAAGAAATGGAATCCCCCTCACTGGTGACCAATAGGTCTTGGGCCTGTGTGAAAAAGGGAAATAAGCATAATAATCCCATTAATAAAGTTGTTCTCACGTAGTTTCTTTTCTGTTAAAACAAAAGTCAGGTAAAGATAAACTAAAATTTAATTCCACTTTTAAATGACCCTGGCAATTCAATATTATTTTGAGCCATAGTAATGATGAACAGGGGAGACCCTAAAGTGCAGGACTTAAAATCATTGTCCACTGTAGTTTCTGCGGGTTTAAATGAGGAGAGGTCCAATAGGCAAAAATGCATCATAATTTGATTGAAATGTATTTTTAAATGCCTTACAGGTGTTTCAAAATCAATCTGTTTTGATTAGATTTAGATGACCTGACTTTTGAGCCAACATGCACCATAAATCATTCTTTTTTACGGGGTTATTCTGTTTGTTATTTCCTTTTGTCCTGTTTGCCCAACAGCACGGGGAGAGTCCTCGGCCAAAGATTGGCTTGGTGCTCAGCGGAGGAGGTGCCAAGGGAATTGCCCATGTTGGTGTGATCAAGGCCATGGAAGAGGCAGGACTGCGGCCGGATTATATTGTGGGCACCAGCATGGGGGCAGTCATCGGTGGTCTTTATGCGATAGGGTATAATGCAGATGAGTTGGAGTCGATCGTGCTTAAGGCTGATTGGGACCTGATTGTTTCCAATAGGGTGAGCTTTAATACCATCGCTTTTGAAGAAAAAGAATATTATAACCGGTATGTGTTTGAGCTTCCGGTCATCAAGGGTAAAATTGCGGTACCTGCTGGCCTCATAGAGGGACAGAAGCTGACAGAAACCTTGCACTATTATACCTGGCCGTCTATTCAGTATCAAGATTTTGATGCGTTTCCCATTCCTTTTCGCTGCGTGACCACAGACCTAAAGACCGGTAAGGGAATCGTCATTGAGTCTGGTTATTTGGCAGATGCGTTGCGATCAAGCATTGCTATCCCTTCTGCTTTTACTCCTTTCGAATTGGACAGTACCCTTGTGGTGGATGGGGGGGTGGTCAATAATTTTCCGGTAGATGTGGCCCAAGACATGGGAGCAGATATTATCATTGGCGTCAATGTGGGCGAGGAGGATTTTTTGGATCCCAAAGAACTGGACTCCTTTTCCAGCATCCTTATGCAAATTGCCATGGCCAGCTCCTACCGGAAATTATCTACGAATATTTCCGGTTGTGATATCTACATCAAACCAGACTTAAAAGATTACAATACGGCTAGTTTTAGCAGTTTTAAAGAAATCCTTCAGTTGGGGCATCAAGCGGGGGAAGAAAATTTCCCTGTTTTTAAACAGCTGGCTGACAGCTTGGATTCGCACCGAAAGAGTGCTGGGATAGGCCTTGGGGTCCAGCCGGTGCGGATCAGTAACATTTCCATAACGGGTAATCGGCTTTTTTCAGATGAGCTCATCCGGTCAAAATTAGGCATAAGCCCAAAGGATACCGTTACGCGTGAAGATGTGCAGTCCGGGGTAGATCGGGTTTTTGGGGTAAATGGCTTCCGAAAGGTGGATTATAACCTTAAGCCTGATGGGGCCGGGGAGTATGAGCTGTTTCTAAAGGCCAAAGAAAAACACAATACCATTTTGCGCGGAGCATTTCACTATGATAATTTATTTTCTGCAGGGATATTGCTTAACCTTACCGTTCGTGATCTTTTAGGAAAACCTTCAAGAACGGTGGGGATATTGGATGTTTCCCAAAATCCGAAGTTTAGGCTGGACCATTATAAGTACCTTGGAAGTAACAAAAAGTTTGCTCTAAACCTCCGTTACAATTACCTCTTTCAGCAGATTCCGGAGTACGAGGATGGCGTCAGGCAAGATCTCTTTCTAAACCGTGAAACCCATATAGGAGCGAATATCCTGACGACGCATTCGCTGAAACAAAGTTTTTGGTTTGGGGGCTTTTATGAACGGTCCAGGGCGCAGTCAAGCTTTAATATCTCCATTCCCTCTGAAATCCGTGGCGCCTACTATACCTACATGGGGGTGAGGTTTATGCATACTCGAAATTCACTCAATGACAGGAATTATCCTACCAAAGGAGCGGAAACGATTTTCGAGGGGTTGTTTCGGGCGTATAGCGATTACCGGATAAAACTACGTCCAGGTGTGGATACCTTGACCCTAGGGCAGGGTGGTGAGACGGTCAAAATCCCGAAGGAGGTTTTGGATGAGACACTGGAAGGCATTACTCCGAGTGGTTTTGTATCGTTGTATTTTAATTATGTCAAATATTTTCCCATAAACGATCACTTTCAGGTAAGCCCTACGATAGCCATGGGCCTTACTTTGTCCGGCCAAGGAGATGATTATAGTTATAGTGAATTCACCCTTGGTGGGTACCAGCGGGTAGATTTTAACGATACTCCGATATGGGGGCTGAATTATGCGGAATTGACTGCGGAAAATTTCGGGAAACTAGGCGTCAATTTCCAATGGCTTCCAACCAAGAAACTGTATTTAAGAATGGGGACTAACCTCCTTGGACACGGCTACCATTCTCCCTTGGGAGACGGGGATGGTGTCGATTTTGATGAATTTTTCGAGGATAGATTGATTTGGGGATACGGTATTGATTTAACGCTGGATTCTTTCCTGGGGCCGATCACCGGAGGGCTTTCTTCCAATGCTAAAGACGGTGTGATCCGGCCATACCTTTCCATTGGGTTTTCATTTAACTATTCCGACCGGTAGTCTTTTTCCCAATTTTTAGATGAAGGAACATCTATCTCTATGGGGGTTGCTAGTAAGTCTGTTAACGGCATATTCTGCTTTGCTTGCTACTCGTACGGTATGGCCGCAGGGAAAAGTTTTATGGAAGTATATTCTTGGTAGTGTTTGATCAGGTTTCTGACCAGTGGATTGGTACAATTGGATAATTCAAATCCAGTGGAAAAATGGATGTTGATTTTCCGGAGTCGCTCCAGACTTCTGATCGTGATGATGTCTTTGAGATTTTGTGGGTCAAAATCCATGAGGGTGACCTCTTTTAGGTTTTCCAATGAGAAGATCACGTTATAGTCTTCGGTTCGGTTGGCGTGTTCAATGGTAAGTTGACGGAGAGCAGGGAGATCCTTGATGGATAAATGCTCCTTTGGCCACCTACATTTTGGGCCTTTTCCTATTTTTAACGCTTGGAGTTGTGGCAAAGCGGCTAATTCATTGAATTCTGTTTCGGTGCTTATTTCTCCTTTGATCTCCAAACTGGCAAGTTCTTTCAACATACCAATACCTTCCAAGCGGTTGTTTTTGAAATGAGCCAGCGGTTCAAGACTGAGGGAAAGCTGCGTGGTATGTCGAAAGTGGGCGGGCGAGAAGCCCTGTTGGTAAAGACGCTTCTGGATAGTAGCGGACAGACTGAGCCAATCTGGTTCAAAGGCCTTAAATCCTGTTTTTTTCAAGATCAGTAAGGTGGTTTCAAGTTTATTGAGCTGGATCTCCATTTCCGGTATCATTTCATAGAGTTCTTTCAGGAAATCTTTTGCAGGGAGCAATCGGGCAAAAGGTGTGTTTGGAGTGTGGATATAAAAGCTGTTTTGTCCTGACCTTACATTAAGGTAGCTGCTTAGTTTTTCATAGATCGCCGAGACATTATTGGATAATGATGGAATGGGAGTGTTTTTTGGGATTATGTGTGATAATCTTTTGGCTTTCTTCTGAAGAAGGCTAGCCTTTATAGTGGTTTCTGCTCCTCCCGGTAGGTCTTGGAGCAATTCCAACCCTACAGTGTGTAGCTGATTTTCAGTGTGATTGGAGAGTTGTTCTTCAATCCAATCACAAACAGATGTTCCGAACACAGTTAATTTCATAACCCTAAACAGTTAAGTTAAAAGAAATACTTTACGGGAAGTCGGTAAGGTCGCTGAATATAAATGCAGTTGATGTCAAAAAAGACTCTAAATCATTAACTACATAAATATTTGTTTCAACGATATAAATTTACGCATAAAATTATAGTAAAATGAAAAGAGGAGTTGTAAACGTTATAGAGTAGTAAGTTTATGTTTTGCAATGTCAAGAAATGGTCACCCATCTATCAGGAAATCATAAATGGTTTAGGCGTGAAGCAAAGGATGAAAATAAGGATCGCCAGCCAGCCTAGGATTTTTCGGCCGGTACTCAGTTTGGCGGTATCTCGGACCGGTGGATGCTCAAGTCCCAAGACTCTGCCCAAAATAAAAGCGTACAATAGCCATCCTTCGTATCCTTCCAGATGGGGAAAGAAGAAGAGCAAGGTATACTGTAAAGCAACGATGGTAACGGCAAGGGCGAGTTTTGTTTGGGCCTTGAATATGGATTTTTGAAAGCAGATATAGATAAATCCCACGTATAGTGGCAATGCGATGAGCAAGTAGCTGGAGTCCATGTAAGGATTTACCACTCCCAATCCCGCAAAGAATATAAAGGCAATATAAAAAACATGGGAGATCGGTTTGTGATATTTTGGGAACAGGCCGAATATAATGTGTCCTCCATCCAACTGTCCTATGGGAAGGAGGTTTAGGGCGGTAAAGAACAAGGCGAGATAGCCAGCAAATAGATAAGGGAAGTGGATGACTTCCATCATATTGGGCATTTTGTCAGGATCAGCCAGCGTTTTTTCCATGGCATAGAAGAGGAGGTTTTGGCCAAGTTCAATATTCAACACCCCTTCTTGGTCTGGGGAGTAATCTGGATCCAGGTATTCCGGGTGGATTTCGTAAATGAAGTCAGCTTCGGGAAGGTGGGTAAAGCCATAAAATAAAACCCCTAGTGCTACCAAAAAGCCTGCAATAGGGCCAGCCACACCAATGTCGAAAAACTTCCGCCTGCTATTGACGAAAGTTTTCATTTTAATAACAGCACCCATGGTGCCGATGGATGGCGCGCCGATAAAGCCAAACCAGAAAGGGATGAAGAATGGTAATGAGGCTTTGACATTATGCTTGATGGAGGTAAACAGGTGTCCTAGTTCATGGATGAGCAAAATCCCAATAAAGGGAATAGAGAATGTCATGGACTGAAGAAAGTAATTCCATGTCAGCGGTTTTTCACTGGATATCACACTTCTTCCGAAGAGCCATTCTCCTCCTGCCAATGTCGTACAAATGAAGGTTAGGATGAAAAATAATGTATGTTTTAAGTACTCTTTTTTAGTGTACATCCGAGAAATAATCCATTAATGCATTTGGGTGATTGATATGGACTGTGCGCAGCCCCACTTTTTCGGCTCCAATTAAGTTGGGAGCCGTATCATCGAAAAATACACCTTTTTCGGCTGGCATCCCTATTTTTTCCAGCACTTTTTCATAAATGACTGTGTCCGGTTTTCGGCAGCCCATTTCATGGCTTAAAAAAAGGTGGTCGAATAGTCCAGAGAAGCTTGTTTCTCCCGTGTCTGCCAGCAAAATTTCCTCCACCCTTTTGAAGTGGATACTATTGGTATTGGAGAGCATGTACACCGGATGTGTCTTTCGGAGGTCTTTTAGGAGCTTGATTTTTTGTAGCGGGATGTTTTTCAGCATTCCATTCCAAATTTGATCGATTTCCTGATCAGACCATTGTTGGTTAAACGTTTTTCTGATTTCATTCCTAAAGACAACATCGCTAATCTCTCCCTTCTCAAAAGCGTGGTGCACTGGGTGTGCCATGAAGTCTATAGACTGATGGTTACCATTGCTTTCCAGTAACTTTCCTAATTGGTTGACGGTAAAGGGAATGTCCAAGTCAATGATGACACCTACAAGGTCAAATACAAAAAAATCGATGTTTTTATCTATTTTCATAAGGGCAATTGTTGTTGTTTTGGAATCAAATATGTAACATTGCAGTCCCAAAAGCAAGGAAAAATGTTTGAAGCTTCCAAGAGGTTAAAGACATGAGGTTTTTACGGAAAACCAGACCAAAAGATTTGCTTTATCGGGCCTATAGCTCAGCTGGTTAGAGCACTTGACTCATAATCAAGGGGTCCCTGGTTCGAGCCCAGGTGGGCCCACTGAAAATCAGCCACTTACGATTAAAAATTGTAAGTGGCTTTTTTATTTGCACACGATTTGCACACAAAATAGGGTCAAAAAATATTTTTAAATTTTCTTAAAACTCCTGTCCTTGAGGCGACCATTTTGGTGATACCTCACTCCTCTTAACTTGGATGCTGTTGGTTTGGAAGTAACCCACTCCATGATTTCATCTTTGATAAAATAGAGTTTTCCGGCCTTCTTATAATAAGGAATTTGACCTTTGGAAACATAACTATAGATGGTCTGTTTTTTAAGCTCTAGAAGCTCACAGATTTTGTTTAGTGTAAGAACCTGACTATCGGTCTGATTCGTCAATTCTGTACCTTGTATAGCCTCTAAAATAAGCTTGTTTTGTTCTATAAGGTGGGTAACGGCTTGAGGTAGGTCTTCGAATTTTAGATCCATAGAATATTATATTTTTGGGGAAGGCGGATAGTGCAAATTTTATGATTGAAAAATTCACCAGTTCAACAGTAGTAGGGTGAATTTTTCAGGGTAATATAAAAATGGCAATTCAGAAATAATCACACTGGGATCAGTGGAATGGAATTCGATATTATCCAAAATCAATTTGATAGGGTGCAACAATAATTAGGATGGACCTAGGCTTAATTTATTTGACTGATTTTAAGTTTAAAAAAATAAAACACTTATATCTATAATGTTACGTTTTTCCCAATAAACTTTTTAGATGAAAAGTTGCATAAAAACATTATTCCATTCTACTTTTTTCCAATCAATTTCAATTTTAATGTTTTTCACGCACCATTGTCTAAGTTCATCAACATCTACCTCACCAGGGCTAAAATCCCATTTACAAATACCATTAATCAGGAAATTTAATTTATCCCCATTAACAAGAAACCACTCAATTATCCGGTTCGTTTCACTATTTTTTAGTTCTAAAGCAACAGTTTTAGCAAGATTTTTAAACCTTTCAAATTCAATAGGGTGGTGATCAGGAGAATAAAGTATGTCTACTACCGAATTGATGTTCATTATCTCAACGAAATCACCATGTGTTTCTTCTTTAAACTCCTTAGTAAGCCATGGTAGAATAAAATAATGGCAACCATTAGTATTATTATTAATTTCCTTCCCATGCCTAATTACTCTATTAGGAGAGAAAACCCAATCTTTTTTACTGTCCAGAGTGATAAAAATTGCATTTTTTGATTCACGCAACTTACAGTTTTCAATAACTTCCCTCCAGATCATTAAATCTCCAAATTTATTTTCTGTTTTTGATTCATCTTCAAAACCAGGTGGTATTCTATGATTGTATCTGAACTCATTATATTCTAAGTTTTTAACTAATTCTGAAATGTTGCAGTTACTTTGAGCATTTTCCACTAATTTCTCTATAAAGCTTCTTCTTTTTTCATTCTTATAGTTGTTCTTATGTGTCAAAAGGTTGATCTTTTGTCTTAAAGATTCAGTTTCGGATTTTATTTCGGACATGAAATTATGCTTATTAGTAAATCCATTCCTTTTTGAAAATTCATTATCTGCTATTAAAAGCCCCATCTCTTCAAGATAAGAAATCTCTTTTTCAAGGGATCGTAACCTCTTCTTAAATGGGTAAAATACATGTTCAGAATAATTGTTCAACAATGAATTATATTCATGAATTACCCAATTTGGAATAACTAACCTTTTGTTAGATATTAGGTTACCTAAAAATATTTTAAGTTCTTTAAATGATTCTGTGTTTAATCGATAAATCCAGATTAAAATGTTTGTATCTAAAAAGACAAGATCATTTCCATCTCCCGTTAGAAGTATTCTAGAAACAATTGATTGGCGCTTATCATGATCTACGATTTCAGGAATTACTTTCATTTTATTTTAAAAAAAGATTTCTACAATTAATATACTGCTAAAGATTATTTGATATATCATATTTACTTTTTTTTAAATTCACACCATCCGTACCACCGATTTGTACAACAATAAATTAATGTTTACCTACGGACTTAAATATGTTCAGCTATTCTCTTCCCATAATTGCTTAGTTTCTATTGTATTGCATTTTAATTTTTTCAAGTCCATTATATAATTTAGTTATTTTTGGATATAGCTTTTGTGTCATATATTCATCAAAACCTCTTTCAAAACCATGTTTTAATATGGTTTCACTAAATTCTTTGTTTAATTTATCTATTAATTTACCCTTTCTTTTTGTGATAATTTTTCCTTTGTCAGTAATTCGTTTTTCGTAGTGATTTTGAAAAATATGAGAACAACTGTGTCTTTTGTATTCTATAAATTCAAATTCAGACTCAGAGAAGAGTAATTTCAAAATTTTAAGTCCACCTATAAGTTCCGAGTAAAATTCTTTCTTCTCATGATTTTCACTGTTTTGTAGAGATTCAAATACTTTTTTTGAGTATTCCAATCCTGCAGTTACTAACTCATAAAAAACCACATAAAATGAACTTTGGTAGATTGAATCATATTCTTTATTCAACTCACTATTCAAGTAGAAAAACTTTCTTAACCATTGACCAAATAATTCCTCATTTGCATGAGTTTGCAAAATATAGTCAAGCTTTAATCTTTCATACTCGATTTTATTCATTATTCCGTTTTTGTCAAATCCAATACGCAACTAAAATGAGTGAGGGCCATGAGGAAGGATTTCTGAGGCTTACTTGTTGTAGATTTGATTGTGTCAGCCTAAGATAATATTTTTTGAGATATCCAGTTCTTAAGCTCTTTTGGATTTAATTTATTTCCTGATAGATATTCATTGACAGTCAAGTAGCCCCAAAACTCACCATTTATATATATTTTAGGAGGTGTTGTAGAGTATTCATTGAAAGGGCTTTGTGAAGAATATGTTCCCCCATAGGTTCCATATTCATTAAAAATTGATGTAGTTGAATATTGGCTACCAAAGTTTCCATATTTATTTAATACAGACTCACTATCATATTCATTTGATGTTAACTTTCCTAAGAAAGTACCATCATCAGCTTCCAAATAAGAATCCTGCCTATTAAACTCAGATTCGAAGTTAGAATTACTTCTTAATCTTAATATGCCACTTGGATCTGTTGTGAGTTTAGAGATAAAATTATCTGGATCAATTTTCGGATTTAAATGTCTATTTTTGGTGATATATGCAATAATATCACCATTAATTACCAATTGTGGTGGCTGAGTACTATGTGGGTTATTTATACTATAACTACCATATCTGCTTCCGTAGGGTGAATATTTATTGAAAATGCTTGTATTACTGTATCTACTACCAAATGGTCCATATTTATTTAAGATTGAATCATTATCATATCTATTGGTTGTAATTTTGCCCAAATATTGACCATCCTGAGCCTTTAAAAAGGATTCTCTTCGGTTCTCCTGAACGTTTGACTGCTCTTCATAAAGCTCACCTAGTAGGTGCTCAAGTAACTTTTTTGTTTTATCCCCCTTATCTGCCATTTTCACCTCCGTAAATATGTTCTAATAACTTTTGTATTTCTTCCGCTGCTTTATCTGGTGGTAGTTGCGTTATTATTATTGGAGCTGTAGCCAGTGCAACGTTTTTGTTTCTCAAAACTTTAATTTCTTTTAGTGGAAAATAAAGAAATCCGGTAGTTACTGCAGAAGGGGTTGACCATACTAATTCACCTGTTACTAATGCTGTAATAATACATGCAATACCAGATAGAAATAATAAAACAGTTAAAAAGAGATAAATGTTCTCTGTCCTTTTATTATCTCTCAGAACTTTATCAATCCTATCTAATATTTCTTTAGTATCTGCCATTTAAAAGATTAATGTGCCACAACAACACTTCTATATCGTCACCTAGAACTAGTGCGTGGTATATCTTATATTTTTATTTCTATCAAATCAGTCCCCCCTATCACTAAGCCATTTGTGTAAAATAAAATTTTATTTAAACATTTATAATTGAATATATTCTCTAAATCTAAGCAATGCCTAAAACATAAAAAATACCCATATAGGGTATTTTCGTTAAAATCATGTTAAAAACTTTCTATTGTTGTGGTTTTTAACATTTTTATTTTCATAATTGATTTAAAAGCATAAAACTAATTCTCATCCTTTCCCTCGAAATAATTCTGCGTGTAAATTGTCCGGCTGTGTGACCCAAAATTATAATTAATACTTTCAGCAAGTTCTAAAAGGTATCTCGGGTTAATATTATACAAATCCCCAAGCTTGGCCGCTTGCAAAATATCTAATCTTTTTCCTCCATTTTCAATCTCTAGGTAGTCTTCTACACTTGAATCAATCTTGGCGGCAACTTGATCGAGATCGTACTTAAATTCTTCTCGTAGCTTTCTTAAAAGTGTTTCTTTCATTCTTTATTATTTTATTTTCTCTGTAAGCGCTGTTATTAAATTGATAAGGTTCTCTCTTTCTTTTCGTAATTGACTTAACTCCTTTACCAAATGGTCAATCTGAATTTCCTTTTCCTTTATAATACGCTTAAAAAGTTCTTTTGAGTCTGTTTTATTAACCTCTTTATAAGTATTTGCAGCAATTATGGATCTGCTATATTTTCCTGAATTATAATTAATGGTGGGTAATTCATCCGAAAGAAAATAATCCGGTCCTACTTGGTAAAACTCAGCCAATTGCTTTATCCGATCAATCGTCAATTTGGTTTTTCCAGATTCAAGATTAGAATAGGTTCGCTGATGCATATCTAGCTTATTGGCTACATATTCTTGACTAAAGTCCTTGGACTCCGGTAGTATCCGCATGATTTTTTGAGCGTTTTGCATAGCGAGATCGATAAAAGTTGCTAAACCTGAAAAGAAATGTTCTAGGTTAGAACATATTCCTTATTACAAACTAAGCCCATTCTTCTGATCTTTATGAATAAGGAAATCTTTAAGCTAAAGATAACAAAGAAATTTAAGTATTGGAATTTATCAGGCAACAATGAACCAAGCACTATCCAAATTTAGACATTATGAATGATGGTAATCCTTTCCAAGATCAGCTTCTTGACAATCACTCGATTGGTCAAAACTTGATGGCCTTTAGAAAGCTAAGGAATCTTAAAGCCTTAGAGGTTGCCGATCATCTGGGCATGTCAGAAGGCAATTATACAAAGTATGAGCGTGGGGAGAATAAAATCACCACAGAAATCATTAAACAATTTTCACAGTTTGTGAAGGTTAACCCAATACATATCCTTACCATCGAGCCTGGTCATATAATTGATTTTTTTTATGGACTTGAAAAGAGAAAAGATATGATGGACAAGAATCAAATAGAATCCTTGATCCTTATTTTAAAGGAGCTTAAAGAGAGTAACGATTCATTGAAAGCCATGTTAACAGATCCCTTAGTTTCACCTTTAATAAACCAATCATGATCAATATCCAAAAAGACGAACTTATCAAAACCCTAATACTCCAAGACCTTAAGCATTGCCAATTACTTTTCGGATTGGATAAACTTAATCTGGATGCAGGTTATTGCCATTTTCTTAGTATACTGGATCTGATCTCTAAGTTGATGGAAATATCAGATGATGATATAAATGATTTTAATGAAACCTATATGATGTTTATGGATAGATGCATTCACTATCCCCTATCTACTATGGGTGAAGAACTAAAGCCTTTAGCTGAAGAGTGCTATATGGCCTTGACTGCAATTCAAAAAGAGGTGCCTACTGGAGAACTAAAGCCCTAATGTTCTAGGATAATTATTTTTTCAGAGGTAATATTTCCCTGTACTATTTAATTGACCCTACTGTTTCTTTTTACCTCTTGGATGCCACCTTATGAAGCGAAGGGTATTGGTCAAGGGTGCTGACGTAAGGAGGCATTTACCTGCCCTTGAGGAATAGCCTAAGCAAAATACCTTTGCATTCTAGAGGGAAAAGATCGAAAAATATTCACTTTTAAATAATAGAGAAAAATCCGCCGTTGAAGGATTTTGTTCCCATGATAGAAATGGGAAATGCAAGATTGGAATGGCGTCAGACATTCCTACATCTTGCTGATGTCCTGAACAACTCCGTGTAATACCATAAGGTTAAAAGTTCTCTTTGTTGACCAAGGTTCAGATTCTGGTAAAAATGAGAATGGTTTTCAATTTTACACTCTCCCTAAACGCTTGAGAATTTGAGTATTTGGGAACTTGATTTTTCTAATTTATCTCAGGTTTTTAGCCATCAAAAGGCTGCGAGTCCCGAGCACCTTTCCCCGACTTTGGAAGCTGAAAAGATGGTTTTGTATACAAAACTACATCTTGCTGTAGCCATAATTCAGGATTATTTTTAACTTCATTCTCAATCTTACAGACAGTTTATCTTTAAATGTAGCTGGCTTTTTTTCATCATACCATGGTTAATTGCAAGAAAATCTAAAAGATTTTCTTGAAGAAATGATTGTATCGGTTATTAGCTGTTAAACATTTGTTTTAAGAAAAAAATCATCTAAAGCTTCTTTCATTTTTTTATTATCTACTGTCAACACTTCCTTCCTGATGTCACTTGGTCCAAAATAATTCAAGGAGAATTTTGTTGAATTGTCTTTCATGTTCTTGAGCATCGAAAGTGCAACACTTGAAAAACCACCAATTGACCAATACTCAAATTTTATTTTTTTCTTTCTCCATGTCTCTTGTTTCGAAACCCATTTTCTAAATGCAGGTAGTTTTACTCCTAACCATCTATCAATAGTTTCCGAATCAATCATCGATTTAGTTGCTTTACATTCCGCAATTAGCACTTCATCAGGATATACGGCAAGTACATCGATTTCGTGTCGAGCCTGGTCTACTACTATTTCTCTTCCAATATCTATGCTGCTATTTGTTTTAGTTGAATGGATATGTCCAACCAAAAATTCAAACAGGGCTCCCCTTATATTATTTACTAGGCCTTCGTTGTATTTTTTTAATTCTTTAAGAAGATCCAAATACTTATCAGGAGTCTTTTTCAAACTGGCTCCTGCGTTGTTTAAAATTGAGATTAATTCGTTTAATGATTCACTGTACTTTTGCCCAAATAACTCCTTTACAATACCAACAACAATACCGTTTCTTTTCAACTGTATTAGTGCTTCCTTACTCAAATCATCAACTATTAAAAAGGGTAATATATTTGATGAATTCTGAAATGAGTTGATTTTTTTTAATTTATCAACAAAAAACAGGATGTCATTTTCATTAATTGAGGTTCCAATTACAATATCAGCTAATAGAAACCCACTTTTTTTATTTTGTGTCAATCCCGAAATAGCAGAAGTGCCCTTAAATGCCCACCTGAACTTTCCAAATTCAGAGAATTTTTCACCAGAGTTATAAGAGATCATTCCGGTGTTTCTAGTAAGGGAATGAAAGTTATCTAAAATATCAACCTTAATTGCTTCAATAGTTCTTAAATAAAAAGTATTGGGAAACTGCTTTAAGAGTTTTGGAGAAAAATAATAGTCAGTGCCATCAAATACTAAGATATCTGATTTTACAAAATTCTGCATAACCTCTTTGAAGGGGATATGACTTTTTAATGGAGCAACTGGATAGTTGGTGTAACATTCGAGGAACCTTTGACTAATCACCCCTCCATGAAGGTTTACAGCGTTTAAGCAATACCAATACTTTCTTCCGGAATCATATAAATTTGTACTCAATGACTTTAATAAAGTATCAGTTAATGCATGCTCTTTAAGAAAGCATAAAGATTGGCCACTTACAAAAAAACCCTTAATGCGTTCGATTTCTGAGCTTCTGACTATTCTTTGGCTAGCGGTGTTGTAACTAAGAGACTCTTTTGATGCAATCTCTTTGGAAAGCTCACTTGATAACAATGGCCCCTTTGATTTTAAAATGGCTTCTATCGATGTCATATGGCGCTATATATAAATAACTCTTTAGAGTTATGCAAGATTTTCTTTTTTTTAAATTTTTATTGATTCAGGAACTGCATGAGGTCTATTCGAATTTTGAAACTAGCGAAAAATAGTAAATATCCTGTCATATCAATTTTTAAAATCTACATATAATATCATTGAAATGCTGCTATGCGATAGATTTTTATAATCACTTAATTGTAGATTATTTTCTGGCACAACCTAATAATCAAACTAGAATCAATGTTAAAAACCATGAACTTACGCTAAATAAGCAATAGGAGGCATGGGGCATTTTAGCTACCAATTTTTGAATTTTCATCCATTATACAGAAAATAATGATGTTTGTAATTTAAAATTCATCTATTGTTATTGGGTCTAAATTAAGCTTAACTGCTAATTTGTTGTATATTTTTAATGAGTTATGCCAGTTACCACAACATTCAGGACTAAGTGCAATCGTTAAAACTTCAATTTTATCTCCCTCCAAATAGCTATATTGAATTTGATCAAAAAGGATGTCTATAGCTTCATCTGAAAAGCACTGAAAATAGGAGTTGTTATAACTCAGAAAAAAGTAATCAATATCAAGGTTTAGGATTATTTTATCCTCTGTATTGCTTATTACAAATTCTAAATTTTCAAAGATTGAAAATGCATTCAACTCCTCAACCTTACCTGGATAAAATGCCTTTATTCCTGAGGTACCTTTACGATGTGTGTAGAATAAATAGGAGGTGACATTTGAACCACAAAGCCTTTCGAAAATTGGGAGGTAATTGTCCCATCTAATTGTCTGAAATTCAGAAGCTCCTAAATTGTGCTTTATTTCATAAAATTCATTAATAGTTAAATCAGTAACATTATCGGGAAGGGAATTCATCCAAAGCTCCATATTGGAAGCAAGAGTGTCATAATGTTTGTCAATATGAATTACTGTATACTTCTGATTAGGGTTAAAGTGCTGCAACCAACACCATAATGCTGCTCCATGATTATCCATCACATAAAAGTTAAATGATTTATGAAGTATGTTAATGTCGTAACATCCAGAATAATCAAATTTTTTATGAATCAATTTTATCACAAAGAGAATAACTGTTTAAGGTTAATGATAAATTAATTAAATTATATTCATGTAATCATATATAAAATTCACCCAAAATCCACCAAATTCCCTATCATCTTCTTATCGCTTTCATCGTCCAAGAAACTCTTAATATACGCCTTAGTCGTCTTAATATCCGCGTGTCCTAAGGATTCTCCCACATATTCGATGGAGGCGTTATTTCGAATCGCCATTGTTGCAAAGCTATGCCTGGCAGTGTAAGTACTAACATTCTCCTTAATTCCCAGTTTTTCAGCATACCGCTTCATATGCTGATTGACTAATCGGGTAAAGTTTTGTTTTGCTTTAAGCTTTTCTCCTTCCGCCATTTCTTTGTGAAGAATTGGAAATACATATTCTTCTCGATCGCCACTGGTTACTCCATACACTTTGATTACCTTCTTGGAATGTTCCATTAGAGGTACGCGAATAACGATTTGTTCGTCAGTAGTATCCTTGGTTTTTTCCCTCACAAATTCCAAGAAATCACCATTAACGTTTTTCCACTTGAGATACAAGATATCCTTCATATTCATCCCTTTACATAGGTAGGAGAAAAACCAAAAGTCTTTGGCTCTTTGTTGGAATTGGTTCTCAGGTTTACCTTCAAATAATAATTTTAATTGGTGCTTATCCAATGCCTTCTTTTTATTAGTTCCCTTGGGAATAACATAGCCATTTTTACCAAAAGGATAATGATCAGTTTTGATGGTGTTAAATATATGTCTAAGGGTTCTTAAGTAGTAGCCTACAGTAGTTTTGGAATTGCCTTTTTCAAGCATCCACTTTTCAAAATTCTTTAGCCATTCCACTGTGATATCTTGGACGAAAAGATGTTTGGGATCCCTTTTTCGATTAGCTTTAAGGAATTTCTTTATCGACTTCACACTGGCTTCATATGTGTGTTTAGTAGCTTCCCTTTTTTCTAATTCTAAGGTCTTTATTTTTTGCTGGTACAGATAGAAAACATCTTTGACATCACCCTCAGGTTTAAATAAAAGATTCTCGAAAGATTCAAAGGTGAAATTGTCCAGCCTATTCGCCACCTCAATGTATTTATGTAGAAGGCTTTCTACTTGAATGCGGATTTCCTTTTCTGCTTTTCTTGGTTTTACTGAGAGGAATACCTTTTCATAGGTTTCCTTGTTCATATCTATTCCTACAGAATAGTATTTCCGTTTTTTGGGTTTTGGAGTATAAACCTTTATTTTTAAGGGATAATATTCATCTGCTTTAGTTCTTCTGGTGTCTAGGTAGATGGACATTTCGAACTGTTTTCCAGACTTGGCAAATTTCTTTTCCATGGTTAGTTGATTTGAGATTTGCACACGATTTGCACACAAAATGATATCAAAACTTGTAAGCAAAGTAATAAGAAAAGCAGTAAAAACAATATAAGTAACTCATTTACAGTAGTAAACAAAGTATGCTGATAATAGAAAAGTATTCAAAAATTTATCTCATAATCAAGGGGTCCCTGGTTCGAGCCCAGGTGGGCCCACAAACCCCGGCTTGCCGGGGTTTTTATTTTCTCGGGAAATTAGCTCAGTTGGTTTAGAGCACTACCTCGACAAGGTAGGGGTCACTGGTTCGAGCCCAGTATTTCCCACTGATAAAAAGCCGCCTACAACGTAAGATTGTAGGCGGCTTTTTTATTTGCACTCGATTTGGGATTAAGCCGGATAGTTGGGCATTTTACTCCAAAATGAAAATTGGCAGTTCCCCCAGGGCAAACAGTTTTAAACTATTAGTAAAGAGATGTCAGCCTGAATTAAAGAACTTCAAGTGGCTAAAAGCGATTTCCCTGATGGATATCAACATTTAGTACTAATTTCGTGTAGAGGAGCTATCATCCGTGCCGCTGGCACTCCTTCGGGAGGTTGAGGAGCGCTTAAGTTCCTGCGGATG
>JGI2924J29684_1078459_pt1 | contig 52657 bp, 43 predicted proteins | sample BenlonsequencITS_FD_29684 | JGI IMG/M metagenome (IMG submission 29684) | reverse complement strand
CCCCTGGCGGCACACCCGCCTGCTCGCACAGACGAGCCAGAGCCAGCGACACCAGCGGGGTCAGCTCGGCGGGTTTCAGTACCACGGCATTGCCGGCGGCCAACGCGGGGGCGAGCTTTTGCGCATCCGAAGCTACCGGCGCATTCCATGGGGTGATGGCCGCGACCACGCCCAGTGGCTGGTGCATGCTCAAGGTCAGAAACTCGCCGCGCGGAGCGGTCAGTGCCTCATCCGTCGACTCCAGACAGGCCGCAAAATAGCGGAAGGTGGCGGCGGCGCTGGCGACCAGTCCACGCGCCTCCCGAATGGGTTTGCCATTGTCGCGGCGCTGCAGTTGGGCCAGGGCCTCCTGATGGCTTTCGATCAGCTGCGCGATGTTCAACAGCACACGAGCCCGTTGATGCGGATACAGTCCGGCCCAGTCGGTCTGGCGCCAGGCCAGATCGGCGGCCTGAACCGCTTCGTCGACATCGGTGACGTCAGCCATCCGCCACTCGGCATTCACCGTGCCGTCTGCCGGATTGTGCGAGGCCGTGACCGGCCCATGTCCCGCCCGCCAATGACCGGCGATATACAGCTCCGTCGTGGGCAACAAACTGGAAGCGTGATACGACATGAGTGGCTCCTGGGCTGACTCAGACGATATAGGGCGCCTTGCGGTTGCGCAGCGCGCGCAAGGCGCTCAACGCGGCAAGCATCGATGTCCTGGGATTGTCGGGCAGGGTCCGGCCCTGCAACTGGAAATGGAACTCGCCGAATGCGCCTTGTGCATGGACAAGGTGCTGATTGCCGTCCAGCCGGGGATCGGCCGTAAGGCGGACCCGTGTCGCTTCGAAGCCCAGACCTGCCAAGGCAACGGTGGCCGTGACATTGGCATTTTTCGGATAGTCCCTGGCGGCCTCGCGTGCGCTGCCGTCGAAGAATGTGAAGGCCTGTTTCAATCCGGTCAGGTCACATCGCTGTTCGGCCGGTGTGCCGAGCCAGCTTCGCGGCGGTTTGCGACCCTCATACTGCACGGACTGCAGCTCCCCATAAAAACCGGCCGCCAAGACATCGATGGCACCCACGGCTCCGGCGAGGACCTCCAGCCGCCCACCGCCGTCTCGCGACGCCTCCAGCAAGGCTTCGAAGATCGCGGCATCGGCCAGGCCACCGGTTGAAATCACCCCGCAATCAACCCCCTTGCGCAGCAGCGGCAGCACATGATCCAGGAGAGCGGCATGCCCGGCGCATTCAAGGGCGTAGTCCGGCGGGCGGGCCAGCTCCGAGACGTGGCCCACGACCTCCACCGTCGGCCCCACCTGTTGTCGGATGTCGGGATGGGCTGCCGGCCGGGTGATGATCTGGGCGATCCGCACCGAGGCATCATCGCGCAAGGCGTCGAACAGGTGCCGCCCTACCGCACCGAAGCCGATCAAGGCCACCCGCGTGGCGAGGCGAGAGGATTTCGCGGTCTCATTCATCAGTCGGCTCCGATACAACCGCAGGCTTCACCGGGGGACCGGCAAAGGCGACGCTGAAATCGCCGATGCCGCACATATCCACCTCGATCAGCACCGGCCCCTTCTCGACCAGGGCTGCCTGGAACACCGCATCGGCCTGCTCGATGGCATCGATGCGATGCCAGGGCAGGCCAAGGCTGCGACAGAGCTGACCGAAGTCCGGCTGCTGCAGCTCGACATAGGCGTGCCGGCCACCATAGACTGCATCCTGGATATTCCTGATCACGCCATAGGCCTGATCGTTCATCAGCAGGATCACCACGTCGGCGCGCTCCTGCACGGCGGTGGCCAGCTCGCCGACATTGAGCATCAGCCCGCCGTCACCGACCAGACACCAGGTCCGCGCGGCCGTTCCGGCCAAGGCTGCTCCGATCGCCATCGGCATGCCCTGCCCGATGCCACCGCCCAGCGCATGCACGCCGGCCCGAGGCTGATGCAACGGAAGCAGACGATTGCCCCAGGTGCTGTTGGAGATGGTGACATCGCGCACCCAGTTGAAATCGCTCCCTGCGTGCCGCCGCAGGCTGGTCACCAGCCCGGCATAGGGACCCAGACCGGCCTGCACGCCGGCCTCGGCCTCGGCCCGCGCCGCCGCCAGTGCCGGCAGGAAGTCGGGATCGATACGCAGGCGGCCCTGCAAGGCATCGGCCAGCTGATGCAGCACAGCCGAGGCATCGCCCTGCAGGAACAAGGCATTGGGATAGCCGCGCTGATCGGCCAGCGGATTGGCATCAATACGGTACAAGGGCGTAGGCAGTGCCAGCCGATAGGTCAGGGTTTCGTTGCCGCGCAGGCGGGAACCCACCACCAGCAGGGCATCGCAAGTCTGGTAGAAGCGTTCGACGGCAGGGTGCACATTGAAGGCCCCCAACGACTGCGTATGATCTTCAGCGACCACGCCACGCCCCTGGACACTGGTCACCACGCCGAAGCCCAGCGCCAGCAAGCGGCCCACGGCTTCACCCGCCGCCCGCGATCCGCCACCCAGCCACAACAGCGGTCGACGGGCCTTGACCAGACGCTCGGCGAGCTGCAACACGCGGTCGTTGTCGACCGGCCATGTCCGGACCGGGGCGGGTGCGATATCCACCGGCCAGTCGATCTCAGTGGCCTGGATATCAATCGGAAGTTCCACCGAGACCGGGCCGGCCGGTGCAGTCAGGGCTACTCGCACAGCCTCGCGGACAACAGCCAGCGCCGTCGATGCCGAAGCCACCCGATAAGCGGCCTTGGAGACGGCCTGCAGCATCGCCAGCTGCGCAGGCGCTTCATGGATATAAGCCAGGTCACGGTCCAGAAAAGGGGTTTCGATCTGCCCGGTGAGATGCAGCAGCGGCGTCCCCGCCGTCAGCGCCTCGACCAAGGCCCCTGCCGCATTGCCTGCTGCAGTACCCGTGCTGGTGAAGACGACGCCGAGTCCGCCGCTGACGCGTGCATGGCCATCGGCCATGTTGACGGCACCCGCCTCGCCGCGCGCTCCCACATAGCGGATGCGGCCACGACGATGGATGGCATCCAGCATCGGCATATTGTGGATCGAGATGACGCCGAATACGGTATGGACCTGGCATTGCTCGATAAAGGCCGCGATCACCTCGGCGACCGTGGCGCGAACGGGGTTGGGGGCTGCGTCAGACATGGCGTGCAAGTCCTCCTGAGACATCGACGGTGCTTCCCGTTGTGTAGGACGACATGGACGTGGCAAGAAAATACAATGCCCTCGCCGCTTCGTCCGGATGGCCAAACCGCCCCCATGGAATGCCTTTCTGCAAGGCCAGCCCGTGACTCCACTCCGCCCAGTCCGGCTGTTCATGCTGTGCCCGGAAGCGGCGGCGCCACTGCCCGGATTCGACGATGCCGACCAGAATGGCATTGACCCGGATCCGGAAGGGCGCCAGTTCCGCGGCCAGGGACTTGATCAGGTTCAGGGTGCCTGCACGGGCGGACGATGTCGCCACCATATGCGGTTCCGGCTGGACCGCAAGCAGGGAACTCACGCAGGTGATCGAGGGACTCGAAGACTGTTTCAACCAGGGCAGGAATGCCCGGACCGGCCGGATGATGCTGAAATACTTCAGTTCCAGCTCCCGCCGCCAGGCCTCGTCAGAGGTATCAGAAAAGGTCGAGCTGCGCCCTTCCCCGGCATTGTTGATCAATATGTCGATCCGACCGTAACGGGCCGCCACGGCCTGCGCAAACTTCTCGACGGCCTCGCCATCCAGCACGTCACAACAGAAACCCAGCAGGTGCGCTCCCGGATGGCGTTGCCGCAATTCATCTTCGGCCGCCGCCAGGCGCTCCGGATCACGACCGCAGATCGCGACGGCGGCACCCGAAGCCAGAAAGAGTCCGGCCGTAGCCAGTCCGATACCTGCACTCCCCCCGGTGACCACCGCCACCTGACCTTGGGCGTAGGACTCAAGCTTCATCTCGCGCTCCTGCTCGTCAAGCTGCACATCCATGAAGAATCCCGGCATCGGAGGCCCTTTCCCGGGAGCATTGCGGCGCCTCTCCGCGCCTGGAACCGTCGATCGCCGCAGCGCCCCGTTCCGTTGCGGGTTCCGGCCCGCCTTTCTCAGCCCGCAGGAGATGATCGGGTGAAGCTCTGCCCCTCTTTCCCGAGTGCCTCCATTTGGTCGACAAGTCCGGCGCAAACCGCAGGCGCTTCCACCGGACTGGCATGGCCAGCCCCCGGAATCAGGCTCAATGCACAGCCCAGCGCATCCGCCAGTTCGGCACACCCGGCCAACGGGGTGATCCGGTCCTCGGTACCCACCGCGATATGCATCGGTCCCTGCCAGAACTTCAGATCCGCCACGATATCCCCCTGCCCCAGCACCTGCAGGGCCTGAGCGTAACCGGCAGGGTCCAGCCGGGCCATGTTCCACTCCACCCAGGCCCTGGCTTCCTCTGAAGCCTGCGCCGACAACAGCTGGGGTGCCCTTTCCGCCGCCATCGCCGCAGGCCCCTGGCGGCGCATCCGCTCCATGCGCTCAAACAGCCGACGCTGGCGTTCCTCGGCCGGTAACCGGGCATAGCCCTGCGCCGGAGAAATCAGCAACAACGAACTGAACCGCTGCGGATGCCTGGCCGCTGCGGCAGCGGCAATCAAGGCGCCCAGCGAATGGCCTACCAGCTGGCAACGGTCGATGCCTATCGCATCCAGCCAACAGATCAGCACCTTGGCATAGTCGGTTGCCTTCACGCGGGTCCGGGGCAAGGCGCCCGAACCCGCATATCCCGGCTGGTTCCAGGCCAGCATCCGGCGTGACGATCCGACGGCGAGGATCAGCGGAAGCCACGATGCCGCGCCCGATCCGATGCCGTGCAGCAGAACCAGCGGCAATCCATCCAATGCATCGCCTGCCACCTGCAGGTAGCGGATGCCTGCCGCTTCTGCTTGTGGCAGGCCTGCCAGCCGTTCGTGAAGGCGGCTGGCGGCTGCTCCGCTGAACCCGTGTCCTTCTGCTTCAGTGCTCATCTCACTGCCGTTTGATGCGAGACAGCGGCGAGTCCGGCGGATAGGTCGGCGTGACGGGTCGTGGCGAGCCCAGCATGACGCACATCAAGGCGTCTTCTTCGCCGATATTGGTTTCGGAACGGTAGACGCCGGGCGGTACCGAAATCAGATCCCGTTCGCCCAGCTCCGCTTCCCAGCGCTCGCCATCGCGTTCGCAGACCACCTGCATCTTGCCGCGCAAGACGAAAAAGATTTCCTCGACATCGACATGGATGTGACTGGGCCCGATATGCCCGGCCGGTACCACCATGGTGGAGAAGGTGAAGGCGCCGGCGGGAACCGTATTGCTGTCGCTGGCCACTCCGGTACCACCGGTGCCCACATAGCGCATCTGGGCCCTTCGATACCGTGGGTCGTAATCCGCCTGAAATTTCAGGGCGTCCCAGTCGTACCTGCGTGTCTGCAGTCGAGCCACCCGCCCGGCCAGCCAATCGGCAAAGCTGCTGTCTTCGGGCTGCTGCCAGGATGCGCGTTCCTTTTCGACGGTGACCATGATGCACTCCTCTTGGTGGGCAATTCACGGATCGGCTGCCTGCGGCCCGTCGCGATCACGGCACCGGCCATGTTCGCCCAGTCGTCGCGGTCGCCTGCCACACCCTGCAGGCGCGGCATGAAGGCCTTGCCGATAAAGTCCCTGCCCATGCAATCCTGGCTCCTTGGCTGGGACCTGCCGGCGCTCATTGCAACGGAATGGATGATGGACTTGTCGCCTGAGCCGGCCCGCTGGTGCGGACGATGCTTTCCACCAGGGCCACGCCTGTGAAGCTGCTGATGCATTCATCCATGCCGTGCAATTGTTTTATATATGAAACGGTGTTCCTTGAGCAAATTATAGCCACTATCCGAGAAAGGAAACAACAGGCCGTGCGGACAGTCCGCGCTTCGAGCAGGCATTGTCGAGACCGAGGGCATCGCCCCGCTGCGTCGGCGTTCGAGAGTTGTCTGAATCTGGCGACCGGTATGCATGGGGCCGCCCGCCACCGTTCATCCGTCTCTGGCCGCAGCCATGGGATGCCCTGGGGAAGCGGTTTGCCACTGCCCGGGCTCCAAGAGATGGTGCCCGAGGCGCGCTGCGGCGCCGGGCTCAGTCGATGGCCGGTCCGGTCCGGAGCGGCTCGCTCAAGCCATACAGCGCCCGTATGGCGGCATCATCCAGCAAGTCCTGGCTGGGACCGTATCCGACCACGGCACCGGCCCGCAGCATCAGCGCCTGATCGAATACCTCTCGGGCACGATAAGGATCGTGACTGCTGGCGACAATCGCATAGCCCTGCCGGCTCAATAGCTGCAGCAGGGTGTAGAGCCGCTGCTGCTGTCCGAAATCCAGGCCTGTGGTCGGCTCATCCAGCAACAGAATCCGGCAGCCCTGAGCCATGGCGCGAGCCAGCAGCACGCTCTGTCGCTCGCCGCCGGACAGTTCGGTATAGGCGCGCCTGGCCAGATGGGCAATGCCGAGCTGCTCCAGTGCGGATGCCACCGCATCGCGATCCGTCTGGCGGGGTGATCGCCACAGACCGTGCTGGACCGAACGGCCCATGGCCACGACATCAACCACCGGATAGGGAAAGACCGCCACATGAGCTTGCGGTACATAGCCGACCTCGGCGGCCATCGCCATCCGGCTCCAGTGGCCGAGGTCCCGCCCGTGCAGCCGGATATGCCCGGTCGCAGGACGGGCCAGCCCCATCATCAGCCGCAGCAAACTGGACTTGCCGGCGCCGTTGGGCCCCAGCAGACCGACCAGATCGCCTGCCTCCAGTGCAAGGCTGACCTGATCCAGCACCGGCCGCCCACCCAAGGCATAGCTGATCGCATCGACTTCAAGCAGGCTCACCACAGATACCGCCGAATGATATGCAATACAGCCAGCAGACTCAGGGCACCAGCCAGTTCTGTCATGATGCCGACCGGAATCTCGGTGCTGCTGAGGCTGCGCGACAAGGTATCGGCCAGCACCAGAAAACTGGCGCCCAACAAGGCCGCCACCGGCATCATCCGCCGATGCTGAGGCCCGACCAGCAAACGGGTGACATGCGGCACGATCAGGCCCAGCCAACCGATGATGCCGGCGGCGGCCACTGTCATCGCCGCGATCAGGGTGGCCGTCGCGATCACCAGATAGCGCAGTCGCACCGCCGGAATGCCCAGGGCATTGGCCTCGTCATCACCTAGGGTCAACAGGTCAAGCAATCGTGCCATCGCCAACAGGAGCAGGCAGCCCGGCACCAGCACCAAGGCCAGCGGCAGCAGGCCCGGCATGCTCAGGCGATCCAGGCTGCCCAGCAGCCAGAACACGATGTCGGACAATTGCTGGTCGGGGTCGGCGACGAATTTCAGAATCGACAACAAGGCGGTGAACAAGGCGTTGCTGATCAGTCCGCCAAAAATCAGGGTCATCGGGCTGCCGCCGCCCAGCCGGTGAGCGATGCCCACGCCCACCGCCGAGGCCAGCAGCCCTCCCGCAAAAGCTGTGCCCTGAATGGCAAGGGCCGGAAGCCCCAGCACGATGGCCAGCGCGGCACCGAAGCCGGCCCCGCTGAGCACGCCCAGCAGCCCGGGTGATACCAGCGGATTGCGAAAAGCCGACTGATAGGTAGCGCCAGCCAGAGCAAGGGCCGCCCCCATCATGCTGGCACCCAGCAACCGCGGCAATCGGGATTCGTAGATCAGCGCATGCATGGTCTGCAGCTGAGCGCCGGTCAGATCACTGCGGCCTCCGGCCAGATGCCAGACATAGCCGGCCAAGGCAGACAAGTCCAGCGGATAGCGGCCGGCGCAGAGGGCGATCAGGCAGCTGCCCAGCCAGATCCCCCCGGCCAGTGCCAGCCAGCCACCGGCAGACAAGGAAACGGCTCTCACGATGCCGGAGGCAGTCCCTGCAGCATCCGCCGGATATCGGCCTCGCTCAGGTCATGCTGAAAATAGTCGGCGTAGAAGCGATGTGCGACGGCCGGCATGTCCAGATCCCGGAATCGCTCCGGATGCAAGGTCTTGGCCGCCCACTGCAATTGCAGCAGGAATTCGCTGCCATATCGGTCCCAGGGAAAGATCCCCAGCGGATCACGATAGACCCGGCCCTGGCGAACCGCCGGCAGTGACCGCCACCAGGCATTGGCCGCCACCTGGTCGATCTTGGCCGCCGAGGCACCGACAATGATGATGTCGGGCTGCCAGGCCAGGACCTGTTCGAAATCGACGGGCTGTTTGCTGCCCTTCACACTGGCCGCGGCATTGCGACCGCCGGCAAGATGTATCCACTGGTCGATCAGGCTGCCGCCGCCATCGACGCGCAAGGGCACCAGGGATTCGATATGCAATACGCGAGGACGCTGCGCCTCGGTCAGATCGCCCAGTCGCTGCTTCAAGCCGGCCATCACCTGCAGCAACTCTTGATTGTAACGCCGGGCAACCGCCTGCGCCGCCGTCGAACCGAGAGCATCGGCCGTCAGACTGACGGCGTGCATCAGACCATCGGCATTCTGGAATTCCATGGCCAGCGTGGGAATGCCCAGACGACGGTACGGCAAGGCCGAGCGTGGCGAAGAAACGAACGCAAGATCGATGCCTTCGGCAAGCAAGGCCTCGGGATTGGCCTGGCCGCGGATCTGGGTGGCCTGATGCAGGACCGGCGCCAGCTTGAACATCCATGGCGTGGTCTCGGGCCGGTCCACGGTCATCCTGATGCATCCGGCACCACCCAGCATCACCAGCAGCTCGTTGTGGGCAAACCACAGATCGGCAATCCGTGCCGGATGCGCCGGCAATGCCACCGTCTCGCCGGCCAGATCCTGCACGGTCCGCTCTGCCGCGGACGCCAGTCCGGTCCAGCCCAGCACCAGGATCAGCAGGCATGGCCCAAGCCGGCGCAGGGCGGAAAGCCGGATTCGATCAAGGCAAGACCTCCCGACCGGGGTCGAAGGCCATTTAGGCGGGCGGACTGTCGAACTCGGGGGTATCAAGAAATCGATGCTCATGGGAATAGATCAGACAACGGCCAGGACGGGCAAAACCGATCAGTGTCAGGCCGCAACTGTCAGCCAGCCGGACCGCCAGTGCCGTCGGCGCCGAGATGGCGGCCATGATGGCAATGCCGGCCGTTGCCGCCTTGGTCACCATTTCATAGCTGGCCCGGCTGGTCACTACCAGAAAGCCCTCGTCCATCGACAGCCCTTGTCGCCACAGCGAACCCAGCAGTTTGTCCAGCGCATTATGGCGGCCAATATCTTCGCGTACCAGTCGCAGTTCGCCCTGTATCGAAAACCAGGCGGCGGCATGCAGGGAGCCGGTCAGCTGACCGGCGGGCTGAGCATCATGCAGCACGGCCAAGGCCCGATCCAGGGCGGCATGCGTCATGACCGGGCCGGATTCGATCATGGCCGGCTGGCGCACCACATCCTCCAACGTGCGCGAGCCGCAGAGGCCGCAACCGCTGCGGCCAGGCAGCAATCGTTCCGCAAATGCCATCGCCGTCTGACCGACCAGCCGGATATCGAGCTGGATGCCTTCCAGCCGGTGCTGGACCGTGATCGCCTGGATCGCCGCCAGATCTTCGATGCCAGCTTCGGTGCGGGCAAAACCGCAGGCGAAATCCTCCAGATCGGCAGGACTGGCCATCATGACCGCAAAAGCCTGTCCGTCGAAACTGATTTCCACGGGCACCTCGGCGCTTACCCAGTCCCGGGCCCTGCCGCTGTGGCTCCCCCCGGCACGGACCACCTCCAAGCGGGCCGCCAAGGCCTCCGGGCAATCGGCTTCCACAGGCACCACCGCCCCTCAGGCCGCGGCTGGGCGAAGCGCCACGGGGATCGACTTGTAGGCCGGTGTTCCCGATTGCGGATCGTGCGCAGCCAGGGGCAGCAGGCCGTTGCCCTCAGGGTAATACATGGCGACTGATCCGCGAGGAATATCGTAAGCGACAGCGGTATACCGCCTCACCATCGGCGGATCGGACAAGCCGGGCACGGCCAGCGACGTGATATCGACCAGATCGCCGTGCGCCAGGCCGCGGGCACTCAAGTCATCGGCATTGACGAATACGATATCCCGCCGGCCGGCAATACCGCGATAACGGTCGTTGAGGCCGTAGATGGTGGTGTTGTACTGGTCGTGCGAACGGATCGTCGCCATCGTCAGAGCATCGGCCGGCAATCCGGGATCCTCGTCCAGACCGGGCGCCAGCAGGAAATGCGCGCGTGCCCCCGGCCCGCCCCAATCGCGTTCCGACGCACCGACATAGAGCCGGAAGCCGCGGGGCTTGCGCACTCGCTCGTTGAAATCCCTGAACGCGGGGAAAACCGATTCGATGCCATCCCGGATCAGATCATAATTGTCGACCATCCCCTGCCAGTCGATAGTGCTTTCCGGCAAGGCGGCCTGGGCGATACCTCCGATGATGGCCACTTCCGATCGCAGCTGCAGAGAGGCCGGCTGCAACCCGCCCTGGGAGGCATGCACCATCGACATCGAGTCCTCCACCGTCACCGACTGCGGACCACTGGCCTGCATGTCGAGTTCGGTACGACCCAGACAGGGCAGAATGAAACTCTGCCCTGCGGTAATCAGATGAGAGCGATTGAGCTTGGTGGCGATATGGACCGCCAGATCGAGTTTGCGCATCGCGGCAAAGGTGAGATCGGGATCTGGCATGGCCACTGCCAGATTGCCGCCCAGGCAGATCAGTGCTCTGGAACGGCCTTCGTTGATCGCCTTCACTGCCGCCACTGCATCATGACCGTGCTTTGCCGGAGGCGTGAAGCCGTAGGTACGCCGAATCCCCTCGATCAGTGCCGCATCGGGCTTTTCGGTGATCCCCACCGTCCGGTCACCCTGGACGTTGGAATGTCCGCGAATCGGCGCGATGCCTGCGCCCTGGCGCCCGATATTGCCGCGCAACAGCAGCAGATTGGCCATCTGCTGCACGTTCTCTGTGCCGTGGCGATGCTGGGTCATCCCCATGCCATAGCAGATGATGACACGCTCGGCACGCGCATAGACTTTCGCCGCCGCCTCGATATCGGCACGGCTCAGGCCGGAACGGCTGACAATGTCGTCCCAGCGGGTGTCCCGCAGATCATCAAGCAGGGCCTGTACGCCATCGGTATGTTCAGCAATGAACTCGCGATCCAGCAGCCCGTTGCCACCCTGCTCAAGGTCGACTGCATCAGCCTCGACCAGCCACTTCATCATCCCCTTCAGCACGGCCAGATCGCCGCCGATCCTGACCTGGTAATAGCTTTTGGCGATCTCGGTGGCATCGCCTGTCAGCATCTCCTTCGGACTCTGCGGCGACAGGAATCGCTCCAGTCCGCGCTCGCGCAGGGGATTGAAAGCAATGATCGGCACCCCGCGCCTCGAGACCTCGCGCAGCGTCGCCAGCATGCGCGGGTGGTTGGTGCCCGGGTTGTGACCGAAGCTGAACAAGGCATCACAGTGATCGAAATCAGCCAGTGTCACCGTACCCTTGCCCACGCCGATCGAGGCCGGCAGGCCGACACTGGTCGCCTCATGACACATGTTGGAGCAGTCGGGAAAATTGTTGGTACCGTAGGCGCGGACAAACAACTGGTACAGAAAGGCCGCCTCATTGGATGCCCGGCCCGAGGTATAGAACTCGGCCGCATCGGCTTCGGGCAAGTTTCGCAGGGCCGCACCGATCTGGCCGAAAGCTTCGTCCCAGGGCACCGGCTGGAACGTGTCGCTGGCCGCGTCATAGCGCATCGGATCGGTCAGCCTGCCCTCGCCTTCCAGCGCGAAATCCGACCAGTTCCAGAGTTCGCTGACTGTATGTTCGGCGAAGAAGGCCGGTGTCACCCGCTTCGCGGTGGCCTCCCAGGCCACCGCCTTGGCGCCGTTCTCGCAGAATTCAAAAGTCGAATGGTGATCGGGATCCGGCCAGGCACAACCTGGACAGTCGAAGCCGTTGGGCTGGTTGACCTTGCGCAGGGCCGCGCCTTCGCGACCGACCGCCATCTGTTCCTTGACGGCACGTGCCACCGCACCCAGCGCCCCCCAGCCACCGGCGGGGCCGTCATAGGGCTTGACGCCGGGAACCGATCCGGCGGTTTCGGAAGTGGATGTCTTCTCGCTCACTGGCCGTGCCCTCGCTCCGATGGTGGACGATATGCTACGCCACTTTCAAAGCCTCCTGAACCTGCCAGCCCCTCCACCCCGTTCAGACCCGCCGCTTGTCATGCAGGTCGACATCCACGATCAACTCGAACGTCTTCGCGCGATCACCGTCCGCGCTCTCAAGCTCGAACTTCAGGCCATCACGGCATGGCAGACGCCCGGCCAGTTCCAGCAGGCTGGCACGTGGCAGGCCGATCCGCCAGTGAGCGCTGTCACCATCCAGCCTGGCCTCGGTCTGGTCCAGAACCCTTGCCGAAACGATCACCGAGAAGCAGTCCAGAAAACGGGTCTCTGTCTGCAGGCAGGCACTCTCCAGCAATTCGTCAAATTCCGCAGGGCTCAGTCGCAGCCGCAAGCGCTGCTGATCCAGTTGGTATCTCATCCGGTCTCGCTCCGATGCCGCTCCAGCGGAATGTCCAGCATATCCGGGAGGGTGCCATAGACTTCAAGTCGTGTCTCGCCACGCCATGTCGGGGCATGTGGCGGAACCACCGCCCAGGCGTTTGTGCGGCGCACCCCTTGCAACGCCAGCGGATCATCACTGCGCGGAATCTGTACCCACAGCGTTCCGTCGGCGTGCTGGTACAGTCGGGCACGACGAAAACCCGGCAATCGGCTCCCGGCCGGCCACAACGGTGGCGCCAGCCGGGCCAGGACAGGCCTCTCCGCGGCCCGTCCCTGCATTCTGGCCAGTGTCGGCATCAGAAAGAAACGGCAAGCCGCAGCCATGGCTGCGGGCTCCGCCGAAATGCCGAAGAACAAGCTGCCCCCGGGAAACTGCGCACAGATCAGGGACGAACCCGGAGTGACGGCCACCTTGGAAAACAGGATGCGGGCGTCAAGGGCGCGCAGACTGGACATCATTTGTTCATCACGCGGAGCCGCCTCTCCACGTGTGCAGATGATCACGTCCAACGAAAGATCACGGACCTGTTGCAGCATGGCCTGAAAATAGTCGCCACACTGCCCCAGCGGCTGATTCATTCGCACTTCGGCCCCGACCGTGCGTGCCATCATCTCCAGGTAGGAGCCATTGACATCGCGGCCGGAGTTGCCTGGGCAGTAGCCCTCCAGTCCGCCGTGCCGGTCGTGCCCCGTGCTGAAAATGGCCACCTGAGGCCTGCTGACCACTCTCAGTCGCTCGGCCCCCACCGTGCCGGCCAGCAGAATGCGCGGACCATCCAGCACTTCTCCGGCCGGCAATATCTCGGTCCCGGTATCAGCCTCGGCCCCTTGCCGGTGCACATGGTCGCCGCGGTGCAGTGGAGCTTTCAGCCTCAAACGCAAATTGCCATCGGCGTCCGGTGGCAATCGCTGGCCCTGCTCCAGGGGCAGCACCGCATCCATGCCGTCGGACATCGGCGCATTCGTGTGGATACGTCGAGCCCAGCCAAGCTGGGCAGGGTCATGTCCGCGTGACAGCCTGCGTATCGATACCAAGGGCAGCTCGCTGCCCGCGGGCAACGACTTCGATCCGCAATGCAGGGCATAGCCATCCACGGCGGCCTGATCGACAGGCGGTATCGGGCAACGACTGACCACTGCTTCGGCCAGGGTCCGGCCTTGGGCGACTTCCAGCGGAATGGATTCCACGGACAGCCGTCCCGTATGCTGAAGCACCTCAGCCATGGCTTCGGCGTAACTGATCATTCCATGAAATCCAGACGTCCCGAGAATCGTGCGCTATTGCAATCGGCTCAGGATAGCAGCGGATTCGTCCGGCGTATTGGCATTGACCAGACGTTCCGGTTCAGCTGCCTGCAACAGCCTGATCCGCAACTGTTCGGCGATATGCCGCAACCCGTTTCTCGATGTTGTCGCCTCGCGTTGCAGGCAGACCTTGCTGGCTGGGCGCCACAGCGAGCACATCGGCTCGATCCTGCCATCTGCTGCTGCATAAGCGATCACCGCGGCTTGCTGATCCACCTTTGCCGCCAACAGCAGTGCTTGCAGCGTCGAGCGATCCATCAAGGGCATGTCGCAGGCCAGCAGCAGCCAGCTGGCTTCCGGGTGCCTCCGCTGGGCAGCCAGCAATCCAGCGGCAGGTCCTGCCACACCCGCGATATCTAGCAGGCAGGGCAATGTGGACCGATGGTCTTCCGCAAGCTGATCTTCACGAATGGCGACATAACAGGCCGTGGTCAGAGACTGCAGCAGATCAAAAGCATGGTGCAGCTGGTCACGGCCATGATAAATCATGCCTGCCTTGTCCCTGCCCATTCGCCGACTGTATCCACCGGCAAGCAACAGACCTGCCACACGCTCCGTTGTCTCGGCGGCATCGTCAGGACGGCGCAAGCTTGCAGTCATCGGTTTCAGCCCCCGATGTAATGCATTTCAATTTTCCGGGTCGGGCCGGCCGACTCCTGCAACTGCAGGCCGCGGACTTCGCTGTAGCGATCACCACGATTGCGCCAGCGTCCACCGATCAGCTGCAGCAGCTCCAGATCACTGGCCTGCTGGCGTATCGGCTGGCGCAGATCCATGCCGGTCTGGGCAAACAGGCAGGTATAGAGCTTGCCGTCGGAAGACAGCCGCGCCCGTGTGCAGCCGCCGCAGAATGGCGCGCTCACCGATGAAATGAAACCGATTTCGCCGGCGCCGTCCTGATAGCGCCAGCGCGTGGCCACCGCACTGCGATCCATCGACTCCACCGCCTGCAGTGGCCAGCGGCCATCAATGCGCCGGACCAGTTCGGCCGACGGTACCACGCCGGATGCCTGCCATGCATTGCGGTTGCCGACGTCCATGAATTCGATGAATCGGACCACATGGCCGCTGCCACGGAAATGCTCGGCCATGGCCAGCACATCCGCCTCGTTGACGCCTCGCTGCACCACCATATTGATCTTGATGCCACCGCCGAAATCCGCTGCCTCTGCGGCCGAAATACCGGCCAGCACGTCTTTCACGTCTCCTTTTCCGCCGCTCATGCGCGCGAAAACCGTTGGATCAAGGCTGTCCAGGCTGATCGTGACGCGATCCAGTCCGGCTTGCTTCAGACGCTCGGCCTGGCGTGGCAACAGAACCCCATTGGTGGTCAGGGCGATATCGGCAATCCCGGGAATGGAGCGCAACTGACCGATCAGCTCGGCGAGATCAGGCCGCAGCAGAGGCTCGCCGCCGGTGATCCGCAGCTTGCGAACACCCAGCTTGGCCGCCAACCGCGCAATCCTGTAGATCTCGGCATAGCTCAGACGCTCGTCGTTTCCCAGAAACCGGAAATGCTCGCCATATTTCGACTCAGGCATGCAATACGGGCAGCGGAAATTGCAGCGGTCCATGACGGATATCCGCAGGTCACGCAACGGTCTTCCCAGCGTGTCGAGCAAGGTTGCGGCGTCGGCGTCGGTCGCCAAAGGCTTCATGCTGTTCTCCTGCACCCATGCAGCGTTTCTGCGCGGTACCGGCCGGATACTGACCGATGGATCAGCCGGCGGCGCTGATGGAATCCGTGTCGATGCCGGCGATTCAGGCATCGCCTCTCATACCAGGCGAGGCAGGACCTCACCGACATCCCCACATTGGGCACGATGCAACAAAGCCTGGTCGGCCAGCACCAATGCCAGCATCGCCTCGGCGATCGGAGTGGCGCGGATGCCTACACATGGATCATGCCGGCCTTTGGTCACTACTTCCACCGGCCGGCCCTGCAAGTCGATACTGTCGCCCGGAATCAGAATGCTGGAAGTTGGCTTCAAGGTCATATGCGCCACCACCGGCTGGCCGCTGCTGATGCCGCCAAGAATGCCGCCGGCATGATTGGATGCAAAGCCATCCACACCCATGCTGTCGCGGTGCGCACTGCCCAGCTGGGCGGCCGCCTCGATACCATCACCGATTTCCACGGCCTTGACCGCATTGATCGACATCAGGGCCGAAGCGATGCCGCTGGACAATTTGTCATAGATCGGTGCGCCCCAGCCGGGCGGCACGCCCTCGGCTACCACGGTGACCTTGGCGCCGACTGAATCACCGGACTTGCGCAAGGCATCCATATAGGCTTCCAGCATCGGCACCTGATCGGCATCCGGCCAGAAAAAGGGATTGGTTTCAACCACGTCCCAATCCATGGCCTCAGGTCGGTGCGGGCCCAACTGGCTCAGACAGCCGCGAATCCGAATGCCGTAGCGCGCAGCCAGCCACTTCTTGGCAATGACCCCGGCCGCGACCCGCATCGTGGTTTCGCGCGCCGAAGAACGTCCACCGCCACGGGGATCGCGAATGCCATACTTTTGCCAATAGGTGTAATCGGCGTGACCGGGACGAAAGGTTTCCAGCAGATTGCCGTAGTCCTTGCTGCGCTGGTCGGTATTGCGGATCAGCAGACCGATGGGCGTACCGGTGGTACGGCCCTCGTAGACGCCGGACAGGATCTCGATGGCATCGGTTTCGCGCCGTTGAGACGTATGGCGGCTGCGGCCTGTCGCACGTCGCCCAAGGTCCATGGCGAAGTCATCCGTGTCCAGTTCCAGGCCTGGCGGACAGCCATCCACGACGCAGCCGATGGCCGGACCGTGGCTCTCGCCGAAGGTGGTCAGGGTAAAGAGCTTGCCAAAACTGTTGCTGGACACGGATACGCCTTCCTGAGGTCTGCCGTTCGAGTCGAGTGTAATCGGGGCGCGGTGAACTGAGCCCTTTTCAGGCGGCCCGAGCCTGGGCCGCGGCGTGGATCGCGCCGGCATGTTCGATCAGATCGCGCCGTTCCAGCGCGAAAATACCCATCAGCCCGACCTTGAATTCGATCCAGACAAACGGCACCGAAGGCAGCAAGGCGGTCAGGGCATGCTCGCTCTCGCCCACCTCGACGATCAGCAGGCCCTCCTCCGTCAGGTGATCGGCGGCCCGATCCAGGATTTCCAGACAGATATCCAGCCCGTCCTGCCCCGAGGTCAGCCCCAGCTTGGGTTCGTGGGCATATTCGCCAGGCAGCGCGGCATATTCGTCCTCGGTGACATAAGGCGGATTCGACACGATCAGATCGTAGCGCTGCCCTTCGATGCCGGCGAAAAGATCGGACTTGACCGCATGGACGCGCCCTTCCAGATGCTGGAAGGCGATGTTTTCGCGTGCCAGTGACAAGGCGTCGTCGCTGACGTCGACCAGGTCCACGGTCCACGAGGGATTGTATTCGGCCATCGCGATGCCGATGCAGCCCGAGCCCGTGCACAGATCAAGGGCTCGGGTGATTTCGCGCTCATCCAGCCAAGGCGAGAAACCGTTTTCGATCAGCTCGGCAATCGGCGAGCGCGGCACCAGTGCACGATGATCGCTTTTGAACTTCAGACCGGCAAACCAGGTTTCACCGACCAGATACGAGACCGGCACCCGCTCGCTGATCCGGCGCTCGATCAAGGCAAGGATCGCGCTGCGCTCCGCCAGGGTCAGCCGCCCGGCACCGTAGGCCGGCGGCAGATCCGGAGGCAGATGCAGACTGGACAAGACCAGATGGGTGGCTTCATCGATCGGGTTGTCGTGACTGTGCCCGAAAGTCAGGCCGGCGGCCGAAAAACGGCTGGCGGCATAGCGGATGAAATCGATGATGGAAGCAAGTTCGGCAGTCACGGGCGGGCATCGTTGAACGAAGAGGACCGCAGAGTATACCTGCTCTGCCCGGCCACGGAGTGCCGCGCATCCCGGGCCTGCCGCCGCAGCCCGCGCTGAAAGGATGACCGCAGGCTGTCGAGGACGCCATCGCGAAGACGACGACGGCTATACTTGCGGCCATGAAACCCAAGATTCTCCTGCAATATCTGCTGCCGCACCGGGCGCTGTCCCGACTGGTGTACTGGGCCACCCGCTGGACCTGGACGCCGTGGAAAAACCTGCTGATCGGCCAGATCGTCAAGCGCTATCAGGTCAACATGGCTGAGGCTGCCCAGCCCGACCCCTATGCCTATCCACATTTCAATGCGTTTTTTTCACGCCGTCTGCGCGCGGACGCCCGCCGCGCAGACGCCTCGCCCGATGCCATTCTCTGCCCCGCCGACGGCAAGATCAGCCAATCGGGACGGATCAGCGATGGACGGATCTTCCAGGCCAAGGGCCAGAGCTATACCGCAGCCGAGCTGCTGGGTGACGAGGCCGCGGCCCAGCCGTATCGCAACGGCCATTTCGTGACGGTCTACTTGTCACCGCGTGATTATCATCGGGTGCACATGCCATGGACCGGCACCCTGCGCGAAACCGTGCATGTGCCGGGCCGGATCTTCAGTGTCGCCCCGTTCGCGGTCGAGGCCATTCCACGCCTGTTCGCCCGCAATGAGCGACTGGTCTGCCATTTTGACAGCCCGCAAGGGCCCTTCGTGGCAGTGATGGTCGGCGCAGTACTGGTTTCCAGTGTCGCCACCGTCTGGGACGGGCTGGTGATTCCCCCCTATGCCTCCTCCATCCAGCACAAGGCGCAGACCGAGCGCGGCATCACCCTGGAACGGTTCATGGAAATGGCCCGTTTCAACATGGGCTCGACCGTGATTCTGTTGCTGCCCGAAAAGGGGGTCAGCCTGGATCGGATGGAGTCGCAGCAACCTGTGCAAATGGGCCAGCGCCTGGGTCGCTGGCAAGCGCAGGATTGAACGCAGCGCCATCGGTAGAAGACATCGAGCATGTGCGAAGTCTGTCAGGCTTCGCCGCCTGCCGGCGCAACATCGTCTGCAGAAGCGGGGCTTCGCGGATAGGGAGCTCGGCCTGCTCCACCTGATCAGGGCAGGTCGATGCCGGCTTTGCTGCAGCCTTCAGCGACGGGCACAGAAACGACGCTGGGGGCTCCCTCGCTCAACGGCAACTTGGGAGCTGGACGGTGCTGCCCACCGCAAGTGCCTGTTCGTGAAGATGGTTCAGCTCGGCCACTTCCTTGATGCTGGAACAACCGTGATGATTGACGATGCTGGTCAGGGTCTCGCCGCGTCGCACCCGGTGCTTGATCATGCGTCGATTGACCGGCGATGTCGAAACCTTGGTCGGAGCGGCGGGAACCGTCGCATCGTGCAGGTCCTTGGCCAGGATAGGCCAGGGGCCTTCCACGCAGCGCGCACCATAGGCACGCTCCAGCGCCTTGGGCACGACCAGGGTGGTTCCGGTCGGCAGCTCCGCCTGCGGATCCACCCGCTCGTTGAGATTGCGCAAGGTACGGAACCAGCCGTCATAGTGGTTCAAGGCCGTGCCCAGGCAGACCGTCAGCTCGGTCAGCGAGGCCTGGCGTTTCAGCACCACCTGTCCGGGTGTACCGTTGACGTGCGGAAAACGAAGGTTGTAGCTGTCCGGATGCATGAACAGCCATGCTGCGGCGAGCACCGCTGGCACATATTCGCGGGTTTCCTGGGACATCTGGCTGTAGACCGCAGGGTTGTAGAAACTCACCGAGGTGTCGCTGCCTACGATGCGCTGCATCCGCCCCTCTCCGCCATTGTAGGCGCCGATGGCCAATTCCAGATTGTTGTTGAACTGTTCCAGTTGCTCGTTGATGTAATCGGCATTGGCTTTCGCCGCGAGAGCCGGATCAAACCGCAGATCAAAGCTGCCGTCCCCCGTCAGGCCCAGCCGCATGGCCGTGCCGTACATGAACTGCAAGGGCCCGGCTGCACCGGAGCGCGACACGGCATGCACCTTGCCACCGGATTCCTTCGCCATGAAACCGAACAGCAGTGCTTCCGGCAGTCCGGCATGCTGGTAGGCCGGCCACATTTCATGGCGAAGGTATTGATAATTGACCCAGGCATCCATCAGATTCGGGCGCCACTGGGTCAGCCACATTTCCAGCGCCGCCTTGACCGGACCATTCATCGCGATCAGCTGGGACAGGGGCTGTCCACGCAGCAAGACGACGCTGCGCTGGATCTGGGGAATCGCCTGGCTGACCGGCGAGACCTCGCTGCCGGTACCGGCATGGTCAGGCTGGTCATCGCCATAGGTATCGACATCGTCGCTGCTGAAAAAACTGCCGTCTTTCAGTCGCAGCATCCTGTCATAGGCCGACAGAAAACGCTGCGGATCGCATCCCGGCGTCAGACTGCAGCGGGCCGAACCGTCCTTGATCTGGTCCAGCGCCATCTGAAGGGTCCGGTTCGACTGCTCGCCACGGCCCTCCCTGGCCTGCTGCAAGGCCTGCTCGTAACGCCTGGCGGCATCGTCCAGGCTGGTATAAAGCGGATTGACGCCCCCTGCCGAGCCTTTGGACGGCGCAGTGCTCGCGCAGGCCGACATCAACGCGGCCATCATGGCCACTCCTGCAAAGCGAATTCCATGATGCACGTAAGTCACGAAGACGATCCGGGAAGATATGATATTTCGCATACGATAGTGCGCGTAACCTCATGAATCAACGGGAAGTTACCCATCACCCCACAGCCTGAACAGAGCAATAACAGGCGCTTTGTGAAAGCATCCCACGAACCAACTCTGGTCCCGTCGCGCGCTTGACGCCACGGAGCATGACGCACGGCGAGCACGGCGCTTGCACCCTGGAGGGCTTCGCTGGACAAGGGGCCGCCACCACGGGCATGGGCGGATCTGCTGATCCACGATATCCTGAGCCGTGACGGAAGCACCGGGCAGACAGCCATCGTCGCTTTCGGTCAGGAACAAGACCAGCTCGCTACAGGTCCACTATCTATCAAGGAAAAGATCATGAAAGTCGTCAGACGCATCGCGTGGATTGCCTTGTTTGCCGTGATCGCCGCGGCAGCACTCGGCTTGAACTATGTTCTGCCACATCATGCCGTGGTGCATGTCACCGGTACCGAGGTCAAGCGGGTCGACAAGGATGGCATCGTCAGTGCCGAGAATCCGGCCGACGGTCCGACGCGCGATGTGTATTTCGTCAACGCCATCACACCGGATGGCAAGCGGACCCGCGTATTCACCAACGAGGACACCCGCTTCGGCTTTCCCTGGTATTTCAAATTCGATGCAGCCGACCAGCAGGCACGCGCCCAGAGTCTGGCCCAGAATCCCGAACAGTTGGCCGTGGTCACCTATTACGGCTGGCGCCTGCGGATGTTCGATACCTTCCCCAATGCGGTATCGCTGACGCCGACCGACAGCCCGACTGCGCCTTTCCCCTGGTTCAATACCGCCCTGCTGGTGATCGTGCTGATCCTTGCCGGCTATCTGGCACTGCGGATCAATCGCTGGCGCAAGCGACGTACGGCCAGCCGGCAGGCTCGTCCGTCATGAGCCGCTGGCGACCGCCGCAACCGGGTTCATCGGCCATCATCACCCGCGAGGGCTTTGACCGGCTCAAGCAGGAACTCGACGCGCTGTGGAGCCAGCAGCGGCCCGAAGTGGTACGTGCCTTGGCGGCCGCCGCTGCCGAAGGTGATCGCTCCGAAAATGCCGAGTACATCTATCGCAAGAAGCAACTGGCGGAGATGGACCGACGCATCCGCTATCTCAGCAAGCGCATTCCCGGGCTGCGGGTAGCTGAAGGCCTTCCGGCGGATACCGCCAAGGTCTACTTCGGTGCCACCACGGACCTGGAGCAGCTGGACAGCGGCGAACTGTTCCATTACCGGATCGTGGGGCCGGATGAAACCCATGCCCAGAAAGGCTGGATAAGCATTGATTCGCCGATGGCCAGAGCCCTGCTCAAACGCGGGCTGGATGAAGAATTCGAGGCCGAACTGCCGCAGGGCCGGACGGCCTTTCGAATCGCTGCGATCCGCTATGACGGCACCGCCGGCAAGGACTGAGCCGGCCTGTCAGCGAAGCTGGGTCCGCAAGGCACGCAGGGTCGCCCCCAGCAAGCGCATGAAATCGGGATCGGGCCACTCCATGCGCTGACGCTGACCCAGGCCATCCCGCAAAGCCTGCAGCAAGACCTCGGCGCTGGCTTCCGTGCTCTGACCCGCCTCGCCGTCGGTTCTGCTCACCACCGGCTCCGCAACGGTCCCGGCAGGAGACTCCGGATCCGGCCATTGAATCTGCACGCGCAGATGACCGGACTGCTCCGGCACGCTGTCCGACAGGCTGGGGTTGAAACCTGTCGGCGACTGACGTGGCGACAGGCCTTGTTCAAAACCGCTCAGCAAAGAGTCGTCCAGCAAGGAGGCGGCCGCAGCGGTGTCCTGAGCCGCGAACAGGGCCAGGGGATCCAGCGGGGTATCCTGCAGCTCGTCCAGACCGGTCCGGCCTTTGACGCCGGCCAACGGATCGGCCGCGGATGGTGATGTGCGCTCCGGACTCGATTGCAGCGGATGGGGCCGTGCCGGCGTGGAGGGCGGTGCGATCACCTCCGGGCCGGAGGTCAACCCGCTCCAGGGCGAGTGCTCCTCGCCCGGCGTCAATACATAGGCGCCGATCTCCAATACGTCACCAGGCGCCACGGGCCACTCGTGACCATGAGCCACTGAATGACCATTGACCGCCACGGTGGCGCCCGGCTCCGGCGCGATCCGCCAGCCATCAGTGCCTTGATAGAAGGTGGCATGACGGCCGGCGATGGTGCCGTGGCGATCAGCCAGTACCAGGGTGTTGTCGCTGCGGTGCCCCAGACTGCCTCCTCGCGGCGGGAATACCGCGGACTGGCTTCCGTCGGAGGGTTGCCCCAGATGCGAACTAATGGTCAGTTTCATCACTCCACTCCTGTGCCGAAGAGAAGACGGTGCCGTGCCACACTTATTCCGGACAGCTGAACGCGGCCATCTGCGGCAACCGGAACGGATTGAAGGCACTGTCGGCTGTGATTTTCAGCACCAGCCGACGTGCCCCCAGATGGAAGGTGGCGGTAAAACTCTCGGGCGCGCTGCCGGGTGTCAGCTCGGCTGCATCGAACAGCCGCTGCAAGGCCCAGGGCCCTTGGGTCTGCAGGCTCCCCGACGCACTTGCCGGCGTCAGCTCCAGCCTCACCTGATGGCTGCCAGCCTGCACCGGCCAGCTCATGGTCCTGGAAATCTGCGGACCATGCGCATAGCGCAGGACCTGACCATCGACATCCAGAGTGAACTGGTTGATGGAGGCATCCAGATCCAGAGGCATGACATCGAATTTCAGACTGGGACGGTTGCCGCCGGCGGCGAAGAACACGTTGCGGATGGTCTCTGCATTCTGAAACGCCTCCAGCAGATGCGGATTGCCATGCCGCACACCGCCGGCACTGGGTCGAAAGGTCCAACGGCGCGTGTTCATGTCGACCCGCGCGGCCAGATTCTTCTGGTAGAAGGCATCCATCAACCCGTTCGGTGCGAACATCCTGGAAAAATCGTCGATGGCCACATCCCGGGAAATGCCGCGTACAAACGGATAGCGATCGGCGATCGTCTGCCGGCACAGTCGTCCGATCGATGCGGCCGCATCCTCGTCGATGCTGTGCTGGACCGCGCCGGTCACCTGCGCGGAACCGCGGACCGCCAGATCACCCATGATCTGCCGGAACGGCATCGGCATGCGTCCGGCTTCGGCCTGCAGTTTGTTGAAGACATCCGAAGGCGGAGGTGGATTGCCGCTGCCCAGTGCGGCATCGGTGGCAGTGAGATAGTTGTAGAGTTCGTCCACCACCTGCAGACTGGTATCCAGCGGTGACGGTCCCTGGCCATCGCTGCCACTGCCGTCGACCATCCTGTGCAGGGGCTCGAAGTGGTTGTCGACCATGCTCTCGATGCGATCTTCCGTCTCAGCGCGATTGGCCGGTATGACCTGATTGCCGAAAATGTCCGTCAATGACTGCTTGACCTCGCCGATACGGGCCTGTGCCCTACCCAGCAGTGAATGGCTGGGCTGGCTCTGGCGATCATGCAGCAAGGTGGTTTCACGGGCGGCGACCAGCATGAAGCGCTTCAGTGGGGAGTCGGTCGCCGACAGGATGCGGGCCAGCTGCATGCTCTGATTGACCGAGCGGGTCTCGATCACGGTCAGATCGCCCAGGTAGGCATCCCAGACCCGGATATAGTCGTTGAAATAAAGCCGCTTGATTTCGCGAGTCAATCGACTCCGATCCAGATCATCCAGTATGGGTGCCTGACGGCTGCCCAACACCCATACATCCTCCTTCTCCATGTCCAGAGCCGCATGTCCGACCTGTGGCGAGAACACGTCCCAATAGCCCTGATAGGTATACAGGGGCGCGATGCCGTCACTCAGCGGCTGACCACTCTTGCGCACCAGTGCCATTGATGCCTGCGGCCCCGCCACGCTCTCCACGCTGACCGGGTCTCCACGCATCGATCCCAGCAGCCGTCGCTGCATCTGATGGTAGGCCCGTTGGGGCAACGAATAACGCGCCAGACGCTCACGGGCGCTGCGTACCAGATCCGCGTCGAAGGGAAACGGCGAGGTCACCGGATGCGGCTGGAACAACTCCGCCACATGGTTCTCCAGAGCCTCCCGCTGATGCCGGGTGGTGACCTCCGGCATCGACTTCTCGACATCGAGCAGCAGCCAGGCGGAAAGAAAATCCGCCTGGTAATGGCCGGATTGATACAGCATCAAATAGGCTTTCAATGCGTTGTAGGTGTATTCCAGGTCATCCGCAGGGGCACTGGCAAGCAGATTCTGAATGCGACTGGCGGCCTGGGGCAGCAGCTTTTCCTCAAGAGCCCGCCGATAGACCAGATTGGTCGCGATCTGGATCTTGTGGCCCTGATACAGGCCGGCCCGATAGCTGTAGAAAGGTGGATGGGTGGTATCGAACTGCCGGCTCAGCGGCAATTGCAGAAGAGGATCCAGCAGCGGGGCCAGTGCTTCGATATCGCCTGCGGGCAAACTGATGTGGCTGCCGGCCCGAGCCTGGTATTCGGCTGCATGGCGGCCCACTTCGGCCAGATAATCCCGATTGTGCCGGTAGCTGTTGATCCACACCGCCAGGCATACCAGGACCACCGTGGCCAACAGTCCCAGGCTGGCTCCATGCAGCAGGCGCCGGCGCCACAGCAGGCGGCGGTTGATGCCGGCCAGACCGGCCTCCGGCACCATCAGGTGGTCCAGCAGCCGTGCGCTGAAATAACTCTGCCTCCCCTCCGGAACGGCTTCGGCGGCGTGCGGCTCCAATTGCAAGGTCTGCCTGATCGGAGCCAGCACCTGCTCGATGACCGCTCCGCCCCGTCCGTTACTGGTGAAATACACTCCGCGCAGCCATAGCTCGGGTTCGAACCGCGATGCCCGGCTCAAGGCCGTCAGCCATTCCAGCAAGGGCTGCTCCAGTTGGGCAAATTCCTGCGGAAACAGCCAGGCCTCTGCCCGGTCCCCCAGTTCGGGCTCGCTGGCCAGCACGTCGATCAGACCATCACCGAGACGATCGACCAGCGCCTTGAACTCGCGAAGGAAGATGGTTTCCAGCCCCTGCCTGGCTGGAGTCTCGGAGGCATTGCCGGTAAAGCCCCAGACCTGTTCCCGGCCTTGCGGCCCCAGCTCGTGGAAATAAGCCTGGAAGCCGGTCAGCCGGTCGACATGAGTGAGCACCAGATAAACCGGCAGCCGGATATCCAGGCCCTGTTGCAGCTCCAGCAGATGCGTGCGCAACCGTCTTCCATGGGCTTTGCGCACGTCGCTCGCCATGCCCGGCAGCTGGCTGACATCGATCACCAGCACCACGCCGTTGAGGGGCTGGCGCGGCCGGAAATGGCGCAGCAACTGATGGAATTCGACCCGGTCGCTGTCGGCGGCCGGCGCCGCTTCGATAAATCGTCCCGGCGTGTCCACCAGCACCGCACTGTCCCCCAGATGCCATTCCAGTTGCGCGGTATGTGCTCCCCCCCCCGCCGCACCGGCGAACTCCAGGCTGGGGGCGCCACCGCGCAACTGATGCAGCAAGGCCGTCTTGCCGCTGCCGGTGTCACCAACCACCAGATACCACGGCAGGCGGTACACATACTGGCCGCTGAGCCGATCCAGCCAATGCGTCCAGCGACGGCTGTCCGCTCTGGCATCGCGCAGCGTCCACAGCGCCTGCTGGAATCGCTGGCGCAACTCGCTGGCCTGGACCTCCGGCGGTGGTGCCGGTACGGCCTCCCGGCGACGCCGCAGCTGCTCCAGCAGACGGCGACCGGAACCACCACCGAACCGCCATGACCAGCGCCACAACAAGGCCATGATCAGCAGCCCGATCACGCCTACGCGCGCCCACGCCGCCGTCAGTGGATGCCAGGTTCCCAGTGCCAGCAAGGGACCGTATCCCCAGATCAGGACGGCCAGCAGCAGCACCGCCAGCGCAATCCAGAGTTCACGGGCGAACAGGAAGCTGAACAGACTTCGCAACCAGCTGATGATCACCATGCCTCCGAGCTACCGGGTCCAGGGAGATGGAGAAGCCGCCGCTCCGGGAAACAGCACCATTTCCACCCTTCGATTCAGTGCCCTGCCTGAGGCGGTGTCATTGGATGTCAGCGGATGCGTGTCGCCTTGCCCTTGCACCTGGATGTCGCGATGAGCGCCCAGGGCGGTGTCATGCAGGAAATCCGCCACGCTTCTGGCCCGGGCCAGGGACAAGGTCTGGTTGGAAGGATAACTGGCTGTATGGATGGGCTGATTGTCGGTATGACCGACCAGCACAATGCGTCCCGGCACGCGATCCAGGGCCGCCGCGACACGGGCCAGCACGGCGCGATAAGCCGGCCTGAGATCGGCCCGGCCGGAGTCGAACAGGCCATCGCCACGCAAGGTGATGACATGATGATCTGCGGCATCCTCCACACTGAGCGCGCCACCGCGGATATCGTCAGCCAGCAGTTCTTTCAGATGCAGGTCGCGCTGTGCCGGGGCCGCCAGAATATCCAGTTCAGGCAGGTGGATGGAATTGACCGCGACATAGCCGGCATCCAGTCTGGCATTCAACAGCAACAGCAGTCCGACATAGACCCCGGCCGTCAGTATCAGGGCCAGCACCAACCAGCTCCACAGGGGCACCCAGCGCCGCAGCGTGGCTGAAGCCCGCCCTTGCGGATCCAGCCAATGGCCGGCCAAGGCATCCCCCTGCCCCCCCGCACCGGCAGCCAGCAACTTGCGCAATCTCAGCTTCAGCCCTTCCAGCTGGGCCTGGCCGTTGTCGATGATGCGATAGCGACCCTCGAAGCCCAGTGCCAGGCAATGGAACTGCAGTTCGATCAGAGGCCAATGGCGACCCGGATCCTGGATCAGTCGCGCCAGCAACTGGAAGAATTTTTCGCCCCCCCACGTCTCGTTGTGGAAAATGACCAACAGGCTGTGAGCCGACCAGATACCGTCCCCTCCCCAGCTGGTCAGCGCGGCAGACTCGTCCAGCGCGGTGCACAGGCAGTAGCGGGCTCCGACGATGGTCTCCACCGGCGTCGAAAGCGCCTGGGCCTGGTCCTGGAAGCGGCGTATCGCGCTGATCAGTCGTTCGCGCAGCAATACCGGGTTGATGGCCTGCTTCCCGGTACGGATCTGAACCATCAGATTCAAAAGCGGACGCGCCGCCAGCAGCAGCGGATTGTGACTGCTGCGGCCGAAAGCCGGATCGCCGGGAATGCCCGGTCCGGGATAGGTCAGACCCGGTGCCGGCTCCTGTCCGGAACTGGCCAGGGATAGACCGCCTCGATGGTTCATGATTGTCGGGCCCTCCTTGGCCGGATGGAATGGCGCAGTGTCTCGATGACGGTCTCACTCAGCCGCGGATGGCCCAGCAGGCCATTTTCAGCCCCGGCAGGTCACCCGCGAAATGCAGGGCCAGCCCGCCGGATTGCGACAACTGTCCCCACAATTCACTTTGGGTATCGAGTTCGAAATAATGATGACCGGCATGATATGGAATCTGTCGTGGCGCGACGGGCAGGTTGCGGATGCCGATCCCCGGCAGATGCAGGTGAACCAGGTCGTGCAGCTGTTCCACCGGCCCGATCTTGACCTGAGCCGGGTAACGGTTGCGAACCACCTCGGCCGGCGCATCGGCATGCACGGCCAGCACGAACCCGGCATTGCGCAACAGTTCCAGACTGGGAATCCGCGCCACCCAGACCCGTGGTGCCCTTTCCTCCAGCTCGATGGCAATCGCGTTCTGCTCCAGCATGGTGGACAGCGCCCGCCTCAACTCCGCCATCAGCGGTTCGAAGCAGGCCTGCAGATCATCGTGCCGATACACCGGCCATACCTGTGGGCGTCGTTCGCGCGAGGTATAGGTTGCCAGCTCCGAGGCGATCCGCAGCCAACGCAGAAACAGCGTCTCCGGATGCAGCTGCTCCAGCTGCAGACCATGCCAGGTATCGGCCTGGGCCCGATTGATCATTCCCAGCAGCAGGAAATCGGCGATTTCGGCGACGCCGCCACGGCCAGGCTGTGACAGCCGTTGCGACAGCAGCCGTCCGCGCTGTTCCAGCAGCCCATGAACTTCATGCATGGCACTGCGCAGCACCTCGTTTTCAGCGGCGGCCAGGGTCGGTGGCACATAGGCCGGGTCCAGCAGCAGACGGCCATCGCCACGGGCTTCAAGGATCCGGGCCAGGCCCACTGCTTGCCAGTCGTGGCCCAGCTCATCGACAAGTGCCAGCCGGAAACGTGGCCGGCCCAGCTGCAGGCTGGCCGGTCCCAGTGCCACCGAATTCACATCGGCAATTTCACGCGTCAGCACCCCATAGCGGGCCAGGGAATCCCGACGCTCCTCGAAAATGCAGTCTTCCCCCCCGGGTCGCCGCAAGGGAAGCGCCAGTACCACCTCGCGGGCCGTGACGCCTGCCGGCACCGCCAGTGCCTCCGGCGCCTCCTCGCGACTGGCGAAATGGAAGGGGGTGCCGTCCGGCATCACGCCCTGCGCCATGGACAGCGCCAGCTTGCCGAGGGCCAGCGCTTCCTGATCCAGCTCATAACGCAGAAAACCCCAGTAATGACTGCCAAGCGCACGACTTCGCAACTGGACCAGATGCTCCAGATAGCGTTCCATCTGCTGAAAGTGCTGGGGCCGCAGGTACATGCCTTCGGACCAGACCACCTTGCTGCGCCAGGCTCCGCCATCCTTGGGCGGGAGCTGCGGATTCGAGCGGGTATCCATTCAATGCCTCTGCCTGATCGCCAGGCCCTGCCGGCCGACTTCAATCCGTATCGACATGCGACGTGGCGATATCTGCCAGAACTTGTAAAGGTTGGTACTCTTGGTCCCCGGCAACGGAATCGACAGCCGCCATGGCTGCCGACCCAGCTCGCGGTAGCCGGCAACCACCCCCAGATGACGTGCCGCTGCATTGCCTGCACGGCGGATGATCCGCTGCTCACCCGGACGCAGGATGATCTGATCCACCGAGATCAAATCGTCCCCCAGACTGACGCGCGCCCGGTCCTGCACGGCCGGGAAGTCCAGATTGAGAAACTGGCTGTCCGAGCCCAGTTCATACAGGCCGACCAGGATCGGCGAGGGATGGCCCTGCAGGTTGGGATTCACTTCCGCCTCCACATCCAGGTATACATCGTAGGGAATCAGCATCGACTTCTGGGTCGAGGCACATCCTGCGGCGATCCATGCCATCGCCAGCAGGAAAAGCCAGTGCATGCGCAAGCGACTGGCCATCGGCCGGCCCGCCTCAGCCTGCCATGACCAAGACCTTGGTCTGACTCGGCGACGTGCCGGTCCCCACGGTATTGGTTGAATTCTGCAAGGTAGGGTCGCTCATCCGGGTCGTCGGCAAGCCTTCAAGCAGCACCGTGTTGGCGCCATTGATATTGCGGGAAGTCGAAGACACCGTGCCTGAGGCCACCCCTCCCTGCGCGCCTGGCTGATCGCCATTGGATACCGGAATGACCGTGGCCAGATTGTGGCTGGGCGCTCCCATGATCATGATGTGCGGCACATTGGGCACCGCCATGGCGCGCTGCGAATTGTTGTCGTAGGGAATCGGGATCGCCAGCGGAGGCGTCATGTTGACACTGACCGCATTGTTGTCGCCCCCACCGTTGGTATTGGCCATGACCATGTGAAGATCCTCTCAGCCCAGATGGATTTGGCCGGCATCGATCTTCGCCAGCTGATCGGCCGTATACAGCGCATTGCGCGCATGCAGGCGCAACTGCTCCAGCGCCGCGTAGTCGATGCGTTCGGCCCTGACCTGATCCATGCCATCCACCGATCGGTAGCTGTCGCCCAGCACCTGCACCAGCCGCTCCGCCACGGTATCGATGGCCTTGGATACCAGCCGCAAGGCCCCGGTCCGCAAACCCAGCTCGCCGATCAGCCCCTGCAGGGACGTCACCACCAGTTCCAGCAATTCGATGCTCAGCAAGGCCTTCTCGGCCTGTACTGCAAAGGCCCGACCACATTGCAGGCTCGCCGAATCCTGCACCTGCAGTTCGAAATTGCCGCGTACCTCCAGTTGCAGCGGCCGGTCGAAACACACACATGCCGGCTCGCTCGACGGCCGCTCCAGCACCGCGACGACATAGACGATGCCTGCGTCGGCTGCATGCAAGGCCACGCGATCGCCGGGGCCGGGTTCCAGCAGACAGCTGACGGCCTTTCTGCAGACCATGGCCTGTCCGTCAGCGACTACCCGTATCAGGCCCCCGTCCAGCCGTGCCTCTACCCAGGCCCCTTCGGAATCTGGTCGATCCGCGACCGACCGGATGCTCTCCATCTCGAATATGGTCATACGCCTTGCCTCCATGCAGTGCGTGCCTGATGCTTATCATCAGTCATCCCAGGTCTCGATTTCGTGACCATTGTTCGGCTGCGAAAAGTTCAGGATCGGATTCAACGATACCGGCCCGGCGCTGACCGAAAGCACCCGTCAGCACGGCACGATGGAAGCGGGTCCGCGCGAACCGGGCGTCACTGAAGTCGGCATCCTCCAGCCGGGCATAGGAAAAGTCCGCTGCCTGCAGGCTGGCACCGCAGAAACGTGCGCGCGCGGCGCGTGCCTGCTGCAGCAGTGCACCATCCAGACAGGCCCCCTGCAGGTCCGCATCTTCCAGCGAGGCCTCGATCCACAGACTCTGGCGCAGGTCGCATCCCGCCAGACGTGCGCCGTCCAGGCAAGCCTGGTGGAAATTGCAGCCGGGTGCGTGGGCCTGGACAAAATGGGCCTGCTGCAGCCTGGCCGCCTGAAAACTGCAACGCAGCAGCCGGGCATGACTGAAATCGGCATGCTCAAGCTCAGCCTCGTTGAACTGGCACTGCTGCAATTCCAGCGCCTGAAAATTCAGGCCCTGCATCTTGCAGCCACTGAAGATCAGGTGGTCCAAAACCGCCTGCTCGAACCGGCAGCTCCTCAGATCAGCCTGATAGAAGCAGAGCTGGCGAAGCTGACCACCTCGCCAGCAGCAGTCCTGCAGCAGACAGCGGTCAAAACAGATCTGCTCCAGCCAGGCCTCGTCCCATACCGGCGACTGCAACAGGCACTGACTGAACTGTACCTGCTGCTGGCGACTGGCCGACAGATCGACCTGCGGCAAACCGCACCCCTGGAAGGCCACATCGTTCATGCGTGCGCCATGCAGGCGCGTCCCGCCGAACTCGCAACGGGTAAACACGCTGAGCGATAGATCGGCATCGGCCAGATCGGCCCCGCTGAAGCGGCAGCCCTGAAAGACGCCATCCCGCAACATGGCCCCCTGCAATTGCGCCGCCGAGAAATCCACTTGCTCGAACAGACCGCCATCCAGTTGTGCCGCCGGAGCCTGCAGGGCCTGCAGGTTCACATCATGCAAGACCTGACCCTGGCGAACGCGGGCCTGCACTTCATCGATCTTCATGGGCGATCCTGCGCATCAGCGGCCAGCGGATAGGCGCAATAACGCTCGAGATATGCCCGGTCGAAACGGGTGTTGCTGTCCATCCGGACCTCACCGAGATTGGCACGGAACAGGTTGGCCCGTTGCAGACAGGCCCCATCCAGACAGGCGCCACGCATATAGGCCCCCAACAGGTCGGCGGATTCGAGATTGGCATCGGTCAGGTCGGTACGCACCATTTGCACTTGCTCAAAACGGGCTCCGCCGAGATTGCCGCCCGCCAGAGAGGCATCGGTGAAGTCACTCGCACTGATCGATGCCCGGAACAGGGACAGTCCGGCGACGCTGGCTCCGCGCCAGTTGGTCTCGTGGAGCCGGGCCGAACTGAAGTCCGGACGGTCGAATTCGCAACCGCCGACAAAACAGGCCTTGACCATCCGACTGCGCGCAAAGCGGGTCAGATGGTCAAGTTGACAGGTCACCATCGCCAGGCCACTGATGTCGGTATCCGAGAAGTCGACCTCGTGGAACCGGCACTGCACAAAAGCCAGCTTGCGTATGCGACTGCCCTGGCAATTGACGTTGCGCAGCTCAAGCCGGTCCAGCACCATTTCACTCAGACTGGCCTGCTGCAGATCCACTGTCTCGAAACGGGTACCGTGGAGCCGGCACTGTCGCAGCTGGCTGCCTGTCATCCTGCATCGCGATACCAGTGCATCATCAAGCACACTGCCGTCCCAGCGCGACTCGACCAGGTCGCTGTCTTCGATGGTGCTGCCGGCGAGATTGGTTCCCTCAAGCCGGGACGAACGCAACGACACCCTCTGCAGGACACTGCGCACCAGCACGCTGCGACTGAGATCGCATCCATCCAGACGTGCACCGCTGAAGTCGACGGACTCCATCAGTGCGGCACTGAGATCCGCGCCACGCAGATCGATCCCGGTCAGATCGAGCCCGGTAAGATCCCAGCCAGCGAGTGATCGCCCCTCTCGGAAGGCCTTCTCCAGCGCCTGACGCCGTGCCATCGAATCGTCAGCTGAAAGCCGTGCCGCAGGAGCCTGGTATTGGGCCCCCTGCCGGTAGGCTGAACACAGCCCCTGGCCGGCCTGCTCGATCTGTTGCCGCAATGGCTCCCGCTGCAGACCCGGCGGCGCCGATTCCAGCAGGTGCAAGCTGCCATCCACGGCCGGCGGGCCACTGGCCGGGCGCTCCAGCGCCGCCTGCAAGATGGTGGTGTCCCGACCCAGATGACGGATATCCGCCAGCAGGCGATCACGCTCGGCCTCGACCCGAGGTCGCTGCCGAGCAGCCTCTGCCTGCAAGGCCTCGCTTTCCAGCTGCAAGGACGCGCGAGAATCCGCCCCGGACACCAGCTCGCGCTCGAGTTCCGGAGCCTTCGGGACGGAGAGGCATTCTGTGTGGGAGGGATGCCGGAGCAAGGCCTGCGCCGCTTTCCCGGCGGCATCCCGGGCCGCCACCTGCTGATGACGTTGCCGCAGTTCACCGCGTCGCAATGGCTGTGCCGCCTCGCTGGCCGGCCGCAGCATAGTGCCCGGCACCAGGGCATCGTCCACCACCCACGGGTCCGGAACATGGCCCGGCACAAGGCCTTGCCGCAGGAAATCCAGATAATAGGCCTCGTCCCGCGGCTGACCGGATGCCTCCAGCGCCAGCAGCAGATGATCCACATCGGCTGCATCGAAACAGCGCAGCCCGGCCCGGCCATGAAATACCATCGCCAGGCGCTGCGATCCAGGGAAAAACCAGACCGTGGTCAGCTTCAACGTCAGGCGCTCGGCTTCGACCTGTTCATGCCGTCCCAGCCAGGCCCGCGCAACGAGCACAGGCAACCGGCCTTCCCAGCGCGCCAGCGTCGGGTGCAGATGGCTCAGGCTGAATGTGGCGCCATCCAGTGCATCGACCCGTTCGGGCCATTGCTGGTCGAGTGGAGCCACGTTGAAGCCGCCGCGGTCCATATCGGCGGGATAGCCCGGATAATTGCGCTCCAGCCAATGGCGGTCAGGACTGCCGTATCGCTGCTGCCGCAAAGGGTGACTGGCAGGCAATGGCAACAGCCCGGCCGGAACGCCTGCCTGATGCGGACTGCGCAACGGCTGGTCAGGATATTCGATCTGCGGCAAGGGCACGCGGCGGCCACCACCGGCTTCCCGGGTGACCATCATACCGATACCGGCGGGATTCTCCGCCAGCTCCGGGCCCCCGTAGGTATGCGCCCAATCCAGCGAAACTGCCTCGAAATCGGCTGCAGCCGTGGCTCGCCCCCCTTGCCAATGCCGTTCACCACTGATCTGCAAACGCTTGAGTCGATCGGCTACGCGCAGCTCGACCAGGCAGCGGCCTGCCCCGTCACCATGGCAGCTCCAGGCGCGACCGGCCACCAGATATTCCGGCCATGCCTTGGGCAACCCTGCATCCAGTACCTCGCCCCGCAGATCACGCTCGACCTGCCCCCACAATTCCATCTCGGAACACAGCTGCGGCTCGCCGGCCATGTCCAGCAGGCTGACGACGCCGATCCCAAGCCACTCTCGGCCATGCTCCCGAAAGGGGCGGCTGATCAGACTCAACTGGGAAGGCTTGATGATCTTCATGGGTTCACCATCCGGGCGGTTGAAAGATCACAAAGTGATGGACTGACCCACGATGGTGATCTGCATGCCGACCACGCTGAGCTGCATGCCGGTATTGCTCTGCGCGAAACCGGTGCTGGCGATCGAACTGCCGGTGGAGCTGACCGAGCTGCCGGTATTGGCAACGCTGCTGCCGGTATTGGCCACGCTGCTGCCGGTCATGGATATCGCCGACCCGGTGGTCGAAACCGAACTGCCGACCACGGACACCGCGCTGCCGTTGATCGTCATGGTCTGCGGCACGATGCTTTCCTGTGCAGCGCCCACGACCGACAGGCTGTTCACGGCGATCAGCGAGGTGCTGTTGCCGGCGACTTCAGTCAGACTGTCGGCGCCAATGAAGGTACTGGCATTGGCGCCGATCTGGCTGGTGGAATCATTGCCGATCTCGCTGGTCGAGTTCACGCCGACCACGGACAAGGTATTGGCATCGACGACGGACTCGGAATTGCCCCCGACATGACTCAGATTGTTGCCGATCACATTGCTGGTGGAATTGCCCTCCACATTGCTGAAGTGATTGCCGATGATGGTCGAGAAATTGTCACCCACGATCAGGGTCGTGTTGTTGCCATTGACCTCGGTCAGCTGGTTGCCGTTGACGAAACCGCTGGTGTCACCGGTCACCACCGAGAAGTCTTCGCCGAAGATCACCGTGGCCGCCAGACCTTCAACGGTGACGCCGTAGACCTTGGCCGAGGCATTGCCGACGGCGCTGGCCACGTACTGGATCGCCGAGGTGATGTTCTGGGCAAAGGCCTGCACCAGATCACCCGGCGTCTGTTGCTGGAACTGTGCCGGCATCGGAATGACCGGCGCCGGCGCGGTGTTGTGAGGCTGCTGCTGCTGGCCGCCCGCGGTGACCGCGCCGGGCAGGACCTGATTCATCCGCGGCAGCGGGGATTGCTGCGATTCGGGCGGCAGCTGCAAAAAGCCCACCTGCAGCAGATACTTGTTGGCTACCGACTTGGTGGCGTCATGCTCGACCGAAATGTCATAGTTGCGCTCGGCATGCAGCTTGACCTGCTCGGCGCCCTTCTTGTCCTCGAAACGAAGGATATTGGCATTGGCTGCGGAGCCGCCTGGCGTCCGGGTAACGAAACCGCTCTGAGTCGCTGATTCGGGCAGCCCGAAGGGCGGCATCTGATCCGCGTTGTAGATCCGGCCTGTGATCAGCGGACGATCCAGCTCGCCGTTGAGGAAGTCCACCACCACTTCCTGGCCGACCCTGGGAATGTAGATGCCGCCGAAGTTGGTGCCCGCCCATGAATCGGAGACCCGCACCCAGCAAGAGCTGTTCTCGTTGCTCTGACCATAGCGGTCCCAGCGAAACTGCAGCTTCACCCGGGCATAGCGGTCGGTCCATATCTCCTGTCCTGGCGGACCGACCACCACGGCCGTCTGCGGACCGGTCGCACGCGGCACCGGGGTGATGCAGGGGGCGCGGTAGGGTACGTCAGAGGGCTGCACCACGAAATGGAAATCGTAGAAACTGTCGCTGCTGCCAGTGGCATAGCCGCCTTCCTGGAAATGGTAGTTGACGCCCACAATCAGATATTCGCGGTTTTCACTGCGACGCGGGCAATGTTTGAGGTTGAACAGATAACCGGGAGCGATGCCACGGATCTTGGTATGCGCGCGGACCCGGGCATGCTCGGCCTGCTCCTCTTCCAGCCTGACGCGTGCGTAATGCAGCCCCTGATCGGCGTCGATATAGCCGCCATGCCAGATGTATTTCTGATATTGACCGTGAAGGCCGTCGATCAGCTGCTGGTTTCGTACCTGCCCGAGGTTGGCCTTGGGTTTCTTGAAATCATAATCATCGACCGCGTATCCGCCGGAGCGGATCTCGACGGCCGACTGCCAGCTGTCGATGCCTTCTTCATCCGGAAGCACCAGCCGGTCCGGGGCCAGATAGGGCAATACCGCGTAATCGGGCAGGTTGGCATGGGCGCTGAGATCATCGGCCAGGATCAAGGTCTGCTGCCCCTGCGCATGTTCGAAGTAGTAATACATGCCCTCCTGCTCCATCAGACGACTGATGAAATCGAAATGGCTTTCCTGATACTGGACGCAATATTCCCACTCGCGATACTGGGCGCCAAGACGAAATTCAAAGGGAAATCCGTAGGGTGCGAGGACTTCCCCGATGATGTCACGCACATTCTTGTTCTGGAAAATCCGGCAGTCCGTGGTCCGTGTCAGATACCACAGCCAGGGTCGCAAGGTGGCCGTGTAGACGTAACTGCGCGGGGTATGGGTCTCGCGCCCGGTCAGTTCGCAGCGGACGACCTGGCCGCCCAGCCAGCGCGTCCCGCCGGGATGGGTCTGGATTTCCAGAGTCACCGGCTGTCCCAACAGCTGGGTCATGTCCAGCGAGGCGGTATCGGCAATGAATTCCACCGCAAACTGGTACAGCGAGGACAGCGTCTCTTCGCCTGTCAGCAGCCTGAATTTCAGCGCCGAAGGGGCCAGGGGGGTATGTGCAACGACGACATGGTTCACGAGGTTCTCCCTTCCTTAGGTGATACCCGCTTGAGAATGGTCATCCGGCTGATCCGGTGCGACTCTTGGCGATCGCGCCGTATCATCATTCCGACGTGACTGGATCTGCAGCTCGCTCGCCACCTCCTCGGAGCCGGCTCGGCTGCGATGTGCCCGGTCACTGCGTGACCGCCAGTCTTCGGGGCAGAACAGAAGATCATCGGCTGATCGCGATGTGAGGCGACGCCCCAGCCAGCTGCCCCAGCCCAGGGCGACCTCGATCTCGCCCAGCCGCAAGGCCGGAACCTCATCGGCCGCAAGCCGCAGCAGCAAATCCCACTGCAATTCCACGCCCAGATAATGCCGGACCCAGTCCACCACCAGCCGGGTCCCGGCGGCCAGGGGCAGAAACTGCCGATACTGCGACCAGCTGAGCGGCCCCAGTATCAACCGGAAGCTGGATTGCACGTCACGTACGGCCAGGCCCAGCAGCGCGCCTCCCGCCAGCGCGGGAGCCCGGCTCGTCAGGCAGGCACGACTGCCCCCCGTGACACCGATCCAATGGGGCATGTACTCGGCCAATTCCACCGGTATCTGCAAGTGGCCGCGCAGCATCTGCAACAACCCTTCCGGGTTGCGCGAAAGCCGGACCTGATGGCCGGCGAAGAAATAGCGAACATGGTCGGGGACCGTATCGCGGTGCCGCTGGGCCGGCAGCCCGAGGTGTATCAGCGAAGCGACATGACGGTCGAAGCGAGCCGTATCGGGCCGATCCAGACTCGCCGTGGCCTGCGCATCCGCCCAGGCGCGATAGAACAGCAGGATCAGCCGATGGTGGAAGATGTCGGCAAAGGCCGACAAGGTGTCATCGCCGTAATTGCGCTGCCGATCTCGCGCGAATTCGGTGAGATGCAGGGGCAAGGGGCCATTGGGACCGAACAGGCCGAAGCTGAAGATCGATACCTTGGGCAGTCCCGGCCCGTGGCGGGGCTTTACCGAGGCCAGTGTCGAAGGCGCGAATGCCATGGACGGCTCCTGCCCCAGTCGCAGGAGCTCACCCTTGCTGCGAGCGGCGCGGCCGAGCAGCACGGTATGGTCGCCACGCGCATCCAGCCAGCGCAGCAGATGATAGAGGTCGAAGGCATACGGTGTCTGCGCCAGTTGCTGCCAAAAGGCTTCCAGACCCTGCGCTGATGCCTCGGCCGGGGCTTGCCGGATGGCACTCATACGCTGGGCCGCCGGCCGATACGAGGTGCCCAGCGCAGCACTTCGCCGGTCTGCAGGATCAAGAGCTGCAGCTCGACGAAACTGTTGATCGAGACATGCCGGGCCAGAAACTGCTCCATCACTGCACCGAACAGATACACCCCTGTTCCGGAAAAGGCCGTCAGATCCAGACGCATCGTGACCTTCACGCCACGACCGAAGACGATGGGTCCCGGCTGCGGCAATTGCTGATGGGTCGGTTCGACCCGCATGCTGCGGATCCCCTTGATCTGCTGCTGAAGAGCGGGACCCGCCAGACCGGCATAGAGCTGCAGCAATTCCCGCATGGCCTGGGCACCGCTCTCCCCGTCCAGATCGGTCAGACTGAGATAATTGATATTCAGATGGCTGATCAATCGCCAGGTGGCTTCGCCCTCCACCACCGCCGCACGGGGGGGCGTCGGCCCACGCAGCAGCTTGATCCGGCCCGCCGGAGCCGAAACCCGCAGACTGAAATCCGAGGCCTCCTGCAGCGGCAGCAGCAAGGGCAGATCCCGATTGGTGCACAGTGCCTCGATCGCGACGGTACGCAGATCATCGGGATAGGGAGCCTCGTTTTGATCAACCAGCGACAGGAACACCTCGCTGCCCAGATAGCCGGTACGACTGCCGCCACGACTTTTCTGCTCTGGCACCAGCCGGGGCTCCCGCCGCGTGGAAAAATACGCGGCCAGGGCCGGATCACCACTGACATTGCCATAGAAGGGCCGGAAAGAAAGCTCTTCGCCGCCCTCGCGTCGATGGCCGACAACCTTGTTGACCGAGTAGATTTCGTAGTCCATCGGCCGGGTACGGTCAATCACCAGATGCTGCTCGTAACGCTGACTGGAGACCGCGATACGATCTGATCGCTTTTCGAACAGATTCACTACCGGTGTGCAATAAAGAGCCAGACTATCCGGCCCCACGGCCGATTCGACATCGGGCCAGGACCGGTCGAACAGAATGTCCAGCTCCAATGACGGCCCTTCGATATCGATCAGGGCCCGCTCCATCTGTTCGATATCGAAGAACAGGAAGCGGGCAGGAAAGGCAAAATATTCGTGCAGCAGGCGGTAGCCCTGAAAGACCCGCCGGTCACAGGGCAGCAGCGCCTGCTCCGGGTCCATACCGCAGGGACGGATCACCGAGGCAGGCAGCAGACGCGCAGCCCGCGCATCCGGCGCCCGTGCCACCACGCCGATGCCATGAGCCAGAATCTGCTCCAGCAGCATCAAGGCATGACGCTCTTCGCCGCACAGATGAAAGCTGAGTTTTTTCAGCGGCAGACTGCGGAGCTGCGACACCCCTACACCATCAAGGCGCAATCTCAGTACACTGCGAACCTCGGCTGGCAGGGGCCAGGAAGCCAGCGACAGATCCGCCAGCTCGGCCTCTCCGCCCAGGACCTGCAACTTCAATGGCCACAATTGCACCTCATGAGCCGTTCTGAACTCGCAGGCGGTCTGCTCGCCGCGGCTGAGATGTGCCCGCAGCGAAGTCCCGGCCGGCAAGACATAGCCCTGCAGCAGGCTGCCCTCGCGATAGCCGGGCTCGATCTGGACAATGCCCATCGCCGGCGTCGGTGCCAGATAGTGCGGACAAACGATATCGAGCAGCCGTTGCGAAAAACGGGGAAATTCAGCATCCATCTTCAGTTGGATGCGTGCGGTCAGAAAGCTGACGCCTTCCAGCAGTCGCTCGACATACGGGTCGGGCACCTCGGTGCCGCGCAAGCCGAGGCGGCCAGCCACCTTGGGATACTCGCGCGCAAATTCCGCCCCCATCTCCCGGAAATAGGTGAGTTCGCGGTTGTAGTAATCCAGCAGGCGACTGTCCATCACTCTGCCCCCAAGGAACGCAGGACGATATAACCGCATTCCAGATCGATTTCAGAACGGAAAATGAATTCCAGGGGATAAGGGATGCACCATAACTCGCCGCTGAGTTCCAGCGACAAGATGTTGTGGTGGTCATGATTGAGGTTGTCGGCCAGACAGCGCACGCGCAGGCTGTCTGCCAGTATCCTGGGCTCGAACTGGACAATCGCCTCCCGGATGCTGCTTTCGATGTCCGACCATTCCAGTTCGGCAATCAGCTGCCCGGCCAGGGCGCCTATACCGTAATTGAGTACCGACTGCCGGACCTGGCCAAAGGCAGCCAGATCATCAGTGGACTCCATGTGGATGGTGTTCAGCAACCACCGCAAATCCCGCAGCACGGATTCACGCAGCATGGTCCGGGTCAACAGAAAGGCACCGTCAGGCTCCCGTCGCTGATCGACCCTGTCATCCGTCAGACGCTCAAGCAATACCGGTTGCAATTCGCGCCCACAGGGCTGGAGCGTCGACGGTTTGCGCTGTGCATGCAAGGGTGAGGATCGCGCCATCTGAATGCCCGCCTGTCATGGGTTGGAGCTTGATCACGAATGCCTGACGACATCTGCCGGCAACCGGCCGGACAACTGGCGAGCAGCATGATCTGCCCGCCAGCCGGCACGTACCTGAACGCCAACAGGCTGCCAAGGCCGCGGCTCAGACTTCCCGGTTCTCCTTGATGTTCCAGGCCAGGACGCTCTCGCTGCCCTTGGTCCCCTGGTCCGTCTGCTCCCAGTACTGTTTCTTCACATTGGCCGCCTGGAAGGCGTAATCCACTGAAACCGCATCGGAGTCTTTGGAAGCGCCCTGTTGCACCGAGGTCACCAGCACTTCAGACAAGGTGATCCGCAGATATTCGATCTGGGTGCCGCCGGCCTTGCATACAGAAATTTCCACCTGAGGAAGATGTCGGCCATTGGCGCAATATTTCAAGATGGCTGGCGCCGCCTTGTCGATGACGGCCACCACGTGCAGATCACTGAAGCTGGCCTTGCCTACTCCGCCACCGCTGCCGGTCGCCATATTGCCAGGCTGGGTCGCGCCCCAGGCATAGGATTGAATATTGGTCCAATGCCGATGATTGGAATCCTTGGATTCTCCCTGAACGCCATCGACCCGCATGTACATGTCAACTGCCATGAGTACACCTCCGATAAGTGATGATCAACGTGATTGGGATGGTAGATAATGGGCGGTCTGGGTATCGCTCTCCTTCAGGGATGGCAGCTTGGACACCAGCCGCAGCGATACCGTCAGACCTTCAAGTTGGTAATGCGGGCGCAAGAAGAACTTCGCGCTGTAATAGCCGGGGTTGTCATCGATTTCCTCGACCACCACCTCGGCCGCCGCCAGCGGTTTCTTGGCTTTGGTTTCCTGGGAGGAATTGATCGGGTCGCCGTCGACATAATTCATGATCCAGTCGTTCAGCCAGCGCTCCATGTCACTGCGCTCGCGGAAAGAACCGATCTTGTCGCGAACGATGCATTTCAGATAATGGGCGAAACGGCAGCATGCGAACAGATAGGGCAGCCGTGCAGCCAGCCGCGCATTGTCGGTGGCATCCGGATCATAGTACTCGTGGGGCTTCTGCAATGACTGAGCGCCGATAAAGGCTGCAAAATCCGAATTCTTGCGATGTACGAAAGGCATGAAGCCGTTCTTTGCAAGTTCGGCCTCGCGCCGATCGCTGATCGCGATTTCGGTGGGGCATTTCATGTCAATGCCGCCATCGTCAGTGGGAAAGGTATGGGTCGGCAGATCCTGTACCGCACCACCGGACTCCACGCCGCGAATCGAGGTGCACCAACCGTAGTATTTGAACGAGCGATTGATATTGGCTGCCATCGCATAGGCCGAGTTGATCCAGCTGTAGCGATCATGATTGGCATCGTCGGTATCTTCTTCGAAATCGAACTCGTCGATGGGATTGGTGCGCGCACCATACGGCAGCCGGGCCAGGAAGCGCGGCATCGCCAGACCGACATAACGGGAGTCATCCGATTCCCGCAGGGAGCGCCAGGTGGCATATTCGGTGTTCTGGAAGATCTTGGTCAGATCACGCGGATTCGACAGTTCCTGCCAGGACTCCATCTGCATGATGGAAGGCGCTGCACCCGCGATAAACGGGCAATGTGCGGAGGCTGCCACCTTGGCCAGCTCCCCCAGCGTTTCCAGATCCGGTGGACTGTGGTCGAAATAGAAGTCACCGACCAGACAACCCAGAGGTTCGCCACCGAACTGGCCATATTCCTCTTCATAGACTTTCTTGAAAATGGGGCTTTGATCCCAGCCCACACCCTTGTATCGCTTCAAGACTCGACTGAGTTCCTTCTTTGAGATCGGCAGAAAACGGATCTTCAGCAACTCGTCGGTTTCGGTGTGATTGACCAGATAGCTCAGCCCGCGCCAGGCGGACTCGACCTGCTGGAATTCCGGATGATGGATGATGGCATTGATCTGGTCGGTCAACTTGCGATCGATCTCGGCGATGATGCCCTGGATGGTCTGGTAGGCATCGGTGGAGATCGTTACGGTATGGCGCATGGCCTGACTGGCCAGCACCCGCACGGCAGTGTCGATGGCCTGGCGAGCCTGATCGGTACGCGGCCTCAGCTCGGCCTGCAGCTGCCGGTTGAAGTCCAGCGCGGTCGCAGGGACGACGGGCGTGATGGTGGCGGTAGGCAATGGTTTGGGCGTGGTCATGATCAGTCTCTCGGCAGGCCCCGGTCAGGGCTCGATGTCCAATGGTCCCGAGGCATCGGCTTCGCCATCGGCAGGGGCATCCGGACCCACTTCAGCGGCAGCAGCCTGGCCCCGGCTATCCACCGTCTCAGCCTCCGCCTCGGCAGGAACCTCACTGGCCAGCGCCTGCAGCAGGCCCCTGTCCTCGAGAGCCTGTGCCAGCAGCGCCTCGGCACCGCTTTTTCCGTCGACATAGGACAGCAGATTGGAAAGCTGGGTCCGTGCTTCCAGCAGATAGTTGAGCGACTCGACCTTGCGAGCCACCTGGGCAGGCGAGAAATCCCCCATGCTTTCAAAACCGATATCCACCGGCAACAGTCCGTCGCCATCGACGAGATTGGGCACATGGAAGGCCACGCGCGGCTGTATTGCTTTCAGACGGTCATCGAAATTGTCGATGTCGATCTCCAGCAGCCGGCGTTGATCCAGATCCGGTTGCGGTACCAGACTCTTGCCGGCCAGATCCGCCATCACGCCCATCACGAACGGGATTTCCACCTTGCGCTCGCTACCGTAGATTTCAACGTCATATTCGATCTGGACACGGGGCGCCCGATTCCTGCCGATGAACTTCTGCCCGCCGGAGCGGGGTTTGAGTGTCTTGAGATTGGCCATGCCATGGTTCTCCTGAACGATACGTGGTATCGGTCGCGGCTCATGCCGCCCTGCAATCAGTCCTTCGCTGGCGGGCTGGCGCCATCGCGGTTACCGGTACCTGCCAGCGCATCCAGTCGGGACAGCCCCTCGGGCATCAGTTCACGGACGATTTCGTAGAAATTCATCTGCAACAGTCGCAACGAACGGCGGATCAGCATCGGTGCAGGATGGCTGGGCTCGCTGCGTTCCAGATAGTCGCAAGCCTGCTGCAGCATGCGGATCACCTCGTCGCGTCCATCAATGTGGCCAGCCGGAAGCCCTGTGCCAGCGCCAAGGTCTGGCGCAGCCGCCTCCTCTGCCTCGGCCACTGAAGGCGGCGCCACACTCAAGGCCTGGCCACTGATTTCATGCAACCCCCGACGTACCGAGACGGCAGCAGAAATCGTGTTCAGAGGCTGCTCGATCGGTGCAAACGACGGCATCCAGGCCGTATCGAGATGCTTTTCCATGACCTGACGAACCCTGCTCACGCTCGCCAGTATCTGGTCCACGGCGATCAAGGTCGCAGCCGTATCGCCGCGCGCCTGTCCAAGCTCGGCCCGCAGGCGCACACTGCCCCCTGGATAGCCAAGGTTTTCTGAACTGTCACCGCCCTCCAGTATCGCCGCCGCATCCCGCAGACTCAGATGCCCGGAAGATCCGGCCAGCAAGGCCGACTTGCGCAGGCTGCGGGCCAGCGACACGGTGTCGGCAAAAGCCGCGATCGCATTGACGCGCTGCATCGGATCATATTCGTCAGCCGTCTGCAGTCGCGGATGCACCGCTTCCCAGTGCTGCTCCAGCAGCTCAGCCAACCATTGCAGACCCCGCGCATAACCGGCGATACCTTCGTTTTCGGTCCAGGCCAGGGTCAACAGGCCTAGAATGCGAATATCCTGACTGCGCCGCAGCAGTTGCCGCGCCTCATCCTCGATCCGGTGCCAGTCAGGCGGTTCGGCCGGAATGATCGCCGTGCCGAACTGCTGCTCGCTCTTGCCTATCGATGCCTGCTGCAGGGCCACGAACTCGGGAGCATATTCAAGATCTTCACCGCAGGAGGAGGCCATGTCCTTGATGGCAGGAAATTCATTCATGGGTACCGGCACCCCGATAGGCGCGAGCCACCTTGCGGGCCGAACGCGACGGCCCGCGGGCAGGTCGCTTTCCAGAAACACGCCGCAATGAGGCGACTCGTGCAGCGGACCGGGACCCGGAGGCCACCCGTACCGTGCGAATCCATGAATCCAGTAGCAATACATCCGCTGCAGCGACGTCCATGTCGGTGACTCCTGCGTGGCCTGCTTGTCAAAGCCATTTGGATGGCTGTTTCATGAAGTATCGATGACATCCCGTCCATGGGATGCACCTTCATGCATTTCAGTTGCAATCAGTAGTAGCACCGCAATAGTCAACGGCCGGTGCAAGTCTGATCAAGACCGGACGATATCGGCGTCACCCGCTCGCGCCCCCGTGCGCGAAGCGGCCGATGACGGGCATCCTGCTTGAATCCGGCGGCTGACCACAACGGGGAGTGCTCTCCATCCTGCCGTGCCCGATCTCAGGCCGGGCATACCCGCCTCAGTATCTCGAAACAATACAAATGCCGGCCAGGATGAAGCTCTTTCCTCAGATTTGTCCGATCCGTCTGGCGCTATGCGTCGGTACGTGATCAAGCAGGCCGGACAACTCATCGGCGGCCTCCCGAACGGCGACAAGCAGTTCCTGCTTGCGACTTTCAGCGATGGCTGGATCCGGGATCGTAAGACCCAGTGCCGCAACGATCAGCCCATGCCGATCGCGGACCGGTGCGGCGATAGTGCAGATGTTCGGCTCGAAGAAGGCCTCACCCAGCACGGCACCGTCATCCCGGTCACGATCCTGTTGCAGCAACTTGTGCAAGTCAGCCACCGTTGCCGGAGTCTGGGCCGAATAGCGCTGCAACTCGCAGCCGTGATAGAGCTGCTCCAGTTCAGGCAAGGTCATATCCTGAAGCAATACACGTCCCAGCACGGTGGCATGAGCCGGCAGCCGACTGCCGACAGTGATGGAACTGCTGAGCAGTGACGGCGGAGTCAGCTTGGCCACGTAGACCACATGCCGCTCATCTCGCACCACAAGATTGGCGGCCTGCCGGAATGTATCCACCAACCGCCGCAGAATGGGCTGGCCCAGCTCGGTCAGTTCCAGAGAGGCCAGATACTCGAATCCAAGCCGCAATACCCCCATGCCCAGTCGATAGTCATGACTGCGCTCATCGCGCTCGACAAATCCAAGGCGTTCCAGCGTCGCCAGCAAACGAAAGATCGTGGAACGCGGAAGATTAAGGCGCCGTCCCAGTTCGGGGGCACTCAGCCGGGGCTGCTCGCGAGAAAACTCGGCCAGCAGACGCAGACCGCGCTCCAATCCCGGCACCACATATTTGTCCTGCGCATCCATGGACTCACTCATCGCAATCAGATCCTGCACGTTCCGCCAAGACACCGAGTCTGAGCCAGAGCCGGGCCGCGATACAAGCAGAGAAACAGCGGTCAGGCCCTGAAGACCGTCCCCCCTCATGCTCTGCCGATCTGCCTGCCGTCACCAGACAGGCCGCCGCCCTGGAACCGGTTCTGGTACAGGCGCGGTCCGAGGCCCGTTACCACGGCCGGCTACCATGATTCCAGGTATCTCACGACAACAGATCGTGACGTCGGTATTTCCAAAGCCATGGCGTGGTCACCACGCTGATCAGGCAGGCCAAGGCAGGCAAGACCACCAAGGCCGTCGGGCCATGCCGAGTCCAGACCGCCAGCAGCATGGGTGTGGTACCGCCGAATACGGCGGCGCTCAGGTTATAGACCACGGCAATCCCGCTGATCCTGAGCGCTGGCGGAAAGCTGTAGACCAGCGGCTGATAGACCATCACGACGTAAGAGACTCCCGCCCCCAGCACGAAGAAACTGGTCGCCAGATGTTCACCCCTCGAAAAAACATAGACATGCACCAGCGCCAGCAGCAGACAGATCGCCACACTGGGAATCATCCGACGCCATCCCAGTCGATCCACGCACCATCCGCCAAGCAGTGCGCCGCACAAGGTGCCAACCTGCATCATCGCCTGTGCATGAGCGACTTGCTGCAGCGGATAATGGGCCACCACCACGAAATAGGTGGCCGGATACAACTGCACTGCCGGAATCAGAATGGCAGGTGCGATGCTTGCTGCCAGACATCGCAGCAATGCGGGTCGCTGCTCCTTCCACAGCCGGGCCAGTCGCTTCAGCAGGCCGTCCTTCCCGGTCTCCTTGCTTGCGGCAAATACCGGTGACTCGTCCAGATGACGCCGCAGCCACAACATCATCAGTCCCATCCCCCCGCCCAGCAGAAATGGCAGGCGCCAACCAAACAGCTGCCATTGATGCTGATCGAGGCCAAGGGAAAGCAGATCCACCAAACCCGACGACAATACGAAGCCCATGCCGAAACTCGCCCCCAGAATTCCGAAGGCCAGTCCCAGCCGACGCGCCGGCACATGCTCGGCGACCAGCACGATCGCGGCCGGCAGCTCGCCGCCCACGGCGGAGCCTTGAACGATCCGCAGAAGCAGCAGCGACAGCGGTGCCCAGGCGCCGATCCGATGCCAGCCCGGCAGCAGTCCGATCGCCAGCGTGGCCAGCGCCATGCCGGTCATGCTCGTGAGCATGGCCTTGCGACGGCCATGACGATCGCCCAGCGTCGCCAGCAGCGTCGCTCCCAAGGGTCGCGCGATATATCCGGCAGCGAATATGCCCAGCGTCTGCACCTGCTGCAACCAGAGCGAAATCCCTTCCGGAAAGAACACCTTCATGATGACCGGCGTCAGAAAGATGAAGAGAGTGAATTCGTAATACTCCAGAATCCCGCCCAGGGATGTCAGGCCCAGTGTCCGCAACTGGCGCTGATCCAGTCCGAACTTGCCGGGCAGGCGTTCCATTTCATCCATGGCGGCCCATCCCGTGGTCATTCTGCCGCCACACATGGCGGTGACAGAGCACGCTGGCGACACTCCCGCCTCCGGCGTTGTCCATTCCGGCGATCCGTGGCACGACCGCCGCCCTCAGCGGATGCCGGCACCAGTCTTGCCTCCGAGCCGCACCGGTTTGCAATCCGCGCTGGCCCATGTCTACTTTCTCCCCCCCGTCTCACCCGGTCATGAAACAAGCGACCACCCTCCATCGAGCACGATCGGAGCGACCCTGAGCGCACCACCGGGATTGACGCCCTCGCCCCATCCGCAAAGACCGCTCCTTGCACATGCGCGTCATCAGGCACCCATCGACATCCAGCCGGCGTGAAAAATCCGGCCAGGGCAAGAGAAATACCTGTCAAGGCGCCATACATCTGAGGCGAGCCGGCCCGGAGCATGGGCAAGGCAGGGCCAGCGCCGCATGGTCCGTGCCCAACCACAGGGAACCCGGCGGCCGTTATCATGGTCGAAAAGCTGATTGCCCGGGGTGGACGCCCTATCCCCCATCAGCGTTTTCCATCGACGATTGAAGGATGTTTGCAGTGAAGTACCTCAGCTACTGTCTGGCCCTGTCCTGTCTGCTGCCGCTTGCCGCCAGGGCCGAAAGTCTGACCGACACACTGGCCGACTGGGCACCTCGTGGCGGCCCGGCGCACTGGATTCCGCTGGGAAATACCCATGGAACGGATGTCTATCTTCTTTTCAGCCATGAAGGCCGCATCGCCGACATCACACTGAAATCCGGGATCTATGACCCCGCTCACCAGTTGAAGCAGGTCAATATCATCACCGGATACTTCGGCTGCCCCGATGGGGATATGCCGCAGTATCTCGAACATGCAGTGTCGACCACTTATGATGCGACCAGCCATAGTCCGGTAGACACCGGTGCCGGAAGTTTGAATGGCGATCATGTGCCGGTGACCTCGGGCTCGGTGATCGAGTCAGCTGCCAGACTCGCCTGCAGCGACGCCTTGGCCGACCATCAAGCGCATTGAGCTGCTCGACGTGCCGATCTTCGGTAATCAGACAGCGGTAACGGATCATCGCGGCAGTCGGAATGGACTGTGCAGCACCACGAAGCAAGTCCCGACATCACGAAGTCATCACATGGCCGTCCAAAACCGTGAGCCGACCTGATGCCCGTGCTGCCGGCGTCCATTGGTACTATGCTAGAAGGCATCCGGAGACTATCCACATCCCGATGCAGAGGAGTTCAACATGCCCGAGGTTTTCGTCCCCCAAATCCGTCTGAATGACGGCACCGACCTGCCTGCCGTGGGTTTTGGCACCTATCTCATGAATGGTTCCACCGGTGTGGAAGGCATGGTCAGTGCCATCAAGCAAGGCTACCGATTGCTGGATTCCGCCTTCAATTACGAAAACGAAGGCGCTGTGGGCGAGGCCGTTCGGCGCAGCGGCGTGCCGCGGTCGGATCTGCGCGTGGTCTCCAAGCTCCCGGGGCGGCACCATGCCTTCGACGAGGCCATCCGTACCGTCGAAGAGTCTTTGTATCGCGCCCAGCTGGACTATTACGACCTTTATCTTGTCCACTGGCCGAACCCCAGCAAGGACCTGTATGTCGAAGCATGGAAAGCCTTGATCGAGGCAAAGAAGCGCGGACTGATCCGTTCCATCGGTGTCTGCAATTTCCTGCCCGAACATCTGGAACGCCTGATTGCCGAGACCGGAGTCACGCCCAGCATCAACCAGATCGAGCTGCATCCCTATTTTCCTCAGGCGGAACAACGCCAGTGGGACCAGAAGCATGGCATCATCACCCAGTCCTGGAGTCCGCTGGGACGAGCCAACCAATTGCTGAAGGATCAGCTGCTGCAGGGCATCGCCGACGAAGTCGGCAAGAGCATCCCGCAAGTGATCCTGCGCTGGCATTATCAGCTGGGGGCCATTGCCCTGCCCAAGGCCGCCTCGCCCCAGCGCCAGCTGGAAAACATCAGCCTGTTCGATTTCGAGCTCAGCCCGGATCAGATGCAGCGCATCGGCACGCTTGCCCGTCCGGACGGACGCACCTTCGATCAGGATCCCTCCCGCTACGAGGAGTTCTGACCGCTGATCCGAAGGCCGCACTCGTCCGCGGCCTTCGGGCCCAAATGGCCAGACTCCTTCGAAGATGCCCAGTTGGCCACCGCGACTGGGCCAGCGCAGCCAAGTCGTTGTGCCAGCATACTCCCCGGCACCTGCACTCAGCACGTATGCCTGAGCTCTCCTGCGATTCTGACCGGCTGTGCTCCGGGCCCTGACACAGCGGCCCGCAGGCCTCTTCCCGCCCATCGATCCGCCCTGCCCAAACGGCAATCATCAGCCTGTGGCCGGTTTGGCACGGCCTGTCCCGCAGCCATATCACCAGCGCCTTCTCGGTCGCCGAGCCAATGCCCACTTGCTGCGGACAGGGTCCCGATCCCTGCTCGACACGCTCGCGCCGTGACAGCCATGCTATGTACACTTGCCGATGATTCACCGCCGAGGCTCAGCGCATGCATCCCCGTCGTCGTTTTTTGCAGCAGTCACTGGCCGCAGGAGTCACCCCTCTGGCAGCGAGCCCCTTCGCCACAGCCGTCCGTGCCATGACGGATGACGAGAAGGATCGTGCTCTTCGCCATGTCGATGTATTCATCGGTACGGGCGGTCACGGCCACACTTTCCCGGGCGCCACCGTGCCCTTCGGCATGGTTCAGTTGAGTCCTGACACCTACAATGCCGTGTGGGATGCCTGCTCTGGCTACCATCGCGGAGATGGCTCGATCATGGGCTTTTCCCACACCCATCTCAGCGGAACGGGCTGTGCCGACCTGATGGACATCATGGTGATGCCTTGCGTAGGTGCCGTGCAAACGGAACCGGGGCAGCCGACCCCTGCCATCACCATCTACCATTCACGCTTTGACGCCACCCACGGCGGAAGCGATCCGGGCCAGTCCGAGCACCAGCCGCGAGGCCATACCCCTGGATATCGCGCTTCGTTTACATCGGCGGATGAAACGGCCACGCCAGGTTATTACTCGGTCATCCTGCGTGATCGCCGGATCAAGGCCGAACTGACAGCGACAGCGCGCGTCGGCATGCATCGATATACCTTTCCTGCCAGTGATCAGAGCCATCTGTTGCTTGATCTTGCCCACGGCGCACAGGACGATCCGCTGACCCCGGCCAAGGTGGGGCACTGTCATCTGCGGGTCATCGGCAACGACACGCTGGTTGGCAGTCGACAGGTCGACGAGTGGGCACCAGGTCGGCAAATCTTTTTCGCCTTGAAGCTGTCACGTCCTTTCGAACGCTTTGAAGTGTATGCCCCCGAGACGGCCGGACCACTCACCACGATCGAGACCCGCGGCAAGACACTCAAGTGCGCCCTGCATTTTTCCACCCGCCGCGGCGAGACCATCCTGGTCAAGACCGGCATCTCGGCGGTCGATATTGAAGGAGCCTTGCGCAATCTTGAAGCCGAAGTATCTGGCTGGAATTTCGAGCTGGTTCGCCAGCAGGCCTCGGCGGCGTGGACCACGGCACTGGCTCGCAGCCGGGCGGTCTTCGGCTCGCGCAAACAGCAGCGGATCTTCGACACCGCCATGTACCACAGCCTGGTAGCGCCAACACTGTTCAGCGATGTGGACGGTCGCTATCGAGGCATGGACATGTCCATCCGGCAGTTGCCGGAGGGACAGCTGAACTACACGGCCTTCTCCTTGTGGGATACCTACCGGGCCTTGCATCCGCTGCTGACCTTGATCCAGCCCGAGCGCGTGCCTGACCTGGTCAACAGTCTGGTCCGGATGGCGGCGCAGAGTCCTGCAGGTGTGCCGGTATGGCCGCTGCAAGGCAGGGAGACCGGCTGCATGATCGGATATCACTCCGCCGTAGTCGTGGCAGAAGCCCATGCCAAGGGCTTTGCCGGCATCGATTTCCAGGCCGCCTGGCCCTTGTGGCGCAAGCGGGCCATGGATGACGACTATCGCGGTCTGGCCTTGTATCGCCAACTGGGTTATATACCGGCAGACAAGGCACCTGAAGCCGTCAGCAAGACGCTGGAATACGCCTATGACGACTGGGCCGTTGCCGAGCTGGCCAAGGCCGCTGGTGCCGACGAGGATCGCCGGCATCTGACAAGACGCAGCCAGAACTACCGCAACGTCTTTGATCCGGCTACCGGGTTCGCCCGGGCTCGCCATGCCGACGGATCCTGGATCGAACCATTCGATCCTCGCGCCATGGGCCATACCGATCGATGGCGTGATTTCACCGAATCCAATGCCTGGCAGGCCACCTTCCTCAATCAGCATGACATCTACCACTTCATCGCGCAGTTTGGCGGTGACGCGCCCTTTGTACGCAAACTGGATGCGCTGTTTGCTGCCGACTCCACCTTGCCCGCAGACGCACCTCCGGACATTGCCGGCATGATCGGCCAGTATGCCCATGGCAACGAACCCAGTCATCACGTGGCTTACCTTTACGCCTATGCCGGCCAACCCTGGAAAACCCAGGCGATGGTCCGGCGGATCCTCAGTGAAATGTATGACGACAAGCCTGACGGAGAGGCCGGCAATGATGATTGCGGCCAGATGTCGGCATGGTTCATCCTCAACGCTCTGGGCTTTTATCCGGTCGATCCGGTCAGCGGCATCTACGTGCTTGGCAGCCCTGCCGTGCTGCAAGCGGACCTGGCCCTGACCGGAGGTCGTCTGCGCATCGTGGCGCACGACAACAAGCCCGACCATGTCTATGTCCAGTCCGTGCGCTTCAACGGTCAACCGCACAGCCGCAACTGGATTCGACACAGCGAACTGATTGCCGGCGGATTACTGGAGTTCGAGATGGGGCCTCGGCCCAACCTTGACTTCGGCGTCGAACAGGATGATCGCCCTCCATCCTATACCTGAGCACGGGCAGGTGACTTCACGGCCGAAGCTGCCTGACGGCATCAGCGGTCCAGCATGGCGGAGCTCTTTATCAGGCGATGACGATCACCTTCGTCACAGGCGGCATACTCAAAACCCGGCCGTATGGCCCAGGCACCGGTTTCACCAGTCCGGTTGATGGCTATAAATGCAACTTGCGTGTCGTCATTCCGCAATCCCGGCCGCTTTCGGACAATCCTGGCCACGGCTTCCCTGCAGGCCTCCGTCGGGGAACGTCCCTGGCGCATGAGCTCGACTACCAGAAAGCTGCCGGCACTGCGGATCACCTCCTCACCTACCCCTGTGGAGGTGGCAGCACCCACCTCATTGTCCACATACAGGCCGGCACCGATGATGGGACTGTCGCCC
>JGI2924J29684_1078461_pt1 | contig 52729 bp, 51 predicted proteins | sample BenlonsequencITS_FD_29684 | JGI IMG/M metagenome (IMG submission 29684) | reverse complement strand
GTTGCGTAGCGAGATAAGGCAATGAGGATTATTTGCGCATTTCAGGGCTTTTTAACGCAAGGAATGTGAAGTTCCGTTGGTTCTTCGCGGCGCGTTCGGCCTCGCTCTTCGGCAGCAACGCCGCCCCGATCGCGCTCGCCTTCGCCGTCCTTGAGGCCTCCCATCGCAGCGGCGACCTCGGTCTGGTGCTCGCCGCGCGCAGCTTCGCGCTCATCCTGCTCGTCCTCTTCGGCGGCGTGCTCTCCGACCGCTACCCCAGGGACCGGGTCGTGCTTGTGGGGCATCTCGGGGCTGCCGCCACCCAGGCGGTCGCCGCGACGATCCTCATCACGGGGCACTTTGACCTCGTCGCCATCATGGCGACCGAGGCGCTCAACGGGGCGCTCACCGCGCTCACCGGTCCGGGCCTCTACGGGATGATCGGCCAAGTGGCCCCCGAAGGCCAGGTGAGAAAGGCGAACGCGCTCCTCGGCTCCACCCGGCAAGTGGCGACGATCCTCGGCCCGAGTCTCGGCGGGCTTCTCGTGGTCACTGCCGGGGGAGGTTGGGCGCTCGTCCTCGACGCGGGGTGTTTTCTCGTCGCGGCGTGCTGCCTGGCGCAGCTGCGGCTGCCCAAAGCCGGGCCAGAACATCCGGGCGGGGTGTTCGCCGAGCTTCGTGAGGGCTATGGGGAATTTCGCACGCACACGTGGATTTGGACGGTGGTGGTCGGCTTCGCCGGGCTCGTCTTCGTGCAGGCCGGGGCGTGGGACGTGCTTGGCCCGGTGCTCGCCGAACGGAGCTTCGGGGCCCAGGGATGGGGTTTGGTGCTCGCCTCGGAGGCGATGGGGTTCCTCGTCGGGAACCTTGTCATGTACCGGCTGCACATCGTGAAGCTCATGCGCCTCGGGCAGCTCTGCCTCGTGCTCACCCCGCTGCCGCTGGTCCCGATGGCGCTGGGGGCGGGTTTGGACTGGCTTTTGGCCGCGAGTTTTTTCGCCGGGGCCTTGTTCAGCGTGTTCGGCGTCGCTTGGGACACCTCCATGCAGGAGCACGTTCCCGAGGAGAAACTGTCCAGGGTTGCTTCTTTTGACGCGCTCGGCTCTTGGATCGCCATGCCGCTCGGGCAAGTGGCGGCGTTGCCGTTGGCCGATTTCGCGGGGATCTCGTGCTACCTGTGGGCAGGCGCGGCGGTGTGGTGCGCCATGGCCGTGTGGCCGCTTTTTGTGCCGTCGCTGTGGCACTTGGAGCACGGCGCGAGCAAACTGGGCGCGAACTCGGAAGGCGCGCACCAGCCGAGGGGGCCGATGTCCGCCGCTGAACCGGCGGACATCGGCCGCTCTGTTGGGCTTACGCCTCTTGGGCCTGCCACATCCAGTGCTGCTTCTCCAGACCGTCCGCCACGGCGATGAGCAAGTCCTGGCTCACCGGGTCGGAGCCTTCGGTCGCGTCGATCCCTTCGCGCACCACGTCGATGACAATTTTGAGGTTGTCCACGATGCCGCCGACGATCTCCGAGGTCGAGGTGAAATCGGTGGCGAAGCCTTTGGTCTTCGCGGACGAGACGATGGTGCTCGCGAGGCCGTTCGCGTTCGCGCCGATGGCGGAAATCCGCTCGGCGACATCATCGGAGAAGCCTCGGGCCAGGTCGATGAGCTCGTCGAGCTGCAGGTGGACGGAGCGGAAATTCGATCCCACAACGTTCCAGTGGGCCTGCTTGCCGATCAGGGAGAGGTCGATGAGGTTCACGAGCGCGTCCTGCAGCGCGGCCGCGGTGGTCTTTTTGTTTTCTTCGCTGAGGGGGCTGGTGATGATTTTGGACATCAGACGGTCCTTTCTTTGGGTGTCCTAATTTGGAACTATTCCATTTTAGCACTCTTGCTGCCCTGGCGGCGAGGAGGTGCGCCCCGTCGGCTGCCGAGCCCGCTTCCTCGCAGCTCAGTGTATGTATCCGATGGCGGTGTAATCGACGTCCCCGATCCCGACCGGGCCGAAGTTGCGCAGCTCGGATCGCGCGGCGATGTTCGCCGGCGCTTGGGAGAGCGACATCGAATGGACGATTTCCGCGATCTTGACGTCGATCTGGTTGCCGATCCGGAGCATCTTTTCCACGTCCAGCTCTTGTTGCATCCGCGCGATCAGGTCGTTGATCTCGGGGCTGCCGATCTGCCCGTAGTTCTGCTGGGTGTCCAACGTCCCGTCCGCCTTCGGGTACAGGCCGAAGATGGATCCGATGTCGGTGGGGTACGGCGTGTGGCCCCAGCTGAAAAGGGTGAGGTCGAAGTTCCCCGCGTTGATGTAGTCGCGGAAGAAACCGTTGACCGCCACCGGCACGATGACGAGTTCGACCCCGATCTCCGCGAGCATCTGCTGCAAGATTTTCGCGTTGTTCGTGGACGAGGGGGACTGCGCCGGGATGACCAGGCGCAGCGAGAGCTGCCTGCCTTCTTTCGCCCGGAACGGGCCCCGCTGCGTCCAGCCGAGCCGGTCCAGCTCGGCCGCGGCGGCCTCCGGGTCGTAGGGCAGCGCCGCGCGGTGGTCCTCGTAGCCTTCGGAGCCCTTGATGAAGACGAGGTTGTAGGAGGCTTCCGGTTTCGCGACCACAGCGCCGAGAAGCGTGCTCACGAGGCGTTCCCGGTCCACCCCCATGGCCACTGCGCGGCGCAGGCGCATGTCCGCGCAGACCCCTCCGGGCTTCCCGTTGAACGTCAGATTCCCCAGGAATTGGTTCGGGCCGGTGCGGATGTCCAGGCTGCGGGTGTTTTCGGCAATGGCGAGGTTCGGCGCCGAAGAGCCGAGCGAGGCGAAATCTATTTCATCGTTTTGCAGGGCCCCGATTTGGGCGTCGGGCGCGAGTTCGAGAAAGACGATGCTGTCCAGCCTCGGTGCGCCTCCCCACCAGTGCGGGTCGGCGACCACGGTGAGCCGTTTCTGTCCCGCGTCGGACGAGCCGATCTTGAACGGCCCCGCCGTGATCGGGGTCTGGGCGAATCCGGACAGGTTGAGGATCCACCCTTTGTTGAAAGCTGCGGTGTCGTCATTGGTCGATTTCGGGTACAGGTACGAGAAAAGACTGCGCCAGTCCGCGTAGTTCCGTTGGAACGACACCACTGCTTGTCGGTCATCCGTGCCGCGCTCCACGGCTGCGATGTCCCGGTATCCGGTGGTGGAGGAGACCTGGTAGTCCGGGTTGTTGCCGCTCTGCGCCTGCCATTGCGCTTTGAGGTCTTCCCAGGTGATCGGGGAGCCGTCGGACCAATGGGCTTTCGGGTTGATGGTGTACACGACGGTTTGCCTCGCGTCTTCGCGCAGCTCGATCGCGGTGAAGTAGTCGGTGTTGACCCGGATTTTGCCGTGCGGGTCGGACGTGTGGCTGCTCGGCATCAGCGCGCCGATGACAGCTGCGGTGTAGCCGGTCATGTCCGCCTGGTTGTAATTGAAGTTGACCGGAAACATGTCCAACGGCCAGCGCAGCACGCCGCCTTGGCGCAGCGCGGCGGGGTCGGCTTTGCGGGTCGGGTCTTCGCTGAGCTTCGGCCGTGTCAGCTCCAAACCGCAGGAGGCGAGGAGCGGCAGTCCGGTGAGTCCGAGCAGCATGGCGCGGCGGCCGACAGGTCTCATGAAGCGCGCCTCGCTTTCGCCGCTGCGGGGTCGGGGACGGGGACGGAGGCCATCAGCTCGCGGGTGTACTCATGCTTCGGGTCCGCAAAGACCTCGGCGACCGGCCCTTGCTCGACGATCTCGCCTGCCCGCATCACGGCGACCTGGTCGCAGACCTGTTTGACCAGGGCGAGGTCGTGGGAGACGAACAGGTAGGACAGGCCGAGCTCAGCGCGCAGGTCCGAGAGCAGGTTCAGCACCCCCGCCTGGATGGAGACGTCGAGCGCGGAGACCGGCTCGTCGAGCACGAGGATCTTCGGCGCCAAGGCGAGCGCCCTGGCGATGCAGAGCCGTTGGCGCTGGCCGCCGGAGAACTGCGCGGGGAAACGGCCGAGGTGCCCTTGGTCGAGCCCGACGAGGTCGATCAGTTCCGCCACGCGCGCCCGACGTTGCGGTTCGGGCATGCCGAACAAACGAAGCGGTTCCGCGAGGATGTCGGCAGCCGGAAGCCGAGGGTCCAAAGCCGCCATCGAGTCCTGGAAAACGATCTGTATGTTCTGGCGCAGTTCGCGGCGCTCGTGCGGAGAGAGCGCAGCCACATCGTGCCCGAGGACCTCGATCCGCCCGGCTTGCGGAGCCTGCAGGGCCATGAGCTCCATGATCGTGGTCGTTTTGCCGCAACCGGACTCGCCGACGAGGCCGAGCGCTTCGCCTTCGCGCACCTGGAAGCTCACTCCGGCAACGGCGTTCACTTCGCCGACCTGGCGTTTGAACACCAGGCCTTTGGTGACCGGATAGGTCCGTCGCAGATCCTGCACGGACACGACGACCGCAGGTCGCTCGAGCTTCGCCGGAGCCTCGTTCCACGGCGGCACCTGGTACACCGACGCCGCGTCCGCGCCGATGAGATCGTCCGAGCGCACGCATGCGGCGGCCTGGTTTTCCGCCACTGCCGCGAGCGGCGGCTCCGCCTCGTCGCAGCGGTCGATCTTCACGGGGCAGCGCGGCGCGAAGGAGCAGCCGGGCGGGAGTTCAGACGGCAGGGGAGGCGTGCCGGGGACGGGCACGAGGCGGGAGCCGACAGGCGCGTCGATCCGGGGCACCGCCCCGAGCAGCCCGAGGGTGTACGGCATCCGGGGGCTGGTGAAGAGCGGTTCGAGCGGCGCGGACTCCACAACCCTGCCCGCGTACATGACCAATGCCCGGTCTGCGAACTCCGCGACCACGCCCAGGTCGTGGGTGATGAGGATGACCGCCGCCCCGGTGATCTCCTGCGCTGTGCGCAGCAGACGCAAAATCCTCGCCTGCACGGTGACGTCGAGCGCGGTGGTGGGCTCGTCCGCGATGATGAGCTTCGGGTCGTTCGCGATGGCCATCGCGATCATCACGCGCTGGCGCTGCCCGCCGGAGAGCTGGTGCGGGAACGCTTTGGCCCGCTGCGGCGGATCTGGCACGCCGACCAGGTCGAGCAGCTCCACCGCCCTGCTCCACGCGCGTTGCTTCGTCAGACGCGCCGCCCCGTTGCGTCCCGCGTGCACAAGCAGCGCTTCGCTGATTTGCTCGCCGACCGTGTACACGGGCGTCAAGGAGGAGAGCGGGTCTTGGAAGACCATGCTGATCTCGGACCCTCGGATTCTCGAGAGCTGTTTGTCCGACTGTCCGAGCAGTTCTTCGCCTTGGAACCGGATCGACCCCGTCGCTTTCGCCGAATCCGGCAACAGGCCGAGCACAGAGAGCGCGGTGATGGACTTGCCGGAGCCGGACTCGCCGACCACAGCCACCGCCTCGCCTTCGTCAACGGCGAAGTCCACCCCCCGCACCACAGCGGTTGCGCCAATGGCGATGGTGAGATTGCTGACCTGCAGCAACGGAGAGGCGGTCCGGTTCATTGCTGTGTCCCCGCCTGCGCGCCGGGGTCGAACGCGTCGCGCAATCCGTCGCCTGCGAAGTTCGCCGCGAGCACGGTGAGCACGAGCGCGCCGCCCGCGAAGGCGAAAAGCCATGGGAAGGGGAGCGCCGCGAAGCTGCCTTCGGCGATGAGCGTGCCGAGCGAGATGTCCGGGGGTTGCACGCCGAAGCCGAAAAACGAGAGCCCCGTCTCGGACATGATCGCGGAGCCAACGGTCAGCGTGGTGTCGATAATGAGGAAGGACGCGACGTTCGGCAGGATGTGCGAGAAGACGACCTTGGCGGGGGAGGCCCCCATGTACTGGGCCGCGATCACGAACTCACGCTGCTTGAGGCTGATGGTCAAGGCCCGGACGACGCGCGCGGAGAGCATCCAGCTGAACATCGCGAGCAGCAACACCAAAAAGAGCCAGCTGTGCCCGAGGAACAACGGGCTCGCGACGGCGATGATGAGAAAGCCCGGCAGGACGAGCAGAAGGTCCACCCCCCAACTGATCGCCCGCTCCGCCCACCCGCCGAGATAGCCCGCGACCGAGCCCACGAAGGCGGCGATGACGGCGGCGATGACGGCGACCAGAAGGCCGATGGTGAGGGATTTCTGCAGGCCGCGCAGTGTTTGCGCCAGCACGTCTTGGCCGATGGAGTTCGTGCCGAACCAGTGCCGCGCCCCGGGGGGCTCCAGCGCGTGCCCGTAGTCGATGACCTGGTAGTCCCACGCCAAGAAGGGCGGGATGAGGAAGGCGGCGAGGTAGAGGAGCACGAGGACGCCGAGGCCCGCGACGGCGAGCCGGTTCGACAAGAAACGGCCGCGGATGAGCGCGGCGCGGGTGAGCGGTTTTTGCGGTTGCGCCGCTGCCTGGGCTGGCGGTTTCTTCATGACACCCGCACTCGTGGGTCGAGAACGCCTTGCGCCACATCGGCCACGAGTCCCGCGAGAAGAATGACCACGGCGGCGAAGAAGGTGACGGCGGTGACGATGTTCGTGTCCTGGCTCCCGATCCCGTCGATGAGCCAACGGCCGACGCCGTTCCAGCCGAAGATCTGCTCGGTGAAGGTGGCTCCGGCGATCAGCCCGCCGAAACCGAAAGCGAAGAGCGTGGTCATCGGGATGAGCGCGGTGCGAAGGCCATGCTTGAACAAGGCTTTCGTTTTGGTCAGCCCTTTCGCCCGCGCGGTGCGCAGAAAGTCGCTGCCGAGCACGTCGAGCATCGCGTTGCGCTGGTAACGGCTGAACATCGCGGCCTCGATGACCGCGAGCGTGAGGGTCGGCAGCACCAGGTGCTGGCCTGAGTCCGCGAAGCCCGCCCAGAAGCCCTGCGGCGCGGTGGCGGACTGCTCGCCGGTGTACAGGAAGACTTGTCGCCCGATGAGCGAGTTCGCGGTCAGCGCGAGGAGCTTGAAGATCGTCGCCACGAGGAAAGCCGGGGCGGAAAGGACGACGAATGCCGCGAAGGTGGTGGCCCGGTCCGTGAACTTGTACTGCCGCACGGCCGAGGCCACGCCGAGCAGCACGCCGAAGAAGGTGCCGAGGAGCGCTCCGAGGAGCACGAGGCGCAGGGTCACGCCGATGCGGTGCCCGAGCTCCGGGGCCACTGGGGTGTCGGCGACAGTGTTGCCGAAGCTGGCGTGGCCGATGTCGCCGAGCCAGAGCGCGTAGCGCTCCAGCACGGGTTTGTCGAGCCGCAGCTCATGCTCCTTGGCGTGGATCGCCTCCGCGGGCGGCGGGGGGTTGCGCTGCTTGTAAGCAGCCATCGGATCGAATGTCTCCGAAGCCAACACGAACGTCAAGAACGTCGCGAAAACTAGGAGGACAACTGCTCCCGCCAGCCGCTTCCCTAAGAAAAACAGCATAGTCCGCACAGTGTGGCACACAAAACTGAAAGCATCGTGAGCGACTCACCGGGCATGGCCTGGGCCTTGCGCGAAGGCGGCGTCGGCGAGTTCTTCGAGTTCTTTGCCTTTCGTCTCCGGCCCGAGCAGGTAGCCGAGCACGGTGAGCGCCCAGAGCCCGCCCAGCGCCAGGTAGGGCGTCTGCGGCCCGTACTGCGCGATGGCCCAGCCGACTGCGGCGGGCGCGGCGATGGACGCGATTCGCCCCCCGCCGACCGCGATCCCGAACCCGGCGCCGCGCAGCGCGGTGGGGAACAGCTCGGCGATATACGTGTCCCCGACGCCCCAAAGCCATCCGAGCGTGGCGATGGAGACCGCGCCGAAGGGCAGATACTCGCCGAGCGAGCCGGAAGTCGCCCCGAGCACGGTCGAGACGATCTCGACCGCGGCGGCGAGGATCGCGGAGGGCCGCCGTCCGACCCAGTCCGCCAGAGCGGTCCCAAGGAACACGAACACCGCTTGCAAGAGGAAGAACCAGAGCGCGTAGCGGATCGCGTCGGTCGGGGCGGCGTGGAATTTCTTCACAATGTAGGTGGTCAGAAAGAGTGTCATCCCCCAGTAGCCGACCGCGTTGGCCGTGTAAATGAGCCATCCGGCGACGAGCCTGCGACGCAAGGGCGCCCGCCACAGCCGCTGCTGCGCCGCCCCCTGCCGCGTTGTGCTCTGGACCTCGACATAGCGGTGCGACTCCACGACGCCTCGGCGCGCGAGGAACAGCAGGACCGCGGGCACAATCGCGACGATGAACACGGACTGCCAGCCGAAACGCGGCACTAGCAGGAGCGCGGCCGACGCGGCGAGCACGTAGCCGAGCGAAAAGAGCGAGAAGATCACCCCGCCCACCCCGATGGCACGGGTTTTCGCTGGCCAAACCTCTGCGGTGTAAGGAGCGCCGACCGCGAGCTCTCCCGCGCCCCCGACTCCGGTCAAGAATCGCAGCCCGGTGAACGCGGCGAGGTTCGTGGTGAGCCCGGCGAGGGCGGTGGTGGCGCCGTACAGGAGGATGGAGGCTCCGAGCGTGCTTTTGCGCCCCCAACGGTCGGCGGCGAAGCCGAACCCTATGGTCCCGATGGTGTAGCCGACGAGAAAGACGGACCCGATGTATCCGGCTTGGGCCTCGGTGATGCGCAGCGTCTGTTGGATCTTGGGCAGCACCAGGCCGTAAATGTTCACGGCGTAGGAGTCGAACCCGTAGCCGAGCCCTGCCGCGACCGCCACGCCGAGCGCTTGTCTGAAGGTCGGGGCCAGCCGTGCGGCGGCCTGGGTTTTTCGCTCCGGCTCCAACTCGTCGGGCTCTGCTCCTGCCAGTCCTGGCGGCGCGCTCGCGGCGGTGGTCATGCGCCGCACCGTACCGCGGCGCCCCGGCGGCGGGAAGTATCTCGATTGCCCAGATTGGAAATGTTCACAGCCCGAAGCGTCACCGTATGGCGGCTGACGGCAGGGGCCGGATAAGATGTCCGCTTATGACTCTGGCATCCGGTTTCGCAGTGTCGCGCAACCCCGCCCCTCTTGCGGCCGCGGAGCGGGAAGCCGTGCTCGCCGACCCTGGGTTCGGGACCAAGTTCACCGATCACATGATTTCCATCTCCTACACGCGCGGCGAGGGCTGGCATGACGCCAGGGCGCTCCCGTACGGTCCGGTCAGCCTGGAACCTTCTGCGCGCGTGTTCCATTACGCCGAAGAGATTTTCGAGGGGCTCAAGGCGTACCGCCAGCCGGACGGCTCGGTCGCCGTGTTCCGCCCGGAGGCCAACGCGCGGCGTTTTCAGCGCTCCGCGCGCCGCATCGCGATCCCGGAGCTGCCCGAGGAGCTTTTCCTCGAAGCCATCCGCCAGCTCATCGCGCTCGACCACCAGTGGGTTCCCCCCGCTGGTTCGGAGCACTCGCTCTACCTTCGCCCGTTCGCCTTCGCCGATGAGTTCGCGCTCGGTTTGCACATCGCGAACTCCTACCGCTTCCTTGTGATCGCCTGCCCGGCCGGGCCGTACTTCAAAGGCGGCGTCAAGCCGACGAAGATTTGGGTGAGCTCTGAGTACACCCGTGCCGCCCCCGGCGGCACGGGGGACGCGAAATGCGGCGGCAACTACGCGGGAGCCATGCTCGGCCAGATGCAAGCGGCGGCGCACGAGTGCGACCAGGTGATCTTCTTGGACGCGACAGAGCGCAAGTACCTCGAAGAGGGCGCCGGGATGAACCTTTTCCTCGTCTTCGGCTCAGGGGCGCAGGCGAAACTGGTCACCCCGGCCACCACCGGAACCATTCTCGAGGGCGTCACCAGGGACTCCATCCTGCAATTGGCGCTCGACGCGGGCTATGCCGTGGAGGAGCGCCGAGTGAGTTTCGAGGAGCTTCGGGAAAAGTCGCGCTCCGGGGAGATGACCGAGATGTTCGCCTGCGGCACTGCCGCCGTGGTCACGCCGATCGGCGAGATACGCAGCGCGGAGGGCGAGTTCGCCATCGGCAACGGCCAGCCGGGCCAGGTCACCATGGCGTTGCGGGACACGCTCACCGGCATTCAACGCGGCCAGTTCGCCGACGCGCATCATTGGATGAGCACGGTGTGGTCCCCGTCCTGAACGACGTCGGCTGAGCGGGGCGCCTTATTCTGCCGTGCGGATCGCGGTGCGCAGCGCCTGCAACGCCAAGATCGGTCCGAGACCGTCTGCGGGCAGTTCCAGCGCGAACGTCGGGGCGAGACCGAGCCGGGACAACCCTTGCTCGTGCGCCGGGGTCGCTGTTCGATGCGCCGCCTGCCACCAGGCCCGCGCGCCGGGGAGCAGCCGTTCGGCGATGAGCGCGCCCGCAGTGGAGACTTCGCCGTCCAAGAGCAGCGGTGTGCGGCGCAGCGCAGCTTGCACGCAGAAGCCCGCCGTCACCGCGATCTCTTGGTCGACAAGCTCGATGAGCCGCTCCGGCGCCCGCGCCGCGCCGAAGAGCCGGTACCGCTCATCGCGCACGGCGGACACTTGCGCCACCCAATGGCGTTCCTCGCCGCATCGGCCCCAGCCGACGGCACTCACGGGCTCTATGTCGGTCATCGCCGCGATGGCCGCTGTCGCAGGCGTCCAGGCTCGCGGCGAGTCCGCGAGCAACAGCAGACCGGTCCCGCAGTCCGCTTCTCGGTCGACGACTCCTCGGCCGAACTCGAAGGCGCTCGTGCTTGTGGCGCTTGTGGACCATCGGACCTCGCGCACGTCGTCCGGGGCCCCCGAACTCGGCCGCCCAGCTTCCGCGCCGCCGCGCAGCAGCCGGGTGTTCGCCGGCTCCGCGAGCGCGCCTCCCGTGAGGCAGGACTCGTACCAGCGCAACAAGTCGTCCAGCCGTCCCCGTCGCCGGGGGCGCTCCACCGGCCGGGTGCTCGGCGACGGCGGGAAGACGAGGCTCACACCGCGCCTTTGTCTTTGGGCGTCACCCGAGGTTTGGGCACGCGCATCCGACGCATCTGCGTCGAGCGGGTGAAGGCGTACCAGGCCAGGCCGAAGCCTGTCTCAGCGGTGTCGGGGAATTTCGCGAGGACCATGTTGTTGACTTTGCGTCCGAGCCACACGCCCTCGACGACCATGGCCACGAGCAGGACGAGCATCGCGGGCGTGGCCAAAACTTGGTATTGCGGGGCGAGGAGCGAAGCCCCGATCATCACGAACGCGATGGGCATGAACGCGCCCGCGAGGCTGCGCCGGGAGTCGACCACATCGCGCACGTACGCGCGCACCGGACCTTTGTCGCGGGCGAGCAGGTACGCTTCGTCGCCCGCCATCATCCGCTCCCTGGCCTGGGATTGCTTCTCGCGCCGCTGGGCGCTCTGCGCTTTGCGCTCTGCGCGGCTCAGCTTCGGCCCGGCGAGCGCTTTGCGCCGGGCCCGCGCCTCGGCCCCGGTCAGCGGGGCAGGAGGCACAGGGCCCCGCCGCCCGCCCGCCGCTTCCTTGCGTTTGGGGGTGGGGCGGCCTTTTCCAGGAGTCTTGCCTGGGGGGGCAATGGTCTGTTCGGACTGGTTCGGCTCGGGAAGGCCGGCTTCGGGGCGGTCTTCGTCGGCATGTCGGGTCCACGGTAGTTTCACGAGCATCAAGGCTAGACCTTAGCGTTGTCGTCGTGTTCGGAGTATTGTGGGATCAAGACTTTCAGGGCGACACGGATGACACGAAGGAGAACCTATGACTGCCGACTTGCAGGCTGAGGCGCGCGAGCACGAGGTTGTGCTCACCGACAGCGCGGCCGTGAAGGCCAAAGCGCTCTTGGAGCAGGAGGGCCGCGACGACCTCGCGCTGCGCATCTCGGTGCAACCCGGCGGCTGCGCAGGTCTTCGCTACCAGCTCTTCTTCGACGACCGTTCTCTTGACGGCGACCTCGTCAGCGAGTTCGACGGCGTGCGTTTGGTCGTCGACCGGATGAGCGCCCCGTACCTGTCGGGCGCTTCCATCGACTTCGTCGACACGATCCAGAAGCAGGGCTTCACCATTGACAACCCGAACGCCACGGGTTCCTGCGCGTGCGGCGACAGCTTCAACTGAGCCGTCTTTTTCTCAGCCGCCTTTTCTTCCGCCGAGCCGCCCAAAGCGGGGGCGGTTGACGGCGTTGCTCCTTGTTCGGTGCTCACAGGTCCGATCTTCGCTGGGCCCGGTGCTGTTCGCCCTAAATCCTGACCGGGTAGTGCGGCTCCGGAATGGCGGGTGTGATCCGGCCTTCCACGAAAATGGCGTGCCAGAGGACGAACACCAGCACCGTCCAGATCTTGCGGGAATGATCGCCCTCGCCAGCTTGGTGCCGGGCTAGGAGGCTTCTCGCGAAACCGAGGTCCACCAAATGGCCAGCCTGCGACATCTCGAACTGGTCTCGGACGAACTCCGAGAGCTGACCGGAGGCGAGCCACACCCGGATCGGCACCGGGAAGCCGAGCTTCGCCCGGTGCAGCACATGCGCGGGCACGACCTCGGCGAGCGCTTGGCGCAATGCGAATTTCGTCGTCCCGTCGTGGATTTTGTCCTGGCGGCGCAGCCGCGTGGCCACTGCGAAGACCTCGGGATCGAGGAACGGCACTCGAAGCTCGAGCGAGTTGGCCATCGTCATTTTATCCGCTTTGACCAGAATGTCCCCGCGCAACCAGGTGAAAAGATCGAGGTGCTGCATCCGGGCCACGGGGTCCCAGCCCTCAGATTGGGCGTACACCGACGCCGTCACGTCGGTGTGCCCCCAGCCCGTCGTCGATTGCGACGGGGCGCCGTCTGCTCCGCGCCATGGGATGAGCGCCCGCAGCTCGTCGTCGCCGAAGTTGCGCGCGTTGCCGTAGTAGCGCTCCTCCAACGTCATGGAGCCGCGCCACAGCAGGCCTTTGCCCCGCACCCCGTCGGGGATCTTGGCCGAGAGCCGCCGAAGGCCGAGCCGGACCGGGGCGGGCAGGCCGGTGAGCGGTCGAAGCGACAAGGGCTCGCGGTAAATGGTGTAACCGCCGAACAGCTCGTCCGCGCCTTCGCCGGACAGGACCACCTTGACGTGCTTGCGGGCCTCCTTCGCCAAGAAGTACAGCGGCACGAGCGCGGGGTCGGCCACCGGGTCGTCGAGGTACCAGACGATTTCTGGCAGGGCGGCGATGAACTCGTCCTCTTCGACCACCTTCACGATGTGCTTCGCCCCGATGGCGCGCGCCGATTCCGCGGCCACATCGATCTCTGAATAGCCCTCGCGGGAGAAACCAGTGGTGAAAGTCATCAGGTTCGGGTTGTGGCGCATCGCGAGCGCCGCGATGGCGGTGGAGTCGACGCCGCCCGAGAGGAACGCCCCGACTGTGATGTCCGGGTCGGAGACCATGTGGGCCGCGACGGAGTCCTCCAAGGCGCTGAGGATCTCGGCGGCCGGGTCTTTGGCCCCTGGCGCGCTGAAGTCGGGCCGGAAGTGCCTGCCGAACCGAGGCTCCTCGCCGGGGCGCATGATCGCGTGGGTTCCGGATTCGAGCCGACGCACTTCGCGGTGCAGGCTCTCGGGCTCGGGGACGTACTGCAAGGCCAGGTAGTGCGCGAGCGCCCTGCGGTCGAGCTCCAGGCCGAAACCTGCCGACTGGGCGAGGGCCGCCACGCTCTTTTTCTCGCTCCCGAACACCAGGGCCTCGGAGCCCGCCGCGTAAAAGAGCGGTTTGATCCCGAACGGGTCGCGGGCGAGCACCAGCTCGCGCTCGGCGGTGTCCCAGATCGCGAAGGCGAACATGCCGCGGAGCTTGGGCAGCGCGTCGGCCCCCCAGTAGTGCCACGCCGCGACGATGGCCTCGCCGTCGCCGTGGGTCGAGAACACCGCGTCATGCTCTGCGGCGAGTTGCTCGCGCAGCTGCCGGTAGTTGTAGATCTCCCCGTTGAAGATCAACGCGTACCGCTCGGGGGCCTGCGGCGGTCCCCAGCGCAGCGGTTGGTGGGAGTGGTCCACGTCGATGATGGAGAGCCGGTTGAAGGCGAACGCGACGTCCTCGTCGTGCCAGACTCCGGGGTCGTCGGGGCCACGGTGCCGCATCAGCGTCGCCGCGTCCTCCAACGGGCCGCACAGGGCCGCCGCGGCCCGTTCGCGGGTGATCGCCCCCAAGAGTCCACACATGGGCGGGTCACACTCCTTCGCGCTCGCTGGTCGGCTGATCGGACCCACGCAGTCTACGGACTCGACCCTGACTTCTGAACTTGGACACGCATGGTCTACGCTGCGTAGTAGACAGTACCCGTGATGAAGAGCGCTCAGACCCCCAGTCGGAGACAGAAAGGTAGAGAGTTGAAGCCCGAACTCCGCCCTCAGCTGGACTTTCGCCGCCTGCGATGGCCGGTGCTGCTCAGCCTGTCCGCCTTTGGGCTCTCAGGCTGCTCGGTGCGGGACGATTTTCGTTTCGGCTGGCCCCACGGCGTCACCCCGCAAGCGCGGGCCATGGGCGATTTCTGGGCCTGGTCGTGCGTGGCCGCCCTCGTCGTCGGCGTCATCGTCTGGGTCGCGATGTTCTGGACCATGTTCTTCGACCGCAAGTCCCGCTTGAAACCAGGAGCCCCCGAGTTTCCCCGCCAGACCGGCTACAACGCCGTGTTGGAGATCATCTGCACCATCCTCCCGACTGTCATTGTCGCGGGCCTTTTCTACTACACGGTGGTCACACAGAACTACATTGAGAAAAAGGTTTCCAACCCCAACGTAGTCGTCGACGTCACCGCGTTCCGGTGGAACTGGAAGTTCGGCTACAACAAAGTCGAGAACGTCGGGCCGCTGGCTTCCTACGACGGCCATCTCGACAACACGGTCGGCGGTAAGGGCTACCGCGAGGGCGAAGGGGAAGAGGGCGAGGGCAAGAAATGGCCTCTGCCGGTGAACGGCCGAGCCGCGGAAGACCTCAGCTACCTCGCCTTCGACAAGATCGAGACGGTCGGCACCGACACGGAGACCCCGGTGTTGGTGCTGCCGACCGACAAGATCGTCGAGTTCCGGCTGGCCTCCAGAGACGTGGTGCACTCTTTCTGGGTGATCGACTTCCTGTTCAAGCGGGATGTTTTCCCGAACCCCAAGGAGAACGAGACCGACAACGTCTTCCAGATCACGAAGATCGACCACGAGGGCGCTTTCGTCGGTCGGTGCGCCGAGCTGTGCGGCACCTACCATTCGATGATGAACTTCGAGGTCCGCGCGGTCACCCCGCAAAAATTCGCGAAATACCTCGAAGCCCGCAAGGCTGGGAAGTCCAACGCGGACGCGCTCGCCTCCATCGGCGAAGCCCCGCTCGCGAAGACCACCAGGCCGGACCCGGTCCGCGTGGCCGAGCACCCGAACAGCAGCAAGGCCCAGTAGGAGACAACCATGAAAGTCGAAGCGCGGTTATTCGAACTCCTCACCGGGTTCTTCTTTTTCATGGCTGTGGTCTACGGCGTCGTCACCGCCTACAGTCGCGTGGGCATGGAGTGGGTCGGGGTCACTGCGATCACGCTCACCGGCGGGCTCACCTTGATCACCGGCACCTTCCTGCGGTTCATCGCCCGGCGTATCGAACTGCGCCCTGAGGACAGGGTGGACGCAGAGGTCGCCGAGGGCGCAGGCGAGTTGGGCTTTTTCAGCCCTGGCAGCTGGTGGCCCATCCTCATCGCCGGCAGCGCGGGCATTGTGGCGGTCGCGCTCGCGATGGACTTGTTCTGGCTCTTGGCCGCTGGTGCCGCGTGCGTCATCGCCACTGTCGCAGGTTTGGTCTTCGAATACCACCGAGGCCCCGAGAAGCACTGAGCGAGCTCAGTCGCGTCGAATCCGTTCGCCGTCGAATCTCAGCTCGCATCTTCCGAGCGGTCACTCGCCCAGAGCTGCCTTTGGCTCGCAGTGTTGTGCCCCCTGGCGTTCTCATCCGTTGCGTCGAGCAGCGTTCGTCTCAGCTGGCACAGGTGGTGTCTGAAGAAGGAATCGCGCTCGCGTAGAAGCGAGCACAGCAGGAAGAGCGGTTCGCCTACTCGGTGTCGTGATGTCCGGCCGCATCGTTGCGCATGGGGGCTGCAGCGCCGTTGCGGCCGACTACGGCACTGACGCTGCGGACCACCCCCTCTTGTCTTGGCGTGTTTCGCCTGGGGAGGCAGATATTGCTCCTTGCCTGTGCCTTGGGGATGGCTTCTCTTCGCGCGCGCATCTAAGGGCCCCGCAGTCCGGGTCCCCCTTCTCTGCGCCAGTGGAAACTCTGCGCAGCGGTCTGGTCGGCCGTGAGGGCTTTCCTGATGGGCATTGGCCCCGTCAAGACACATCTTCCTCCGCACACTATGAGAGGCCCGGTCGAATGCTCGACCGGGCCTCTCATAGTGTGCGGAGGATCAGTGCTCGCTGCTGTGCCGTCCCGCCCCGACCTCGGCGGGGGAGGGACGCCCGTTGTGCCCGTTGGCGTTCTCCTCCTGGATCTTCCGGATGGCTTCGAGAGCGCGGTGCTCGGACTCGTGCTCTGCCGCGGTCAGCGCCTCGTTCTCCGAGGCAGGGTCCGGGGTCAAGAAGGAACCCTTGCCCGGTGCGCCGCTGCTGCCGAGCTGGTTCATCTTCTTCGGGACGGTCGCGCCCTGGTACTCCAGCGGCAACGGGTGGCCGTGATCGTCGACCGGGCCGAGCGGCTGGTGGACCTCGATGTACTCGCCGTGCGGGAGGCGGCGCAGAATGCCGGTCTCGATGCCGTGCTCCAGGACGGCCCGGTCGCTGCGTTGCAGGCCCAGGCAGAACCGGTACGTGGCGTAGTAGGCGATGATCGGGCCGACGACCAGGGCGATCCGGAAGAACCAGGTCGTCGCGTTCAGCGAAATGTCGAACTTCAAGGCGATGATGTCGTTGCCGCACGCCGCTGTGAGGATGACGAACACCGTGAACATCATCGCGCCCACGCCGGTTCGCACCGGAGTGTCGCGCGGGCGTTGCAGGATGTTGTGGTGCGCGTCGTCGCCGGTGAACTTGCGCTCCATGATCGGCCAGATCACCATCGGGGTGACGAACGCGCCGAGGGAGATCGCGGCCCACGCGGCCTGCGGGATGGTGTGCCCGCCGATGTAGGTCTCCCAGGCTGGGAAGATGCGCAGCATGCCGTCCGTCCAGCCCAAATACCAGTCAGGCTGAGAGCCTGCGGACACCTGCGCCGGGTTGTACGGCCCGAGCGTCCACACCGGGTTGATCTGGAAAATGCCGCTCATGATGGCCAGCACGCCGAAGACGAGGGCGAAGAACGCGCCTGCCTTCAAGGCGAAGACCGGGAGGATGCGCACGCCGACCACGTTGTTCTCGGTGCGGCCAGGGCCGGGGAACTGCGTGTGCTTCTGGTACCAGACCAGCGCCAAATGCACCCCGATGAGCGCCAAGATAATCCCTGGGAAGACAAGAACGTGCAGAATGTACAGCCTCGGGATGATGATGTTGCCGGGGAAGTCGCCGCCGTACAGGCCCCAGTGGACCCAGGTGCCGATGACCGGGAGGCCGAGCACGATGCCGGACATCGCGGCCCGGATGCCGGTGCCGGACAGCAGGTCGTCCGGCAGGCCGTACCCGAAGTAGCCCTCGAACATCGAGATGAAGAACAGGGCGCAGCCGATGAACCAGTTCGCCTCACGCGGGCGGCGGAACGCGCCGGTGAAGAAGATGCGCATCATGTGCACGGCCATCGACGCCAGGAACAGGAGCGCCGCCCAGTGGTGGATCTGACGCATGAAAAGGCCGCCGCGCACTTCGAAGGACAGGTCGAGCGTGCTGGCGAACGCCTCGGTCATCCGAACCCCGGACAGCGGCTGGTACACGCCGTGGTACACGGTCTCGGCCATCGAGGGCTTGAAGAAGAGCGTCAGGTAGACCCCGGAGAGGATCAGGATGACGAAGCTGTACAGGGCGATCTCGCCGAGCATGAAGGACCAGTGGGTCGGGAAGACCTTGTTGATCTGTCGGCGCATGCCCGCAGACAGGTGGTAGCGCTTGTCCGCCTCTTCCAGCTGTTTGGGGAATTTCACAGCGGGGTTCACAACGGTTTGGGCGGTGGTGGTCATGATTTACGCTCCCAGAACGCCGGTCCGACAGGTTCGATGTAGTCGCCGTTCGCGATGAGGTAGCCCTCCTCGTTCACGGTGATGGGCAGCTGGGCGAGCGCGCGCGCCGCTGGGCCGAAGATCGGCTTCGCGTAGTGCAAAGCGTCGAACTGCGACTGGTGGCACGGGCACAGGATGCGGTTGGTCTGCTGTTCGTACAGCGAGGTCGGGCAGCCGACGTGCGAGCACACCTTGGTGTAGGCGTAGTACTCGCCGAAGTTGAAGTTCTCCTGACCCTTGCGCTTGACGACGCGCGCCGCGTCCTCCGGGCGCAGGCGGATGAGCATCACCGGGTTGCGGATCCCGTGGAACGACTCGAAAAGCCGCTCGCGGGACTCTTCGGTCTCGCCCTTTCCGTCGGACTCCCGCCACGGGAAGACGGTCTCCATGCCGCCGGAGGCGAGGTCCTCGGGTTTGACGAGCTCGACCGAGTAGATGTCCTGCGGCGTGTAACGGCGCAGGTAGATGGTCTCGTGCTCTTCGCCCTTGCGCGGCGTCCACCCGGTGTGCCAGAGGTCCGAGTCGTTTCCTTTGGCCCAAGGGTTGCGGATCGCGCCGCCGATGAAGAAGACGCCCGCGGCAGCGCCGAACACGCTTGCGCTGAAGATCAAAGCGCGCTTGATCATGGTGCGGCGGGGGAGGGTGGAAGTTTCCAACGAGTCGTTCAAGAGCGCGCCGAAGGTGAGTTTGTCCAAAGGCTTCGAGCCGCCGTCGTGGCGGTCTTGCACGGCGATCTCTTCTGGGATGAACCGTTTCGTGTAGACGATGGCGGCCACCCCGATGGCGAGGATCGACACACCCATCGTGAGTCCGATCAGCGGGGTTTCCCAGGTGTACGCCCAGTACCCGGATTCGCCGGGGCCGGCGTACTCCCAGTGCCCGAACAGGAAGACCGCGAGCAAAGCGATGGCGGCGAGGCCGCCCAGGATGAGCCAGAAGGCCACAAGCCGCTCGGCGCGCTTCTCGGCCCTGGTGCCAGGCACTGCCCAACGCTCCTGGCGGTGGATAAGACGCACCCCGTCTTGGGCGAGCCCGAGGGTGACGAGCTCGTCGCGGCTCATGGTGCTGAGCTCTTCCGGGGTGGGGTCTGGGGTGAGTGATTCGTTGCTCATGTGCGAGATCCAATCCACATCGCGAGGCCGAGGATCGCGACCACGCCGACGAAGGCCATGGCCGCGCCCTCGGAAACCGGCCCGAAGCCGCCGAGGGAGTACCCGCCCTGGGCGTTCGTCTCCGTGGCGGTCTTGATGTAAGCGATGATGTCTTTCTTGGCCTCAGGTGAGAGCTGCCCGTCGGAGAACTTGGGCATGTTTTGCGGTCCGGTGAGCATGGCCGCGTAGATCTGCTGCTCGTTCGGCGCGTCCAGCGGCGGCGCGAACTTGCCGGAGGAGAGCGCCCCGCCACGTCCGGTGTAGTTGTGGCACGACGCGCAGTTCATCCGGAACAGCTCCCCGCCTCGAGCGACCGAGTCCGGGTCTTTGCCCCGCAAGGACTCCTGCGCGAGAACCTTGTTGCCGTCCGCGTCGAGTTTGACGCTTCCGTCCGGGTTTTTCTCGTACACCACAGACGGGCCTTCGCCGTACGAGTCGATGTACGCCCCGACCGCCTCGATTTGCTTCTCGTCCCAGTCGCTCTGCTTGCGCCGGATCTGCGCCTCGTTGCGAGCTGCGGGCATGCGGCCGGACGAGACCTGGAAGTAGACGGCGGCATTGCCGACGCCGATGAGGCTCGGCCCCTGGCCTGCGATGCCCTCCAGGTTCGCCCCGTGGCATGTGATGCACGAGGTCTCGTACAGCTGCTTGCCGTCGCGGATGAGCGAGAGGTCTTTCTCGTCGGCCTTGGCCACCTGGGCATGCGGGGTCAAGAGGGTTGTCGCGAAGCCGGCGGCGACAAGACCGCTGAAGAGGACAGCGGCGGTTCGGGCGCGGCGGCGGAACTTGCCCGCCTTGCGCGGCGCGTCGCCGTCGGAAGAATGCTGGTGGAACAGTTTCACTTTTCCTACTACCTCTACTGCACGAAATAAATCGTGGCGAACAGTGCGATCCAGACGACGTCGACGAAGTGCCAGTAGTAGGACACCACGATCGCGGAGGTCGCCTGGGCTGGCGTGAACTTGCTCATCTTGGTTCGCACCAAGAGCAAGACAAAGGCCACGAGACCGCCGATGACGTGCAACCCGTGGAAACCAGTGGTGATGAAGAAGACGGACCCGTACGCGCTGGAGTCAAGCCGGGTGCCTTCGGCGTAGAGATTGGTGTACTCGAAGCCTTGCCCCATGACGAAGAACGTCCCCATGAGGAGCGTGATGGTGTACCACCGGCGCAACCCGAACACATCGCCGCGTTCGGCGGCGAACACGCCCCACTGGCAGGTGAACGAGGACAAGACGAGGACTGTGGTGACCGGGATGGCAAGGAAGAGGTTGAGGTGCGTCGGCTCCGGCGGCCAGTTCTTGTGCCCGTCGAGGGCGGGGGCTTGTCCCGCGCGGGTCACGAAGTACATGGCGAAAAGTCCCGCGAAGAACATCAGCTCGCTGGAAAGCCACACAATAGTGCCGACACTGACCATGTTGGGCCTGTTGAGCGAGTGAACTCGGCTCGCGATGGCCGCGTGCGAAGGGGCTGCCGCGCTCGTCATGTGGTTCAGTATGACACCTCGTAGTAGCTCTGGCGCTCTCGGGGTCGGGTAGCGCCGAGGAAAAGTTCCCGGCGACTTCTCACGCCGGGAGAAGCGCCCAAAGGACCAGCGCGATGACCGCGAACGTCGCCTGTGTGGCAGCCGCGCGCAGGTAAGAGAGCCCCGCGGAGACCAAGACGAGCGCCGCTGCCACGATGCACGACAATGCGAACAGGGTCAGGGCTTCGCCGCTCTCCCCGCCGATCGCGATCCCGACAAAGATCCCGATGGCGAGGAACAAGTTGTAGAACCCCTGGTTGTACGCCAAGGATTTTGTCGCGGCGGCTTGCTCCGCGGACTGCAGGCCAAACCGGCGGTACACTGCGGGCTTGGTCCACAGCACGCTCTCCATGAGGAAGATCACGATGTGCAAGAGGGCCGCGAGGGCCGCGAAGATTTCGAAGGCAATGAGCATTCGCTCATACTAGGCGGCTCCGCAAGCGGCGGCGCGCCCCCGCTACGATCACGCTGTGCCGCCCGATGACCAGTCCGCTCCGTCGTGGCCCGCGCTTCTGCGTGAGCTCTTCGCCGGCAACGAGCTTTCCGCCGAGCGCGCGCAATGGGCGATGGGCGAGATCATGTCCGGCGCCGTGGCCCCGACGCAGATCGCCGCGTTTGCCACCGCTTTGACGATGAAAGGCCCCAGCGCCGACGAGCTCGAGGGCCTCGCCGAGGCGATGCGCGAGCGCTCGGTCCCGTTGGCGGTGCAACATCCCTGCGTCGACATCGTCGGAACCGGCGGCGACGGCCTCGACACCGCGAACATCTCCACCCTCGCCGCATTGGTCACCGCGGCGTGCGGCGTGCCGGTGGTCAAACACGGCTCGCGCGCCGCTTCGTCCGCGTCTGGCTCGGCGGACGCGCTGGAAAAGCTCGGAGTGCGGGTCGATCTCGGCCCCGAAGACCTGGCGCGCTGTGTCGCGCAGACCGGCATTGGTTTTTGCTTCGCCCAGCGCTACCACCCCTCCATGCGCGAGCTCGCCCCGGTCCGCCGGGAGCTCCGTGTGCCCACGGTGTTCAACGTCCTGGGCCCGCTCGCCAACCCCGCCCGACCCCGGTTCGGCCTCATCGGCTGCTCGTGGTCGTCGCTTGCCGAGGCGATGGCCGAGGTTTTCGCCCGTCGGGGCGACCGGGTGGCTGTTGTCCGAGGGGCGGACGGTCTTGATGAGCTCACGACCACCGGCGGCAACGACGTGTGGTTCGCGGACGGCGGGCGGGTTGTCAGGCTTTCGCTCGACGCGGCGGATTTCGGTGTGCCCAGGGCGCAGATCGGGCAGTTGCGCGGCGGGCGGAACGTGACGGAAGCCGCGTCGTTGGTCACAGCGGTCCTGGGACTTGGGGAGCGACAGCATACGGGCGAGTGGGACGTGGACGCGATCCGGGATGTGGTCCGCTGGAACGCGGCCGTGGCTGTCGCGGTGGCCCGAGGCCGGAGGCTGGACCGCGCCGGGGTGGGCGTAAGCCTGCAGGAAGCGAGCGAGGCGCTCGCGAACGGCGCGGCCGGGGAGCTGCTGCGGCGGTGGGTGAGTTTTTCTTCGTCCCTCTGAGGGCGCCCGGCGCAAAACGCCCTCGTTGTTTTGTGCTTTTCCGTCTTGTGGGGCAGTTCCTGTAACCTCTTTGCCATAGACGACACGGGCCGCTTGGATTGGACAGGGAAGCCGCCTTTTCGTATTCTGATTCACGACGTACACCAAAATGTTATCTCGCGACGGAGAAAAGATCCGTCATGCCGTGTCACGGCCAGTCTCCGGACTCGGCAGTAGAGATCCAATCACTGGAGGTAGTAGGTGCTGGACTCGGCAAGCGGGGCTCTCCCGCGAAGAGCCGCGTTGAGCCGCGCTCTCATCTCGCAGCGGCTCGCCAGGCGACTGCCCTCGGCGCTTCTCGGCGCTGTCGTCGCCATAGCTCTCTCGATGGCGAACGCCTGGTCGGACCCCAACGACCCGGTCGCACAGCTGCGAGCCCTGGCCCGTCAGTCGGAGCAAACCGAAGAAGCCCAGTATCAGGCCATGACCGACCTGAACGCGGCGCATGCCGCGCGGGCGCAAGCGCAGACCCGCCTGGCCGAGGATCAGGCCAAGCAAGAGCAGACCAAAGCAGTCGTCGAGCAGTACCAGGGCGTTGTGGACATGTTCGTCGAGACCGCCTACAACGGTGTTCGCCTCAACGAGGTCTACGCCCTGCTGGTGAGCAAATCGCCTGGACAGCTTCTTGACCAGATGTCGGACATCAAGGTCATTGCCGCGGATGTGCAGGACAAAGTGACCTGCTACAAGGCCGCCCACGTGAAGGCGCAGCAAGCTGCGGCCGACACCGCCCAGGCTCTCGACGCGGCGAAAGCCGCCGAGCAGCGCGCTCTGGCCAAACGTGCCGAGCTGCAGGCGAAAGAGGCCCAGCTGCAACAGCAAATCGCCGCCATCAAAGACCAGTACACGAAGCTGACTCCGCAGCAGTTGCACGACTTCAGCGTCAACCCGATGGAGGGCGCCGCCCCGCAGCCCGAATCTGCCGCCCCGCCCGCACAGGTGCTTCCGCCAGAGGCTGAGGACGCCGTTCCGCCGGACGCGCAGAAGAAGCAAGAGGCCGCGCCGCGTCCCCCGGAGTCCTCCGACGCTCCCGAGGAACAGGCCGCCGAGAGTTCGAAAGGGCGGGCCGTGCAGGCCGCGCTCAGCCGAGTCGGCCGGCCATACGTCTGGGGTGGCTCCGGCCCTGGCGTGTTCGACTGCTCTGGCCTTGTGATGTGGTCCTACCAGCAGGTCGGCCGCTCCATGCCGCACTCCAGCCAGGCCCAGGACGGGCTCGGCAGGCATATCGGCCGGGGCGACTTGCAGCCCGGCGACCTTGTGACCTACTACTCAGGCGTTTCGCACGTCGCGCTGTACATCGGCAACGGGATGGTCGTCCACGCGCCGACGTACGGCCAGCCTGTGACGGTCGCGCCAATCGACGCGGCGGGCCCGGTGCACGCGTTCGTCCGCATCGGCTGAGCGCTGGGCGACTCACCGCTGAGCATGCGGCTTGTGCTGTTGCCCGGTCAGTGTGATTTAGGCTGACCGGGTGTCCAAGGCTCTTTTAATCACGAATGACTTTCCGCCCAGACCGGGAGGGATCCAGTCATACGTGCACGCCCTTGCCACACGGTTGCCCGCAGATTCCCTCGTGGTCTACACCGCGTCGTGGAAAAATGACGAGGAGCAGCGGCGCTTCGACGCGGCGCAGCCGTTCCCCATCGTGCGCCATCCGCGTTCGCTGCTGCTGCCGAGCCCTTGGACTGCCCGTCGAAGCCAAGAGCTGGTCCGCGAACACGGGGTGGAGTCGGTGTGGTTCGGCGCGGCGGCTCCCTTCGCTTTGCTTGCGAACGCGGTGCGGGCGGCAGGAGCCCAACGGGTCGTGGCAAGCACGCACGGGCACGAGGTGGGCTGGTCGATGACCCCCGGAGCCCGTCAGGCGCTCCGACGTATCGGCTCCACCGTGGACACGGTCACATATGTGAGCCAGTACGCCCTTCGTCGGGTGCGTCGCGCCTTCGGGCCGGGCGTCGATTTCGTGCGGCTCGCCCCTGGCGTCGACGCCGAGCGCTTCCAACCAGACCCGCAGGCGCGTGAGGCGATGCGGGAACAGCACCGCGTCGGTGAGGCTCCGGTCCTGCTCTGTCTCGCGCGGTTGGTGCCGCGCAAAGGGCAAGACGTGCTCATCGGGGCAATGCCCCGGATTCTTCGTGAAGTCCCGGACGCGTTGTTGGTGATCGTGGGCAGCGGTCCCTGCGAGAAGCATTTGCGCCGGCTCGCCGAACAGCACGGCGTGGCAGACCGGGTTCGTTTCGTCGGGCGGGTGCAGGAGGAAGAGCTTCCGGCCTGGTACGCCATGGCCGACGTGTTCGCCATGCCCTGCCGCACCCGCGGCCGGGGACTTGACGTCGAAGGGCTCGGCATCGTGTTCCTCGAAGCTTCCGCCGTAGGCCTCCCGGTGATCGCAGGAGACTCCGGGGGAGCGCCGGAAACCGTCCGCGAGGGCGAGACCGGCACAGTGGTCTCAGGGCGCGCGGTGCCGGACGTCGCCAACGCCGCTGTGCGATTGCTCTCCGACAAACTCTGCGCGAGCAAAATGGGAGTCGCGGGCCGGGCCTGGGTGCAAGAGTCATGGAGCTGGGACGCTTCAGCGCAAACCCTTGCCGAGCTGCTGCGCCTCAGTTGAGGCCTGCTAGCGTTCCTGCCACTATGCATAGCGTTCAGATCGCCGATCAAACCTTTGTCGCAGCATCGCCTGCGAGCGTCGGGAAAGGTCTCGAAGACGCGAGCCAGTGGCGGCGCTGGTGGCCGGGGCTCGACCTTGAAGTCCGTGAGGCACGGGGTGAGAAAGGTGTCCGATGGCTCGTGGACGGCGAGGTCAAAGGCACTATGGAAGTCTGGCTCAAACCAGAATTGGACGGGGCTTTGCTGCACTTCTTCCTCCATGGCGAGCCATCCGCCTCGCTCGGCCCCAGTGAGCTGCGTCGACTGGTCCGCAAACTCAGGCTTGCTGGCAAAGCGATGAGTTTCGAGCTGAAAGACCGCTGCGAGGCGGGGAAGCTGCCGGGCCATGCTCCCTCGTTCCAGGCTGAAGGGTAGGTTTGCCGTATGGCAGATCACACCCGGCAATCGATTGTCATTGACGCGAAACCCGAGGACGTGATGGCGGTGATCGCCGACCTCGACCGGTACCCGGATTGGGTGGACGCCGCGCAGTCCGTCGAAATCCTTGAGCGCGATGAGCGAGGGACTCCTGTGCGGGCACGGTTCGTGCTCGACGCGGAACTTCTCAAAGACACCTACGAGTTGCGGTACACCTGGGCGCGGGATGGCCGCTCGGTGCGCTGGACCCTGTTGGAGAGCACCATCATGCGCTCTCAGGAGGGCGCGTACATCCTTGAGCCGAACCCCGAGGGCACGAAGGCGACGTACGAGCTCTCGGTCGACCTGCGCATACCCATGCTGGGGCTGTTCCGCCGCAAAGCCGAACGGGCGATCATTGACACGGCGCTCAAAGAGCTCAAGAAACGCGTCGAATCGCTCGTCTGACTCCTCGCGAGCGTTGCGAGGAGCCATAGGTAGAGTGGTCTTTGTGGCCACGAGCACTTCTTCCAACCCCGCTGCGAATCAGCCGGTGCACAAAGCGCTGACGAAGGACTACACCGGGCGCACGCTTTGGTACCGGGCCTTCAAGTACGTGTTCATCGGCCCTCTGTTGCAGGTGTTGTGCCCAAGCACGGTCGAAGGGGCGGAGAACATACCGAGTTCTGGTGCGGCCCTCATCGCGTACAACCACCTTTCGGCCACGGACTGGCTCTTTGTTCCGCTCGCGGTCCCGCGCAAGGTGACGCATGTGGCCAAGAGCGAATATTTCACCGGCACAGGGTTCAAAGGCGCGTTCCAACGCTGGTTCTTCTCCTCGGCAGGGCAGGTGCCGCTCGACCGCAGCGGCGGAGACGCTTCCCGAGCCGCGCTGGAATCCTTGAAGAAAGTCCTGGCCAAGGGAAATCTGGCTGCGATTTTCCCCGAAGGCACTCGTTCTCCGGACGGGCGGTTGTACAAGGGCAAGACCGGCGTCGCGCGAATCGCGCTCGAATCCAAGGTCCCGGTGATCCCGGTCGGGGTGATCGGGACGGACAAGGTCTTGGCCCCCGACAGCGCGAAATTCCATCCCCATCCGGTGACGGTCCGAATCGGCAAGCCTTTGGATTTCTCCCGGTTCTATGATTTCGTGGGGAATCACTACGTCGAACGTTCCATCGCGGACGAGATCATGTACGAGATCATGCGTTTGAGCGGCCAAGAGTACGTGGACGAGTACGCCAGTCGGAAGAAGAAGGGCCGCGGCGCGAGCGGCTCGGGGCCCGCGACCGCTCCTTCCGCAGCCTGATGCCGAGGTTCTTCTACGACACCGAATTCATCGAGGACGGCGTCACGATCGACCTTGTCTCCATTGGCGTCGTCGCCGAGGACGGCAGAGAATTCTACCGCGTGTCCACCGGATTCGACGCGAGCAAAGCAGGCAAATGGGTGCGCGAGAACGTGCTCGCGCAGCTGCCGCCGCTTTCCTCCCCGCTCTGGGTTTCTCGTGCGAAACTGCGCGAGGAACTGCTGGAATTCTTGACAGCGGAAGGCGAAGGGCCGATCGAACTCTGGGCGTGGATGGGGGCGTACGACCATGTGGTGCTCTGCCAGCTTTGGGGCGCTATGCCCGCGTTGCCGAGGGCGTTGCCCCGCTATACCCGCGATGTGCGCCAGCTTTGGGAAGAGCGGGGCAGCCCGCCATTGCCGCCAGTGCCCGAAGGCGCGCATGACGCCCTCGTCGACGCGCGGCACTGCCGCGCGCGCTATGAAACCCTCCAAGGCTCCTGACCCGCCGTCAGCGCACGTTTTCGGCTCGGCTTGGTTGCGAGAGGAATCATTTTGGTCTCAAGCTTGGCGAAGGTTACTCTGGACGGCATGAACTGGACGGTCGACGTTCCCATCGATGAGCTGCCGGACTTGCCGCCGCTTTCCTCTGATTTGCGCGCGCGTCTGGACGACGCGCTGGGCAGGCCTGCGGCGCAGCAACCTTCGTGGGACCCGGAACACGCCGCGCAAATGCGCAAAGTGCTCGAGTCCGTCCCCCCCATTTGCGTGGCGAGCGAAGTCGACTCCCTCGCCGACCAATTGGCCAGCGTCGCCCGCGGCGAGGCTTTCCTCCTGCAGGGCGGCGACTGCGCTGAGACGTTCGTCGCGAACACCGAGCCGCACATCAAAGGCAATATCCGCACATTGCTGCAGATGGCCGTGGTCCTCACGTACGCGGCGAGCGTCCCCGTGGTCAAACTGGCACGGGTCGCCGGCCAGTACGCCAAGCCGCGCAGCTCGGACTTGGACAGCCAAGGGCTGCCCTCGTACCGGGGGGACATGGTCAACGGCTTCTTCCCAGAGGAGCGCGTGCGCCAACACGACCCCTCCCGGCTGGTCCGCGCCTACGCGAACGCGTCAGCCGCGATGAACCTGGTTCGCGCCCTGACCGCGGCGGGCGAGGCGGATTTGCACCGCATCCACGACTGGAACCGAGAATTCGTCCGCCAGTCTCCGGCGGGCGCTCGCTACGAGGTCGTGGCCAGGGAGATCGACCGAGGTTTGAAGTTCATGGCAGCGTGCGGGGTCAGCGACCGCGAGTTGGAGTCCGCGCAGATCTTCGCCTCCCACGAAGCCCTGGTCCTGGACTACGAGCGCGCGATGCTCCGGCTGGCGAAAAGCTCGAAGAGCCCCGACGGGGAGCCCGCGCTCTACGACTTGTCCGCGCACTTCCTGTGGGTTGGCGACCGCACCCGTCAGCTCGACGGCGCGCACATCGGCCTCATGGAGCTCATCAACAATCCGATCGGGCTCAAGATCGGGCCGAGCACCACGCCGGAGCAGGCGGCTGAGTATGTGCGCAGGCTCGACCCGAACCGCCAGCCTGGCCGGCTCACCCTGGTGTCCCGCATGGGCAGCGGCAAGGTGCGCACGCTCTTGCCGCCGATCATCGAGAAGGTGCAAGCCACCGGGCACCAAGTGATCTGGCAGTGCGACCCCATGCACGGCAACACCTACGAGTCCCCGAGCGGCTACAAGACCCGGCACTTCGACCAGGTCGTGGACGAGGTTCAAGGCTTTTTCGAGGTGCACCGCAAAGCAGGAACCCACCCCGGCGGCATCCACATCGAGCTCACCGGCGACAACGTCACCGAATGCGTGGGCGGTGCGAAAGAGATCTCCGACGCCGACCTCGCCGGTTCTTATGAGACCGCCTGCGATCCCCGCCTGAACACGGAGCAGTCCCTGGAGCTCGCCTTCCTCGTCGCGGAAATGCTCCGGTCATAGCTTTTGCCGGCGCGGCGCTCCGCCGCGTCGCCCGCACATCATGAAGGCGGCCCTTTTCGCATCGGCGAGCCGATGATCGCAAGCCTGCTGGCAAGCGCCGCAGATGTCTGCTCGGGGTTTTGCGGCCATCCGTGTTCTGCCCTGCTGTGGGTTTTGCTCGGCGCAGCGTCTAGCCGAGCTGCTGCTCAAGGAACGCCGCGAAGAAATAACCGCAGATCATCGAGACGACGCCGAGCAGCAGGACGACGATGAACCCGACGGCGACCTCCCGCCAACCGGTCGTCTCCGAAATGGGGGAGCCGATGTTTTCCACGATCGTCCGGACCGGATCGGTCTCGCCGCCTGTCGCGGGTATGACGGAGCCGAGGTCGACGGTCGATTGCTGTGCCGTGGTCGGCGCTGTGGCGTGAGCGCCGGTCAGGCTCGGCGCAGCAGTTGGCGCAGGCACGCTGTAACGGGGCAAGCCCAGCTCGGCCCGGACTCGGTCGAGGTCGCGCAGCATGCTGTCTGCGTCCGGGTATCGGGCTGCGGGATCGCGTTCGGTGGCGCGCAACACAATATTGTCGAACTGCAACGGCACTCCGTCGACAGCGCGGCTGGGCGGAGGAACGTCGTGGCGCAACCGGGCCTCGGCCAATTCGGCAGCATCCGCGCCCGCGAACGGCAGCGCTCCGGTCAAAAGCTCGTACAGCACCACACCGGCCGAGTAGATGTCGCTCGCAGCGCGCAGTCCTTCCCCGGCGCCGCTGCGCGCCTGTTCGGGGGCGAGGTACGCGGCGGTGCCAAAAGCCTCCAAAGGACTGGGCTGGGAGCCGTTGCGCTCGCTCCAAGCGGCGGAGCCGAAATCGGTTATTTTCACTTCGCCCTCTTCGGAGATCAAGATGTTCTCCGGTTTCACATCCCCGTGCACGAGACCGATCCTGTGCGCAGTGCCGAGCGCGCGCAAGACTGGCTCCAAAAGCGCCGCGGCGGCGTAGGGCGGCATCGGGCCGCGCTCAGCCAGCAGCTGTCGGGCCGTGCCCCCCGCGATGAATTCGAGCACCAGATACGGGCGCCCTCCTGTGGAGCCTTGGTCGAAGACGGCGACCAGCGCGGGGTCGCAGAGGCGGGCCACAGCGCGAGCTTCGAAGTCGAACCGTTCCGCGATCCTCGGGTCGTCGAGCCTGCCTGAGCTGTCCAGCAAGTGGTCCGCGGCGAACTTGATCGCGACGGGCCGCTCTAAACGCCGGTCAAACCCCCGGTACACCACGCACATGCCACCGGAGCCGATTTGTTCGCCCACCTGGTAGCGTCCTTCGAGGACAGTCCCGACCAATGGGTCAGGGCCGACGGGGGATCGGGTCATGCCTTGAAGGTATAGCCCAAGTTGCTGAGGACCTCCACGGTCGCCTTGCTGAAGTTCATCGTGTTGAAATGCAAGCAGTCCACGCCTTCACGGACTAGCCGCTCGCACATCTCGGTGGCGAGTTGGATGCCGATGTCGCGCACCGCCTTGCGGTCCTCGTGCTCGCCTTTGCCCGCCGCTCTCGCGAGCCGCTCCTCCAGTGCTGGGGGGATGGTCTCCCCGGACAGGAAGACGACTCGCCGCAATGTCTTCAACGAAGTGATCGGCATGACCCCGGGGATGATCGGTTTGCGCCCTTGTTCCGCGTCGTAAGCGACCACCCGGTCCCGAAGACGCAAGTAGTCGTCCACGTCGAAGAAGATTTGTGTGATCGAGTATTCGGCCCCCGCCCGAAGTTTCTGCACCAAGTACTTGGTGTCGTGTTCGAGGTCGACGGCCCGGTAGTGCCCGCGGGGGAACGAGGCCACGCCCACGTGGAACCTCCCCAGCGTGTGGATCAGCCGCACGAGGTCTTCGGCGTATTCGAGGCCGTCGGGGTGTTTGACCCACTCGGCGAAAGGATCGTCGCCGGGCGGGTCGCCGCGCAGCGCGAGGATATTGCGCACGCCTTGGTCGGCGAATCCGGCGACGATCGAGCGAAGATCGTCGAGCGTGTGGTCCACGATGGTCAAATGGCCGACGATGGGCAGCGTCGTCTCTCGGGCCAGCTCCCCGGTCAGCCGGACGGTCTGCTCGCGAGTTTTCCCGCCCGCCCCGTACGTGACGGTGGCGAACGCCGCGCCGAACCGCTCGAACACGCGGGCCGCCCGCCACAACCCCGCTTCCTCCGACTCGTTGCGGGGCGGGTAGAACTCGACCGAGAACGGTGTGCGCGTTCGTTTGATGCGCCGCCACTCGTCGACCACCGAATCGCCGGTCTCCGCCAGTGGGCTCTGGGCGAGCGAGTCCGTTCCTGGCAGGATGGACCGGGATGCGGTGACTTTTTCGCCGAGAGAAACTGTGCTCACTCGTTCAGTGTATAAGGATGCAGGCAGCGAGAAGCATGCTGACAGGCTGGCCTTGGAGGTAATGCGCGATGACAACCGCCCATCGGTCTGACGGCTCGTGGGAGGAGCCCCCGCCCCTTTCGCGGAACGTGCCGCAATCGTTGGGTTTCGTCCAATCCTTCGCCGAACAGCGCCTCGTGGAGTTTCTGGCCGACCGGCGCCGTGAGGCCGACCGCCTCGGGCCGCAATTCGCGGAGGTGGTCGAAGGGCTGTCGGCGCTCGTGCTCGGCTCGGGCAAACGGGTGCGGCCCGCGTTCGCCTGGCTTGGCTGGCTCGGCGCGGGCGGGGACGCGGCAGGACCGGACGCTGGCGCGGTGCAGCGCGTCTGCGCGGCCCTGGAACTGCTCCAAGCGGGTTTGCTCGTGCATGACGACATCATCGACCAGTCGGACCTGCGGCGCGGGGAACCCTCGCTGCACCGCAGATTCGAAGCGGAACACAGCAGGGAGGGATGGTCGGGCGACGCGGCCCGGCACGGCGAGGCGCTCGCCATCCTCGCTGGCGAGCTCGCTTTCGTCTGGGCGGACGATTTGGCCGCGGAAGGGCTCGACGCGGTTGCCGGGGCGGACCGGACCGCTTTTCGCAAGGTTTGGTCTGCGATGCGCGCCGAGGTGATCGGCGGCCAGTGCCTCGACGTTTTGGCGCAAGCCGGGGACGATGAGAGCGAAGAGGCCGCCACGCGGGTCATCCGCTGGAAGACAGCCTCGTACACAGTTGCGCGGCCTTTGGAGCTCGGCGGCGTCCTTGCTTGCGCCAATGAGTCGTTGCTCACGTTTTACCGGAGCTTCGGGGACGATGTCGGCGTCGCGTTCCAACTCCACGACGACCTGCTCGGCGTTTTCGGCGATCCTGCTGTCACCGGCAAGCCTGCCGGGGACGACGTGCGCGAGGGCAAGCGGACTGTGCTCATGGCGCTTGCGCTGCGCTCGGCGTGCGAAGTCGGAAAAAACCAGGAGCAGGCGTTACGCTCTGCTTTCGGCCGCGGCGATGATGACGCTTCGGTGGCCGAAGCGGTGAAAATCATCGATTCGCTCGGCGTTCGCGCCCAAGTCCGCGAGCGCATCGAACTCCTCCGCGCCAGGGCTGCTGCCGGATTGGAGGCTGTGCGCATGCCTGCTGCGGCAAAGGCAGGGCTGGTCGAATTGACGGCTTCGCTGCTCAGCTGAGCGACGCGCCGGAATCTAGCGCGGCGCCCCAAGATCGGGTATTATCCGACCCAGTCAAGCTCGATGTGACAACGGGTGGATGTGCTTTTTCAGGAATTGAGGAGAGGAGCAGCTGTTGGCTATCCCAATGATAGGAGATGAGGCGCAGAGCGTCCTCTCTGCGGCATTGAAGCCGGGCAGCGAGACGGAATCCGACGAGGCGAGTTCTGCGGCCGCGCTCAGCAAGGGCTGGACGATCGCCCTCGGCGCTCTTGGCGCCTGCCTGCTGGCGTTCATCAGCGTCGCGGTCGCCGGAGGCCTCAAGCATGACCAGGCCCTTGAGGAGACGCATCTTTCTTGGATGCGCTTCGGCCACGGCCGGGACATCTCGACGTACCTCGGCTGGCTCGGGCTCTGCCTCGTCATCTTGGCCTGGGTCCGCGCGGGCCGGTTGGTCCTTGCGGGCGTTGTCGGAATGCGCTGGCTCGTCCGCGCCATGGCTTCCTGGGTGGCCCCGCTCCTCGTGGCCGCGCCGCTCTACACCCGCGACCCGTACTCCTACCTCGCCCAAGGCGCGCTGCTCCGCGACGGGCACAACCCGTACAGCGACGGCCCGGTGATGAACCCCGGGATCTACGCGGACAACGTCGCGGAGGTGTGGTCCACCACCGGTTCCCCGTACGGCCCGCTGTTCATGCTCATCATGAAGCTGCTCACCACCGTTGTGGGCAACCACATTGTCCCAGGCGTGATCCTCACCAGGATCATCATGCTGCCAGGGGTGGCGCTGACCTTCTGGGCGGTTGTGGCTCTGTCCAAGCACTTCGGCAAGAAGCCCGAGGCCGCTGTCTGGCTGGTGCTGCTCAACCCGCTCATGGTGGTGAACGTCATCGGCGGCGCCCACAACGAGATGCTGATGGTCGGCCTGTTGACCTCTGGCCTGGTTTTGACCTTGCGCGGCCAGCAGCACTGCGGCGTCGCGCTCGTGGTGACTGCCGCGTGCGTCAAGGCGACCGCTGGTTTGGCGCTGCCGTTCGTCGGTTGGATCTGGTTGGCGCAAATCGCGCGTCAGAACAGCCTCACCATGAGCGCTCGGCCTCTGTCGGCTTTGGGGGAGTACGCCAAAGTGGTCGCCAAGGTCGTCGCCATCACTGTCGGCTTGTTCGCCCTCTTCACATTCGTCGCGGGCGTCGACCTTGGCTGGAGCGATCAGATCTCCGACACCCTAGTCGTCGTGAACTGGTTGGCCGCGCCCACTGCCGTGGCGCAGCTGTTGACCATCACGATCGGCCAGCTCTTCGACTGGAACATCCAGAGCGTCCTCGACACGACTCGGAGCGTCTTCACGGTCGCCTTGGCGGCGGCTTTGGCGGCCTTCTGGTGGCTCTGGCGCGAACCGCTCTGGTCTGTGCAAGAAGCGTCAGTGACCGAATCCAGCCGTCCCGGCCTCTCCGGCAAAGCGGAGCGTTTCATCCGACAGCAGTTCGCGGGCGACACCAGTCAGACTGTTGGCACTCGGGCACTGGTGGGAGCCGTTTTGGCCATGATTGCCACGATCGAGTTCACGGCAGCCTCGTTCCCCTGGTACTTCAGCTGGCCGCTGGCCATCTCTGCCGTTTTCGTCGTGAACGGTTCCTCGACAGTGCGGTCCGTGGTGGTGTTTTGCTCCGCTGCGCTCCTCTTCATGTTCGGTTTGAACGGCGACCAGCAGATGTACTCGGTTCCGGCGATGCTCTTTGGCGCCGTGGTGTCGTTCCTTGCCGCCGCCACGTTTTGGCGCAAGAAGAAGCCAAGCGTGCGAGAGCCGGGCGACGACGAGAGTTTGGTGAACGAGGAGCGTTCGGTGAGGGAACTGTCCTTCAGCTGATCGGCGCCCCTGGCTCGGCGACCCGCTCAAGGGGCAGCGACCGGCCGAGAATCCCGAATGGCCGCGCGTCCCCTGGGAACCGCATCTGGCGGATGACGTCGACAAAGCCCAGTTTGCGGTAGAGCCGCCACGCGCGGTTTGCCTCCAAAGCGACCTCTGGGGTTGAAAGCAGCACATGCGACTCGGTTCTGCCCGACATCAGACGGCGCAGCAATGTCTCGCCGACGCCGAGCCCCTGCAATCCGGGGCGGACATGTATCTCGGTGAGTTCCACGTAGTCGTCCAGCATGCCGGTGGCCAACCGGCCGCCTTGCCCAAACCGATGCGCGGCTCTCGCGACATGTTGGTGCCAGGGCAGGTTCGGGCTTCCTGTGTAGGCGTATGCGAACCCAATGAGTTCGTCGCCGCCGTTCGCGCTTCGTCCGGGCGTGAACGCGCCGACAGCCTGCCAGCCTGGTCGCTGCGTGTCATCGCGCCAAGGCTGGGCCCGGTAGGAGATCACATCGGGCGAGTACCCCATAGCGGTGATGTACAGGGTGAGCGCGTCATGGAGCCTTGCCAGGAAAACTGTCGCCGATAGGTCGCGCACCTCCAGCCCAGTGAGGTTATCCAACGAACGCCACCTTTTTGTCAGTGCCCTTGTGCACAATCTTCTCAAGTGATTGGCCCGCCGCGGCGAACGTCGCCGCGACAGGCCTGATGTCACCACCATAACTGTGAGGCCTGGTTTTTGGTTTCACCCACCCGGAAGTGAGGAACGATGAAGATCACAAGAACCTTCAAGCACGGGGCCATGACGTTTGTCCGGGGCAGCAAGCCGGGGCTTTGCGGGGAACTGCTGCGCAGGGCTGACGCCCGCTTGTTCGCAGCGATGGAGCCGGGAGACCCGCTGGAGCGGTTCTTGCGGGCCTATCAGGCGGCGCTCGGCGGCGCCGGAGCCCTGCTCGTCTCAGTCGAACAGCCAGGAGGCAGGCGGGCGGACCGCAATGCTTGGGCTCGGCTTGCGAAAGTCCCCGGTTTCGAGCTGTGGGCGCAACATTTTCATCGGACCTCGAAGATGAGGGCACTGGCTCAGGCCGGGACGGCGGACGTTCCGGACGAGGAGCAACTGCATGGTTTTGTCCGCCAGGTCGGCGAGTTCCTCTGCGATGTGGAAGATTTCTTGCGGGCAGGGGCCGGTTGCGGAGCAGTCCAATCCGAGCGGGAGCGCAAGACCGCGTGAGCTGCTGAGGGGCTCAAATTTCTGGCCGAGCCCGCGTGACGTCCGGCGGAAGGGGGCGTATGATTTCTGCAAGAGGTGTTCAAGTAAGCGGACCCTCCCTACCGAGTGCTGATCGCCTTGGCGAAGCGAAGACCTGAGGAGGGATGCTATGCCACTCTCTGAACATGAGCAGCGGGTGCTCGACGAGATCGAGAGCGCCTTGTACGCAGAGGACCCCAAGTTCGCGTCCGCGTCCTGGGGCAAGGGTCTTCGGGCTCCGTCGAGCAGGACCGGCCTCCAAGCCGTGGTCCTCTTCTCGGTCGGCCTGGTGCTTCTCGTTCTTGGAGTGGTTCTTCCGTTCCGTTTCCCCGGCTCTTTCCCCATCCTGAGCCTGGTCGGATTCGTCATCATGTTCATCGCTGGCATCCGCTGGCTTTGGTCCTCGGGAGACTCTGGCGCGGTCGGCGGTGAGAACCGGCCTCGGGGCGCGCAGGCTCGTCAGGCCTCCGGAGGGAATCGCAAGGCAGGTCTGAGCGAGCGCATGGAGAACCGTTTCCGCAGACGGTTCGAGCGCGAGTAGCGGCCCCCCACTTCCACCCACCCGGCGCAAAAAACCCGGATCAGGTCGTTTCCACCTCCTGATCCGGGTTTTTTCTTGTCTTTTTCCTTTTGTGTGGCCAAATGTGTTGGAAAGTGGGGGAAAGTGGGGTAGTGTGGTGGCTACGTCCAGGAAAACCTGACGTGGTCGGTACGGGTAAGGAGCTGAGGTGAGGCCATGTTTCTCGGCACTTACGCTCCTCGGCTCGACGACAAAGGCAGGCTCACGCTCCCCGCGAAATTCCGCGAAGCGCTCGCAGGGGGGCTCGTGGTGACGAAAGGTCCGGACCGCAGCCTCGCGGTGTACCCGAGGGATCATTTCGCCGAACTGGCCAGGAAAGCCGCCGCCGCGTCCAGGTCGAATCCGCAAGCGAGGGCGTTTGTGCGTAATTTCGCCGCAGGCGCGGACGAGCAGCGTCCAGACGCGCAGGGCCGTGTCGTCCTGTCGACCGACCATCGCAGATACGCCGGTTTGCGCAGGGATTGCGTGGTCAACGGGGCAATCGATTTTTTGGAGATCTGGGACGCAGAGGCTTGGCAGCGGTACGCCGAGGAGAACGAAGAGGGCTACGTGCAGGCGCAAGACGCTTCTCTCGACGGGATTTTGTAGGCATGGCGGCCATGCTCTCGTCTTCGACGGCCAGCCGAATGCCGATCTGGCGCGCTTCCCCGGCGCCAGATCGGCATTCGGCTGGCCGTCGAAGACGAGGCGGCTCGTTGTCCAGAGGAGGCCTGATGTCAGCGCAAGAGCCGCAACACGTTCCTGTCCTGCTGCACCGGGTCGTGCAGCTCCTGGCCCCAGCGCTGAGCGCGCCCAATCCAGTCCTCGTGGACGCCACACTCGGCCTTGGCGGCCACACGAAGGCGCTTCTGGAGCGCTTCCCAGCGTTGCGGGTGGTCGGTGTTGATCGCGACGAGAAGGCGATCGAGGTGGCCCGCGCTCGCCTCGGCGCGTTGGCTGATCGTGTTCGTTTCGTCCACGCTCGCTTTGACGAAGTGGAGCACGCGCTCGGCGACGAGGCCGCGAACGGTTATTTGCTCGACCTCGGGGTGTCCTCGATGCAGCTCGACCAAGCCCAGCGAGGTTTCGCCTACTCGAAAGAGGCCCCGCTCGACATGCGCATGGACTCCTCGGCGGAGCTCACCGCAGCGGAAGTTCTGGCCACATACGAGGAGCGCGAGCTGGCCCGCGTCCTGAGAACATACGGCGAGGAGCGGTTCGCCTCCAGGATCGCGGCCGCGATAGTCCGCAGGAGGTCCACGGCCCCGCTCTCCAGCAGCGCCGAGCTTGTCCGGCTCATCGACGACGCGATCCCCGCGAAGGCGAAACGCACTGGAGGGCATCCGGCGAAGCGCACATTCCAAGCGCTCCGAGTCGAAGTGAACGACGAGCTCGGCAGCCTCAGGGCGGCGTTGCCGAAGGCCCTCGCCGCCCTTGCGCCTAGTGGCCGCATCGTCGTTCTCGCCTACCAGTCGCTTGAGGACCGGATCGTGAAAGAAGCATTCGCCCGAGCGACGACTTCTCGGACGCCGATCGGACTCCCGGTCGAACTCCCTGGTTTCGCGGCGGAATTCGTCTCGCTCACCCGTGGAGCAGAATTGGCGAGCGACGAGGAGATCGCGCAGAACTCCCGCGCCGCGTCGGTTCGGCTTCGCGGTGTCGAAAGGATTCCCCACGCAGAGGTGGACCGGTGACGCGCAACGGAGCAAAGGCGAGTGCCGCCCCCGCGACGCGGCAGCGTTCAAAAGCAGCCGCTCGCGCCTTGCGGCGCCGCGATATGCGCATGGGCCACGGCAGCGAACGGCGCCCGATTGTGGAGTCGAGCCGTCGGCAAGCGAGCCGCAACGCTTCGAAGGGATTCGCCCGCTCGGCCCTGCCGTCGCTGCCGGACGGGGAGAAGCTCTGGTGGATGATCGCCGTTCCGTCCAGAGAACTGCTGCGCCGGGTGCCTTTTGTGATTGGCGTTATGGGGCTTTTAGCCGTGGGGCTGGTCGCGACGCTCTGGCTCGCGACCAGGTCCACAGAGGACGCTTCGACCCTTTCCGCGATGCGCGGGCACAACCGCGAGCTCCAACAGGAGCAGGAGCGGCTTGAGCGCGATATGGAGCGTGGCCAGTCAGTGACCGAGCTCGCTCGGCGGGCCGGGGAGCTCGGCATGGTGCCCGCCAGGGACGTCGCAAAGTTCGTGCCGCAACCGGACGGCTCTGTGCAAGTCGTCGGCGACCTCAAGCCCGCAGAGGGAGCGCCAGAAGTGCCGCTCGACGGCGAGCCCTCGAAACCAGGCGATCCGTCCAAGAGGCAGCCGCCCGTTCCGAACAACTCCGGAACGTCGCACGAGGCAGCTCCTCCGCCCGCCGCACCTGCCCCCACCGAGTTGGACGACTCCGTGGAACGGGTCCGCCCGTCGCAGATCGCGCCCGATTCCCCCGACCAGGCCCCGCAGGCCGAAGCGCCCGAGCAGACGCAGCCCGGCTCCGCCGACCCGCAGGTTTCTTCGCTTCCGCCGGTCAACCCGGTGTCGCCGCTGTCGCAGACGGCGAACCAAGCTTCGACTGCGCAGCCCTCCGATATGTTCCCAGGGCTTCCCGCCGCGCCTGCGCCGCAAGCAGGGAGCCCTGCGCCGCTGGACCCCGCGCCTCCCCCGCTCCAGGCCCCCGACCCAGTAGCATCCCTGCCAAACACACCGGCCCAATCACAGCACATGGACCAACCCGAACAGGAATCGCATGAGTGACCGAGCCCGCCGAACCGCGTTCGCCGCGGCCCGCGCGCCGCTCGCCAAATTGCGCGGCCCGCTGCACTGGTTCACCGCTCGCCGCAGGGTCGGGCTCGCAGTGACGTACCTCGCGCTCGGCGCGGTGGCGGTGCAACTGGTCTTCATCCAGACGATTTGGGCCGATCATTACAACTCGGAGGCCGCGAACCAGCGTTCGGTCACCATCGTCGACCCCGCCGTGCGCGGCGTCATCACCGACCGCAACGGTCGCAAGCTCGCGTTCACCGTCCAGTTGCGCAAGCTCACGTTCCAACCGCAGCGGATCCAAGCGAAATTCGAGAAAGAACACGCCGCGCACCCTGCGACCGCTCCTGCGGCGCAGGACAAGCTGGCGCAGATCGCCAAGGGCGTACACGACGCGCTCGGCGGTTCGGTGGGCGAGACGGAGCTCTTGGCCAATTTGCGGTCCGACAAGTCCTTCGTTTATCTCGCCAAACAGGTGGACCCGCAAGTCGCGGAGAAGATCTCCGAGCGTTTCCCGGACGTCGGTTCAGAGCCGCAGAACGTCCGCGTCTACCCGAACGATTCCCTCGGGGCCAATCTCGTCGGCTCGACCGGCGACGAAGGCCACGGCCAGATCGGGCTGGAAGCGAGTTTGGACTCTGAGCTCGCGGGCCATGACGGCGCAGTGACCTATGACCGGACCAGCGACGGCGGCGTCATTCCAGGGAGCTGGAGAGACCGCCGTCCTGCCGTGAACGGCTCGGACGTGCAGCTCACCATCGACGCGGACACGCAGTACTACGTGCAGGAGCGGCTCCAAGAGGCGCTCGTGAAATCGGGCGCGAAACATGTGAGCGCGGTGGTGCTGGACGCGAAAACCGGCGAAGTGCTGGCCATGGCCAATGATTCGACGTTCAACCCCGCGCTCGGCCTTGGCAACGCCAATCCAGACAGCTTGGGGAATCTTGCTGTTTCCAGCCCGTTCGAGCCCGGCTCTGTGAACAAGGTCATCACTGCTTCGGGAGTCATCGAATACGGTCTCTCGACCCCGGACGAGGTGATCCCTGTGCCGGGCCTGCTCCAGATGGGCGGGGCGACGATCCACGACTTCCTCGGCCACGGCACTCTGCACTACACCACGACCGGCATCTTCGGCTTCTCGTCCAATATCGGCACGCTCATGCTGGCGCAGCGTCTCGGGGAAGACCGATTCATGGACTTGGTCAACAAGTTCGGCCTCGGGCAGCGCACCGATGTCGGCCTGCCGGGGGAGAGCGAAGGACAAGTCCCGCCGCGCGACCAATGGTCCGGCTCCACCTTCGCGAACCTGCCGATCGGCCAAGGCTTGTCGATGACCCTGTTGCAGATGACCGACATGTACCAGGCCATCGCGAACGACGGGTTGCGGATGCCGCCCCGGATCATCCGCTCCATCGCAGGCCGTCTGGAGCCTCGGCCTGCCGGGGTCCAGGTCGTCCGGCCGGAGTCGGCGCGGACTGTGCGCGACATGTTCCGCGCGATCACCCAGAAAGACCCCATGGGCTATCAGCAGGGGACCGGCTCCACCGCTCGCGTCGCCGGGTATCAGATCAGCGGCAAGACCGGAACCGGCCAGCAGGTGAACCCGGACTGCGGGTGCTACTACGAGGACTTCCACAACAACATCACCTTCGCCGGCATCGCCCCAGCAGACAACCCGAGGTTTGTCGTGGGCCTGTACATGGACGCGCCGCCCAGGGGCGCGGACGGGTCCGGCCACCAGACGGCCGCCCCGCTTTTCCATGAGATCGCGCAATGGATGCTCACGCATTACGACGTGCCGCTCTCGCCCGAGCCCGCCCCGTGGTTCACCTTGAACGAGGACGCGCCGTCGCAGGACCCTCGCTAAACGAGGTCGCTGTACTCTTTGAGCTTCGTGATCCGGTGGTCCGCGTCGATGATCCGGACCGTGCCGGAGGTCGAGCGCATGACAATGGTCTGCGTCGTGGCGCGGGAGCCGTGGTAGCGGACCCCGCGCAAAAGGTCCCCGTCGGTGACCCCGGTGGCGGCGAAGAAGATGTTGTCGCCCGCGACGAGGTCTGTGGCGTGCAGGACTCGGTTGAGGTCGTGCCCAGCGTCGACGGCCTTCTGGCGCTCGGCTTCGTCGGTCGGTGCGAGGACGGCTTGGAACGCGCCGCCGAGGCAGCGGATCGCGGCGGCGGCGATGATGCCTTCCGGCGTCCCGCCGATCCCCATCAAAATGTCCGTGCCCGAGCCAGGCCGGGCAGCCGCGATCGCGCCCGCCACATCGCCGTCAGAGATCAGGCGGATCCGCGCGCCGGTCTCTCGGATCTCACCGATCAGATCGTGGTGGCGGGGCCGGTCGAGGACGACCACGGTGACGTCCGACGGCTCGACCCCTTTCGCCTTGGCGACCCGGGCGATGTTCTCGGCCGTGGACGCGGTGATGTCGATGACGTCGGCGGCTTCGGGGCCGGTCGCGATCTTGCGCATGTAGAAAACAGCAGAGGGGTCGAACATCGCGCCCCGGTCGGCCACGGCGAGGACGGCGATGGCCCCGGGCATCCCCTTGCTCATGAGCGTGGTGCCGTCCACAGGGTCCACGGCGACGTCGCAGTCGGGGCCGTCGCCGTCGCCGACCTCTTCGCCGTTGTAGAGCATCGGGGCGTTGTCCTTCTCGCCCTCGCCGATCACGACGACGCCGCGCATGGACACGGTCGCCAGCAATTGGCGGATGGCGTTGACAGCCGCCCCGTCGCCAGCCTCTTTCTGGCCTCTCCCCACCCAACGCCCCGCGGCGAGAGCGCCGGCCTCGGTGGCGCGGGCGAGTTCCATCGCGAGGTTGCGGTCTGGCGAGACCGGGTGGGCGGGAACCTCGTGATGATGCGTGCCAGAAGGGGAAGTCATAGATCGGAAGTGTAGTAGACCCCTCTGCGGAGCGTGCGGTTTGCTGCTAGCATCGGCTCTACCTGATGCGGCGGGGCGGCATGTGACCGCCCCCAGGCATTCCCCTGAGGAGGTGAGCGTCAGTCATGAGACCGCGTGCCGCTGTGCTTGCTCTCGTTTTGCTGGCCGCGCTCACCCCAGGATGCGGGCCAGCTCAGCAGTCACAGGGCCCGAAGCCTGCCGTCGCGGAGCGAGCGGGCCTGGACGATCCGGTTCTGCCGTTGTCGCCGACGCTCAACCAGTTCCTCAAACCTGAGGTCACTGAGCTCTCTTGGCACGACAAGCCCGACTCCTCGGAGTGGTCGGTCATGCCCGCCGAATGCCAGCTGGTGGGAGAAGCGGGCTACGCCGACCAGTGGGGGCAGTCCTGGACGAAGTTCCGAAGGCTTGTCCTCGCCGACGCGAAGAGCGCCCACCCCCCGTTCGTCGACACGGTGAGCGATGTCTGGATAGAAGAGATCATGGTGCAATACCCCGGCGAAGCGGCAGCTCGGAGCGCCTATGACGGCATGACCAGAAATTTCTCCAGATGCGACAACCGGATGATCTCTTCGAAGAGCAAACTGGGCACGGTCACCCCGTGGCTGCCCAAGGTGCACGAGCTCACCTCCAGCAAAGCGAGATGGGAGAACCTCCAAGGCGGTTCGACATACTGGGGCTGCGCCTCTGAGGCGAGGCTGAGCGGCTATTCCATCGTGTCGGCGACCTTGTGCAGCCGTGACCCCAAACGCGCCGAGACGGTGGCCAAAATTGCCGACCTGATGGGCGACGTCCGCGCATAAGGGGCTGTAGGCTCGCTCATATGCCTTCCGTCGATTCGGATTTCTTAGCCTTGCCGCTCGGGCAGCTCGCCGACGCGGCGCTGTCCGAGGCCAGATCGCTCGGGGCGAGCCACGCGGATCTGCGGGTGCATCGGCTCGCCGAGGAGTCGATCAGCCTGCGCGACGCGAAACCGCAGAGCGTCACGAGCGCGACCCGTTCGGGGTTCGCGGTGCGGGTCCTCGTGGACGGCGTGTGGGGTTTCGCGTCCAGCGTGAGCATGACCGCGGAGTCCGCTGTCCTCGTCGCCAAGCAGGCCGTCCTCATCGCTCGCTCGCTCGCCCCGCTCGCCGTGGAACGAGTCCAGCTCGCGGACGAGCCCGTCTATCCGGACGCCGTCTGGGTGGGCGAGTACGAACGCGACCCGTTCTCCGTGCCGACAGCGGAGAAAGTGGCGCTGCTCGCTGACTATTGCGGGCGCCTTCTCGCCGCGGATCCCGTGGCGCACGCGACAGCGCACGTCCTGACGGTCAAAGAGCAGAGCTTCTACGCCGACCTGGCAGGGTCTCGCGTCACCCAGCAGCGCGTCCGACTGCATCCGCAGCTCGAGGCGACCACCGTCGACCAAGCAGCAGGCGTGTTCGAGACGATGCGCACCCTCGCCCCGCCGGTCGGCCGAGGCTGGGAGTACCTGGACGAGCGGGGCAGTTGGGACTGGGCGGACGAATTGGCCCGCATGCCGCAGCTGCTCGCCGAGAAGGCCAAAGCCCCAAGCGTCGCAGCGGGGCCGACCGACCTGGTGATCGCGCCTTCCAACCTTTGGCTCACCATCCACGAGTCCATCGGCCACGCCACGGAGTACGACCGGGCCATCGGCTACGAAGCGGCTTACGCGGGCACGTCGTTCGCGACCCCGGACAAACTCGGAGCGCTCCAATACGGCAGCCCGATCATGCACGTCACGGCCGACCGGAACATTGCGCACGGCCTCGCGACCGTCGGCTGGGACGATGAGGGCGTGGCCACCGGGCGTTGGGACATCGTCAAAGACGGCTTGCTGGTCGGTTACCAGCTCGACCGGGCATTCGCGCTCCGCCTCGGCCTTGACCGCTCCAACGGCTGCTCGTACGCCGATTCTGCGCACCACGTGCCGATCCAACGGATGGCGAACATATCTCTTGAACCGGACCGGCAGACCGACCGCAGCACGCAGGAGCTCATCGGCGCGGTCGAGAAAGGGATCTATATCGAGGGCGACAAGTCGTGGTCCATCGACATGCAGCGCTACAACTTCCAATTCACCGGGCAGCGGTTCTGGCGGATCGAAGGCGGCAAGCTCGCCGGCCAGCTGCGGGATGTGGCGTACCAAGCGACCACCACGGACTTCTGGGGCTCCATGGAGGCCGTCGGCGGCGAGAGCACCTGGGTTTTGGGGGGCGCGTTCAACTGCGGCAAAGCGCAACCAGGACAAGTCGCAGCGGTCAGCCACGGCTGCCCCTCTGCCTTGTTCCGGCAAGTCAGAGTGCTCAACACCGCGCAGGAAGGGAAGGCATGAGCAGGCAAGCGCCAAGCGCGCAAAATCTTGTGGACGCGGCGCTCTCCATCGCGAAGGCCGACCAGACCGCCGTCATCGTGCAGGAGAAGAGCGAAGCCTCGTTGCGCTGGGCGAACAGCACCATGACGACGAACGGCGTGTCCTTTTCCCGTTCGGTGTCCGTGGTCTCGGTGGTCGGCGAGTCCGTCGGGACGCGCACCGCCACCGTCGCCGACCCGGACGAGCTCGCCGAACTCGTCGCGGGCAGCGAAGCCGCCGCGCGGTCATTGCCCGCGGCAGAGGGAGCTCTCCCGTTTGTCGACGGCGCCGTCGACGGGGATTGGGGCAGCCCAGCTCCGACCACGGACGTCGAAGTCTTTTCGGGCCTCGTCCGAGACCTGCCGAAGGGCTTCGGCTCCGTGCCGCAGTCGTCGGCGGGCCGGGGCGGGGCGACGTTGTACGGTTTCGCGCACCACGAGCTCACCACCACTTTCCTTGGATCGTCCACGGGGCTGCGCAAGAGGTTCGCCCAGCCCCAAGGCTCGGTCGAAATCAACGCGAAACAAGGAGCGGCCAGCGTTTGGGCGGGCCGGAGCACCGAGGACTTCGCCGACTTCGACACAGACGGGCTGCTCGCGGAATTGTCGAACAGGATCTCGTGGTCGAGCAAGAAGATCGATCTGCCCGCAGGGCGCTACGAGACCATCCTGCCGCCCGGTCCAGTCGCCGACCTGCTCATCTACTTGTACTGGTGCATGGAAGGGCGTTCGGCGCAGGAGGGCCACAGCCCGTTCTCCCGCGCGGGCGGCACCCGCGTGGGGGAGCGGCTCGGCTCGCTGGGCCTGTCCCTCTACAGCGACCCGGCAGAACCGGGCCTCGCATGCGCGCCCTTTGTGGCGACTGCGGAGTCGGGGGATCATCTGTCTGTTTTCGACAACGGCCTGGACATCAGCCGCGTCGACTGGATCAAGGACGGCGTCATCGAGCGCCTCGTGTACCCGAGGGCGCTGGCCGCGAAGTTCGGGCAGCCGGTCGCGGTGCCGGCGGACAACCTCGTCCTGACCGGAGGGCAGGGCAGCACCGAGGATCTGGTGGCGCAGACCGAGCGAGGCCTGTTGCTCACCACCCTGTGGTACATCCGCATGCTCGACCCGGCGACGTTGTTGCTCACGGGCCTCACGCGCGACGGGGTGTACCTCGTGGAGGACGGCAAGGTGGTGGGCGAGGTGAACAACTTCCGCTTCAACGAGAGCCCGCTCGACCTCCTGCGCCGGGCCAGCCAAGCGGGAGCGTCCGAGCGGAGTCTGCCAAGGGAATGGAAAGACTACTTCCAGCGCACAGCAACCCCGCCGTTGCGGATACCCGATTTCCACATGTCATCGGTCAGTCAAGCCACATAAGCGATTTCTCTCGTCAGGGCGTTGGCGGTGAAGGCTTTGCGCGTCCCGCGCAGCTTGCGGCTTGGGAATTGGCGCGCGACCGGAGCCCCTGGCAGACTAGACAGATGAGCACGCAGAAGAAGCACCGGTTGCTGCACGACCAGCGAGACATGCTGCTGTCGCTCGCGCCGCTGGTGCTCGGCTGCCTCCTCGTCGCGGGGCTCGCGGGGCAATGCAGCTTTTCCCCTTCCGGTTTCTCCGGGCCCGCGAAGGCCGTGAGCGAGATCAAAAATGTGGACGCGAAGCGATCGCTCGAAGAGGCCGCGCGGTTCTTCCCGTTTCCCGTCCGCACGCCGGTCGCGCCCGAGCAGTGGCGCACCATCGCGGTGGACCGAGGCGAGATCAATAGAGTGAATATGAAAAACGCCGGCCTGCGGTCCGAGCAGATCTCGGTGAACTATCTGAGCCCGGCCGGCCGCGCCTACCGGCTCACCCAGACCGACGCGGCTGTTGCCGATGTGATCTCCTGGCTGGGCTTGGCGAAGAGCGAGGACAAAGGCGCGCGCGACACCGGCGCAGCGCATTGGGCGGTCGTGGGACAAGGTCCGAACAAGGCGTGGATTTGGGATGATGGCCGCTCAAGAATCGCGCTTTGCGCCACGAACGGCGACGACGGCGCGTTCGAGCGCCTCGCCGCCGCAGTGGTCGCAGCTCCGATCGCCCACGCCGAACACGAATAACCGGCCACAGGGTTCAGTGATGCGGTTCTTCTGATTCCGGGTCAGCGGCTGCCTCTTCCGCTTCGTTCAAGACCGCTTCCACCCGCTTGGAGGCGCCGTCAAGGTGCTCTTCGCAGCGTTTGACCAGTGCTTCGCCGCGCTCCCACAGCGCCACGGACACATCCAGGCTGAGCCCGCCCTGTTCGAGCTGGCGCACCACGTCGACGAGTTCCTCCCGGGCCTCTTCATAGCCGAGTTCTTGGGTCGGACGGGTTTCAGTCACGGGATCTCCTTCGTGGTCATCGCGCCGAGCAGTCCGTCCGCGAGGCGAATGCGCAGGCGGTCGCCGGGTTTGGTCTGCGCGGGGTCGCGAACGAGCTCGCCATCCGCTCCCTGCACCAAGGCGTACCCCCGCGCGAGCGTCGCAGCTGGTCCGAGCGCGGCGAGCCGTGCGGCTGATGCGGCGACCGCGTGGCGCTCGTGCTCGATTTGGCGCTGAACGGAACGCCGCAGCGTGTCTCTGGCGCCACGCAGGCCTTCGGCCCGAGCGCGGAGCATGGCGTGCGGGTCTGAGAGGGCCGGCCGGGCCGCGAGCGAGGCGATCCGGGCCTGCTCGCGCTCCACCCAGCCGCGCAGCGCGGCGGCGGAGCGGCCTCGCATCTCATGGAGCCTGCTGCGCTCCACCGCCACATCTGGGACCACGCGTTTCGCCGCGTCCGTTGGAGTCGCGGCGCGCACGTCGGCCACATCGTCGCTGAGCGGGCGGTCCGTTTCGTGCCCGATCGCGCTCACCACGGGCACAGGGCACGCCGCCACAGCTCGGCAAAGCGACTCCTCCGAGAACGTCAGCAGGTCCTCGACGCTGCCGCCGCCTCGGGCGAGGACGATCACTTCGACTTCTGAGGACGCCTGCAGCTCTTTGAGCGCGGCGATCACCGCCTGCGCCGAGCCAGGTCCTTGCACGGCGACTTCTCGCAGGTGAAACCGCACCTGAGGCCAGCGGGCCTTCGCGATGGACAGCACGTCTTGCTGGGCGGCGCTGGCCCGGCCGGTGATGAGGCCGACGCCGCCGGGCAGGAACGGCAACGGACGTTTGCGCCTCGGGTCGCTGAGGCCTTCGGCGGCGAATTGTTTTCGCAATCGTTCGATGCGGGCCAAAAGTTCGCCGACGCCCACCGCGCGGATCGTGTCCGCCCAGATCGCGAGCGTTCCTCGAGCGGTGTAGAAGGAGAGTTTGCCGTGCACCACGACCTCTGCGCCCTCCTTGATCTCAGGGTTCCCTTTGAGCAGCCCCATGGGGCACATGATCTGCAAGGAGGCGTTTTCGGCGGTGTCGCGCAGCGTGACAAAAGCGGCTCTGGCGCCATGCCGGGCGCTCAATTCGGCGATTTGCCCGGTGATCCAGACGGCTCCGAGCCGATCGATCCAACCGGCGATCTTCATTGCCACGGTCTTCACCGGCCACGGATTGTCCTCGCCGTTTGCCGCAGCCTCGCCCAGGGTGGCACTTTTGTTCGGGGAAGCTGTCATGCGCGGATTCCCGACGAATTTTTTGGCCGTGCGGCCACGATGGGATGTTCTGTCATGCTGGCCGAGGCTCGCCGGAGTTCTCTCATGCCTCCGACGTGGTGATCCGGTTCTCCAACAAGGTGATGAACGGGGGGCGGTTGTCGTTGTCCCGTTCGAAGGACAGCAGCTCGCGCAGCTCGGGGACGCTGAGGTTTCGCGCCCGCGCCCGCAACTGCGCCAAGGAGAGCGTCTCGTACTCGAGGTATTCGACCAACTCGGGACGGTTTCCCCGGCTCGCGGGGGCTGTTGTCGGCGCTTGAGATTTCGGTTCGGACAGCTTGGGCTCGGATGTGCGCGCGGTGGAGCTTTTCGGAGCCGGCGGCTTCTTCGCGGTGGTCTTGGACGCCGCGGGCTTCGACCGGGCCGGCGGCTTGGACGAAGCCGGTTTCTCTGTCTTCGGCTTTGCGCTCGTAGGCTTCGTGGCGGTGGGCTTGCTCGTGGCGGGTTTGGCCGAAGCGGGTTTCGCGTTAGCCCGCGACGTGGGCGTGGCGCGTTGCCTGGTTTGCTCCGGCTTGGGCTGCTCGCCGGGTTTCGCCGCGGATGAGGGCCTTGGCCGCGTGATCGGGGCGACCGTCGCGACTTGCTCCGCGTCGGCCAGTGCCGGAGGCGGGATCTCGTCGTCTTCGTCCTCGTCGAACGTGGCCCACGAGGGTTTTTCCTCTGGCTTTTGGAAGATGAGGTCCAAAGTCTCGTCGCCCTTGATGACCAACGAGTTGAAATTCTGTTGCAGCCGCAGCGCGGACGAAACCGCGTTCGTCACCGCTTGGACCGGCAGCGAGGCCAGGTTCACGGGAATTTTCTTGATCTCGTCGGGGAGTCGGGAGATGTCTTCTTGCACCTGCCCGGTCCACGACCGGAAGTCTTCGTAACTTTTCGCCAACGCGCCAATAGCGAATCGGACCAGTACTGGGGGGCGATTGGGCTCCCTTTCACCACTCATACGCCCATAGTGCCACAGGGAGGACAGGGGCGCCAGGCTCGGTATCATGAAGGCGTGGCTGTTTTGTCGACGGACCAGAAAGTCGTGTTTCTGGCTTCGCCCCGTGGTTATTGCGCAGGTGTGGACCGAGCCGTGCAGGCCGTCGAGGAGGCGTTGGCTCGTTACGGCGCCCCGGTGTACGTCCGCAAGGAGATCGTGCACAACCGGCATGTGGTGGAAACCCTCGCCGAGCGGGGCGTGGTCTTCGTCAACGAGGCCGACGAAGTGCCGGACGGGGAGTTGCTGGTCTTTTCCGCGCACGGCATCTCGCCCGCGGTCCGGGACCTCGCGTCCGAGCGCGGCCTGCGCACGATCGACGCCACCTGCCCCCTGGTCACCAAAGTGCACCAAGAGGTCAAACGCTTCGCGCGCGACGACTACGACATCCTGCTCATCGGCCACGAGGGCCACGAGGAAGTCGAAGGGACTTCGGGGGAGGCTCCCGAGCACGTCCAGCTCGTCGACAGCGTCGAAGCGGTCGGGAGGGTGCGGATCCGTGACGGCGCGAAACTCGTCTGGGTCTCGCAGACCACCCTCAGCGTGGACGAGACGATGCAAATCGTCACCAGGCTGCGCGAACGCTTCCCGCATCTGCAAGACCCGCCGAGCGACGACATCTGCTACGCCACCCAGAACCGGCAGGTCGCGGTGAAGGCGATGGCTCCGGACTGCGACCTGGTCATCGTCGTCGGCTCGCGCAACTCGTCGAACTCGGTGCGGCTCGTGGAGGTCGCCCTCGGGGCCGGGGCCAAGGCCGCGCAGCTCGTGGACTACGCCAAAGACATCGATCCGGCATGGCTGGACGGAATCAGTTCGGTCGGCGTCTCCTCGGGAGCCTCTGTGCCGGAGATCCTTGTGGAGGGCGTGCTGGAGATGCTCGCCGGGCACGGTTTCTGCGAGGTGCGGCAAGTGGTCACCGCCCAAGAGACAGTTGTCTTCAGCCTGCCCACGGGTGTTCGGGCGAGCCGCAGATAATTCTTCATGCCTGTGCTGAACGAGCCCTTTGGGCGCGCTTCAGTCTTCGTAGTCGTAGCGCCGTCTGCGTGGGGCCTGCCTCGGCTCAGGCGGCGCGGGCACCCGTGCGGGCGGCAGGACGTGCCTGGCGTTTCGGGAAGGCGACGAACCGTTCCTGGTCGGCGGCTCCTGGCGGTAGCGCGCCCCGTTCGGCAGGGGAGGCACGTCTCGGACGGGGGCGTGCCGCAGGGATTCGAGGCCGCGCGGGTCGATCCTCGGTCGCGCCTGGCCGCTGATCTTTCGGGCGGCAGTTCTGCGCTCGGGGGGGAGTTCTATCCGACGGCGCGGGCCGAGCGGAAGGTCCCTGGGTTCTGGCCTGTCGGCGAAGCCGGGCTTTCGCGCGGGGACGTCCGGCGAGCCCTTGTGCCGGCGCGGCGGCGCAACGGAGGACGCCGCGCGGCGTTCGCCGGACGGCTTCGTCGCCTTGGTCTTCGCCCGTCGCGCGGCGACGCTCTCACGGCGCGCGGCGAGGCGCCAAAGCGCCCATCGGACGAGGCAGATCGCCAGCACCACCCCGGAAACCCACGCCATCCACGGGAACCGGCTGATGAGCGGGAGGGCGATCAAAACGACGGCCTTGGTCGAAGCCTGCTGCCCCGGGGAGATGAGCCACGTCGTCAAAGGCACGGCGACGAACAGGATCAACGAGGGCTGCACGGCCGCCGTGAACAGTCCCGCGTTCGCCACCACGAGCGCCGCGAGCACGCAGCCGATCGCGTAGAGCCAGTTGAACGCGCCAGTGACCGAGGGCGCCGACGTGAGAATGTCACCGGCCGCGCCGAGAGCGGTGCATCCGACAGCAATGGCGACTGCGCCCCACCAGGGCACACCGGGCAACCCGCCCAGCGCTGAGCGCTTCGGCAGGGGGGCTTCTGGCCTCTCGGTCGATCTCACGGGCACCCTGTAAAGGTACCGGTTCTTGTCGGATTCGTGTGCATTCGGGCGCTCGCTCTGGTGTGTCGAACCCAGCGGCCAGGGTAAAGTCAACGCCTTGTGAGCGTAACTCTTGGCATCGTCGGGCTGCCGAACGTCGGCAAATCCACTCTGTTCAACGCATTGACCCGAGCGGGCGTGCTCGCCGCGAACTACCCGTTCGCCACTATCGAGCCGAACGTCGGCGTGGTGTCGCTGCCGGACAAGCGCCTCGACGTGCTCGCGGAAATTTTCGGCTCAGAGCGGACCGTTCCCGCCTCGGTGACCTTCGTGGACATCGCGGGCCTGGTCGCCGGCGCGAGCGAGGGCGCAGGGCTCGGCAACAAGTTCCTCGCGAACATCCGCGAGGCCGACGCGATCTGCCAAGTGGTCCGCGCGTTCGCCGACCCGGACGTCGTCCATGTGGACGGCAGGGTGGACCCGAAGTCGGACATTGAGACCATCGAGACCGAACTCGTGCTCGCCGACATCGCCACCGTCGACAAGGCTTTGCCGAGGCTCTCGAAAGAGGCGAAGAACAAGAAAGACCTCAGCGAGACGCTCGCCGCCGCCGAACAAGCCGCAGCGGTCCTCGCGGAGGGCAAGACGCTCTTCTCGGCGCGGGACAAAATAGACCTCGAACTTCTCAAAGAGCTCTCGCTGCTCACCACGAAGCCCTTCCTTTACGTCTTCAACGTGGACGAGGCGGTGCTGACCGACCAAACCCGCATCGCCGAGCTCAAAGCCTGCGTCGCGCCGAACGAGGCCGTGTTCCTCGACGCGAAGATCGAGTCTGAGCTTTTAGAGTTGGACGAGGAGTCCAAGGCCGAGCTGCTGGAATCCATCGGGCAAAACGAGCCGGGCTTGGACGCGCTCGCCCGTGAAGGGTTCCGCACTCTCGGGCTGCAGACGTACCTCACCGCGGGCCCCAAAGAGGCACGGGCTTGGACTATCCGGCAGGGGGACACCGCGCCGAAAGCCGCCGGAGTGATCCACACCGACTTCGAGAAGGGCTTTATCAAGGCCGAGGTGGTGGGTTTTGACGATTTGGTGGCCGCCGGGTCCCACGCGGCGGCCAAAGCGGCCGGCAAGGTCCGCATGGAAGGCAAGGACTACGTCATGGCCGACGGCGATGTCGTGGAATTCCGTTTCAACGTCTGAACGAGCAGCTCATCAGCGCATTCTAATGCGTGCAACACACAGTGCCCGCGCCGCGTTTGTGTTTGCGGCCCCGAACATGGCCGAGTCACCTCGCCGAGCGTGTGTGAGCATCGCGACGCCATGAGACCGCTGACAAAGGCCGGGGCAGCCCCCTATGTTGGAACCTATGTCTGACACAGCGATCGCGATCCTCTTGGCGATCAAGCGGATCTGCGAGGACCGCCAGTTGGAATTACGGCACTCGTATTTGACTGAGGCCGAATACCAGGAGATAGACGAGGCGCTGGCCGAACTTGGCTACAAGGAAAGCCACGGCGACACCAGCGAATGGGAGGGCGCCCTGCGCGCGGCCCTCTTCGGACGAGAACTCGCAGGCAAAGCCGATCCCTCAAGAGGCTAGGTCCGGCCCCGCCCAAGGCGACGGCGCGGCCGAGGCGCAGCAGGGTGGGGCCGCTCCCGTGCGACCGGTTGCATGCGTTGATGCTCATCGGGCCCATGCGCGGCGCTCTGCTGTCGTTTTTCCACGGACCTTATTTTTCACCGGGCGCGGCTGAGCGAAGGCCGCCGTCGGATACGTGTTTCTCTCTCGCTGCGCAGCGAGGTCTCGGCATTCGCCTCGAGCGGGCCGGCGCGCAAGTTTTCCGCTCTGAGCAAGCCTTGGGGCAGCCGGGTCTTCCCTGTGAGCGCACGAGGGGCGTACGATGCTCTCCGTATGTGATATTGCAGGGAAAATTCCAAATCGACGGCAGGTATTTGTGGGAAATCGCTCTGTCGGAACCGTCCAAGCTCAGCGAGCCGCGGTCACGCGATTTCTGTCGGAAAGGAAAACAGCATTATGTTCAAGACCTCATCGAAGACTCTGGGCTCTCTGGTGTGCTCAGTGCTCCTGATTGGCGGATCGGCCGCGTGCAGCAAGGGCGGGCCGGGATCCTCGGCCTCTGTGGTGACGTACGAGGTCACCGCCCAAGGGGAGGGCAAAGTCAGAGTCTCTTATTTGAAAAAAGTCCCCCCGAAAGACACTCCTGTGAGCGCTACTGAGGCAAGCGACTATGTCGCTGTCGAAGTCGTGCCCCTGCCGTGGAAGAAGCAGGTGACCCTTGACGGTGGCAGCGACAACAGTTTCCTCACCGCCGCCTTTGACCCTTCCTCGGTGGAGATCGGCGCGGGCGGTGTCAAACTTCCCGGTTTGAACTCGATCCAGTATTCGTGTTCCATCAGCGCGCTCGGGAAACAAATCGACCAGAAACAAGGCTCTGGGACGCTCACATGCGAAGGCCCTGACGCCAAGAGCCGCGTGCAAGGCCTCAACTAACACTGCTGTGTGCGTGAGCCTCTCGAGGAGCGGCAGACACGACGGGCAAAAGAGGCTGGTCCGTGAGAATCACGGACCAG
>JGI2924J29684_1078462_pt1 | contig 52746 bp, 47 predicted proteins | sample BenlonsequencITS_FD_29684 | JGI IMG/M metagenome (IMG submission 29684) | reverse complement strand
CCAGCAGCCGCACACGCAAGTCGATCACCCGCGGAACATCCGGCTCAATGGCAACTCCCATCTCATTGATCAGGGCGGCTGGCACCCAGGCCGGCTTTGCCATGGGACCCGGGATATAGCTCAGCCAGATACCATAGGGCTTCTGGCACTCCTGCGATGCCCGGGCGGCACCATCACGATCCAGAAAGAAATCCACGGGCACGACCAGCAGGACCTTTTCAGAATCCGCCTGCCCCACCTGCAGAAGCGAAGCAAACCTGTAATGCCGCAAGCCATCAACGGCGGCCCTCGCAAACAGTCGTCGCCAACGGCGCATCTCGAACGTGGCCGCTTGTCGGAACAGATTGACCTGAACTGCATCCGCATGCAGCACCCGCCCCGTTGGACCGATCTCGACCAGCACCTTTACCCGCCCCTCGACCTGATCCCGAATCATCCGATGCGGATAGGCGAAAGATGGCCCTGCCTGCCCGCTCTGAAAGATATCGGCTAGGCCAATGCGGCTGAAACTGACGCCAGCCAAACCAGCCGGCCGCGGCTCCGAACCTGCCTTCGGACCTGCCAGCCAAAGCGCCATGAACCAGCGGCCCTTTTTGATATCACCGGGCAATGGTTTGAAACGCCAACCGGCGATCGCCTGCTCCACTTCCTCGCGAACTGCCTTCGAGGCCGTTTCGAAATGGGGAATCGACCAGCCCAAAAGTCGCCCATCTCCACTGATGTCAACCGTGCCGCGCATCAGCAACCGACTCTCCACCAATCCGGACTCAGTTGCGCGCAAGCCATCAGCCAGGCATCCGCTCAACGACCAGATCACCCATCCGAGAACGCCCCACCAAAGCCTTGACTTCATGGACTGCATCCTTGCAAGTCATCGCCACCGCAGAAATAATAGCCAAGGCCTCATCCGACATCCAGATGGCCACATGCCTTAGCCTCGCCCACATGCCAGCGCCCCGTGCCGCAGGAAGCCACGACCATCGGGAAAGTCGCCTGCAAGCCACACCTTCGGCCAATGGCGAGCGACCGATATTGCCCAGCATACGAACAAGATGGATGTTGGGTATTGGCTCATGATCATGTTGCCGATGCCGCTCCCTGCAAAAAGACGGCATGATCTGGACCTGACTTGCCTGCGCTCCGAGGCTCTGGATTTCGTCACGCCTTGAAACGCGAACCGCGCTGATGACAAGACGGGCATCCCGATCTTGTCCGACAGACGCATCAGATGGCCTTGCTCAGTGATACAGATCCAGCAAGGCGTTACCGTAAGTCCGTATATTGTCCTCGCTGTCCACGCTCAAGCCCTCCAGATAGCTGGCAGCACGGCGCTTGTAATCAGCCAGCTCTGCGTCATGCTGCGCGAATGCCTGCAACAAAGCCTCTCCTGCCAGCTGGCAATCAAAGTCTGGATAGCGATAGCCCAATCCGCCGAGAAATTCGGAATTGTGAATCAGTGGATATCCGCCGTGGAGCAGCTCGTAATAAAGGTAGTTCTGGCCGTTTTCCCAATGGTGCGAAACCACGGCATCCCCATGGCGGGACATGAAATCGACGATGGGATAGCGCCCCTCGAAACTGGCAAGTCCATGATTGACGACATCGAGCTGACGTGCGAAATGCAAGAACTTGGGATGTTCCTTGATCTGCAGTGCATTGCATACCCGCAGAATTTCAAGGAAGCCGGGCTTCGCCCGATAGGCTTCTTCGCAGGCCAGCATCGGAATCAGGGATGTCTTGACCATGCAGACATTGGGCTCGAACACTCCGACTCGCCATCGAGATCGAGCCGGCTGATAGCCCCAGCTCAACTCCGGAGGCAGCTGCGCAATTGAGCGCTCGATAAAATGAGGACTCCACAGATGCGGCAGCACCTGCACGGGCGCTCGCGCCATCAAGCCGAAATAGTCGTGACAACTGTGGCGGTATTCCGGAATCGTCCAGACTGCATCGTAAGGCTTGTCGCTGGTCAGACCACCTGAGGGCTTGTTGAACATGGCCCTTTCGATATCGATCACGTAATCATTGCCCACGCGCATCCATACGTAGCGACCTCCGCGTGACTGAAAAGCCTTGACCCAGCCCTCATCCAGCTGAGCGCTCATCTCAACAATCACGTCCAGCCATTGCCCGGCCTCCTCAAGCCCGATCATCCGGACACCGGTTCCATCCAGCATCATGGTCTCGGCTGCCTGGATGCCTGGCCCATCGCGCAACAATACAGCCTGTTCAACCCAGGGATGTTGCTGCAACAGCTGGGCGAGGAATACGCAGTTCTGGAAAATGCCGTTTTCCCAGATGGACTGTGCGCCTTCACGCAGATGCAGGGTCACGCCTACCCGCAAAGGTCTTTCCGGCCGCCCACTGGAATGCCTGCTCATGCAATGCCCCCGGAATCAACCAAGGCGGTGATGCGATCCATGAAGGCCTGAACATGTGCCGGTTGCTCCGGCGCCACTGATCGGAGAAAACGCTGAGCATCCCGTCTGTACGTCACCCAGTCACTCGTGCTCATGCGTCGCGCACTCAGCAGCAAGTCCCCCGCAACACCGGCTTCAAAGCCCGGATAAAACAGACCCACCCCTGCGGCCTGTAGAAATGGCGAGTTGTGCAGCAATGGATAGCCACCGTAAAGCGCATCGTAATAAAGGTAATTCAGACCGCACTCCCATTGATGGGACACAACCACGTTCAGGCGATGTCGCGTCATGGCCTCAGCGAAATCCAGCCGCGGCTCATAGGAGGCCAGACCCGACCGCGTGATATCCAGATGAGCTGCAAAACGATGAAACGTGGGATGCTCTTTCATGTGGAAGCTGCTCATCACCATCATCCGTTCCACCGCCGAGTGATCCTGGCGATAAGCCGACTCACAGGCCAGCATGGGGATCGTGGCGTTCTTGACCACCGAAATATTCGGTTCGAATACACCCGCGCGCCATATCAAGGCATCTTGCGCGGCCGGCTGAAAGCCGAATTCCAGTCCCTCCGTGCCCAGCTCCCGGATTCTCTGCTCAAGAAACATGGGCGACCAGATATGGGGCATGGCATGCACGGGCACCCGGCTCAGCGTACGCAACATCGGCCCACTGGCATGCATGTGATGAGGCAGCGTCCACACTTCATGCCAGGGTGTTCCGCTGAACAGGTGTCCGGCCTCCCGCCCGAATATCGGCGTCTCACCCATTTCGGCATAGCTGTGCCCAACGAAAAAGGTCACTATCTTCGTACCCAGAGCACGAACATGCCGCAACCATTCAAGTGGCAGCTGCGCCCCCATCTCGATGACCAGATCCAGCTCATGGGTTACCTCCGAAGGCTGGACAAGCACCAGATCAGGTATCCCATCAGCCATGCCTGCGGGTAATTGATCGACATCACCACCATTCAGCAGGACGATCCGGCCGATGCGTTCGCTCTGACGCAGCAAATGCACCAGAAAAGCCAGATTCTGGTTGAGCCCGCTGGACCACAGCTGGGCGCCAGCCTTGGCGAATACGGATATCCCCACTCGGATGCTTGATCTGCAAAGCTGGTCTGGCATGGTCAACTCAAACAGGTGCTGCCGCCATCAGACTGGCCAGCAATTCGGTATAGGTCTCGACCACATGCCGATTTTCCGGGAGGAAACGCGCGATGGCCGAGCGCTGGGTTTGACGGTAGGCCGCGGCGTCAAAATCCTCTTGCGCAACAATGATTCGCCGCAACATGGCGGCGGCAGACTGCACGTCGTTGCCTGGGTAGTAATAGCCCAGGTCCCTGCAAAGATCCGCATTGTGAAGCAAGGGGTAGCCCAGCCAGCAGACGTCGAAATAGAAGTAGTTGAGCGGATTGTCCCATTGATGGGAAATCACGATATCGGTGAACTCGGCCAAGAATCGAGCGGTATCGTAACGCCCCACGAAAGAGGCCTTGTGGTTGCGCACCAGATCCAGATGCCCCATCAGCGAAATGAATTCCGGGCTGCGGGTGGCCAAATGCTCTGCATTGGTCACATGCAGGAAAGCGATGCTTTCGGGATCGTTGCGGTAGGCTTCCTCGGCAATCAAAATCGGATAAAGGCAGAACTTGACGACATCGATATTCGGCTCCATGACAGTCAAGCGCTGTGGCCCGGCATGGGGGACATGGACGGGGTCAACGGAGAGATCTGCCGCGCGCTGCTCCAGCAGCACCGGTGACCAGACGAAAGGTATCGTCCGGGCCGGTCGCCGTCGCAAGGTCTGAAAATAATGCTGACTGCCGGCGGCTACCTGAGGCACCATCCATATTGCGTCATAGTGTTGATTGACGAAGAGCTTGTCGCCCCACATTGGACGGCCAAAAATCACCGACTGCATGGCATGGACATATTCAAAGCCACAGCAATACGATACCAGCCGGGCATTCCGGCTTTTGAGATGACGAGTCATGTCGGCATCGACCTGACCACCCAGCTCGATCAGTACATCCAGCCCATCCTTGGCCTCGGCAAGAGCAATCACCGGCCAGCGATCCAGATCCCATGGCAGCGCCTTGCTGATCCGTACCGAGGTCGTATTGACCAGCACGACACTGGACACATTCGGACAATGGCGCAAAGTCTCGGCAAGAAAAATCGCGTTCTGCTTGATGCCGTTGTTCCAGAGCGTCTCACTCTCACTGGCCAGACCGATGGTGATGCCGACTCGCAGACCGGAGGAAGTACCGTGGCCGCTCAGCACGGACCGCCTCCTACTGAATGTGCCGAGCCCGCCGGCCCGCAAGTACGCATCCATGGGAATACATACCAGCACCTTTGCTTGCGTTGCGCCTTACCAGGAATAGCCCACCCCCATATTGAACAGCACATGGCCATCGCCCGGCCCAGGACTGGTGCTCAAGCCCATTTTCACTATCGTATCATCACCAAAACGGGCACTGGCGCCGACCGCCAGAGAGGTGTAGCCGGCATAATTGCCCAGACCCGCACCGATACCGAAGGTCTTGCCTTCTTCAACCTGAGGAAGCCCGGCCAGTGCGGCACTCATCGCGATACCTGAATAAGCCGCACGCGAAAGATTGACCACCTGTTCGCCGATGCTGCCGATCTGACCGGCAACCTGATTCAACTGGCCGACGTTGGCGGCATCGCTCCAGTTCGTGCCCGGAGCCACATTGGTGATCACCCGTTCATTGCCAGGTGACCCTACCGAAACACTGTCGGCTCGACTGGCGACCGAACCGGCCCCCAGGGCCACCGAATTGCTGCCAGTCGCCTGCGCTCCGGCCCCGAGTGCCACGGCATTGTTGCCGGAGGCCACTGCACTCTGCCCTACCGCGACGGTCGGATCACCTGTTGCCTGCGCATTCTGGCCGATGGCGACTGACCCGACCTGACTGGCCACGGCGCGGTTGCCCACCGCCGTTGTATCCTCGGCTGTCGCCTGGGCGTTGGAACCGTAGGAGGTCGCTCCCGTCCCCTTCGCCTGGGAGCACAAGCCTGCCGCCGTGCTGTCGATACCCGATGCCTTGCTGCAACTGGCAACGATCACCGTCGACAATGATGATGCACGAGCAGTGCCTCCCGTGCCGTAAGTCTGACTGGTACCGTCTTGATTACTCCCGCCCTCCTTGGTGACGCCAATACTGCTTTCACTCTTGGCCGCCTCCTCGCTGGCATCGACAATGGGTGCAAAAGCCGTCGACAATGAGGCCACACTTACCGCCGTTGACGTCGACAGCGCAGTCAGACCGCTGTGAGTGGTGCTCAGACCACTGGAAAGCGAGGCCACGCTTCCGGAAGTGGACGTCGACAGCGCCAGCACATTGCTGCCGATTCCGCTCACCCCGCTGGAAAGCGCCGCGACCGAACTCGACGTGGAAGTAGACAACGCCTGAAGATTTCCGGTGGTCGTGCTCAAGGCCGTGGAAAGCGACGTCACATGTCCATTGGTCGAGGCCAGACCTGATGACAGCGAAGAAACACCCGTCGAGGTCGAGCCGGACAGGCTGGCCAGATTCTGACCGGTGGTCTTCAGTCCGGTGGACAAGGAACCCAATCCGCTGGAGGTAGATACCGACAAGGTCGTCAGCTGGCTGCTGGTCGTGCTCAAGCTGGTTCCCATGGTACTGAGGCTGGCCGCCGTCGCAGTCGAATTCTGCGCAATCGTGCTGTTGGTGATTTCAAGACCGGTGGACAGCGAATTGGTAGTGGCGTGCACCGATTCGATGCTGGTGGACAGTGAACCGATCCCGGTATTGGCCGTACTCAGACCCGCTGAAGTCGAGCTCGACAAGGTCGCGATATTGCTGTTGGTTGAAACCAGACCGGTGGACAGCGCCATGACACCGCTGGAAGTCGCTGCCGAAAGCGCCTCGACATTGCTGTTGGTGGCTGTCAGCCCGGTAGACAAGGAGCCGATGCCGGTACTGAGAGAGCGCACGCCTGACGATGTGGACGAGGACAGCGTCGCCAGATTGCTGCTGGTGGTGGCCAGGCCCGTGGAAAGCGATCCCACGCCCGTCGATGCGGATACTGACAAAGCCTCCACATTGCTGTTGGTAGCTGTCAGTCCGGTAGATAGTGACCCAATACCTTCACTGGCTGTGCTGAGGGCTGCCGAGGTCGAGGTCGACAAAGTTGCCATATTGCTGTTGGTCGTTGTCAGTCCCGTCGACAACGAACCCAAACCGGTCGAGGTCGAGGTCGACAAGGCCGCAACGGTACTGGATGTTGAACTCAAACCGGCGGACAGCGAGTGGACGCCGGTAGTCACCGTACTCAATCCCGCCGAGGTCGAACTGGAAACTGCGGCGATATTGTCATTGGTCGTGCTCAAGCCTGTCGAAAGAGCACCCAGACTGCTGGAAGTTGAAGAGGACAAAGCCGCCACATGGCTGTTCGTCGTCGTCAATCCACTGGAAAGAGTAGCCAGTCCCGTGGAGGTTGAACTTGAAAGCCCGGTCAGCTGGCTACTGGTCGAGCTCAGCCCTGTAGACAAGGACTGAACACCTGCCGCAGCTGTGCTGAGTCCGCTCGACGTCGATGACGACAAGGACGTCATATTGCTGTTGGTTGTCGCCAAACCGCTGGACAACGAGCCCACGCCGGCCATCGCACTGCTCAGACCGGTGGAAGTCGAAACCGACAGATTGTCGAGATGGCTGTTGGTCGATGCCAGACCGGTAGAGAGCGACCCCATGCCGTTGGCCGTAGAAGTCGAGAGGCTCGCCACATTGCTGTTGGTCGAGCTCAAACCCGTGGACAAAGAATTGACCCCTGAGGTTGTCGCGCTCAGACTGCTGGATGTCGATGAGGACAGCGCCGCCACATTGCTGTCCGTTGTGCTCAGCCCCGTCGAAAGTGAGCCGATGCCGAAGCTCGCCGTGCTCAGACCGCTGGATGTGGATGATGACAGCGCCGTCACATTGCTGTTGGTCGACTCCAGACCGGAAGACAGGCCCCCCAGCCCCGTAGAAGTCGAAGAAGACAGGGTCGACATCTGGCTGTTGGTTGATTCCAGCCCCGTGGACAAGGAATCGACGCGTACCGTCGCCGTACTGAGCCCGGTGGAGCTGGATACCGACAGGTTGTCCAGATGATTGTTGGTGGCATCCAGGCCCGTTGAAAGCGTATGCACACTGTCCGTGACCGTACTCAGACCTGTCGAGGTCGAGGTCGAAAGCGTGGCGACATTGCCGCTGATGGTTGTCAGACCTGTAGACAACGAATGAATGCCGGTCGCCGTCGTGCTGAGCCCGGTCGAGGTCGACGCCGACAATTCCGTCAGCCGTGTCTCGGAACTGCTCAGCCCCGTGGACAGGGAGCCAATACCCGAAGTGGCCGAGCTCAAGCCAGACGAGGTGGAAGACGAAAGTGCCGCCACATAACTGTTGGTGCTGCTGAGACCGGTGGACAGCGAACCTTGCCCGGTGGAAGTGGAAGTCGACAAGGCCGAAACATTGCTGTTGGTCACCGACAGGCCGGAAGAAAGCGAGCCGATATGTTCATCCGCGGTGCTCAGCCCCGTCGAGGTCGAGGTCGACAGCAACGCTATATCGTCATTGGTATCACCCAGCCCCGTGGACAGCGAACCAAGACCTGCCGCCGTCGAAGTGGAAAGCGCCGACACATTGCTGTTGGTCGCCGTCAGGCCCGTCGACAGTGCACTGATGCCGGAACTGGCCGTACTGATACCCGCCGAGGTCGAGGTCGAAAGCAGTGCCACATCATCATTGGTGGTACTCAGGCCACTGGACAAGGAGTGTATCCCGACGGTCGCCGTACTCAGACCTGTCGAGGTCGAGGTCGACAGGTTGCTCACCGTGGTATTGGTGGCAGTCAGCCCCGTCGAAAGCGATCCGATATCCTCCGTCGCGGTACTGAGACCCGTCGAGGTCGAGCTGGACAATTGAACGACTTGATCATTGGTGGTTTCAAGACCGGTGGAAAGCGAACCCAGCCCGCTGGCCGTCGAGGTCGACAGAGAGTTCAGGTGACTGTCGGCTACATCCAGTCCGGTAGAGAGCGACCCCAGGCCATCGGACGTGGATACTGACAAGGAAGTCAAGTTGCTGTTGGTGACCGTCAAGCCGGTCGACAGCGAGCCGATGCCCAGAGTCGCCGTACTCAATCCGGCGGCCGTCGAGGTCGAAAGCGAATCGACATTGCTGTTGGTCGTGACCAGTCCACTGGACAGAGATGCCACGCCGCTTGATGTCGAGGTCGAAAGTGTAGCCAGGTTGCCACTGGTCGTGCTCAGTCCCGTCGATACCGAGCCGATCCCCGTACTCAAGGAACCAAAACCGGTCGACGTCGAACTTGAAAGTGAACTGACCAGTCCGCTGGTCGTGCTCAGACCGGAATAGAGTTCTGAGCCATTGACCGCGTCAGTAGACGTGGCCGAAATCTCGCCGGCCGCTACATTCTGGATCTGCCGCTCCGCACCGACCGAACCCACGCTCACCACTCCGGCGCTGGCCGCGGACGTACCGGCAAAACCGCTGTAAGTCACTCCATCTACGGTGGCACTGCTGACATCCGTGCCTGCCCGGGTCGCTGTATTCGATCCCAGCGCGACACTGTTGGCCACGTCGGCCACGGCATTGTTGCCGATGGCTACCGAACTGTCTGCCGTGGCCGCCGTACCACCAAATCCGATGCCGATGGCGTTTTCACCCGTCGCCGTGGCGGTGGACAGGCTCGTATTGGCCACAAAATAGGGCAAATCGAATGCGCCGGTGACCGTCAGATTGTTGATGGTAGCATTCTGCAAATTTGCTGCCGTATTGACATACAGCGTGCCACCAACGGAAAGATTGGTGGCATTGCTGGTCGAATCATTGGCGTAAGCAAGAATGCGATTGGTCTGAGTCGACACATCCGACGTTCCGCATATGACATCTGCGCCGTAATATTTAAGGGAGGTATTGTTGGACCCATCTTGGCTTGATCCACTGCTACCAAGTCCATAACCATTCTGCCCATATGTTTGATAGACAGTGTCCGAGCAATTGGGAGTAGATGTACCCAATCCATAACCGATGGAAGTAAAAATGCCTCCCACATATGACTGGGCGGCCCATGCATCGGGTCCATCCATCGCCCCGAAGGCCGCCAGCAAGGCGCCTGTGAGGGCTATCGAAAGTCGTGATCGACGATCCGCACAACCACTGCCTTTTGAGCATGGTCCGCCACCAAGACGCGCCAGCTCGGAAGCCACCACCAGTTGCCCGAGAGCCGCATTCCAGACCTTGCTGTATATCTTGTTCACACTAAGCCCCTGCTCGAAAGAGTGACATCGCGGATTTCATCAAAGATCTGACCTCAGCATGACTTCTGCCCATGACGGCATGTCATACAGACGTCCAAAAAATCATCAACTCACCGACGGGGCAACTCCCATGCCTCGCACAGCTATACATCCAAAAATCAGGCTGGCCCGACATCCCCAGGTAGCGACCCGACTCCACCGAAATAATATGTGATGCACAGCAGATAAAAATCGCCAATAAGCGACAATATCCTGTCATATTGCGACATAGTGTGAAATATTTCCGATTTAAACAGTGCATTAGTCACAATTTAATATGGTCAGCAGAATGCTGCGTTGACCATGCACCAAGAGCGTTCATCCCCACTGACCTGGCTGCTGCAGGACAGGCAACGGGCAGACAAGAACGGATCCGTTTCGCAACCACTACCCAACGCTGCATTCAACGGCAACGTCTTCCAATAAAGTGCATCAACAAGGCGGCGCCAGGTCATCAACAACACCGACTGCACAGGCCGATCACGACTTCAGACGAGAAGACAGAGCTGCTTTCTGAATTCCTGTGGCGTGATGCCATGCCAGCGGCGAAAGGCCTTGGTCAGGTTGCCGGGCTCGGCATAGCCGAGCAATACGGCGATATCGCCAATCGACAGCGTGGAGTCGTGAAGATACTTGTCGGCAAGCTCATGGCGTACTTCATCCAGCAGTTCATGCCAACTCAAACCCGCCTCAAGGAGCTTGCGCTGAAGCGTTCGTGATGACATGCACATCGACTGCGCCGCCTGAACCAGGGATGCAGAACCTTTCAGCAGCATTGACCCGATCGTCTGCTTCAGCTGCATTTCCAGAGATCTTGCCCTCTGCCTGCACCTGTCCAGTTCACAGTCCATTTTCTCCTGCAACGCCTCTGCAACCTGGCTTGATCGCTGCTTCATAGGCAGCTCCAGATAGCTGGATGGGAAAACGATACTGTCGTGATCCGCTCCCAGGCACACAGGGCAATGAAAATGTGCCTCGCACAATTCGCGATCCAGCTCGGACCCCGCTGCAGAAAATGCAACCCTTGATGGCGGACAATACAGCCCGGTCTCTCGTTGGACGAATACCACCAAAGCGAGCATTCCCATGATCGAAGTGATCAAATGGCTGACATCTGATACCCAACGAATCTCGACCAGATGGCCCAGATCGACAACTTCAATCGTGAAGCCGCCACAGTAAAGCGCTTCATATCGGCGACAGATCTCAAGTGCATCCCCGAGCGTGTTTGCAGAAAGCGCAAGATAGGCAGCTACGCCACAATGCCTGGCCTCAACCATGGTTCCCAGGCCGAGACCAAGAATTGCCTCAACGGAAAGTGACGAGGCCGTATCATCAAGTGCGGAGTGCCAGACCGGACAGGGAATAGGATGCTCACTGTCGAAATTGGCCAGCCTGAGCTTCATGGCCTCGGCATCGGCTGTGCGCCCCTCGCCGGCCAGCCATTCGACAAGCAACTCAGCCCACTCACCGCGAACGAAACCAGTTGAAGCCATGCAATCCATAAGCCTTGATGACTAGCCATCGCGTTGAGCAAGGGCATTGATGGCAGGCAGGGCATCATTAAATGGATGCCGAGATGACTTTAATCACACTAACATAATCACACCTGCACAACCAAACAAAAATTGGACATATTCAGTTATCCCAGCACCCCACGGCATCCGGCCTGCTCCAGACCTGCCCATCGGGCCTGATTGACGAGCCAATCTCGCCTCCACTCCGCGCGACAATCGTATTTTATTGCGCGATAAAATACTCATACGATGCAAAGAATATGCAATCCAATAAGGTCTCGAACTTCGGCAGCGCACCGCTTGAACGAATGCGCTCTGCGAAAAAAATCCAACGCATATGCCTGAATGGTCACCGCTTGACCGCCCCATACACGTGATGCCGGCACCTCACTTGGCATTCTGCCGTTGTGCCCGTTATCGTGCCCTCGAGCCTCTTCCGGAACCGACTCCATGAGCGATGCGCAGCGTGCCTTGATCACACGCTTCTATCGGGGCTTCCAGCGCCTCGATGCCGAAGCCATGATTGCCTGCTATACCGAAGATATCGTGTTCAGCGATCCGGCCTTCGGCCGTTTGCAAGGGCGGGAGGTCGGTGACATGTGGCGCATGCTGATTCGGCGGGCCCATGACTTCTCGGTGGATTTTGATCAGGTTCGCAGTGAGGACTCCAGCGGGCAGGCGCACTGGGTGGCTCGCTACCAGTTCAGCCAGACTGGCCGCAGCGTAGTCAACGAGGTGCAGGCCCGTTTCGGGTTTCGTGACGGCCTGATCGCCATGCATGATGACCGCTTCGATCTCTGGCGCTGGTCGCGCCAGGCGCTTGGCGTCAAAGGCTTGCTTCTGGGCTGGACGCCGGCCCTGCAACGCGCCGTACAAGCCCAGGCCAGGCGAAGCCTGGTGACATTCAGTACAGCTGATCAGGGGCCTGCGGCCGACTGAGACAACAGCCGACAGCAATCTTATCGCCTCAACGAATCAGGGCTTCTGCCATGGCAACGGCTTGGGCCACTGGGATACCCGCTCGGCCCTGATCAGCCCGGTTCTGGCAACCGGAGATCGCCTGGACAGGTCGGGTTGAAGATGCGCAGATGTCGCCTGCTGACCAAGGCTCCCCGGTCCTGGGCATCCGCCGGCAGCGGGTCCTCAACCGGTGCAGCTGCGGCAGGCCCTACGCGCAACGCGTTCGTCAGCAAGCTCAATGACTGAACGGATCCTGACCTCGCCAACGGAGCGTCGAGCTGGCGGTCGCCGCAGGCTCGTGGCCATGGCACGCGAGACTTGATCCGCGGCGCCATACGGAGGCCCGAAACGCAGCGGACACCACAGCCCAGCCAGCGACTCTGTCTCGTTGGCAGCGAGCTGGCCACCTTGTCAAGGCGGTACGACGGGATCGCCTTTGGCGTATCTCCTGTTCCGGCTGCCGACTTTGATCGTGGCCAGGCTTGGTCGCCATACCCAAGCTCCAGCATCCCGGCACAGGCATGGCCGAAGCAGGAGATTCCGGTATCGATTTGGACCCGGCACGGCATCCATCCGCAACGAGCCGTGGCCAGACACGTCCACCTGATCAGCGCCAGATGACCACGCGTGCTGCCCGCTTGTAGCGGCATCGAGTCGAGGAAGCCTGGAACGAAACCGGCGGCAGCCGCGCCGCCTGATACGTCGGCAGCCGACCCCGCATTGACTGATGAATATTTTGTTTTACATTCATCACTCAGTCGCATGCCACGCATCGTCAGCGCCCTGCTCCGGAAATATCGCGCTCAATCCGAGTATCGCCGTCACCGCCGGTGGATCCGACCTGTGGCGAAAAGGCTTCCGCGCCAGGCAAGGCGCTGACATCGACGAAGCATCCAGTGCTCCACCTGCTGCCGAGCATGAAGCCAGGGTCAGAGCACAGCTGGCCTTCGTCCACGCCAGGCTGCAGGCCCTGGGCTACCGCTTGTAGCCGCCCGGCCCCGAGCATCTGGGTCGACACCGCCGCCCCATGCCGGCTCGATCCTGGATCCGGCAGGTCACCAGAGCGACCTGCCGACATCATCAATAATTGATGACGCTGCGGATGGACTTGCCTTCGTGCATCAGCTCGAAGGCCTCGTTGATCGACTCCAGTCCCATGGTATGGGTCACGAACGGCGCCAGATCAATCTCGCCGCGCATGGCATCCTCGACCATGCCCGGCAGCTGGCTGCGTCCCTTCACGCCACCGAAAGCGCTGCCCAGCCAGCGACGACCGGTAACCAGCTGGAACGGCCGGGTGGAGATTTCCTGACCCGCACCGGCCACGCCGATGACCACGCTCTGGCCCCAGCCCCGATGGGCCGATTCCAAGGCCGCACGCATCACGTTGACGTTGCCGATGCATTCGAAGCTATGGTCCACGCCCCAGCCGGTCATTTCCACGATGACTTCCTGGATCGGGCGCTGATGATCCTTGGGGTTGATGAAATCGGTGGCACCGAACTGCCTGGCAAGATCGAACTTGGCAGGATTGGTGTCGATCGCGATGATGCGGCCGGCCTTGGCCTGACGGGCACCCTGGATCACGGCCAGACCGATGCCGCCCAGACCGAACACCGCCACACTGTCGCCCTCCTGCACCTTGGCGGTGTTGTGCACGGCACCGATACCGGTGGTCACGCCGCAGCCAAGCAGACAGACATGCTCGGGATTGGCCTCGGGATTGATCTTGGCCAGGGAGACTTCAGCCACCACGGTGTATTCGCTGAAGGTCGAGCAGCCCATGTAGTGATACAGCGGCTGCCCCTCGTAGCTGAAGCGGGTAGTGCCATCCGGCATCACGCCCTTGCCTTGGGTGGCACGAACCGCCACGCACAGATTGGTCTTGCCGCTCTTGCAGAACAGACATTCGCCGCATTCAGCGGTATACAGCGGAATGACATGATCGCCCGGCTTGACGCTGGTCACGCCCTCGCCCACTTCGACCACCACGCCGGCGCCTTCATGCCCCAACACGACAGGAAACAGGCCTTCCGGATCGTCACCCGACAAGGTGAAGGCGTCGGTATGGCAGACGCCGGTACTGGTGATCTTGACCAGCACTTCGCCCTTCCTGGGCGGCGCGACATCGATCTCCACGACCTTGAGCGGCTGACCGGGTCCAAAAGCAACGGCGGCACGGGATTTCATGAAACGACTCCTTGCAGGGAAAACGGATGGGTCTGGTATCGCGATGCACAGGATGACAGGCGGACAGTGGCGCAACGGTCCGGCGACAACCGGAAAGTCATGACTGACCGTGCTCCGTCTACTGATTGCGATGACATGGCGCACAGTATCGACCGGAGAGGATCGCTGGTAAATGGAATTGTCCGCATTTCATAATTCCTTGAAGAGGAATACCTGTGAAGCCGGTCGCGACTCGCCAGCGGCGAGGCCGCCGGGCCGCACTGTCACCGCTGCTCCCCGACCACCCGTGCCAGACCGCGGAGCTGTCAGCCGATGTCGACAGTCCTCAGCACGATACATGACATGGACTTGTCCGCAGTTGTTCGTGGCGCACGATATCCATCCACAGCATGGACCGGCCCAAAGCCCTCCACGCCGACCTCGCGCAGCCCCTGGTTGAAGCCATGGGCTACCTCGTGAGCCAGCATGGACATCAGGGCTTTGCGGTCGCCAAGATCCAGGGGCTGATCATGAGGCTCGATGAAACCGGAGAAAAGCAGGATGGCAACTGCAGGCGACAGTGGGTGGAGGGCCTCGCTCTCTGCGCCACGTCACACTCACGACAGTGGAATTGACGGAACCCTATAATTCCTTCAGATGAAACTATTCAGTTTGTCGGATCCCTGCCGTGAACAGCGAACTTGAACTCCTGAAGATATTCCGTGCGGCGGCCGAAGCCAGCAGTTTCCGCGAAGCCGCCGTACGCCTCGGCCACTCCCCCCAGGCCGTTACCCGGGCCGTCCAGGCCTTGGAGCATCACTATGGCGAGCTGCTGTTCCATCGCAACACCCGCCAGATCCGTATCACCCGCTTCGGCGAGGAGTTGCTTCGACGCAGCCGGCCACTGCTCGAGCAGTTCGATCAACTGTGGGAGGCACCCTCCCGCCAGCGCGATGTCGAGATCAACGGCACGGTGAGGATCAGCGCGCCGCACAGCATGGGCTCGCGAGCCGTCATTGCCGCCGTGAGAGAGATCACCCGCCGGCATCCGGAACTGGCACTGGATGTGAGACTCAGCGATCAGGTCGCCGATGCCGTGGACGAAGGCATCGATGTCGGCATCCGGGTGGGGTTCATGCGCGACAGCCGCTTTGTCGCAAGAAAGGCCCGCGACATGAGGCTGCATATCGTGGCCAGTCCCGAATTGATCGCGAAGACCGGAGCGCCTGCAGAACCCGATTCACTGGCCAGCCTGCCGCTGATCGCCGCGGTGGATATCAATACCGGACGGCCATGGCCCTGGTATCTGGCCGGCGGCCAGCAGTTCGCCCCCGACAAGCCCGCCCTGATCGCCGATGATGCGGACATGGAGCTGGCCGGCGTGCTGGAGGGCCTCGGTCTGGCACAAATGGCCGACTATATGGTGGCCCCCCTGATCCGGAACGGACAGCTGATCCGGCTGCTGGCCGGCCATGAGCCGCCGGCCTGGGGGCTGTATATCTACCGGCCTCAGCGCGGTCCGGTTTCACCGCGCGTTCGCGTGGTATTCGATGCCCTGCATGCCGCCGTCGCCGCCCTGCCCGCCCTCGATCGGCACTGACGGCGGCTCGACATCCTCACCACGCCTCAAGCGGCCACCCCGTCCCGTGACGACCTCACGCCACCAGGAATCGCAACCGCATCAGCTGTGGACTTGCTGCTGCCACCAGGTCTCGGCACGCTGCAGATCCTCGGCCGTGTCCACTCCGGGTGGAAAAAGCGTCGGACTGATCGCGGTGGCGATGGCATGGCCGTGCTCCAGCACGCGCAGCTGCTCCAGCGACTCGGCCTGCTCCAGCGGCGTCGGCGTCAGTTCGGCATAGCGGCGCAGAAAACCGGCGCGATAGGCATACAGACCGATATGCCGCAGATACGGCAGGTTGTCCGGCAGGCGCTGACGATCCCGCGCGAATTCATCACGCGCCCAGGGCAACGGGGCACGACTGAAGTACAGGGCCCGGCCGCGCAGATCACGCACCAGCTTGACGACATTGGGATCAAACACCTCATCAATGTCGCGGATCGGCGTCGCCAGCGTCGCCATCGGCGCCGCGTCGGCGGCCAGCGCCCGCACCACCGCATGGATGCCGGCGGCGGGCGCGAACGGCTCGTCCCCCTGCAGATTGACCACGATGGTGTCATCCGGCCACTGCCGGATCGCGGCACATTCGGCCAGTCGATCACTGCCCGAGGCATGATCGCTTCGCGTCATGCAGACCTCGACGCCATGCACCGCCAGCGCCTCGGCGATGCGATCGTCGTCGCTGGCCACGACCACCTCTTGCGCGCCGGCACGGCGCGCGGCCTCGACCACCCGCACGATCATCGGCTGGCCACCGATCAGACGCAAGGGCTTGCCGGGCAGCCGGCTGGAGCCGTGGCGGGCCGGAATGGCGATCACGAACGGGGGCAGATCCTGAACTTGCATGCTTGATTTCCGCAGTTTGACAACAGCCCGTTCCGGGCCCAGATCCAGGCCCGGAACGGGGCAATCACTCAGTCGGCGTCGGCCACGCTGAATCCGCAGTCATTGGCCAATTCGACGAAGCCCGGGAACGACGTCGCCACATTGGCGCAGTCCCCGATCCGGATCGGCCCTTCGGCGACCAGACCGGCCACCGCAAAGCTCATCGCGATGCGATGGTCGCCCAGACTCTCGACCTGCCCGCCGCCGATACGACCGCCATGGATGACGGCGCCGTCCGGACTTTCCTCCACCACCACGCCCAGCCCTTGAAGGCCACGAGCCATGGCGGCCAGACGATCGGACTCCTTGACCCTCAGCTCGGCGGCGCCGGTGACCACGGTACGGCCCTCGGCGACGGCGGCGGCCACAAACAGGGCCGGAAATTCGTCGATCATGTCGGGCACCAGACTCGGCGGCAGCTCGACGCCCTTGAGGCGGGCATGGCGCACGCGCAGATCGGCAATGGCCTCACCACCGCTGACCCCTTCGTTCTCTACCCGGATGTCGGCGCCCATCAGGCGCAACGCCTGCAGCAGTCCGGTACGTCGCGGGTTGAGACCGACCCTCGCCAGCACCAGCTCGGAGCCGGGCACGATACTGGCGGCCACCAGAAAGAAGGCCGCCGAGGAGAAATCGGCCGGCACCACGACATCCGTCGCCTGCAGGCGATGACCGCCGCTCAGGCGGGCACGGCCGGGCTCGAAACGGATCGGCCAGCCAAAGGCCGCCAACATCCGCTCGGTATAGTCGCGGGTGGGATGCGGCTCGATGACCTCGGTTTCGCCCTCGGCATACAGGCCCGCCAGCAGCAAGGCCGATTTCACCTGGGCACTGGCCACCGGCAAGGTGTAGCTGATGCCGTGCAAGGCCTTGCCGCCATGGATCCGTACCGGCGGACGACCATCCTCGGTGCTGAAGCTGGCCCCCATGGCGCTGAGCGGCTCGGTCACCCGCCCCATCGGCCGTCTGGACAGCGACTCATCGCCGACCAGGGTCGAGTCGAACGCCTGGCCCGCCAGCAGCCCGGTCAGCAGGCGCATGCCGGTACCGGCATTGCCGCAGTCCAGCGGCTGTCCGACGCCCTTCAGCCCGTGCAGGCCCACCCCATGCACGATACGCACACCGGGCTGATCGGCCTCGATGCGCACGCCCAGAGCCTGCATCACCGCGGCGGTGGACAAGGTATCCTCGCCTTCCAGAAAGCCCTCGATCCGCGAGCTGCCATCGGCCAGCCCGGCCAGCATCATCGCGCGGTGCGACACCGACTTGTCGCCGGGCACACGCAGGGTGCCGCGCAGCGGACCGTTCGGGCTGCTCTTCCAATTCAAAACGTTCACTTGCATCTACTCCGTCGGCACCCGTCGCCGGGCACCTTGCAATTCACCGGCCCGCTAGGCGGACATCCATCTCAGGGCAAGGCCACCGGATAAGAGCCCAGCACCCGCAGATCGGCCAGACTGGCTTCCATCTCGACCAGCGCTTCCTTGATGGGCGTGTCGGCACTGTGGCCGGAGACGTCGATAAAGAAGGCGTACTGCCACTTGCCGTCATGCGAGGGTCGTGACTCGATGCGATTGAGACTGATCCCGTGACGGGCCAGCGGGCTGAGCACGTCATACAGGGCGCCGGGCTTGTCATTGACGGTGACCAGCAGCGAGGTGCGGTCATTGCCGGAGGGCGGGAACAGCTTGCGGCCGATCACCAGGAAACGGGTGGTATTGTCGGCGCGATCCTCGATGGCCTCGCCTACGGTCTTCAGGCCATAGACATGACCGGCGGACTGGCCGGCGATGGCGGCCGCATCATCGGCGTGACGTGCCAGACGAGCGGCCTCGGCGTTGCTGGTGACCGGAATCCGTTCTGCCCAGGGCAGATTGATGCGCAACCAGGTCTTGCATTGCTGCAGTGACTGCGGATGGGAATAGACCCGTTTGATATCCTCCAGCCGGCCGGTGCGCGAGAGCAGGCACTGATGCACCCGCAGCTCGACTTCGCCGCAGATCCTGGCCTCGGAGCTGAGGAACATGTCCAGGGTGATCTGGATCATGCCCTGTCCCGAGTTTTCCACCGGCACCACGCCGAAGTCCGCATTTCCGGCGACGACTTCCTGGAACACTTCCTCGATGCTGCCCAACGGCAGACCGTAGGCGGCATGACCGAAATGCTTGCGGACCGCCTGTTCGCTGAAGGTGCCTTCCGGCCCCAGAAAGCCGATCTTCAACGGGTCTTCCTGGGCCAGACAGGAGGACATGATCTCGCGAAACAACCGCACCATCTCGGCATCGGTCAGCGGCCCCTGATTGCGATCCACCACCATGCGCAGTACATGGGCTTCGCGCTCGGGTCGATAATAATCAATGGCCGATAGCCCCTCGCCCTTGACCTTGGCCACTTCCCGCGCCCAATTGGCACGCTCGGAAATCAGCGACTGGATCTGTTGATCGATATGGTCGATGCGCTCACGTACATCGGTGAGCGAGGGTTTTTGATCATTCATGATGGAGATATCGGCGTCTTGAATTCATGGTGGGGGGGCAGCCATAGTGCCTCAAATCGCAAACTCCTGCCCAGCCGGGCAGAAATCAACCGTAGCGACGGGCAAACTCGGCCATGAAGGCGACCAGCGCCTCCACAGCCGCCAGCGGCACCGCGTTGTAGATCGAGGCGCGCATGCCGCCTACCGCCTTGTGTCCCTTCAGCGCCATCAAGCCTGCCGCCGCGGACTGCTCAAGGAACAGGGCATCCAGTGCCGGATCATGCAGAGTGAAAGGCACGTTCATGCGCGAGCGGGCCGCCGGATCCACCGGATTGCGATAGAAGCCGCCGGAGCCGTCGATGGCCTGGTACAACAGGCCGGACTTGCGGATATTGCCGGCCTCGATCGCCGCCAGTCCACCCTGGGCCAGAATCCACTTGAAGGTCAGCCCTGCCAGATACCAGCCCCAGGTGTTGGGCGTATTCAGCATCGAGTCGGCCGCGGCCTGCTCGCGATAGCGCAGCACGTTGGCCATGGGCCGCCCTTCCCGTGCCAGCAGATCGCGACGGATGATCATCACCACCAGGCCGGATGGACCAATATTCTTCTGGGCACCGGCATAAACGATGCCATGGCGCTCGATGTCCACGGGTGCCGACAGGATGTTCGAGGACATGTCGGCCACCAGCGGCAGGTGACCCGACGGGGGCGGCTGCCGCCATTCGATGCCATGTATGGTTTCGTTGGCGACATAGTGCAGATAGGCCGCGTCCGGATCCAGCGCGGCGGTATCCACCAACGGCAGGCAACGATAGCCCTGCTCCTTGCTGCTGGCCACGATCCGGGTCTGCACATAAGGCCCGGCCTCGCTGACGGCCTTTTCGCTCCAATGCCCGGTCAGCACATAATCGGCACGATCTCCCGGTGCTGCGAGATTCATCGGGATCTGGGCAAAATGCTGGGTCGCACCGCCCTGCAGAAACAGCACCGCATAATGCGCGGGAATCGCCAGCAATTCGCGAAGGTCGGCCTCGGCCTGTGCGGCCATGGCCATGAACGGCTTGCCGCGATGGGAAAGCTCCATCACCGAAGCTCCGCTGCCGTTCCAGTCCAGCAAGTCGGCCTGGGCCTGCTGCAGGACCTCAAGCGGCAAGGCTGCCGGTCCGGCACTGAAATTCCATACTCTGCTCACTGACGCTGCCCTTGTCATCACGATGCAGACATTATGCCTTGATCCGCACGGCGCGGATCGCCGCCATCAGCGACACGCCTGCGCCGCGCGCCAGAGCAACGGACGGCTGGCCATCCTTTCGATCATCGCCCCGGGAAGATCGATGGGCCGCCTGATTCAGCGATGAATCCACAAGACCAAGGCAATGCCCATCGCCAGAATGGCGGCGGTCAGGATCAGCCACCACACTTCCCCGCGCGGAGCGGCCGTGACTTCGGGCCCGATCGCCGGCGAAGGCGCGGGCGGGACGGGCTCAACCCGGTCGGCCAGCAGCCCCGGCGCTTCGACCACCCAGCGATGCATGCCCAGGCCGACCTGGTCGCCTGGCAACAACCGCCGAGGCAGACTCGCCACCAGACCATTGACCCGCAGGGGAAAGCGCGCGGACTGCATCGTGGCCAGCAACAGCAGGCCTTGCGGCGCTCGCTCGATATCGAAACAGACCGATTCACCCGATGCCATCGGCAAGGCGATGCCGCCCGTCCCGAAGCGAAGCTGACGGGTCAGCGACCAGACCTTGCCGGACAGCGGACCGGCGACCGCTCGAATGCCGATCACTCCGGTTGAAGCCCCTATCGCCGGAACCGCCTTTTCAGCCGCGACATCCGTCACGGCATCGGCACAAAGCAGCATCCGGCTTCGGCCCAGACCGAGAATATCGCCATAGCGCAACATGGCCCGCTCCCGCACCGGACGGGCATTGACATAGACCCGGTCGGCACCAGCCACCACCTCCAGAATCAAACCGATCGCCGGATCCAGCCGGATCACCGCATGGTGCTCGGCTGCCGCGTCCTGGAACAGCTGAAGGTCGTTGTCCGCACCGCTGCCGATACGCAAACGGTCGCCCGTCCACAGGAAGTCTTCACGGTCGGAATGGGGGAATTCGATACGCATCGAGTACAACTGCCGGTGATTGGCGGAAACTTTAACAGAAGCGTCCCAGCCCGCGGCGAACACGGCCGCCGGCGCTTGCCGCTATAATCGACCTTTTGACCGGATATCCATCATGTCGAAAGTCGACGTCCGAGAGCCCTGTCACCTGCCGCAAGCCGAAGCCCGTCAGCGCATTGATAAGATCGTTTCGAACATGCATGAACAATTCGGTACTCAGGGTGAATGGAGCGGTGACTGCTACCGCTTCTCGCGCTCCGGTCTGAATGGCCGGGTGACGGTCGATCCGGACAGCGTCCGCATCGAAATCGAACTGGGCCTGCTGATGACCCCGCTGAAGCCGATGATCGAGCAGGAAATCCGTCGCAAATTCAAGCAGCATCTCAGCTGAGACCCGCTTGCCGGGTCCGTGATGACCGCGCCGGCAGCCCGGCCTGGTTCATTCCGGCCATCCTTGAGTTGCGACTCACCGGGCCGGCTATGGCACCGCTTCGCCACACTGCCGTCGACCCGCCTCGCCATGACTTTGATCTGCCGGCGATCCATGGCACAATAGCGGACTTATCGGCCGAAGGGCCACACTGCCTTTAACGGAAAGCATGGCTAAAGACGACGTAATCGAAATGGAAGGCACGGTCCAGGAGACCCTGCCCAACACGATGTTCCGCGTACAGCTGGAAAACGGGCACGTCATTATCGCCCACATCTCCGGCCGGATGCGCAAGCATTACATCCGCATCCTGACTGGTGACAAGGTCAAGGTGGAAATGACGCCTTACGATTTGACCAAGGGCCGGATCACCTACCGCATGAAGTAATCCTGCAGACAACCGTCAAGGCGTTTGCGCCTGCCGGCTTGATCACGGATTGCGAACGGCGTCGCCCTTGAGGCGACGCCGTTTTTCCGTGCCCGCAGAAGCGGACTCAGTCCACCTCGGCCGGTACGGCTTCTGCCGCCTCGCTGGTCACCGACAGCTCGCCGTCCTTGACGCCGAGCAGGACCTTGCCGCCATCGGCCAGCTTGCCGAACAGCAATTCGTCGGCCAGCACGCGCTTGACCCGATCCTGGATCACCCGCGCCATCGGCCGGGCTCCCATCTGCGGATCAAAGCCGTTCTCGGCCATCCAGCGCCGCGCCTCGGCATCCACATCCAGCACCACGTGCTTCTCGCCCAGCTGCGCCTCCAGCTCGATCAGGAATTTGTCGACCACCCGCAGAATATGATCGAAATCCAGCGGATTGAACTGGACGATGGCATCCAGACGATTGCGGAATTCAGGCGTAAAGGCCCGCCGGATGATTTCCATCGCGTCCGTGGCATGGTTCTGCTTGAGGAAGCCGATGCTGCGGCGTGAAGCATACTGAGCCCCGGCATTGGTCGTCATCACCAGGACCACATTCTTGAAGTTGGCTTCACGGCCATTGGTATCGGTCAGCACGCCGCGATCCATCACCTGCAGCAGGATATTGAATACATCGGGATGCGCCTTCTCGATCTCGTCCAGCAGCAGCACGGCATGCGGATGCTTGGTGACCGCCTCGGTCAGCAGGCCGCCCTGATCAAAGCCGACATAGCCCGGAGGGGCGCCGACCAGCCGCGACACCGAGTGGGCCTCCATGTATTCGGACATGTCGAAGCGGATCATCTCGATCCCCAGCTGCATGGCTAGCTGACGGGTGACCTCGGTCTTGCCGACACCGGTCGGGCCGGCCAGCAGGAAAGACCCGATCGGCTTGTCCGGATTGCCCAGACCCGAGCGCGCCATCTTGATCGACGCCGCCAGGGCCTCGATCGCCGCATCCTGACCGAACACGACCATTTTCAGATTGCGCTCCAGATTGCGCAGCACATCACGATCCGATGCGGAGACTTGCTTGGCCGGAATCCGTGCCATCTTGGCCACGATATATTCCACCTCGGGCACATCCACGGTACCGGTGCGCTGGTCTTCAGGGAGCAGCCGCTGCCGGGCACCCGCCTCGTCGATGACGTCGATGGCCTTGTCGGGCAGCAACCGGTCGGGAATATGCTTGACCGACAGGTCCACCGCCGCCCGCAGCGCCTCGGCGGTGTAGCTGATGTTGTGATGATCCTCGAAACGCGACTTCAGACCCTTGAGGATTTCCAGGCTGTCGGCCACCGAGGGCTCGACCACATCGATCTTCTGGAACCGCCGGGCCAGTGCGCGATCCTTCTCGAACACACCGCGGAACTCCTGGAAGGTGGTCGAACCGATGCAGCGCAGCTCGCCCGAAGCCAGCAGCGGCTTGATCAGATTGCCGGCATCCATGGTCCCGCCCGAGGCCGAGCCCGCACCGATGATGGTATGGATCTCGTCGATGAACAGAATCGCGTCCGGCTGCTTCTTCAGCTGGGTGATCACGCCCTTCAGCCGCTTTTCGAAATCGCCGCGGTATTTGGTGCCGGCCACCAGCGCGCCCAGGTCCAGCGACCAGATGGTGGCGCCCTCCAGCACTTCCGGCACCTCGCCATCGACGATGCGCTTGGCCAGCCCTTCCGCCAGTGCCGTCTTGCCGACACCGGCCTCGCCGACGAACAGCGGATTGTTCTTGCGGCGACGGCAGAGCACCTGCACGGTCCGCTCGATCTCGTCCTGACGGCCGATCAACGGATCGATCTTGCCCTCCAGGGCCAGCTCATTGAGGTTGCTGGCATATTCGTGCAGCGGGCTGCTCTTGCCCTCACCGCCCTCCTCGCCCTCACGCTCGGCGGCAGGCGCGCCACCACTGGCCGCCTCGTCTGCCACCTTGGCAATGCCGTGGGAAATATAGTTGACCACATCCAGCCGACTCACTTCCTGCTGGTGCAGGAAATACACGGCATGGGAATCCTTCTCGCCGAAAATGGCCACCAGCACGTTGGCGCCGGTGACTTCCTTGCGATTGGCCGATTGCACATGGTAGACCGCGCGCTGCAGTACGCGCTGGAAACCGAGCGTGGGCTGGGTGTCACGCTCGTCGCCGGCCGGCAGCACCGGCACGGTCTCGTCGATGATGCGCTGCAGGTCGGCCGACAGGCGCGGCAGATCAACGCCGCAAGCCCGCATCGCGGTGACGGCAGACTGGTTGTCGGTGAGCGCCAGCAGCAGATGCTCCACCGTCATGAACTCGTGGCGATGTTCGCGTGCCTGCTTGTAGCACTGGCCGATGGTGACTTCGAGATCCTTGCTGAACATGCGGACCGTCTCCACTTCAATGAACATATTGGGCGGTGCGATGACCGCGATGACTACTACATGGTGGCAGTCACAGTTTTTCCATAGTGCACAATAACGGGTGTTGATGGGATCGTGAATATTCGTTCACCAAGGTGACCTTGGTTTCCGCTACCTCACGGGTATACACGCCGCATACGCCCTTGCCGCGGGTATGCACATGCAGCATGACCTGGACCGCCTGCTCCTGATCCAGGTTGAAAAAGCCCCGCAGAACCTCCACCACGAAATCCATGGGCGTGAAGTCGTCGTTCAGCAAGACTACCTGGAACATCGGCGGTCGAACCACCTCGGGTCGCGCCGCTTCAAGGGCGACACCGTGTGACGGGTGCGAATCATTGTCCGGATCGTGGGCCATGAGCTCTCTACTGGTTGGCTGCCTTGAAAGTATAACGGCACGTACCGCAGGTGATCGCCCGTCCGCGCCTCAGCATGAGGTAGTGGCACAATACCTGTTTTTCCAGTGCCGCCTCCGGCGGCCCGAGTCCGGATGGAGTCCGTTCCACGGTGAACCAAGCAGCTGCCCCCCAATCCGCCTTCCCCCATGTCACGGTCGCCACCATCGTCCATCGCGACGGGCGTTATCTGATGGTTGAGGAGGAAGTGAACGATCGCATCGTCTACAACCAGCCCGCCGGACACCTGGACATCGGCGAGAGCCTGCTGGCCGCCGCGGTCCGAGAGACCCGCGAGGAAACCGGCTGGCAGGTCCAGCTCGATCATCTGGTGGCCATTCACCAGTGGCACAGCCACGAACATGGCGATGAAGTCTTGCGATTCAGCTTTGCCGCCACCGCCCTGGAGCATGATGCTAGGATGCCGCTGGATGCAGGCATCCAGCGCTGTCTGTGGCTGAGTCGTACCGAGATCGAAGCGCTGGGCGATGCCCTGCGCTCACCGATGATCCTGCTCAGCATCGATGCCTGGCTGACCGGCCAGCGACTGCCACTGCAAAGCATCGACTGCCTGCTGCCGAGGGCTGCGCCATGAAGGTGATGCTCGGTGTTTCAGGTGGCGTCGACTCCTCGGTGGCAGCCCTGCTGCTGCAGCGCGAGGGCCGCGAGGTGGAAGGCCTGTTCATGCAGAACTGGGAAGAGGATATCGAGGACGGCCCCTGCACCGTGGATACCGACCGCAAGGATGCGCTGTCGGTCTGCGGGCGACTGGGCATACCCTTCCATGCCCGCAACTTCGCCGCCGATTACTGGCAGCACGTCTTCGAGCACTTCATTGCCGAGTACCGGGCAGGCCGCACCCCCAATCCGGACATCCTCTGCAACCGCGAGATCAAGTTCAAGACTTTCCTGACCGAGGCCCGTGCCCTGGGGGCCGAGCAGATCGCCACCGGTCACTACGCCCGCGTCGCGCGGCGCGATGGTCGCTGGCAGCTGCTGAAGGCGGTCGATGCCAGCAAGGATCAAAGCTATTTTCTGCATGCCCTGGGCCAGGATGCCTTGTCGGCCACCCTGTTTCCGCTGGGCGAGATCGAAAAGTCATCGGTGCGAGAGCTCGCGCGCGAAGCCGCCCTGCCGACGCATGCCAAAAAGGACTCGACCGGCATCTGCTTTATCGGCGAACGCAATTTCCGCGACTTTCTCGGCCGCTACCTGCCCGCGCAGCCCGGCGAGATCTGGAGTGTCGACGGCCAATGCCTGGGCCCTCATCAAGGCACCATGTACTACACCCTTGGTCAGCGCAACGGCCTCGGTATCGGCGGGCGTCAGGGAGCCAGCGGCGAGCCCTGGTATGTGGTCGGCAAGGATCTGCCGCGCAACCGGCTGCTGGTCGCCCAGGGCGGCGAAAACCAATGGCTGCATGCCAGCCGGATCCGTGCCGTGGACGCCACCTGGATCGATGGCCGCCCGCCCTCGGGTCAATTCCGCTGCGCTGCCAAGACCCGCTATCGACAGCCCGACCAGGCATGCGAGGTCACCGTCGGAAGCGACCATCTCGAGATCCGGTTCGACGATGCCCAGCGCGCGCCCACGCCCGGCCAGTCGGTGGTGTTCTATGACGGCGAAGTCTGCCTGGGCGGCGCCGTGATCACCGCCACCGATGCCGCCTTCGGAGGCTGGTCCGAGCCAGTCGCCGTACCTACCCCAGCTTGGATATCCCCCAGTGTTTGAACGTTTCGCCATGACCGAGGAGCGTGTACTGGCGCTCGCCGGACTGTTCCAGGCCACCACCCTGACCCAGCAGCTCGCCCAGACCGGGCAGTGCGATCACAACGCACTGGAAAGCAGCATGGCCAGCATCTTCGCCATCGACGCCCCCTCCGTGCCCGCCGTCTACCAGGGTGTCGCCGGAGTCCGTGTCGGCCTGCGCAATCTGGTCGACCAGCTCGACAGCCAACCCAGGCAGCTCAATGTGGTCCGCATGACGGTAGCCGTGCTGCGACTGGAGCGTTCATTGGCGCGCCGTCCCGCCATGATGGAACACCTGCAGCAAGGCATCCTCACCATCCAGCGCCAGAGCGGACACTTCGAACTCGGCACCTCCCAGCTTTGCAACAAGCTGGCCCAGCTATATACCGAAACCCTGTCCACTCTGCGTCCGAGAGTGATGATTACCGGTGATCCGCATACCTTGCAGCGCCCCGAGGTGGTCGCCAAGGTTCGTACCGGACTGCTGGCGGCCGTCCGTTCGGCCATGCTCTGGCGCCAGCTCGGCGGCCAGCAATGGCAGCTGATCGCCTATCGCCGCCATGCCTGCATGATCGCTCGCGGGCTGCTGACCGGTGTCACCATCGAACAGGGCTGAGCTCAGCATTGCCGCGAAGCCGAAAATGAAAAGGCCCGGCTTGCGCCGGGCCCCGATCAGACGTGACCCGCAAGGGAGTCACGCCCGCACTCGCCTCGATGCTTGATGATCAGGCGGCGCTGGCAGCAGCGGCCGGAGCAGCCTTCTTGGCAGCCTTGTGATGATGGTGGTGATGCTTGCCCTTCTTGGCGGTGGTCGCCGGGGTGCTGGCAGACTTGCTGGCCGCCGGAGCATCGGTCTGAGCAAACACGGAGCCCGAAAGAGCCAGACCAGCCAGCAGCAGGGAAGCGATCGCAAGTTTACGCATGGTGTTTGAACCTCGAACTGAAAGAGACGGCGCGCCCGGTCATCACGTCCGGAACACACCTGATATGGGTCAGCCACGTGCCGTGGCAGGCATAAACTGCGGAGTTCGCGAGCCGCCGTCAAGATGTCCATTTGCGTCGATGCAACCCCACGCCTCGTCATTCGCAACATATTGCGACACATTGGATTAATCCCCTCCTTTCGCCCACATTTCGAGGCTCGTGCAGCGCCGCTGCGGGCATGAGCCGCCATGTCCGCAGTCACGCAGGTCCGCAGCTTCATGCGGTCCAGGGAGCGTTCCGAGACTCTGCAACATTTAACATGGGTTCATTCTCAGGGCGCTTCGACCACGTTCCACCGGCGCGGCTCGAGGGCCGCCCCCGCACCCATCAAAAACCCTTGGCATCGCCCCCGTGGACACGGTACTGCAACGCCGCGTCTGGCCGCCAGCCATCCTGATCGGGACAAAACATCAAAAATATCTTGAAGACTTCTCTCCAAGTTATTGATTTGATAATCTCGATCCCAACCGAGATCCGCCCCGGGAGATGACAACGTGGCAAGCTCACTGGATCCGTGCCGGCTAGGAGCCGGCCCATGGCTGGCAGCATGTCTGCTGCTGCTCGCCGGCTGCGCCAGCAATCCGCACGAGGCCACGTTCAAGCCCTCGCATTCGGCCTTGGCCGATCTGCCTGCACGCGCACCACCCGGCCAGGAAACCCATGAGGCCAATGACGTCCTGATCCGGGCCATCGGCCTGGTCGGCACGCCGTATCACTGGGGCGGCAACACCCCGGCGGGAGGCTTCGACTGCAGCGGTCTGGTCAACTATATCTATCGGCAATCCACCGGACTGGCCCTGCCCAGGACCTCATCGGCCATGGCCTCGATGGACCGACCGAAGATCCGGCGACAAACCGCCCTGATCAGCGGGGATCTGGTCTTTTTCGGTCGGCATGGACACATCTCCCATGTAGGAGTCTACGTAGGCAAGGGCCGCTTCGTGCATGCGCCCAACAGCGGAGGCACGGTACGCCTGGATGATATTGACGGCCCTTATTGGCGCAGTCACTTCGCCTGGGGCCGGCGGGTACTGGACTGAAGACCAGCCGGTACCGGCATCACGAAAAATCCCTTCCGTGAAACGATACCGGCCGCTCTCGCGGCCGGTATCGTCAGAAGCCCTGCAAGAAACTCAGTGAGCCTCTGCGCCCGGCGGATGGGCATGGCCATGCTCCAGCTCTTCGGCACTGGCGTCGCGTACCGCATTGACGGTGACGTCGAAATGCAGGGACTTGCCAGCCATGGGGTGGTTCAGATCCACATCGACCGTGGTCATGCCGACCTTCTGCACCACCACCGCACGATGACCGCCCTCCTTCAGCGCCAGCACGGTGGTCATGCCCGGCTTCAGCTTGGCGGCCTGCTGGAAGTACTTCTTCGGCACGCGCTGTGTCATGCCCTCGCTGCGTTCGCCATAGCCCTGCTCCGGGCTTATGTCGACCGACAGCGTGGCGCCGGCCTCCTGACCTTCCAGAGCGGCTTCCAGGCCCGGGATCAATTGACCACGGCCCAGCAGGACCCACAGCGCCTCACCGCTGTCGAACGAGCTTTCCAGCTTCTCGCCATCCACGGTCAGGCTGTAATCAAACCCGACCACCTTGTCTTTTTCGGCCTTCATGACTTATCTCGCAAACGATCAAACCGCCAGTCTAGCAGGGCCGGGAAAAGGGACCAAAGACTTCCGTGCCCCACGCGCCGCCCTCGGCCCAATCAGGACTCGGCCAGCGAGACATCCTTGGCCTCCGGCCCGACCCAGACCAGAAAAGTCAGCAACAAGGCCACCACCACGATCCAGATCGACATCGCCGTGGTCAGTCCACCACAACGGGCGGCCATCCAGCCCTGCGCCGCCGGCGTCAATGCCGCCAGCAGATTGCCGGCCTGATAGACCACCCCCGGCAAAGTGCCACGAACCGCAGCGGGCGCCAGCTCATTGAGATGACTGGGTACGACACCCCAGGCGCCCTGGATCATCATCTGGATCAGAAAAGCCCCCGCGGCCAGCCAGACCAGCGAACTGCCGTACATCCACAGCGGCACCGCCGGAATCGCCAACAGGGCCGCCAGCATCATCGCCCGCCTCCGACCTATCCGCTCCGACAAGGCACCGAACAGCAAGCCGCCTACCAGGGCGCCAAGATTCAGCATCGCCACCAGCATGAAAGCCGCCCCCGAGCCTGCCGGCAGATGCAGGCTGGTCTCTTCGAAATTGTGATAGAGGTCCTGCGAGCCATGACTGAACATGTTGAAGGCCGCCATCAGCAGCATCAGATAGAAGGCCAGTTTCCAGTGTCCGCGCATCGCTCGCAGCAAGCTCTGACGGGGAGCATGCTGACCGGCCTGCCAGACTTCGGATTCGGGCACCTTGCGACGGATATAAATCACCAGGAGAGCCGGCAACGCCCCCACCACAAACAGACCGCGCCAGCCGATATGGTCGATCAGCAGCCAGTTGGCCAGCGCCGCCAGAAAGAAGCCCGCCGGATAGCCGCTCTGCAGCAGGCCCGAAATCAGGCCACGCGACCTGGCCGGAATCGACTCCATCGCGAGGGACGCACCAATGCCCCATTCACCGCCCATCGCGATCCCGAACAGAAAACGGGTCGCCAGCAGCATGGCCAGATTGGGTGCGAACGCGCTGGCCAGTTCAAACAACGAGAACAGCACGATATCCAGCATCAGAATCGGGCGCCGCCCATAACGATCGGCCAGCCTCCCGAAGATGAAGGCGCCCAGGGGGCGGCCGGCCAAAGTCAGAGTCAGGCCAAGACTCACGACCGCCGGCGAAGCATGGAAATCCCTGGCCACGGCAAGCAGCACGAAGGTCAACAGAAAAAAATCGAACGCATCAAGGGTCCAGCCCAGAAAACTGGCCAGCACGGTATGACGTTGGGTGGAGCTGAGTTCACGCAGCGAGGAAAACATCCGACCCCCAGGGTATTGGTCAAAATGACGCGGCGGCGAGACTAACACAACGGCCCCTCGTCCGAAGCCCGCACAGCGAGGGCCGCCGAGACCGCACTGACAGCTGACGATAACCGACATTCAGGCTATACTGGGACATTCGCGCAGTCCGCGCGAGTCGCGGCGCCCCGCCGCTCTCCCTCTCAAACGCAACACGGTCTTTAACAGGCTCCGGGTTGCTCAGGAGCTTGAATCCATGTCATTTGAATCGCTGGGCCTTGCGCCCGCGTTGCTACGTGCGCTTGCCGAACAGGGCTATACCGCACCCACCCCGATCCAGGCCGAAGCCATTCCTGCCGTACTCGCCGGTCGCGACGTGCTCGCCGCCGCCCAGACCGGCACCGGCAAGACGGCCGCCTTCGCTCTGCCCCTGCTGCAGAAGCTGGGCGACGGCGCCCGTGGCGCCCGCAAGCCGCGCGCTCTGGTACTGACCCCGACCCGTGAACTGACTGCCCAGGTCAACGACAATCTGCGCAGCTATGCCAAGCATATGCATTGCACCAGCACCGTGATCTTCGGCGGCGTGGGCATGGGCAACCAGGTCCAGGCCCTGCGCCGTGGCGTGGACGTGGTCATCGCGACTCCGGGCCGTCTGATCGACCATATGCAGCAGCGGACCATCGACCTGTCAGGCATCGAGCTGCTGATCCTGGACGAAGCCGACCGCATGCTGGACATGGGCTTTCTGCCGGCCCTGAAGCGGGTGGTGCAGGCCTTGCCGAAAAACCGGCAGACCTTGCTGTTCTCAGCCACCTTTGCCCCGCCGATCAAGGCGCTGGCGATGGACTTTCTGAGCAACCCGGTCGAAATCTCGGTCGCTCCGCCCAATACCGTCAACACTACCATCAGTCATCACGTGCATCCGGTCGATGCCGCGGTGAAGCGTGACTTGCTGCTGCACGTGCTGGCCAAGGACAGTCGCCGCCAGACTCTGGTGTTCAGCCGCACCAAGCATGGCGCCGACAAGCTGGTGAAGTTTCTGGATGCCGCCGGCCTGCGTTCGGCCGCCATCCACGGCAACAAGAGCCAGAATGCCCGCACCCGCGCCCTGGCCGACTTCAAGAGCGGCAGGACCACCGTGCTGGTAGCCACCGACATCGCCGCACGTGGCATCGATATCGATCAGCTGCCGGTAGTCATCAATTTCGACCTGCCGATGGTGGCCGAGGATTATGTGCACCGCATCGGTCGTACCGGCCGCGCCGGCGCCGAAGGCCTGGCCATTTCCCTGGTCAGCCATGACGAGTCCGGCCTGCTGCGGGATATCCGCAAACTGCTGAACCAGGACATTGCCATCGCCAACGTGGAAGGCTTTGAACCCAGCCAGCCGTTGCGACTGGATGCCGGCGCACCACGCCCGCAACAGCGTCCGCAGCAGCCGCGCGGTTCGCGCGGCCCGCGCAACGGCAATGGCAATGGCGGCGGCCAGCGTCGGGCGCAGGGCGGCCATCAGGGTGGCGGTCGCGGCCAGGGCAGCGGCCAGCGTCGTGGCGGCCAGGGCGGCTCGCGCTCACACGCCGACTGAAATACCGGCTGACGGCGCGATCCGTGCCGTCAGCACATGGTCCTGCCAGCGCCCGGCGATTTTCAGATAATCCCGGGCGTAACCTTCCCGCTCGAATCCCAGTCGTTGCAGCAAGGCGCCGCTTCGTACGTTGGCAGGCATGTAGTTGGCCATGATCCGATGCAGGCCAAGGCCGGCAAAAGCCCATTCCAGGCCTGCCTCAAGGGCCTCGTGCATCAATCCCTGGCCCTGCTTGTCCGCGGCCAGACCATAACCCAGGTGACAGGCCTGAAACACGCCACGCACGATGTTGGCGAAGGTGAAGCTGCCCCAGATCTCGGTTTCGTCAGGACTGAAGATACAGAACGGATAGCCCTGCTCCAGCCGCGCCGCGGCCATGGCATGGGCAATGCTGCGAGCCACCGCCTCGCGACTGTAATAGGACGCGTCATGCCACGGCTCCCAGGGCTCGAGATGATCGCGATTGCGCATGCGGTACTCCAGCAGGCGACCGGTATCGGCCGCTACCGGAGCACGACATACCATCCGTGGCGTGTGCAGTCGGGGCATCGTCAGATCCGGCATGCCGTACCCGCTTCATACCGCCGTCGGTCCGCTCGACCGCCGGCCCATGCCGCTTTCCGGAGCTCTCGCGTTGCCCGAATCCGCCAAACCACTCTCAGCGCTCCTGGTCTGTCGGCCGGATCAGCATCTCGTTGATCGCCACATGAGCAGGCCGGGTCGCGCAATAGACCACGGCATCGGCGATATCCTCGGACTGCAGCTGGCGCAGGCTGTCGGCCCAGGCATTGATCGCGCCCTGTACGGCCTTGTCGGCGATATGCTCGCGCAGCTCGGTGGCCACCAGACCCGGCTCGATCACGGTGACCCGGATCCGGTCGGCATGGACCTCCTTGCGCAAGGCCTCGGAAAACGCCACCACCCCGAACTTGGTCGCCGAGTAGCCGGCGCCGTTGGGGTTGGCGATACGACCGGCCGTGGAGGCAATATTGATGATATGGCCCTCGCCCCGCTGTTTCATGCCGGGCAGCGCCGCCTGGGTGGCCGCGATCAGGCTCAGCAGATTAAGTTCGATCATCTGCCGCCAGCGCCCCAGATCCGCCGTCAGCACCGGCTCCAGATACATCACGCCGGCATTGTTGACCAGAATGTCCAGACGCCCGAAATCCGCTTCGCAGTCCCGCACGACCTGGCTGGCCGCAGCCTCGTCGACCAGATCCGCCACATAGACCCGCGCCTCGCCACCCTCCGTCCGGATCATCTCGGCCACAGACCTCAGTCGCTCCTCGCGCCGCCCTACCAGAGCGACGCGGGCACTGGCCTTGGCCAGCGCCAAGGCAGTGGCCTCGCCAATGCCCGACGATGCTCCGGTCACCAGAGCCACGCGGTCCGTCAATTTTCCAGTCATGCCCAGATCCACCTTTGCCTGAATGTCGCTTCAGTATAGTCGCCCGCTCCCGCATCGGAATGCGGCGATCGACAGCTTGCCGAACTCAGCGCCAAGTCCCTAAATCTGTTACAATAGAAAACCATGCGTGTACCATTTGCACACGCATCCCGCATTGAGGTTGCCATGTCGTCCCCTGTTTCCGAATCCTCGCCGGCCCCTGCCGGTTTTTCCGCTTTGCCTTTGCGCCCCGAAATTCTTCAGGCGCTGCGCGAGGTCGGATATGAATCCCCTTCCCCCATCCAGTCCGCCACCATTCCGCCGCTGCTCGAAGGCCGCGATGTGCTGGGCCAGGCCCAGACCGGCACCGGCAAGACCGCGGCCTTCGCCCTGCCGGTGCTCTCGCGCATCGAGCGCGACAGCAACAAGCCGCAGGCACTGGTGCTGGCCCCGACCCGCGAACTGGCCATCCAGGTCGCCGAGGCCTTCCAGCGCTATGCCGCGCACATGCCGGGTTTCCACATTCTGCCGATCTACGGTGGCCAGAGCTACGGTCCGCAGCTGCAGGCCCTGCGTCGTGGCGTACAGGTCATCGTCGGCACCCCGGGCCGTGTCATTGACCATCTGACCCGGGGCTCGCTGGACCTGTCCGAGCTGAAGTTCCTGGTGCTGGACGAAGCCGACGAAATGCTGCGGATGGGCTTTATCGACGACGTCGAAAAAGTTCTGGAGGCCACCCCGCCAACCCGCCAGGTCGCGCTGTTCTCGGCCACCATGCCTTCGCAGATCCGCAAGATCGCCCAGCAGCACCTGAAAACGCCGGTCGAAGTGACCATCAAGGCCGCGACCAGCACCAATACCAATATCCGCCAGCGCTACTGGTGGGTCAGCGGCCTGCACAAGCTGGACGCGATGACCCGCATCCTGGAGGCCGAGTCCTTCGATGCGATGATCGTCTTCGCCCGCACCAAGCAGGCCACCGAAGAGCTGTCCGAACGCCTGCAGGCACGCGGTTTTGCCGCCGCCGCCATCAACGGCGATATCGCCCAGCCGCAACGCGAGCGCGTGATCCAGCAGCTGAAGGACGGCAAACTGGACATTCTGGTGGCCACCGATGTGGCTGCCCGCGGTCTGGACGTCGAGCGAATCAGCCACGTACTGAACTACGACATCCCGTATGACACGGAAAGCTATGTGCACCGCATCGGCCGTACCGGTCGCGCCGGCCGCAGCGGCGAGGCGATCCTGTTCGTCACGCCCCGCGAAAAGGGCATGCTGCGGGCGATCGAGCGTGCTACCCGCCAGCCCATCGAGGAAATGAAGCTGCCGACGATCGAGGCCGTCAACGACCGTCGCGTCAACCGTTTCAAGGACCGCATTACCGAGACCCTGGGCCTGGACGGACTGGAGCTGTTCCAGCAGCTGATCGAGCAGTACGAGCAGGAGCACAATGTTCCGGCCATCGAGATCGCTGCCGCGCTGGCCAAGCTGTCGCAAGGCGACCAGCCGCTGCTGCTGACTCCGCCGCCCAAGCGCGAGCCACGCCCGTTCGAAAATGACGAGCGCCGCCAGCGCAGCGAACGCGGCGATCGTCCGGAGCGTGGCGACCGTGACAGCCGCGCCCCGCGCCCGATGCGTGAACACCGTACCGAGGAAGGCAAGCGCACCTACCGCATCGAAGTCGGTCACCAGCACGGTGTGAAGCCCGGCAACATCGTCGGCGCCATCGCCAACGAAAGCGGTCTGGAGAGCCAGTTCATCGGCAAGCTCAGCATCCGTGGCGAATACACCCTGGTCGATCTGCCGGACGGCATGCCGCGCGAGGTATTCGATCACCTCGGCAATGTCTGGGTCGCCCAGCGCCAGCTGAAGATCCATGAATGGGACGGCACCGAATCACCTGACGCCGGCGGTTCTGCCCCGCCACGTCGCGGCGGTGGCGGCTATGGCAAGGGCCGCCCCGGCGGTCGCGGTCCGCGCCCGAAGTTCTCGCGCTGAAGAACCGGATCGACCTGCATGACAGGTCGATCCGCCCTCTGAAAAGCCGGAGCCTTGCTCCGGCTTTTTTTGCATGCAGGGTCCGCGTATGCCCGGCCATGCCCTGCCTCTCGCTCCGTTGCCACGATTCCCTGTCAACATGACGTGTCAGCATGCCTTGTCGAAAACGGCTACCGGATCACGCTTGCAAGCCTGCGGATGCCCGTCGCTGCATAGGCGAGCAGCCTTGCAATGCGCTAAATTGGCCAGGTCCCCCACAGTGACCCGCTCATGTCGACGCAGTTCAATCACGCTTCCAGTCCCCTGAGAGGCCTCTCCCGCCGACTGGTGGACGAAGGCCTGATGTCCGAAGATGCCATTCGCCATGCCATGGCGGAGGCCAATACGCAAAGACAGACCCTGGTGAGCTGGCTGCAGGACCGGCAGGCCGTCGACAGCCTCTCGCTGAGCGAGGCCTCGTCCCGCGAGTTCGGTATTCCGCTGGTGGATCTGGCCGCCCTGGACATGCCGGAGCTGCCGGCCGAGCTGCTCAATGAAGCCCTGATCAGCAAGCATCAGGCACTGCCCATCATGCGGCGCAACAAGCGACTCTATGTCGCCATCGCCGATCCCATGCAGAGCCATGTGATCGACGAATTCAAGTTCCAGTCCAGTCACATCATCGAACCGCTGCTGGTCGAGCACCGCCAGCTGCAGCAATTCATCCATGCCGCCGTCAACAAGCTCGGCGCTGCACTGCCGCACATCGACGATTCGGTGCTGAGCGAACTGGAGCACGAATACGGTGACCAGGAAGAATCCATCAGCGGCATCGATGCCAATGCCGCCGATGACGCGCCCATCGTCAAGTTCGTCAACAAGATCCTGCTTGACGCGATTCGTCGCGGCGCCTCCGACATCCATTTCGAACCGTTCGAGCAGCATTACCGGATCCGCCTGCGCCTGGATGGCCTGCTGATCGCCGTGGCCAGCCCGCCTCCCAAGCTGGCTCCCCGCCTGTCATCGCGGCTCAAGGTCATGGCCGGTCTGGATATCGCCGAGCGGCGAGTGCCGCAGGATGGCCGGATCAAGCTCAACCTGTCCAGGACCCAGGCGATGGACTTTCGTGTCAGTACCTTGCCGACACTGTTCGGCGAGAAGATCGTACTGCGGATCCTGGACGGCTCTTCCGCCAAGCTGGGCATCGACAAGCTGGGCTATGAGGAGTTCCAGAAGCGACTCTATCTGGACGCGATCCACAAGCCCTACGGCATGGTGCTGGTTACCGGCCCGACCGGCTCGGGCAAGACCGTCTCGCTGTATACCGCCCTGAATATCCTCAATACCGACGAGCGCAATATCTCGACGGTCGAAGATCCGGTGGAAATCCGGGTCGAAGGCATCAACCAGGTCGAACAGAATGCCAAGCGCGGCATGACGTTCGCCGCCGCCCTGCGCTCGTTCCTGCGACAGGATCCGGATGTGATCATGGTCGGCGAGATCCGTGACGTGGAAACCGCCGAAATCGCGATCAAGGCCGCCCAGACCGGCCATATGGTGCTGTCCACCCTGCACACCAATGACGCGCCACAGACCATTGCCCGCCTGATGAACATGGGCATCGCACCTTACAACATCATCTCCTCGGTGACCTTGGTGATCGCCCAGCGCCTGGCCCGGCGCCTGCACAGCTGCAAGCGTCCGGTGGAACTGCCGCGCCACGCCCTGCTTGCCGAAGGCTTCAGCGAGACGGACATCGATGCCGGCCTGACGATCTATGAGCCGGTCGGCTGCGAGCAGTGCAATGGCGGCTACAAGGGCCGGGTCGGCATCTATCAGGTGATGCCGCTGCTGGAGAATATCCAGCAGATCATCCTGCGTGGCGGCGGCGCCATGCAGATCGCCGAAGCCGCTGCCGAGGCCGGCATCCCGGATTTGCGCGAATCCGCCCTGAGCAAGGTCAAGGCCGGTATCATCAGCCTTGCCGAAATGGCACGCATCACCAAGGACTGATCCGCTCAGGCACTGGCCCGGGCGGCCCGTAGCCACCTTTTGCCGCAAGGATTTATGCATGGCCCCCGGCCCCAGCCTCCCGCCGTCAGCCCAGACCGTGCCCGGACTGGTCACCTATGAATGGGTCGCTCTGGACAAGCGCAACAAGCTGATGAAGGGCGAGATGCAGGGCAAGAATGCAGCCCTGGTCAAGGCCGAGCTACGTCGCCTGGGCATGAATCCGCGCAGCGTCAAGGAGCGGCCCAAGCCGCTGTTCGGCGCTGCGGGCAAGGCCGTCAAGCCTCGCGACATCGCCATTTTCAGTCGCCAGATCGCGACCATGATGGCCGCCGGTGTGCCCATGGTACAGGCCTTCGACATCATCGCCGGCGGTCAGCGCAATATCCGCTTCAAGAACATGCTCAATGATGTCCGCTCGGGCATCGAGTCAGGCTCCTCCCTGCACGAGGCGCTGGGCCGCTATCCCCAGCAGTTCGACGAGCTGTACCGCAATCTGGTCCATGCCGGCGAATCCGCCGGCGTGCTGGATACGGTGCTGGCCACCGTCGCCACTTACAAGGAACGCATCGAGGCGATCAAGGCCAAGATCAAGAAGGCCTTGTTTTATCCGGTGATGGTGATGGTGGTGGCACTGGGCGTGACCATGATCCTGCTGCTGTTCGTGGTCCCGGTCTTCCAGCAGACCTTCAGCGATGCCGGCGCGGAGCTGCCGGCGCCGACCCAGTTCGTGATCGGCGCCTCGAAGTTCATGCAGTCCTGGTGGTGGCTGGTGATCGGCGCCCTGGTCGCCGCGATCGCGGGCAGCATCATTGGCAAGCGTCGATCCAGGGCTTTTGCCGAAGTACTGGATCGGCTGTCCCTGCATCTGCCGGTGATCGGCAACATCCTTCGCCAGTCGGCCATCGCACGTTTCGCCCGGACCCTGGGCGTCACCTTCCAGGCCGGCGTGCCACTGGTGGAAGCCCTGGAAGCCGTCGCCGGCGCCACCGGCAGCGTGGTCTATGCCAACGCCGTCCGTGCCATGCGTGATGACGTGGCAGTCGGTCACCAGATGCAGCTGGCGATGCGTCAGACCGGCCTGTTTCCCAATATGGTGGTACAGATGACCGCCATCGGCGAAGAATCCGGCGCACTGGACAGCATGCTGTTCAAGGTCGCGGATTTCTACGAGGAAGAGGTCAACAATGCGGTCGATACCCTTTCCAGCCTGCTGGAACCCCTGATCATGGTGGTTCTGGGCGTCCTGGTCGGCGGCATGGTGATCTCGATCTATCTGCCCATCTTCAAGATGGCCGGCACGGTGTGAAGCAACATCCGCTCGCCCCGGTACCCCCCCCCTTTTCCGCCGATGGCGGCATTGAACTGAAATGGATCGCAGCACTTGACCATGCCGATATTCTCTCCCTTGATCTGGGCCGGCTGGGCCGCCCTGTTTGGCCTGATCGTGGGCAGCTTTCTCAACGTAGTGATCCTGCGCCTGCCGCGGCGCATGGAGGCCGAATGGCGGCAGGAGGCCCAGCGCTGCCTTGAGCTCCCGACCGATGCCGAGCTGCCACCGGGCATCGTGCGCAAGGCCTCGCACTGCCCGCACTGTCAGCATCCGCTGGGACTGCGGGACAATATCCCCTTGCTGAGCTGGCTCATGTTGCGCGGTCGCTGCCGTTACTGTCAGGCGCCGATCTCGATCCAGTACCCGCTGGTCGAGCTGGCCGCCGCCTTGATCGGCGGCATCACCGTTTTTCATACCGGCGCCAATCTGCATGCACTGGCAGCCATGGGTCTGGGTTGGGCTTTGCTGACGCTCGCGGTGATCGATATCCGTACCCAGCTGCTGCCTGATGCGATCACCCTGCCGCTGCTGTGGGCCGGTCTGCTGCTGAGCTTGTGGCCCTTCGGGCCAGTACCGGCCGACGCCATTCTCGGTGCAGCCATCGGCTATCTCAGTCTGTGGAGCGTGTACTGGCTGTTCCGTCTGCTCACCGGCAAGGAAGGCATGGGTCATGGTGACTTCAAGCTGCTGGCGGCACTGGGCGCATGGATGGGACCGGGCGCCCTGCTGCCCATCATCCTGCTGTCATCCCTGGTCGGCGCCGTGGTCGGCATCGGTCTGATCCTGGGCCGCCACCGACAACAAGGCGTGCCGATGGCTTTCGGACCGTTTCTGGCGGCAGCCGGCTGGCTGTGGCTGATCACCGGTCACCAGCTCGCCCCGCTGTGGCTGCAGTGGCTGCGGCCATGACCACCGCGGACCGAGCCTGGGTCGTCGCCGTCACCGGCGGCATCGCCGCCGGCAAGACCGCGGTCACCCGACGCTTCCAGACCCTGGGCGTTCCCGTTCATGATGCCGATCAGGCTGCGCGCGCCGTAGTGGCTGCCGGCAGCGCCGGTCTGGCCGAGATCGTCGAGCGCTTCGGGTCCGGAGTCCTGGATGCCGCCGGCGAACTGGATCGCCCTGCGATGCGTGCGCGCATTTTCGACAAGCCTGCCGCCAGGATCGAACTGGAAGCCATCATCCATCCCCGGATCCGGCGCTGGCTGCAGGACAAGGTACGGCAGCAGCATCAGCCCTATGCCATGCTGGCCATTCCCTTGCTGACCGAACATCAGGCAGCCTATGACTGGCTGCAACGGGTGCTGGTGATCGACATCGATCCGGCACTGCAGCTGCAGCGCCTGCTGCAGCGTGACGGCATCGGCATCGAACTGGCCGAACGCATCATCGCCAGCCAGAGCAGCGCAGCGGCCCGTCTGGCCATCGCCGATGACGTCATCCGCAACAACGGCAGCGAATCGGCGCTGGACGACCAGGTGGCCGCCCTGCATCAGCAGTATCTTCGCCTGGCCAGGGACTATGTCATCGACGGCTGATATCAGTCGCCCCGGTCGACGAAGGCCCTGATGCCGGCCACGCCCTGGGCGCCGGCCTCGGCGGCACGGGCGCCATCATCGGGGCCCACACCACCCAGGGCATAGACTGGCACCGCCGCAGCGGCCACCTGCTCGGCAAATCGCTCCCAGCCCATACCCGGCACACCGGGATGCGACGCCGTGGCCCGGACCGGCGACAAGGTCGCGAAGTCGACATCCAGCGCCACCGCCGCGGCCAGTTCGTCGACATCGTGACAACTGGCACCCACCCGCTGCCCCCATGGCAGAGGCCGTTGCGACCACTGCGCCAACTGACTGGAGCGCAGCTGCACACCTGTGCCCGCTCCCAGCATGCGCGCTCCCTCGACATCCGCATTCAACAGCAGGCTGGCGCCGACGGACCGCGCCACAGGCAGCAACTCCGCCGCCAGGGCACGTATCTGCGCCACCGACCACAAGGGCAGCCGCAACTGGATCAGGCTCTGACCACCGGCCAGCCACTCACGCAGCTGCCGCTCGATCCGTGGGCGATCCTGAGGCGCCGCTTCGGCCGAAGTGATCAGATATCGCGGAGGCAGCTGCAAGCGGCGCAGCACCATCCGGTCGGCGCCTGCCATCAGGCCCGGATCCATCGAAGCAGGATCGCGCCAGGCAATCGCCTGCCCTTCGCGACCGCGCGGAAGACCTTGCCATGAATCCACCATCCAGACGTCCAACTGCAAGGATCGGTCACCGTAGCGCCAAGGCAACCATATCCATGGATGGGCCGCCTGGACGGTGACGCCCAGTTCTTCCTCGATCTCGCGAACCAGACCTTGAAGGCGCCCCTCGCCAGGCTCCAGCTTGCCACCGGCAAACTCCCACTGCCCGGCCAGATGCTTGCCGGGCGGGCGTTGCGCCAGCAATACCCGCCCGGCGGCATCTTTCAAAATCGCGGCCACTACATGCATGCAAGTACTCCGGCATCAGGCTTGACCGCCCCTCAGGTCAGCGGCAAGACCTCATACTCATCATCCGCCGGTTCGGGCTCCGGACCGGCGACCTCGCGCAACCAGACGGCTTCGGCTCCGCCGAGATGGGAGGCCAGCTGGACCAGTACCTGGCGCGGCGTCTGCAGATCCAGGTACCAACCATCATCCTCGACACGCTCGGCTGTAATCAGCCCCTGCGCCCACAACCGGGCATGCAGGCGACCGAATGCCAGCGGCAGACACACCGTGGCACGGATGCGATCATGACCGGCCAGCAACTCACCCAGCGCATCGCGCAACAAGTCCAGTCCCTGCCCGCTGGCGGCCGACAGCCAGACCCGGTGCACCTTGCCTTCGGCATCACGGTCGAGGCGTGGCAGGCCTTCGGTCAGGTCGACCTTGTTCATCACCCGCAACTGGGGCACGTCACCGGCACCGATCTCTTCAAGGACCTCGTCGACCACCTGCTGAAGGTGCTCTCGCTCGTCATCAGCCGCATCACTTACATGCAGCAGCAGATCGGCATCCCTGGCTTCAGCCAGCGTCGCGCGGAAGGCTGCGACCAGATCATGCGGCAGGTCGCGGACGAAGCCCACGGTATCGGCCAGCACAGCCGGCCCGCAAGTCAGTCCTTCCAGCTGGCGTACCGTCGGATCCAGAGTTGCGAACAGCTGGTCAGCCGCATAGACATCCCCTTGAGTGATGGCATTGAACAAGGTCGACTTGCCGGCATTGGTATAGCCGACCAGCGCTACGCGCGGCACGGTATTGCGCAATCGCGCCCGCCGCTGCTGGGTACGCTGGGTCTGGACCTTTTCCAGTCGCCGGGTCAGCAGCTTGACACGCTCGCCCAGCAGGCGACGATCGGTTTCCAGCTGGGTCTCGCCGGGACCGCGGTTGCCGATGGCGCCACCGCGCTGGCTGTCCAGATGGGTCCAGCCCCGGACCAGCCGCGTAGCCAGATGCTTGAGCTGAGCCAGCTCGACCTCCAGCTTGCCTTCGTGCGAGCGCGCTCGCTGGGCAAAGATGTCCAGAATCAGGCCGGCCCGGTCCACCACTCGCAGGTCCAGCAATTTTTCCAGGTTGCGTTCCTGCACCGGACTGAGAATATGGTCGACCAGGATGACATTGGCATCCACAGCCGCGGCGGCTTCGCGCACTTCCTCGGCCTTGCCGGTGCCGATGTAATAACGCGGGTTGGGGTCGGCTACCCGTGCCGCGACCCGCGCCAGCACCTGAGCCCCGGCCGAAGCCGCCAGTTCGGCGAATTCATCGGCACGCCGTACCGGATTGCCGCTGACCGAACCGCCGTGCGGCAATACCAGCACGGCCCTGTCACCTTTTTTTTGTCTATCGAACACTGCTGGACCCAAGCCTCCAAAAATCTTTCGGCAGCCGATCTGCCGTCGACAAAGCATACACCCGAAGGCCCGCGACTCCGTCTCCGGAATCGCGGGCCTTCAGTCGTCGGCCACCTGGGGTCGAACTCCCGGCGATCAAGCGTCAGCGGTGCCGCCTTCGATGATCTGGGCTTCCACCGCGTCGTCCTGACCCGCCGGAGTCAGGCGGACATTGCGGCTGGGGACCACGGTGGAAATGGCATGCTTGTAGACCATCTGGCTGACCTGATTGCGCAGCAACACCACGAACTGGTCGAAAGATTCGACCGTACCCTGCAACTTGATGCCGTTCACCAGATAAATCGCGACTGGAATGCGCTCACGACGCAATGCATTCAGAAACGGATCTTGCAGCGATTGTCCTTTGGACATTGTTTTTTTCCCCTCCAGACGGGTGGACCCCAAAAAGTGCAAAACCGCGCGGGTCCAAGTTCCCGGATATTAACTGTATTTAAACACACAAATAAAGCGCAGACGCTTGCCGCTGTGCGCCTGCAACAAAGTATCAGTTCAATCGCACAAAGTCGCGAATGGCCGACGCAGCCCGTGCGTCCAGATCGGGTGCCTCCATCCGCAGATGGCGGGCATCCAGCTCCGCACGCAACCAGGTCAGCTGCCGTTTGGCCAGCTGGCGGGTGGCGAACACCCCCTTGTCGCGAAGCTCCTGCAAGGGCTGACCCGGCCGGGCAAGCCACTCCAGCGCCTGCCGGTAACCCACCGCCCTCAGCGCCGGCAGCTCGGGATCCAACGGTGCGGCCTGCAGCAGGCGGCGCACTTCATCGATCAGCCCTGCCGCCAGAATGGCCTCGAACCGCTGCTCGATACGCCGATGCAGAATCGCCCGATCTTGCGGCCACAAGGCCAGTTTCAGCACCCGCCAGCCCAGAGACTGATCTTGGCCACGGGACTGCAGCACGGACAGCGGCTCGCCGCTGATCTCGATCACTTCCAGTGCCCGCTGGATGCGCTGGGCATCGGCCGGCCCGATCCTTGCCGCCGCCGCCGGATCCAGCCCGGCAAGCCGGGCATGCAGGACAGCCCAGCCGTCTGCGGCGGCCTCGGCCGTCAGCCGTGCGCGAATCGCCGGATCAGCCGCCGGCAAGCTCGACAGGCCACTCTGCAAGGCCCGGAAGTACAAGCCGGTACCGCCGACCAGCAGGGGGATCCGCCCGCGTGCCGTGCTCGCCCGCATGGCCGCCAGCGCATCCGTGCGGAATTCGCCGGCACTGTAGGCCTGCCCGGGATCACGGATATCGACCAGCGCGTGCGGATAGCGCTGCAAGGTCGCCGGATCGGGTTTGGCGGTACCGATATCCAGGCCGCGGTACACCAGCGCAGAGTCCACGCTGATCAGGTCCAACCCGAAGGCCTCGCTCAAGGCGCAGGCCAGGGCTGTCTTGCCGGACGCTGTCGGCCCCATCAGGAAAATCGCAAGTGGTCGGGTATCGATAGACATGGCCTATTGTAGAGCGTGAGCGGCCAGCTTGCCCGCCACGTTGCCGGCCGCAAGCTCCCGCCGGCCGATGCAGGCGAAAGGCCGGGGTTCTATAATCGCCGGTCAGGCAGGCCCATCCTGCCCCCTTTCCCATTTGCTGGTTCGACACTCCATGTCCACGACAATGAAAGCCCTGGTCAAGCGCCACCCGTCCCGCGGAATCTGGATGGAAGAGGTGCCGATGCCCGTCATCGGCCCCAACGAGGTACTGATCAAGGTCGAGAAAACCGCGATCTGCGGCACCGACCTGCATATCTACAACTGGGACAGCTGGAGTCAGCGCACCATCCGGCCCGGCCTGGTCATCGGCCATGAATTTGTCGGCCGGGTCGCCGAAATCGGCCCGGGCGTAGTCGGCTACGCGATCGGCGACCGTGTATCCGCGGAAGGTCATGTTGTTTGCGGACATTGCCGCAATTGCCGGGCTGGCCGCCAGCACCTGTGTCCCAACACGACAGGGATTGGGGTCAATCGTGACGGCGCCTTCGCCGAGTATGTTGCCGTACCGGCCAGCAATCTGTGGCCGATTCCCGACCAGATCCCTTCCGAACTGGCCGCGTTCTTCGATCCCTACGGCAATGCCGCCCATTGCGCACTGGAATTCGACCTGGTCGGTGAGGATGTGCTGATCACCGGTGCCGGCCCCATCGGCATCATTGCCGCCGGCATTGCCAAGCATGTCGGCGCCCGCAATGTGGTGGTCACCGACATCAACGACTACCGGCTCAAACTGGCCGCCGACATGGGGGCGACCCGTGTCGTGAATGTCGCCAACCAGTCGCTGACCGAGGTGGTCAAGGATCTGCATATCGACGGCTTTGACGTCGGTCTGGAAATGAGCGGCAATCCGCGCGCCTTCAACGACATGCTGAGCACCATGTACCACGGCGGCAAGATCGCCCTGCTCGGCATTCTGCCCAGCGGCGCCGGCATCGACTGGGACAAGGTCATCTTCAAGGGCCTGACACTGCAAGGCATCTATGGCCGCAAGATGTATGAGACCTGGTACAAGATGACCCAGATGGTGCTGACAGGCTTCCCGCTGCAGAAGGCATTGACCCACCAGATCCAGATCGACGATTTCCAGCGCGGCTTCGACCTGATGGACGCAGGCGCCTGCGGCAAGGTGGTCTGCTCCTGGTAAACCGATGACCCGGCCGGCGTGTTCCGGCTGCGACGGCCTGCTACCATGCCGCCAGACAGCCGCCCGCCGGCGGACCGGATCAGCCTGACGGAGTCAAAGCGCTGGACATTGCCGCTGCCAAGACATCTCGCCCGCCGCCGCACCGGCTGCGCTGGCTGCCATGGAAGACCCTGCTCGGCCTGATCCTGGGCTGGAGTCTGTTGCCGGCCTTGCTGGTGCCATGGGCGATCCGCCACACCTTGCATCGCCCGAACCTGCTGCCGGCCGGGTTTCATGTCGATATCGGCTCCATTCGCTTCAACCCGTGGACCTTGAATCTGGGCATCCAGCAGCTGGGGCTCCGACGCACCAGCGGTGCTGACATCGCCGACGTCGAACGGATCGACACGCGCCTTTCCTGGCGTTCGCTGTGGTACCGGGTGCCCGTCATCGGCCGACTGCGAATCTTGCAGCCACAGATCCAGCTCAGCCGCCTGCCATCAGGCAAGCTCGATATCGATGACCTGCTGGCACCGCTGCTGGCACCGTCCACCGGTCCGCTGCCGCAGTTCGCCATCGCCAATATCGAACTGATCAATGGCCGGGTAGACATGAACGACCAGGTTCTGCAGCGTCGACACCGGCTGGACCAGCTGCAACTGGCGATACCCCTGCTCGCCAATATCGGCGCCCGTCCAGATCTGGAAGTGCGTCCCCGCCTGGATCTGCGGATGGACGGCGCACCGCTGCACATCGAGGCCAGCACCCTGCCGTTCGCCAGCCAGCTGCGCAGCCGGGCCCATATCCAGTTGCAGAATGCCGATCTTGCCGCCTGGCTGCCCTATCTTCCCGTGGCCCTGCCGTTGGCCATTCCTTCGGGCCGGCTGTCCGGCGATCTGCAACTGGACTACGACGCAGGGCGGCAGCCGGCCTCGCTGCAATTGCAGGGACAACTGCAGTTGCGGCAGCTGCAGATCCAGACCGCGAACCGCCAGCCCCTGCTGGACCTGGCCTCGGCCGATATCGAGCTGACTGATGTAGACCCCCTGCAAGGTCGCTATCGGCTGGGCCGGATCAGCCTGGATCAGCCGCGGGTCAAGCTGCAACTGGATGCCGGCGGTCACCTGCCTTGGCTGGATGCACTGACCCGACCAGCAGCCACGGCCCCGACAGCCATCGCCACTCCGCCCCTCGCCACGACCGGCACGGTTGCCACGCCTGCAACGGCAGCACCGACAACCATCCGCGCACCGGAGCTGGCCATCGCCGGCATCGAATTGCATCAGGCGCAGCTGGAGGTGCGGCGCGCCGGCATGGATGCCCCCCTGCAGATCAGTCAGCTGCAGCTGACTCTGGGCAGCATCGCCTCCAGCAACGACAAGGCCGTCCCCCTGCACTTGTCGGCCCATGTCGGCAGCGGAGGTGATCTGCAACTGGACAGTCACCTGCAATGGCAGGCCCTGCGCGCGTCCGGCACCGCCCAGGTCAAGAATCTGGCGCTGGCACCATGGCTGGCCTGGCTGCCGGCCGAATGGCGGCACCAGCTTCAGCTTGATGGGCGGCTGGACAGCCTGACCCAGTTCAAGGCCAGCCTGAAACCGTCCCTGCAACTGCAGCTGGGAACCTCCCGACTGAGCCTGCGCGACGTCAAGCTGCAGCGGCTGGGCCTCGCCCCGCTGCAATGGCAACGCCTTGATCTTCAACTGAATACCCTGGACCTGAGCCGTCGGCACGTGGATCTGGCTGATGCCGAATGGCAAGGCCTGCAGCTGACAGCCCGCAAGCAGGATGACAGCCTGGACCTGCTGCAAAGCTGGTCCTTTCCCTCCGGTACGGCCGCCCGGTCTGGCCACGTGACAGCCGCAGCGCCATGGTCATGGCAGCTGGGACGCTTCACGCTCAGCCAGGCCCAGCTGCAATTGCAGCAGAGGGGTGATGACCATCCCCAGCCATTGCAGCTGGATATCCGGCAATTGCGACTGCAGCACCTGTCCAGCAAAGCCGGCAGCCAGGCCGAGCTGAATCTGGATGCCGTTACCGGTCATCGCGGCACGATCAAAGCCGACGGACCGGTCGGCTTGTCGCCGGTGACCGCACAGTTGATGCTGCAAATGGATCGCGTCGACCTGGCCCCGATCCAGGATCTGGTGCCGCTGCCATTGCAGATCCAGATCCAGAGTGCCCGCATGGGCGGCAAAGGCCGGCTTCTGTATCACTCCGCGCATCAATACGCCTTCCAGGGCGATGCCCGCCTCAACCATGTACAGATCAAGGATCTGACCAGCGGCGGTCCCTTGCTGCGCTGGAGCCATCTGCAGCTCGACGGCCTGCAACTGCGCAGACACCGGGGCCAGACCCGGGTCGATATCCAGCAGATCGGACTGGCCAACTTCTATGCCCGCGTCATCGTCAATCCGGATGGCCATACCAATCTTGAACGACTGCTGGCAGCGCCGAACGAAGTGACCACGACCACCACCATCAGTCATGCCGCCGCGCCAGGCTCCGTCTCCGGCAACGTCTCCAGCGTGCCTGCCCTGCAGGTCAGCGCCAGCCTGCCGATGCAACTGCATATCGGCGGCATCCGCATGCTGCAGGGGCAGCTCAATTACAGCGACAACTTCGTCAGACCTCATTTCAATGCCGACGTCACCGGCTTGCAAGGCCGGATCGGCAGCTTCGGCAATCTGGGCGGCGCACCCGCCGACCTGGCGCTGTTCGGTACCCTGAACCAGCTCTCGCCGGTGCTGATCGAAGGCAAGATCGATCCGCTGGCCCCGGATGCCTTCGCCGATGTCACCGGCACGGCCAACAGCGTGCCCTTGCCCAACCTCAGCACCTATTCCAGCCGCTATACCGGCTATCCGATCACATCGGGCCTGCTGAATGCCGACGTGCATTACATCCTGAAAGACGGCAGGCTGCAGGCGGAAAACCACCTGCTGATCAGTCAGCTGACCTTCGGTCCGGCCGTCACCACGCCCGGCGTAGCGCATCTTCCGGTCAAGCTGGCGATCGCCCTGCTGAAGAATTCGCGCGGAGAAATCGATATCCGCCTGCCGGTTTCCGGCTCGCTGTCGGACCCGCAATTCAGCATCAGCGACCTGTTCTGGCATGCCATGCGCGATCTGGTCGGCCGGGCCGTCAGCTCGCCCTTCCGACTGCTGGCCTCGGCCTTCGGCGATCACAGCGGCCCCAGAGAGCTGGGCCAGCTGCGCTTCGCCCCCGGCTCGGCCGAGCTGGATGCCACCGCCATCGGCCATTTGCAGAAGCTGGCGACCATGCTGAAACAACGCCCTTCGCTGAATCTTGATATCACCGGCCGGGCTGACCCGGTCGCCGATGTACAGGGACTGCGCGAGCACTGGGTCGACAACGAGATCCGCAGCGAATACCACCGTCAGCACATCGATGCCGACGGACCGATGCCCAAACTGCCGGCCGATGAATATCACGACCTGCTGGTGAAGGTGTACCACCGGGATCGCTTCAAGAAGCCCAGGAACTTCCTCGGCATGGAGAAGACGCCCTCCGATGCCGCCATGATGGCCGCGATCAAGGAACATGCCGGCATCGGCGAGCACCAGCTGCAGAATCTGGCCAGCAAGCGAGCCCTGGCCGTGGCCGGCTGGATGCACGGCAAGATCAACGACACCCGTGTGTCGCTGCATGTACCCCTGATAAGCTCCGACGACGGCAAGAAGCACGCATCCGATGGCACGGCCGCGCACGAGCCGGTGACACGGGTGGATCTGGGCCTGCACTAACGAACCGGCATTCCCGGCCACGTTTTCAATCGATGGCCAAGCACCCACAATAAAGACCCCCGGGCGGGGCCGGCCTGCCGCGGCGGCGGCCCCGTCAACCCGCCCCTCTTTTCAGCACTCCAGAGCCATCATCATGAGCTATCCCGGACAAGACCGCCTGCAAGCCGAACTTGCATCCATCCGCGAACAGGGACTGTTCAAGTCCGAACGCATCATCACCTCGCCGCAGTCTTCCAGCATCCGTCTGCAATCCGGCCAGCAGGTCATCAATTTCTGCGCCAACAATTATCTGGGCCTGGCCGATCATCCCGAGGTGATCCAGGCCGCCAAGGACGCACTGGACAGCCACGGTTTCGGCATGGCCAGCGTGCGCTTCATCTGCGGCACCCAGGATCTGCACAAACAGCTGGAAGCGAAGATATCGGAGTTCTTCGGCACCGATGACACCATCCTGTACGCCGCCTGTTTCGACGCCAATGGCGGCCTGTTCGAGCCGCTGCTGGATGCCTCGGACGCCATCATCTCCGATGCGCTGAACCACGCCTCCATCATCGATGGCGTGCGCCTGTGCAAGGCGGCCCGCCATCGTTATGCCAATCGCGACATGGCCGAGCTGGAGCAGCGGCTGATCGAAGCCGGAAAGGCCGGCGCCCGCACCAAGCTGATCACCACCGACGGTGCCTTTTCCATGGACGGCTTCATCGCACCGCTGGACGAGATCACCGCCCTGGCTCGTCATCATGACGCCTGGGTCCATATCGACGAATGCCATTGCACCGGTTTTCTGGGGGCCACCGGGCGCGGCGCCGCCGAGGTCCATGGCGTGATGGACAAGATCGACATATTCACCGGCACCCTGGGCAAGGCTCTGGGTGGCGCACTGGGCGGATTCACCACCGGCCGCGGCGAAATCATCGAGATGCTGCGCCAGCGCTCGCGCCCCTATCTGTTCTCCAATTCGCTGCCGCCGCATGTGGTCGCTGCCGCGATCAAGGTGTTCGACATGCTGGCCCATGCCGATGATCTGCGCGAACAGGTCCGGGTCAATACCGCCTATTTCCGTGAACAGATGACAGCCGCCGGTTTCGACATCAAGCCCGGCATCCATCCCATCGTGCCGGTGATGATCTACGACGCACCGAAGGCCCAGCGGATGGCCGAGCGCCTGCTGGAAGAAGGCATTTACGTCACCGGTTTCTTCTATCCGGTCGTGCCGCAAGGCCAGGCCCGGATCCGGACCCAGATGAGTGCCGCCCATAGCCGCGAGCAGCTTGATGCAGCGATTGCCGCCTTTGTCCGCGTCGGTCGCGAGCTGGAGCTTATTCCGGCCTGATCGCGTCCTTGCCGCACCGGATCGCGGTTGCCATCCGGTCGCGGTGGACCCTCAGCCGTGGCCTGCAGCATTCAGTGCCGCCACTTCCTCGGGCCGCAGATGCCGCCACTGGCCCTTGCCGAGTTCGCCCAGCGCCAGATCGCCGATGGCGACGCGCAGCAGGCGACGCACCTGGATATCGTGCGCCGCCAGCAGTCGGCGGATATGCCGATTGCGGCCCTCATCCAGCACGATGCTCAGCCAGGCGTGTTTCTCGCCATGGCGCAACAGCTCGACGGAACGGGCCGACAGCCATTCGCCCCCGTCATCGACGCCTTCGGCCAGCGCGGCAAGCAGGCCGGCATCGGGAATGCAGTCGATCTGGACATGATAGGTCTTGGCCAGATGCGATTCCGGCGCTGTCAGTCCCGCCGCCCAGACGCTGTCATTGCTGAACAGCAGCAGACCTTCGCTGGCCATGTCCAGCCTTCCGACCGGGCCCAGCCAAGGCAGACCGGCCCCGTCCAGCAGACGGTAGACCGTGTCGCGGCCACGCTCATCCGCGGCCGTCGTGACCATGCCGCGCGGCTTGTTCATCGCGATATACACGCGTTGCAAGGCCTGCAGGACCTGACCGTCAACCGTGACCCGGTCCCGGCCTGCCACCACCGGAGCCTCCGGATCGCGCTCGATCCGCCCATTGAGACCGACCCGGCCTTCGCGCACCAGCTTTTCAGCCTGGCTGCGCGAACAGTGACCGGACTTGCTGATCACCCGCGCCAGGCCATGCCGCGGCAACGTCGATGTGCCTCTGGTCGCCCCGGAGGGTCGCAAGGGGCGTGAGCGCTGCGGCCGCGGACTCAAGCGGTCGCCACCGTGCGGCGGCGCCACCAGCCGCCGCCACAGATCAGCAGAATCATCAAGGCCATCAAGACGTAATGCATGCCGCTCCACCACGACTTCAAGTGCGCCGCGACCAGCGGATCGTCACACACCATCCGCACCGCGGTCACCACGATGGCCGCTGCGCCGACATAGACGAGCAGGGGCAGTCGCTCGATCAGCTTGAGGATCAGCGTCGAGCCGGCGACCACCAGGGGCACGCTGACCAGCAGGCCGACAATCACCAGGGCCGGCTGGCCACCGGAGGCGCCGGCAATGGCCAGCACATTGTCCAGCCCCATCAGGGCGTCGGCGACCACGATGGTACGCAAGGCACCCCAGAAACTGGTCGCCGCTTCGGTGGACGGGGCATGCTCGGCCTGAGTCAGCAGTTTCCAGGCGATCGGCAGCAACAGCAAACCGCCTGCCAGCATCAAGCCCGGCACTTTCAGCAGGTAAACCACCGCTATCGTCATCAGCAGCCGCACGGCGACGGCCCCCAGCACTCCCCACAGCATCGCTTTTTTCTGGATCTGCGCGGGCAAAGCCCGCGCGGCCAGCGCGATCACGATCGCATTGTCGCCAGCCAGGACCAGGTCCAGCAGGACCACGGTCAGAAGACCATAAAGCCAGTGCAGCCACATTGGTTCCATCACCCTCTCCAAAGACTCGGTCACCCGCCCGGCCGCCTCGGCCGCAGCGATCACAAAAGTCTCGTTCGCGGTGGAACCGCCGCGTCGACCAGGGTGGAAGCACCCGTGCTGACGATCAACGCGCTGATACCTCGCATTCACGCCAAGGCACTGGAACTACTCCCTTTCTGATGCCATTCTGCAGTGGGGTATGCAGTGGGTCAACCGCGAGCCTGCGCCGTTGCGTATTGGCGGCACCGGCGCGTGAAGATGAACCGCTGACAACACGCCTCTTGCAAATGTTCAAAATTTGCTAAGAATAGCCAGCAAGTAAGCTCTGCCATGATAATCGGCGCTCGTCATCAGCCAGGCGATCAGTCCGCAGCCTCTTGTCATTCTGCCTTACAAGATCAATTAGAACGAGGAGACACCCGAATGAACCGTAAGGGTTTGTATTTCATGATCGCCCTGGCCCTGGGTGGCGCAGGCGCCGTTCACGCGCAGGACAACACTGCACCGGCCACCGATGACGGCCATC
>JGI2924J29684_1078463_pt1 | contig 52858 bp, 51 predicted proteins | sample BenlonsequencITS_FD_29684 | JGI IMG/M metagenome (IMG submission 29684) | reverse complement strand
TGACCTTTATCTGGGGTCGCTTAAGCGGAAGTTTGCTATTCTGCTTACGTAAAAGACGTCGCTGATGTATCACACTGCGTCTTGGTTCTGGGGCCGAGGGGTACGAATGCTTGGAGAAGGCATATTCATGTACGCCTTCTTTTCAAGAAAGGCACTGATAATGACAACGATCAGGAAGAAGGTCAAATGGGGTACATATGGAAAAGAAGTCGCTGAGGCAATTAACTGAAAAGGTATCAGGAACAATTGCAATTACAAAAGAAGCCTTAGATAAAACTCATGGTATGCTGGCAAACAAAACGTCCCCTCTGCCAGGTGGGGCTGTCTGTTTTGTAACTCTGGGCTGTAAAGTGAACCAAACTGAGAGCGAAGCCATGGCTCAGCTTTTTCGCGAGGCAAAGTATCAGGTGGTTAGTTCCTCTGAAGAAGCGGATGTTGTTGTGGTTAATACCTGTACCGTGACGAATACCGGTGACAGCAAATCTCGTCAGGTTATTCGCCGAATGATTAAGGCTCACCCGGAGAGTGTTGTGGTGGTAATGGGCTGTTATGCTCAAACTGCACCAGGGGAAATTCTGGGTATTGATGGCGTGGATCTGGTGATTGGAACCCAGGATCGAGCGAAGATCTTGGAGTGGATAGACCGAGTGAAGGCAGAGAAGGCACCCCAGAATGCTGTCCGTGGGATTTGGGACGCTGAAGAATTTGAGGAACTGCCTCAACTTAGTGAAGAACATCGGACTAGGGCTATGTTAAAGATTCAGGAAGGGTGTAATCAATTTTGTACCTATTGTATTATTCCTTATGCCCGGGGGCCTTTGCGCAGCCGGCTTCCTGAGAACGCTATTGCAGAGGCTCGGCGTTTGGTAGAGGAAGGGTATCCGGAAGTCGTATTGACGGGTATTCACACCGGGTATTATGGTCAGGACTTGAAAGCGGATTGGAACTTGGCCCGCCTGGTTGGTGAGTTAGAAAAAATCCCGGGACTTCGTCGCTTACGTTTGAGTTCGATTGAGCCCATGGAATATACTGATGAGTTGATTGAGAAAATTGCTTTGTCTGACAAGGTCTGTCCTCACGTACATATCCCCTTACAAAGTGGGAGCGATAGGATTTTAAGCAGAATGAATCGTCCTTATGATTTAAAGGCCTACAAAGGTTTGCTGGAAAAACTTCGTCAACGGATTCCGGATCTGGCTGTGACGACGGACATTATTGTCGGCTTTCCTGGGGAAACTGATGAAGACCATGCTTCTACTATTGAGTTTGCCAAGTCCTGTGATTTTTCTGGAATTCATGTATTTCCCTATTCTAAGCGGAAAGGGACTCCGGCAGCGGATTATCCTGATCAAGTTTTAAAAAAGCTGAAGGATCAACGAGTTAAGGAGTTATTAGATGTTGCTCGTGCAAGTCAGGTGAGGTTTTGCCGGCAGTTTATTGGAAAATCGGTAGAAGTGCTAGTTGAAAAAGTTGATCTAAAAGGCAGTGCTATAGGACATACTCCTCACTATATTCAGGTAGAAATTCCTGCGAATAAAGATGCCCGACAGTGGGCAACCGGAGAGTTTGTTACGGTTGTTTTGGAAGAGCACCATATCTCCCTTGCTTAAGGATAAGTGCCATAATTTTGTAGGCTCATCCTTTCAGAAAAGTTCCTTTGAAGTTGTCAATAAATAATTTTGTGAATAAGATATAGGAGGTTAAGAACACTAATGTCGGATTGTATCTTTTGTCAAATAGCCCTTGGAAAGATTCCCAGCGAAATTGCTTACGAAGACGATCAAATTATTGCATTCAAAGATATTCAGCCGTTAGCTCCTGTACATCTGGTTATTATTCCTAAAATCCACCTGCGAAGTCTTAATGATGTAACATCTGATAATAAAGGATTAATTGGTCATCTTTTCAGTATTATTCGTCGGCTTGCCGAGGAATTTGGTGTGGCAGAATCAGGTTACAGGGTAGTCACAAATACCGGAACAGATGGAGGCCAAGTCATTGGGCATCTGCATTTTCATTTACTCGGAGGAAAGGCCTTAAATGCAAATATCGGCTGACCAATCTGACATTTAAAGTGCGCTTGACGCAACCTACTTCATCCAGTATAATAAAAAGGTATATTTGTGATGATCCAGTGGAGGGAGGGATAGACAATGAGTGAAGTCAAAGTTGGTAAAAATGAATCCCTTGATGCCGCACTCCGCCGGTTCAAGCGTTCTTGTCAAAAGGCAGGTGTTAGCGCAGAAGCTCGTAAGCACGAGGCGTATGAAAAACCGAGTGTGAAGAGAAAGAAAAAGTCTGAAGCTGCGCGTAAACGCAAGTTCAAGTAAGGAGTGTCTCAATTGACCCTGAAAGATCGCTTGGTTGAGGATATGAAGGTTGCCATGAGGGCCAAAGAGGAGGGGAAGGTAAGACTTTCCGTCATTCGAATGGCTAGGGCTGCCATTAAAAATGCTGAGATCGACAAGAAGATTGAATTTAACGATGAGCAAGTCATCGAAGTATTAGCTCGCGAAATGAAGCTGCGTCGGGATGCGCTTGAGGTTTTCGGGCAAGCGGATCGCCCTGATCAGGTTAAAGCTTTGGGAGAGGAAATAGCCGTTCTTATGGATTACCTTCCTCAACAGCTTTCTGAAGGGGATATTCGCCAACTCGTTAATGAGACCGTTACCACATTAGGGGCGCAAAGCCTTAAAGACCTCGGGAAAGTCATGGGGGCAGTAACCCCTAAGACAAAAGGCCGTGCAGATGGCAAACTTGTCAATCAAATTGTACGAGAAGTTCTCGGGGCATAGTAAGTTTAGTTTCAGCAGAAGGCTCAGTTACACAAGTAACTGAGCCTTTACAATTTTACAAGGTAATTATGAAAAGGCTTAATAGGTGTTTAAGAAGGTTCTCTGCTGGTGCCGCCCTGACCCAAGCGACTCTATTTTCATCCTCTGCTGATGCCTTGATTTGATACCTCCAGTAGTAATCAGTTGAGATGGCAAACAAAACGTCCCCTGCACCCCTTCCAACTTGTGGCATGTTTTTGAGAGAAAATTTTAAGGCTTGGACTATTATTGCTTTTCCCTTCATAAATATTCGTGAGGGGAGGGTTTTTTTTGTTCAAGAAAATACAAACCAGTGTTGGAGAAGTTTTGGATTTTCCACCGGATGTAGTGGGCGAAGGTCCTAAAATTACCATAACCGGAAAAAGACAAATAATGGTGGAGAACTATATTAGTATCCTAAATTTTTCAGAAGAAGAGATTCGCTTGGAAACTGCGGAAGGGGATATCTTTTTTAGAGGGAAGGGGTTAATGCTTAAGGTCATTTTAGCAACAGAACTGCAAATTGAAGGGGAACTGTCTTCCTTTTGGTTTGATGGAGGGGAGACGAAGTAATGTTTGAATGGCTGCGAACGTTTTGGTACGGGCGAATTCTATTCCTGGCAAGGGGAGAGCATTTAGCACACTTCGTTAATCAGGTGTCGAAAGAGGGCATCATACTCTATCATACGCAAAAATCTGAACGGGGTATGCGTGCTCAAATTAAGCTTGCCGATTTCAGGCGATTGCGCAGACCTGCCCGTCGTACCCATACTAGAGTTCATATTGTGGCTAAATATGGCTGGCCTTTTGTTGCTGCACGTTGGTGGCGAAGAAAAGGGTTGCTAATCGGAATCGTTATAATTGCCTCGGTACTTACGATTTTGTCTCAGCTGGTACTCTCTATTTCTGTGACAGGAAATAAGAATCTCGTTGCTGCTGACGTAATAGAACGTGCAGAGAAGCTCGGACTTAGAACATGGGTGTACTCTAAAGATTTAGACTTAAACGGAATAGCTAAATCACTTCAGGAGCAACTTCCGGATGCAGCTTGGATTGGGATAGAACGTCAGGGAACAAGCATTCAAATCAGAGTTTCTGAGAAAACTCGTCCGTCTATTCCGGATGAAGTCGGAAACCTGGTCGCAAGTCGGGCAGGGATTGTAAAGGAAATTATGGTGATTGACGGAACTCCCCTGATTCATGAAGGAGAAACTGTTCGGGCTGGGCAAGTATTAATTAAAAGTCCACAAGTGAATAATATGAGCAGTGCTAAAAATGCTCCGGTTTCTGTGGCCAGAGGATTTGTTCGAGCGCGAGTGTGGTATAGCGCTGAAGGACAAATCCCTTTAGTGGAGGATAAGGTTGAGGAAAGTGGGAGAGTAGCCAAGGGAAGGGGTATAAAAATTGGCTCCCGCGTTATAATGCTAACAGCACAAAGTTCTCCCTTTGAGCAATCTCGAGAAGAAGTGATTACCCAATCTATAAAACTCTGGAGGAATTGGCGCTTTCCTGTCGAAGGTATAAGAGTAGATCATATAGAACTTCATAATGTGCATATAGAACGTACTGTTTCCGAAGCGCGCCAATTAGCTGAACAAATAGCTCGGGCTGAAGTTCAGAAGAAACTAACACAGGGCGTACCAATTGTCTTAGAAACGGTTAAGGTTCTTTCGGATAATTCCGGTTCAGAACGAGTAAGAGTAGAGGTGGAAACCTACGAGGATTTGGCTGTATATGCCAATCCATAAGAGTGTGCTAATATGTTTCAGTCCTAGGGATCTAAAAGAACCTTAGGAACGGCACTGGGAAGTAAGGATGATGATATTGAAGATCAAAATGTTCAAAACGATCTGGGATGAGCTATCTAGCCGTCTTGATTGGCTTAAACATCACACCACTTGGCTTAGGGCCATTGTTGGGGTGATGTATTTTCTGTTACTTACGGTTTTATTATCATCGAATATTTTTGTATCCACATTACACTTGGAGGTAGGAGAACCAAGTCCTCAGCTTATTACGGCACCGTGGACTAGGGAAATTGTAGATCAGGTAAAGTATAATCGGGATAAAGAGGCTGCTTCAAAGGCAGTCCAGCCGGTATATAAGCCGGATGAGGAGTATCTGAATCTATTAACTAAGGAGATGGGGATTGCCTTCACCTCTTTGCGAGACGCCTCAACAAAGTCCGATAAAACAGATGAACTAAGAAAAAGGGAGCTTTTTGCAAGTCTCTCAGAGAGTGCTTTGATATTTTTAGTGGAAAAAGATTCCAGTGATCTTAACGAAATTGAAAAGACCGGCAGAGATATTATCTTGACCAGAGCGCGCAATTTAGATTCCGGGGCAAGAACCAGTGAGCAAATGGCGGTGTTTCGTGAGAACCTCAAAAAAGATTTTGAGCAGTCCCAGCTAGATGAGAATGCCAAAGAATTATTTAAGGTGTTTATCGATCAAGAAGTGACTCAACCTACCTTGATCGTAGATGAGCCTACTACGGAAGCCTTGCGAGCAGCAGCACGCGCCTTAATAAAGCAGGAGGTCTTGCATTATAAGGCTCTGCAAAAAATCGTGGGTATCGGTGAAATTGTAGATGAGACGACTTATCAAGTTTTAGTTGATTATGGTTTGATAAATAACCAGAATGCCTGGAAATCTGTGGTTGGAATTGCGCTGATCGTGCTGATTGGCATGGGTTCTATTTTAGCCTATCTGTTTCAGTATAAAAGGGATATCTATGTTATGACAAATCGCTTGGTTCTGATTGGTCTTATTATGTGCTTAGTTGTGGCTATTGGACGTGCAGTGATTGCTTTAAATCTGGGGGCCGACTTTAATTCCTTGTCAGGTATGCTGATTCCCATAGCCTGGGCAACTATGACAGTTGCAATTTTGGTTGGTGTGGATATAGCTATTATGGTTTCCTTGGTTTTAGCAGTTTTTGTCGCGGTTTTAGTCGATCCTGTTCTATCGACTTCCTTCGGGCTTCATTCAGGCGTGGTGGCTCTTTTTGGCGGGATTGTAGGAGTTTACAGTGTGTCTCGTTTAAGTCAACGGTCTGATTTAGCTCGTGCAGGGATATTCGTATCGGCTGTAAATGTTTTTGTTATCAGTGGGATCGCCTTGACCTCGGATATGCGCTTAGCAGTTTGGGGAGTAGGTGTGATATTAGGTATTGTTAATGGATTAGCATCGTCATTTCTAACAGTTGGGGCATTGCATTGGTTTGAATCAGGATTTCACATTACCTCTTCTGTAAGACTGCTGGAATTATCTGATCCTAATCGACCATTATTAAAACGCCTATTGATGGAGGCCCCCGGCACCTATCATCATAGTATTTTAGTTGGTAATCTCGCTGAAGCTGCGGCAGAAGCAGTTCAAGCGGATGCCACCTTGGTTAGGGTTGCAGCTTTGTACCATGATATTGGAAAGTTAAAGCGTCCGTATTTCTTTATCGAAAACCAATTTACCCAGGATAATCCTCATGATAAGATTGCTCCCACTCTAAGCTCCTTGATTATTACCTCCCACGTTAAAGACGGATTAGAACTGGCTAAGGATAATAAACTTCCACAGCAGATTCAGGACATTATCGCTCAACATCATGGAGATAGTCTAGTGAGTTTCTTTTATCATAAAGCACTTGAGGAATATGAAAATGTACCGGAAGAATCTTTCCATTATGAGGGGCCGAAACCCCAGACTAAAGAGGCTGCACTGGTTGCTTTAGCAGATAATGTAGAGGCTGCTGTAAGGTCTATGAAGCAACCAACCCCGGGGCGAGTCGAAGGGTTTGTACGAAAAATTATTAAGGACAAGCTGAACGACGGGCAATTAGATCAGTGTGATTTAACGTTTCAAGATTTAGACCGGATTGCTATGGCCTTTGTTCGTGTCTTGAGTGGTATTTTCCATTCTCGGGTAGAATATCCGGAGATGCCGAACATAAAGGATAACAATAGTAACTCAATGCATAAAAAACTTGAGGATCAAGGGGCTCTGAGTGACAAAAATCCTCTCAAGGAAAAGCAGCGGGATAATCCTCAGGAGGATGCTGAGATAAAGGTTTCACAAGACGGATGATCTAATAAAAAAGATTTTTGGGTATTTAATCTTTAGCGAGTAGAATTCGCTACTGCCACTCTACTAGAAAAGAACATGGATACTAACCAAAAATGGGTTAGCCAAGTGAAGAGATTAGGATCAAGATACTGCTGATTAATTGTTTTAATTTGAAGGGGGGGAGGGTAAACCAATCGATCTACTCTGGTTAGATTTAAGATAAGGTTTACTCGAAATATATGATCATTGACATCTCTTGGGAAGAAGAATCTGTTTTACCGGCAGATCGTGACCCTCTGGCAAATTTATTAAACCAAGCAATAAATGAGGCTCTTCAACTATCAAATGGCCCAGAAGAAGCGGAAGTAAGTTTATTGCTAGTTGATAATCAACGAATACATGCTTTAAATCTAGAATATCGAGGAGTAGACAGACCAACAGATGTTCTTTCTTTTGCCTTGCAGGAAGAGGTGGAAGATGAACCTGAAATTGAGGAAGAGGATCAAATGCTTGGGGATATAGTAATCTCTGTTGAGCGAGCAAGGGCTCAAGCTCAGGAATATGGACATTCCTTTGAACGGGAAATTGTCTATCTTGCAGTTCATGGATTACTCCATTTATTAGGTTATGATCATGAAGAAGAGAATGATAAACAAGAAATGCGTAGTAAAGAAGAAGAGATAATGGCTGAATTGAAGTTAGAGAGAGTATAAAAACTTTTGTGCCAATAATCTAAGGGAGGGAGCAGATGGGGAGGATTTATAGGAAACCAGGCTTTTTGCGTAGTCTAAATCAGGCTTGGCGAGGAATGATGTATACTGTAAAGACTCAAAAACACGTCCAGTTTCATCTCTTTGCAGGTAGTGCTGTTTTGCTCCTCGCTTGGTGGAGTGAGGTTACACGGCTTGAATGGCTGATCCTTATTTTGGCCATCGGCAGCGTGATTGGCGCGGAAGTAATGAATTCCGCCATTGAAACTGTAGTAGACATGGTTCAGCCAAATTTTCACCCCTTAGCGGGGATGGCAAAAGATATCGCCGCAGGCGCTGTGTTGGTAACTGCTATTCAGGCAGTTGTAATTGGTTTTGTCGTTTTTCTTCCTCCACTACTACGTTTGGCGAGTAAAATGTTCTAGGATTGAGGGTGATTTTTTGAATCAGAGCCAATCTCAACTGTTTGAAAAAATGGTAAATGAATTTAAGGGACTGCTTGATTCTGATAGTATCAATGAGCTGGTTTCTAAGGCTAAAGCTGCCTATGAAAATGCCTATGTGCCTTACTCTCATTATCCCGTTGGGTCAGCAGTTTTATTTTCCTCCGGTAAGATCTATTCCGGATGTAACGTTGAGAATGCCAGCTATGGCTTAACTGTCTGTGCTGAACGCAATGCTATTTTCCAGGCTATTGCCCAAGGAGAACGAGAAGTAAAGGGAATTGCCATTGCGGTACCCACAGATGTTTTTCCATCTCCCTGTGGTGCATGCAGGCAAGTAATCCGTGAGTTTGCCGTGGATTGTCCAGTCATTTTGATAAATGGGAAAGGGCATGTACGGTGGACAAGTTTGAAGGCATTGCTTCCGGAGGCCTTTGAACCGGAGTTTTTATAGGGGACTTGTGTGTACATCGACTCGGTCTTACGACACAGAGCAAACTAACCATTCAATGTATACCCTTTAAGAATATTCTAGAAAATGCGTTGAATAGACGCTATTGTTTACGGTTATGGTAATATTGATTGCATAAAATTAATGATAAAAAGATAGGGAAGTGCTTCACCTTTGGTTTCAACAAAATCGCATCAGTTTCGTTCAGGCTTTGTTTCTGTTATTGGTAGACCTAATGCGGGTAAATCTACTTTACTTAATCATTTGTTAGGACAGAAGGTCTTAATCATGTCCGACAAGCCTCAAACTACTCGTAATAGAATCCAATGTATCTTGACGGAAGAACGTGGACAAATTGTCTTTTTAGATACTCCTGGAATACATAAACCGAAACATAAGCTCGGTGAATTTATGGTAGGTGCTGCCAAAGAATCTATGCGAGAGGTTGACGCGATTCTTTATATGGTAGATCTCTCTGCAGAGTTTGGCCCGGGGGAAGAGTTTATCATTGAGATGCTCAAGCAGACGAAAACTCCTTGCGTACTTGCGCTCAATAAAGTTGACTTATTGACTAAGGAACAATTGATGCGGAGGATTCAGGAATTTTCTGGTTTGGCAGATTTCAAGGCTATTGTACCTATTTCTGCAAAAACAGGGGAAAATACCGATGAGCTTTTAAAGGTGATTTTCGATAAAATGCCGAATGGTCCCATGTATTATCCGGAAGATGAAGTGACTGATCAGCCGGAGCGTTTTATTATGGCGGAATTAGTCCGAGAAAAGGTTCTTCAATTAACGAGGGATGAGGTTCCTCATTCCATTGCGGTAGTTATAGAATCAGTTGAAGAAAAGAAAACCCTAGTCAAAGTGCGTGCCCAGGTAATTGTGGAGCGAGACTCTCAAAAAGGGATTATCATTGGGGCAGGTGGCAAACAGCTCAAGGAAATTGGCCGCTTAGCTCGTCTGGATATTGAAGCTTTACTAGGAAGTCCTGTTTTCTTAGAGCTTTGGGTTAAAGTTAAAAAGGATTGGCGCAATCGAGCAGATAGCTTGCGCAATTATGGTTATGGAAAGGAAAAGGGATAATAATGAATCTTGCAGCTATAACAGATCATACATTGTTAAAACCGGCAGCATCTGAGAAGGATATTGTGACACTTTGTCATGAGGCTCAGCATCATAAATTTGCTACTGTTTGTGTTAATCCCTCATATGTTCAAATGGCAGCAAAACTTTTGCATGGCACAGGAATATGTGTTGCTGCGGTTGTGGGTTTTCCTTTAGGTGCAACCTTTACTGAAGTTAAAGTTCAAGAAATATTAATGGTTAAAGCCCACGGCGGCAAGGAAGTTGATGCTGTCATTAATATCGGTTGGGTAAAATCGGGCAATTGGGAAGCCGTTGAGAAAGATGTTTCTAGAGTTGTTGAAGCAGCTCATAGCTGTGGTTTAATCATAAAAATTATTATTGAAACTTCTTTGCTGACTGAAGACGAAAAAAAGTCTGTGGCCGAGATTGTTAAACGAGTTGGAGCGGATTTTATCAAGACTTCCACTGGCTTTGCCGGAGGGGGGGCCACGGTTGAAGATGTTCGTAATTTAAAGGCTTGGGTCGGAGAAGGTGTAAAGGTAAAAGCATCAGGTGGTATTAGAACTAAGGAGTTTGCCTTAGAGCTTGTTGAGGCGGGAGCGGATAGATTAGGCACCAGTGCAGTGCTTGCATGAGCTTGTGTGTACATTGACTCCGTCTTACGACTAGGGACGAGGTGACGAATGCTCGGGAGAAGGCACATTTCATGTCTGAGCAGAGGAAACGATGTATACTAAAATTAAAGATAACAAAGAATAGAAAGGGTGAGTGGGCGTGGCCGTTTATCATGCGGACGCGTTGGTGGTCCGCAGTAGACAATTTGGTGAGTCGGATCGTGTACTCACTCTTTTTTCCCGTGAGTTGGGGAAACTTCAGGCGGTTGCCAAAGGAGTGCGGAAACCTAAGAGTCGTCAACGAGCAGGGGCTCAGCTATTCACCTATGGAGATTTTCTGATCCATCGAGGGAAGACACTAGACACTGTTTCCCAGTGCAGCCCTAAGGAGAGTTTTCCTCATCTTTGGAACGATCTGGATCGGTCATTTGCTGCGACTGGAATTGCTGAGCTTTTAGACATTTCGACGATTAAAGAGCAGCCTAATATTGAGCTATTTAGACTTACCCTAACTTGTTTTTTTCTGCTCGAACATTTTCAACCCTCACTTGTGCTTGGTGCATATGCTTTACGGTTAATGGATGTCTTGGGCTATCGTCCTTTTTTAGAAGGATGTGCTGAGTGCGGGGTTGGTGTGAAGGGGGATCGCTTGTTTTTTAGTTTAGAGGCGGGGCTCTTGTGTGGGAACTGTCGAGAAAGATATTCTGGGCGCTGGATTCGCGCGGGTAGTGTGGCGTTTATGCGGCAATTGATTCGTGCTGATATTACTAAGCTTGATCGGATGCGCTGGGGAGTTTGGATGGAGCAAGAGATTTTAGAGACATTACGGCTTTATATTGAACATAAATTTGAACGTCCTCTTAAATCTTGGAGAATGGGAAGTTTGATGCAGGATAACTTGGAGCAAAGTTTTGATGGAAAGGAAGGGAAATAATATGAGCGAATCCTGGACAGAACTTGACAAGATAGATGTAATACGTGAACGTATGGGGATCGGCTATGAAGAGGCTCGGACGGCCTTGAACTTAGCTCAAGGGGATTTGTTGAAGGCTTTAGATGATTTAGAGAGGGTTCGCAATGGCTTGGGCCCAGACTGGCATTTTGAAGAATGTGGCAAGGGTATTCTAGACAGTCTTAAGTCCACGGTTTCGAGGATTAATCATTCAACGATTAGTCTCAAACGTCATGACAATACGATTATTAGCCTTTCCGCTCCTTTGGGATTGGCCCTGGCCTATACGATATGGAGGAAGCCCAGCTTGAGGTTGCTGACACTTGTAGGTGCTGTAGGTGCGGCTTTGAATCATTTTGAGTTGGAAGTAGCCTCAAAAGCGGAGTATCCTTATGATGGAGAAGCAGGAGAGTTTTAGTTTTTAGTTCTTGGATTCGTGTTTTACGATCTATTTGTAATATACGAATCCAAGAAATTATCTTATCTTTTCTTGGATTGTCTAGGCTGTTATATTTTGGTTTCTCTTTCTCGATAAAAACTACCCGCTGATTTTTTTGAACCTCTAAAGACATAATGTGATCCTGATAATTAAATTATTCTTAAATGAAAGAGAGCAAAAGATGGATTTCATTGAATCAATTCAAAGATATATCCCCGATAATGAGCAAGAGGAAAAGGATAAATCAATCATTTTAAATTGTTTAGAGGTCTTTGAGGATGTTTTAACTAGAAATAATAAAATTGCTCATTTCACCAGCTCAGCGTTTGTATTGAATAAGGCGAGGGACAAAGTCCTGGTTGTCCATCATAATATATATAATTCTTGGTCATGGACAGGTGGGCATGCTGATGGGGAGAAGGACTTATTGGCTGTTGCTATTAAGGAATTAAAGGAGGAAACTGGGGTTCTTAATGTTAACTTAATGATGACCGGAATTTTCTCTTTAGATATTCTTCCTGTTTTAGGGCATATACGAAGAGGGGAGTATGTTTCTCCTCATTTACATTTATCAGTAGCGTTTTTGATTGAGGCGAATGAGAATGACCCTTTAATTGTTAAAGAAGATGAAAACAGTGGTGTGAAATGGATTCCTCTGGAAGAATTGATTGCCTATAGTAATGAACCTCATATGCATAAGTTGTATTCGAAGTTTATTAATAAAATTAATGAGTTAAAAAATTAAGATTATAGATTATAAGAGTAAAGAGTAATTAATAGGGTAAGTTTGATTACATTTGACACATTTTCTTAGTAGGCATATAATGATAAAAATTAAAACCTTTTAAATATGCGATGATGGGAAAGAAATTCATGAATCCTCTCTTATAGCGAGTTCGGGCGGGTGGAAGCCGAATGTGAGAAGTGAATGGGGCAGCTCTGAGCACATGAAACGAAGGGGGCCCCGAGGGGTCAAACAGGGTGGAACCGCGGGAATAACTCTCGTCCCTGTAGCTTGTAAAATTGCTACGGGGGTGAGGGTTTTTTTAATTTGGGGTCTGGGAAAGTAAGGGGCCATTGCCCGTTCACACACGTTCCGTTCACTAGCTCGTTGGATGCTGAGGCTATTCCGCCAACCTCTGGGTAGTGCAGAATGTGAACCTGGGCGGAATAATGCCTCAGCATCGGCACTCGCTTTATCGTGAACTCCCACAAAAGTGTTCACTAAGCAATTGGCCCCCTTAGTTTCTGGTCAGTCGGGGCTGGGAACGGGGAAATATGAGTTTAAACCATCTTTAACTAAATAAATTCTAAATAGGAGGCTTATTATGAAATTCCAAGACATTATTCTGACCCTTAATCAGTTTTGGGGTGAGCAAGGGTGTATTATTGCCCAGCCCTATGATGTAGAAAAAGGGGCTGGAACTATGAACCCGGCAACCTTTTTAAGAGCCTTGGGGCCTGAGCCCTGGAATGTTGCCTATGTTGAGCCGTCTCGGAGACCTACAGATGGACGATATGGAGAAAATCCTAACCGGCTGCAGCATTATTTTCAATATCAAGTTATTCTTAAGCCTTCTCCGGACAATGTCCAGGAGCTATATTTGCAGAGCTTAGAAAGATTAGGGATCAATCCCCTTGAGCATGATATCCGTTTTGTTGAAGATAATTGGGAATCGCCAACCTTGGGTGCCTGGGGATTAGGCTGGGAAGTCTGGCTTGATGGAATGGAAGTGACTCAGTTTACCTATTTCCAACAGTGCGGAGGGATCGACTGTAAACCGGTTTGTGCTGAGATTACCTATGGACTAGAGCGCTTAACAACCTATATTCAAAACAAGGATAATGTTTATGACATTGAATGGGTGGGGGATGTCACTTATGGTGATATTTATCTGCAAAATGAAATTGATTACTCTCACTATAACTTTGAGGTAGCGGATATCGAAGCCTTACAGACTTGGTTTGATATGTATGAACGCGAGGCAAAACGGGTAGTAGAGAAGGGTTTAGTACTTCCGGCCTATGATTATGTTTTAAAATGCTCTCATACCTTTAACCTCTTGGACGCTCGCGGGGCAATTAGTGTTACAGAACGTACCAGCTATATTGCCAGAGTAAGGGCCTTAGCACGTCTTTGTGCTCAGGCCTATGTTGAGCAGAGAGAGAAGTTAGGTTTCCCTTTATTAAAGAACAATAACTCCGTGAAAGAGGTGAAATAAGATGGCAAAGGATTTTTTACTTGAAATTGGGACGGAAGAAATTCCGGCAAAATTCTCACCGGGGGCAATGACTCAGTTGGAAGAGCAAGCCCGCAAGCGTCTTCTGGAACTCCGTTTAAACTATAAAGAAATCCAAGTGTTTGCGACTCCGCGACGTCTGACGCTAATTGTCTTAGAACTTGCGGATACCCAAGAGGATTTATCTATGGAAGTTAAAGGGCCGGCGGTGAAAGCCGCTTATGATGCCGGCGGAGCTCCCACCAAAGCAGCTCAAGGGTTTGCCAGAGGGCAGGGTGTGTCCATCGAAAACCTTTTTGTTCAGGAAGTTAATGGGGTACCTTATGTATATGCTCGAAAAGCTGAAGTTGGTCTGGAAACGAAATCTCTCCTCTCTCAGTTGGCCCTTGACCTGATTAACTCATTACATTTTCCAAAGCCAATGCGTTGGGGGGATCTTGATTTTCGCTTTGCTAGACCGATTCGGTGGATTGTCGCACTTTACGGTGCCGATATCGTTCCCTTTGAGTTTGTGGGTCTCAACTCAGGGCGTGTTACCCGAGGACATCGTACTTTAGCAACGGAAGAGGTACAGATTAGTCAACCTTCAGATTATCGTGAGGTTTTGCGTCAAGCCTATGTGGTTATCGATCCCGAGGAACGTAAGGCTTTGATTTTAGCGCAATTGAAAGAACTGGCTGAAAAAGTCGGAGGTAAGGTTCCTGAAGATGAAGAACTCTTGAGTGAGGTTATTCATCTGGTTGAATATCCAACGGCGTTATTGGGTGAAGTGGCTCCTCAATATATGCATTTGCCGGAAGCGGTTATTACAACTCCTATGCGGGAGCATCAACGTTATTTCCCTGTGCGGACTGAAGAGGGAAAACTTTTGCCTTATTTCATCACTGTACGCAACGGAAGTGATTTCGCTCTAGACACAGTTAAAGCTGGGAATGAAAAAGTTCTGAAGGCTCGCTTAGAAGATGCTGCCTTCTATTATCGGGAAGATCAAAAAGTTGCCTTGTCTGACTTAGTGCCGAAGCTCGGGAAAATTGTCTATCACGAGAAGTTGGGAACTGTTGAGCAAAGGGTTGAGCGTTTAAGAGGATTATCCGGATTTATGGCGGAAGGTCTAAGTTTTGGAGAGAGCAAGCAAGCAGAGGTTGATCGAACTGCATATTTAGCCAAGGCAGATCTGGTAACCCTGATGGTTAGTGATTTCCCGGAGCTGCAAGGGATTATGGGGGCGGATTATGCTCAAGCCAGCGGAGAGAAGCCTGAGGTTTGCCGGGGAATACTGGAGCACTATCAACCTCGCTTTGCAGGGGATGCGACACCTGTTTCAGATTGTGGACGGGTGGTCAGCATAGCGGATAAACTTGATGCCATTGTTGGAGCTTTCAGTATCGGAATTCAACCTACCGGGTCTCAAGATCCTTACGCTCTCCGAAGACAAGCCCAAGGAATTGTTGCAGTTATTTTAGATTCCGGCTGGGATCTCTCTTTGCCTGAGCTCATTCGGAAATCCTACAGTCTATTTGAAGAGCAGGGGACGGCAGCATTGCCCCTGGGCGACATCTTACCTTTGCTGCTTGATTTCTTCCAGCAGAGGGTTCGGTTTGTGCTTCAAGAGCAAGGCCTTCGCTATGATACAGTGGATGCTGTTTTGGCGTTAGGCAGTGAGAATATTAATCGTTCGGTAAAAAGAGCTCGAGTGCTTTCGAAAAAACGAACGGAAGAAGCATTTGTTCTTTACGCTCAAACCTATACCCGCTGCTATAACTTAAGCAAGAAAGAAGCTCTGGCAGAGCTGAAAGAAGCTTCTTTGGTAGATGCCACTGAAATAGCCTTGGCCAAAGGGATATCTTCGCGCAGACAGGGTTTTGATGAGATGATCGAGTTAGGCAACTATGAGGAAGCCTATGATCTGGCCTGGGAACTTGTCCCTCAGATCGAAGCCCTTTTCCAAGCAGTCATGATTATGGTAGAAGATGAAGATTTGAAGAAGGCACGTTTAGCCTTGCTTGGGCAATGTGTGGAAATGCTGGGCTGCTTGGGTGAGCTAAGCCTTTTGGCTTAAATTAATTAGAAGATACAATTGAACGGTAGGGTCTATAGAGGGTCTGTAACAATAGTTGTTATATGACCCTCTATTTTTGTTAATTTAGTTTTTAAGATGCATGTTACTACCGAGGTGACTCAATGAGAATCTTCGGAATTACTAAAGGTTTTTTGATAAATCTAGGTGATCCTATTTTATAAACTGTCCCCAACTTTTACCTCAACGTAAACATCATATTCTTAGAAAGATCTAAAATTTATTTCTAAAAAGTTCATCATATATGGAACAATATCTACCCAACGAATAATATTATATGGTATAATTGAGCGAATTGAACTTAATAGTATGTCACATTGAGACAGAGCAATACATAAGAGGTGAAATTGGTTGGAATGGACGGAACGGCAACAACGAATAGTGGAGATCGTGAAAGCTTCAGGTTCCATCACGGGTGAAAAGATTGCGTCAATGCTTAATTTGACGCGAGCTACGCTCCGCCCTGATTTAACCGTCTTGACAATGTCCGGAGTCTTAGTGGCACGGCCGCGTGTCGGATATTCTTATCGTGAAGATCTCGGCCCCTCTCCTATCATGGAGCGTATGCTTCAGCTACGAGTCTGCTCATTTAAGTCTATGCCGGTCACAGTATTGGAAAACGCCAGTATCTATGATGCAACAGTTGTGATGTTTACCCAGAATGTTGGCAGTCTGATGGTTGTCGGCCCAGACAGAGTCCTGCTGGGAATGGTCTCTCGAAAAGATATCATGAAAGCATCCCTGGGAAAAATGGATCTTCAACAAGTTCCCGTCGGCGTTATTATGACCCGGATGCCGAACATCTACATGACAACCCTTGATGAGCCCGTCTTGAGTGCTGCTAAGAAACTGGTTCAGCATCAGGTGGATAGTTTGCCGGTGGTTGAAGGGTATGTGGATGAGAATGGAAATGAGTGTTATGAGGTTGTAGGTCGGTTTACAAAAACTAATGTCACGAAACTTTTTGTAGAAATTGCAGAAACTAGATAAGCCAGACTAGTGGTCTTATGATAAGAGTTATAGTGACTTGGATAATTCGGAGGTGTTATTTTTGACGACCCAATCGGCTGTTATTTATGTTATTTCAGATGCCCTGGGAGAGACGGCTGAGTTTGTAAGTCGGGCTGCTGCGGCACAGTTTATTGGTGTTAAGACTCGAATTCGCAGGGTTCCTTATGTAAGGGATCAAGCTCATTTAGAAGATATTATGGAAGAGGCCGCGGCTGAGCAAGCTATTTTGGTTTACACCTTGGTACTTAAAGACCTTCGTGAATATTTAGAGAATAAGGCTTTAGAAAAGGGACTTAAAACTGTTGATATTCTTGGGCCGCTGATTGGGGCCTTGGCCAGTCAAACCGGTATGGATCCAACCCATACACCGAACATAATCCATCGACTTGACGAACAGTATTTTAGAAAAGTAGAAGCTATCGAATTTGCAGTTAAATACGATGACGGCAAAGATCCTCGTGGGGTTTTATTTGCGGATGTAGTTCTAATCGGTGTTTCTCGTACTTCCAAGACACCCCTCAGTATGTACTTAGCTCATAAAGGACTCAAAGCTGCGAATATTCCTTTGGTTCCTGAAGTTGATCCTCCGGAGGAACTTTTTAGTATTCCATCCCGAAAAATAGTTGGTCTTACGTTGAGACCGGAACTACTTAACCAAATCCGAACAGAGCGTTTAAAAACACTGGGCTTAGGCGCTTCCGCGGATTATGCCAACCTGGACCGGATTATGCAAGAGTTAGAGTATGCCCGAGGTATTATGAGACGTATCGGCTGTCCGATTATCGATGCTACCGGAAAAGCGGTAGAGGAGACAGCCAGCATTATATTAGAGATATTATTTAAGGGGGATCGAAATGAATAAGAAGTATGTTTATTTATTTCAAGAAGGTAAGGCTTCTATGCGCGATTTGTTGGGCGGAAAAGGAGCTAATTTAGCGGAGATGACTCAAATTGGCTTGCCGGTACCTCCGGGATTCACGATTACAACAGAGGCCTGCAACGAGTATTACAGCAACGGTGAGAAGTTTCCCGAGGGGATCTGGGAACAAGTTTGGCCGGCTTTAGCAGAAGTTGAAGCGGCTTCCGGTAAAGTTTTTGGAGATAAGAAAAATCCTCTGCTGGTTTCTGTCAGGTCTGGGGCGAAGTTTTCCATGCCTGGGATGATGGATACCGTTCTTAATTTAGGACTTAATGATGACACAGTAGAAGCTTTAGCTGCTAATACGCAAAATGAGCGTTTCGCCTGGGATTGTTATCGCCGTTTTATTCAAATGTTTGGCGACGTTGTTTTAGAAGTAGAGCATTATAATTTTGAACAGATCTTAGAGACTGCTAAAGAGAAACAAGGAGTTCGTTATGACTCTGAACTGTCCACGGAGAGTCTCAAATGGATGGTCAGTGAATATAAGAAAAAGATTGAACGTAAAACCGGCAGCCCCTTTCCGATGGAGCCAAGAAATCAGCTGCAGCAAGCTGTCTTAGCCGTTTTCCGTTCGTGGAATAATGATCGGGCCAATGTCTATCGTAAAATTAACAATATCCCCCATGAGATTGGAACAGCTGTCAATGTTCAATCCATGGTCTTTGGAAATATGGGCTCAGATTCAGGAACTGGAGTGGCCTTTACCCGTAACCCATCAACGGGGGAAAGTGCGCTCTATGGAGAATATTTAATGAATGCCCAAGGGGAAGACGTGGTAGCCGGGATACGAACCCCAAACCCTATCGCCACCTTGGCTCAGGAAAACCCGGAGATCTATCAGCAGTTCTTGAGTTTCTCCAAAAAGCTGGAAGCTCACTATCGAGATATGCAGGATATTGAGTTCACAATCGAGCGGGGCAAACTGTACATGCTGCAAACCCGTAATGGCAAACGAACTGCCTCAGCAGCTATTCGTGTGGCAGTAGAATTGTTCCATGAAGGTGTTATCACTAAAGAAGAAGCTGTTATGAGAATTGAGCCGGATCAATTGGAACATTTATTGCATCGTCGTATGGATACCGGAGTTAAGCTGCATGTACTGGCTAAAGGACTTCCGGCTTCACCCGGGGCTGCTTCGGGAAGAATCGTTTTGAGTGCAGAGGAAGCAGAACGCTTAGGGAATCTTGGCGAGAAGGTAATCTTGGTTCGGACTGAAACTACTCCCGATGATATTCGCGGTATTTTGGCTGCCCAGGGAATACTAACCAGTCGCGGAGGTATGACAAGTCATGCTGCGGTTGTGTCTCGTCATATGGGTAAACCGGCTGTTTGCGGCTGTGATGCCTTGAAAATAGATTATACTCAAGGTGTAGTGTCTATTGATGGGGTTGATTACCCACAAGGGACTATTATGTCTATTGATGGAGCTACCGGACGAGTCATCAAGGGCGAAGTATCCATGGTGGATCCTGAGCTGAGTGAAGGATTTAAAGAATTCTTAAGCTGGGCTGATGAGATTTCCAGACTGCGAGTTATGGCCAATGCCGATAGTCCCACGGAAGCTACCAACGCTCGAGATTATGGAGCGGTGGGAATTGGGTTAACTAGGACTGAACATATGTTTATGGATCCTGAGCGGATTCCCATTGTGCAAGATATGATTTTGGCCCAATCCTTAGAAGAGCGGGAAGAGGCTCTGGCCAAGCTCTTGCCGATGCAGGAAGAGGATTTCTATGGAATTCTTAAGGCTATGCAGGGATTCCCAGTCACCATACGTTTGCTTGATCCCCCCCTTCACGAGTTCCTGCCCCATTCGGAAGAGTTAGTTGTCGAGATTACTAAGCTGAGAATGAGCAAGGATGACTCGGGCACCTTACAGGAAAAAGAGTCCTTGCTGCGCAATGTTCGGGCTTTGTCTGAATTAAATCCCATGCTTGGTCATCGTGGCTGTCGCCTAGGGGTTTCCTTCCCGGAAATCACGGTTATGCAAGCCCGAGCGATTTTTCAAGCCAGTGCCCGGCTGGTTAAAGAAGGATATGAAATTCATCCTGAAGTCATGATCCCCCTTGTTATGGGCAAAGAAGAGTTTATTATGATGCGGAAGTTAGTGGATGACACTGCCGCTGAAGTTATGCAAGAACAAAATGTCCAAATCAGCTATCATGTTGGAACTATGATTGAAGTGCCTCGTGCAGCTCTCTTGGCAGATGAAATCGGAAAGGTTGCGGACTTCTTCTCCTTTGGAACGAATGATCTCACTCAGATGACCATGGGGCTGTCCCGGGATGACGCACAAGGAAAGTTCTTACCCGTCTATCTGGACAAGAAACTGATGAAAACGGATCCCTTTGTCGTACTCGATCGAGACGGGGTAGGCAAACTCATCGGTATCGGAGTAAATCTGGGCCGGGGTGCTAATCCTAGTCTGGGCTTAGGTATCTGCGGGGAGCATGGCGGGGAGCCAAACTCCATTGAATTCTGCCACATGGTTGGATTGGATTATGTTTCGTGTTCACCCTTCCGGGTGCCGATTGCTCGCTTAGCTGCTGCTCAGGCGGCGGTTAACAACAAAGACCAATCGAAGTAAAAATAAAATAATATTGATGAAGGAAGTTATAAACTAAGACTTTGTGTGCTTTTTTTAAAAACGGAGCAAGGTACTGTTTCTTATGATTAAGAGACAGACTTTGTTTTTAGGGAACGCCCCCTGGTGGAGTTCCATTTTTCCAGATAAAAAAAGGGTATTGAAAAAGCTTAATTTGTATGATAGAGTAAATTTAATTTTTACGAATGGAGGGTTGCTTAAGAATGTGTGGAATTACATCTCGATTAAAGTAACTAATTAAATAGTACTTAAGCCTCTACCTGTGTGTAGGGTAATCGGGATTGGTCTAACTATTTTTAAGAAAACCTTGCGGTGAAATATATGAATTCTTTTAAGGATAGAGACAACTCTATCCTTTTATTTCTTAAAAATGAGTGATAATAATTGAAATAATAACGTTGTGAAACAAGGGACTTCTTTGATTATTGACTTCTTCTCTCGATTACTTAAAAGCACAGGCAGTTAGCCTGTGCTTTTAATTTTTTTCGTAAAGGAGGCGAGTAAAATGCGCTAGAAAAGAAGGACACTTAATGTTCTATTTCAATTTTGAACTAGCATCAATGAATAAATCAAATAATAAAGGAGATTAGATATTATGACACATAGCGATGAAAATAAAAGAGTATGGTTCATTACCGGAGCTAGTAAGGGTCTGGGATATGCATTCACCCGTTCCGCTCTGAAGGCTGGGGATAGGGTTGTAGCAGTCGCGAGAACTACCGGCAAACTGGAAAAGCTAAAGGAAGAGTATCAGGATACTTTATTGCCATTAAAGTTGGATATAACAGATAGAAAAGCTGTTTTTTCCACAGTTGAATTAGCAGTAGAGCATTTTGGGCGCCTCGATGTTGTTGTTAATAACGCGGGCATATTGACCCTGGGCATGATTGAAGAACTAAGCGAATTTGATATCAGAAATCTGATGGAGACAAACTTTTTTGGGGCTCTTTGGGTCTGTCAGGCAGTAATGCCTTATTTACGTTCTCAAGGCTCCGGACATATCGTACAGATTTCTAGTATTGGTGCAATTGTCTCGGGTCCTATGAGTGGTATTTACAGTGCAAGTAAATTTGCTCTGGAAGGCATGAGCGAAGCTCTGGCTAAGGAAGCAGCTCATTTCGGGATAAAGCTCACCATGGTAGAGCCTGGTGGGTACTGGACAAACTTGTACACCACGATGAATTACAGCAATCCCCTAGAATCTTACGGAAGCCTTCGTGAGGAACTGGCTCGTCAGTATTCAGAGGATTCGGTGGATAGCGATCCTTACCTAGCTGCAGAAGCGCTTATGAAATTAGTGGATAGTGATAATCCTCCTCTAAGGCTTATTCTTGGCAGTATGGTCTACGATGTAGCTATAGATACGTTTAAGGAACGAATAGTTGCCTGGAAGGAGTGGGAAGAAGTTAGCCGGGCTGCCGAAAAGGGTATTCCTGCACCTGAGGGGTACGGAGTACCCGAGGAGTAAAATCATCTTAAAAGCTGAATGGAATATAGCTTGAAAGGAAGAAATCAAATCCTATTCCCATTTGTTCATTACAGCTATTGATATATAACCCCTTATATATCAATAGCTGTAAGAAGTGTTCCATAATGTGAAAAAATGAGATTGTACTATTTTGTTAGCAGCAGCTCAGGCGGCGGTGAGAAACAAGTAGCAATAATTAAAACAAAAAATAGATCGGTTTGAAGCCTTGTACGGCAAGGCTTTAAACCTTACCTATGTAAAAATAAGGTACTGTCGTTAAGCAATTAACAGACGGTACCTTACTTTTTAGGGGTATCAAATTTGTATGATTTTTATGAATAGAATCGTATTTTACAACTCGTAGTTGCCAGCTGCCTCAGGTTGGTAAATTATTTTTTTGACTTCTAGTTTAACGATTCCCGCCGGAACCTTCCAGTCAATTTCATCTCCCTCTCTGAATCCTAGTATAGCTGTTCCTATAGGTGCAAGTACAGAAATTTTGTTTTCTGACAAATCTGCTTCTCCAGGATATACTAAGGTATATGTTGTTTCTTCCCCTAGATCTAAATCCTTCAAGATAATTTTAGAGTTCATTGTTATGGAGTTAGGTGGTATATCCTCTGAGGATACAATATTTGCTCGCTTTAGTTCTTGTTCAAGGTCTTTTAAATAGCCTTTATTTTTTTCCGTGCCGAATTCTTTTTCTTTTTCAATAAGCTTAAGTATTCGATCGCGATCCTTAAATGTAATATCAATTGCCCTGTTCATTTTCCTATCCTTTCAGTTTCAAATAAAATTGAGCGACAATCGCATCTAAGATAGCCGCTTATAATAAAACTATTTAATTAAGGTGAGATTCCCCCAAAGAAACCCTCACTTTATATTATATATTAAATCTTATATAAGTAAATATCAAAAGAAGTTCCTTCCAATCGATTGGTGGTTATTGATTAGTGGGGAAGTCTTTAAAAAAGACTGTGTCCATATTTTAATGAAGCGGATTAATTTTGAAATTAAAAAACTTTTTATTACTTACAGACGTCTATAAAATATAAGGTGGTTAAGATAAGCATCTAAAACAGAAGTGAGGGTATAGCTTGGCCTTAATAAAAATAAACTCTTTAGAAGAACAAATAACAGAGCATGCTGTTAAATACAAAGAAAATCATTATAGATTGGCATTTAGTTATGTTAAGAACGTTGATGATGCTTTAGACATTATGCAGGAATCAATATATAAAGCAATTTCATCTAAGAATTTAATAGAAAATCCTAATTACATAAAGACTTGGTTTTACAGAATAGTGGTTAATACTTCACTGGACTTTTTGCGGAAACGAAGGAAGATTGATTTTGTAGACGAAGAAGTCTTGACTAGCTTGGACTTCGGAAAAGCTGATGATTATGGGGATTTTGACTTGCAAAAAGCATTAGATAATTTACCTGACAAATACCGTACAGTAGTGATATTAAGGTATTTTGAAGACTTAAAAATTGAGGAAATTGCTGAAGTTCTTAGTGAAAATGTTAATACAGTAAAAACCCGCTTATACAAGTCTCTTGAAAAGTTGCGCATAAAGTTAAGTGATTGTGAGGAGGTCTAGAATGGAACGTAGAAACTTGCAGCATCTTAAAAAAGAATATCTAGAGACACCCATTCCAGGAGAATTGGACTATTTAGTAAGCAAGGCTTTAAAAGATAAGGGAGAATCTAAAATGAAAAGAAAAATAACTGTTAAAAAAATAAGTGTAGTAGTAGCTTCAATCGCTGCCTGTGTAGCCTTGCTTATGGTCGGGATTAACAGCAGCCAAGTCTTTGCGTCTACACTATCAAAAGTACCGGTTATAGGTAGTATAGTAAAGGTGCTAACCTTCAGAGAATATACTGTGAATGGGGATAAATTCAATGTGGATATTAAAGTGCCTTCGATACAAGGTCTGGAAAATAAAGCCCTTGAAAACAGCTTGAATGAGAAATATGTTAATGAAAACAAAAAGTTATACGAAGAGTTTAAAGCTGAAATGGAAGACATACAGAAAAAAGGTGGCGGCAATTTAGGAGTTAACAGTGGGTATATGGTGAAGACTGACACAGACAGGATATTGTCAATAGGGCGCTATACTGTAATTACCAAAGCCTCTGGGGTAGAAAAGCTTAAATATGATACTATAGACAAAGAAAACGAGGTCTTAATAACCCTGCCAAGCTTGTTCAAAGATAATAGTTATGTCGAAGTTATTAGTGAGAATATAAAGGCACAAATGAGAGAACAGATGAAGGCCGATGAAGGAAAAATTTACTGGGTTGACGATAAGGAAACGTATATTGAAGTGTTTGATAAAATATCAGCAAGCCAAAATTTTTTCATTAATACAGAAGGCAAATTAGTGATTTCATTTGATGAATATGAGGTTGGGCCTGGATATATGGGGATACAGGAATTTATCATTCCAACAGAAGTGATATCCGATATATTGATTAGTAATGAATATATTAGATAGGCAAAAGTGTTCTATGATGATAGGTCTATTTTGATAGCTGCCGCTCAGGTAGCTGTTAGAAACAAGGGGTAGTAAATAAAACAAAAAGCAGAATAGAAATAGCTTTAAAGCTTACTATCATCGCGCTATTTTTGCATTCCGGAACAAATTTGATAGAAATGTAGGTTGATTTCCCTAATGTTTTCAAGGCTCGGTTGAGCCTGACTATTTTTCGATATAATATAAACAAAACCATAGAAGCGAGGATGTATTATGCCCAAACATAATATCTATACAATGAGTGTCGCAAGTGTTTATCCCCATTATGTTACGAAGGCGGAGAAAAAAGGACGGACGAAAACAGAAGTCGATGAAATCATCCGTTGGTTGACAGGATATAGCCAGGACGAGTTAGAAGCGCAACTTGAAAAAAAGACAGACTTTGAGACCTTCTTTGAGGAAGCCCCCCAACTAAATCCTTCACGGGCTTTGATCAAAGGTGTGGTCTGCGGTGTCCGAGTGGAAGACATCGAAGAACCAACTATGCAGGAAATTCGCTATTTGGATAAGCTGATCGATGAGTTAGCAAAGGGAAAAGCGCTGGATAAGATTTTGCGGAAATAATAATTGTGAGAAAGAGCGTGAGATTTAGGCTTTAGAACGAGAACTTCGACGTAAGGAAGCTGCCCTAGAGGCTAATAAAATAAGCCGTGACCCAAGCGCAAAACGCTATTCAAGTTTTGAAGAACTGATAGCGGAGGTTATTAGGTGTTTGGACCGGGCATAGGGAATGTCATATCACTCCCGACTGGCTTTTGGTTAATAGGGTTGACAACGATGTTCTAGTTTTGACGCTTTACCAGAACAGATACTCACAGCGATTGGTTATTAAGATACTAAAGTTTAGGAGGACTGCCGGGCATGGGCAGCCCTCCTAAACTTTAGATAATGGATGTTAATTGTAAATTCCGTTGCTCTGTCTCAGTAGTTTTTTAAATCCAATCTTCATGTCGTCCTCAGATTCTTAAAGCAAGTATCCGTCAGACACTTCAGTGTTCTGGGCTGTGACCCTCCCAAATCATCGGACAATAAGTTCATAATGACCTCATTCCGAAAGTTTCCGAACTAGTATAAACATCCGGAAGGTGTGTAGGCTAGTATAAATAAGTTTGGCCCGCACTTTGTAAACAATGTTTTTGACATGGAGGGGTTATAGTGACTACCTATGACGAAATTTTTAAACGCTTAGTTAAAGCTTCCTACAATGATAAGCTGGAGCAAGAGATCCGAGAAATTGAAGCAAGCGGAAATGAAGCCACGAAAAAATATGTTTATTATGCCTTGGGGAATGGTGAGCAGAACAAAGTAGTGTTTCAGATTAATGATTGTAAAGGGGAATGTACGAGTGAAAAACATAACTGTGAAACGTCCTGTATCTTTAATGCCATAGTCCGGGATATGGAAGGAAAAGTCGTAATCCAAGATCGCAGCTGTATTCACTGCGGGCATTGCATTGATACGTGTTCACTCAATAACTTAATTGATAAGAAGGAATTTATTCCTTTAATAGATTTACTGAGAAAAAAAGAGGTCGCTGTCTATGCAATTGTGGCCCCTGCCATTATTGGGCAGTTTGGAGATCGGGTTACTATGGGTCAACTCAGAGCTGCTTTCAAACAGCTTGGTTTTTACGGTATGGTAGAAGTTGCGCTTTTTGCAGATATCCTAAGCCTGAAAGAAGCTCTTGAATTTGATCGAGCAGTTAATTCTGAAGAGGATTTTGTCTTGACCAGTTGTTGCTGCCCTATCTGGGTGGGTATGGTTAAGCGGGTTTATAATCAATTAATTCCCCATATCCAACCTTCCGTATCCCCAATGGTTGCTTGCGGCCGGGGAATTAAACGACTTCATCCCGAAGCAAAAGTGGTTTTTATTGGTCCTTGTATAGCAAAAAAAGCTGAGGCCAAAGAAGCAGATATTCAAGATGCCATTGATGCAGTATTAACCTTTGAGGAAGTTAAGCAGATCTTTGAAGCGACGGGAGTTAATCCTGAAGATATGGAGGATATCACTAGTGGACATTCTTCCTCTGCCGGACGTATTTATGCCCGCACAGGAGGGGTATCGAAAGCTATTTCAGATACCCTTGACCAGCTTAGACCAGATAAACTTATCCGGATTAAGGCAGTTCAAGCTGAGGGAATTCAGGAGTGTAAAGAGATCCTTCGTTCCATTAATCAGGGAGACATTAAGGCGAATTTTTATGAGGGAATGGGCTGTGTTGGTGGCTGTGTCGGCGGTCCAAAAGCCCTCCTCAAATCTGAATTAGGAACCCTCCATGTCAATACCTATGGACTGTTAGCAGATGCCCGCACCCCTTTACACAACCCATATATTCGAGAACTCCTTGACCGTCTCGATATTAAGGATGTCAATGACTTGCTTGAAGGAGAGTCTGCTGCAATATTCCAAAGACAGTTTAACAAATAGTCTGGGCATGACTCTAAGTAAAGTATGCGAGTAATCTTTCGCGTAAATAGTTGACTCAATTGATCACCGTCTGGCTTTTTAATAGTTAAGGTGATACCTCACCCAATGGGTACTACTTTGCGAGATGCCATAAACACTTGGTTCGACATACCTCCCATCTCAAGGACAAGATTATAAAACACGAATAAATGTACCGTTATTACCACGGACAGAAAAGCAAAAACCACCTTCTGAAATTTTGTCGTTGGCACTTAAAAATACCTTCTTTCTATATAATAAAAATATTAGCGCAACCTTTTAGACAACAAAAAAACGACACAGGTGTGGCTTTATACCGTAATCAGATTTACGTGCAAAGCACCACATGTGTCGTTTCTAGAATGTTTTAAAGTCTTATACACCAAGCTTTAGGGTTTAGGTGCAAAATAGTGAGGGTATTGTCTTTAGTTTAACAGGCAATATCCTTGCTTTATTTACTATTGGTACAATAACTCTAACCGCTGATTCTTATGTTTTGGGCACATTTAAGTCACAATATGAAGTTATACTCTTTAAGAGACATAAATTTTAAAGGTTTTAAACAATGAATAATGTTCTGGGAATAAAGGGTATACCCTTTCTTTTTAGTAGGCTTTGGAAAGAAGGTTTATCATGTTTCAAATATTGGTAGTTGAGGATAATAAGAACTTATTAATGTTAATGAAAACTCGGCTGGAACAAGCCGGTTATCGAGTTTTGCAAGCCGAAAACGGTCAAAAGGCTCTTGAAATTTTTGAAAACGAACATATTGATTTAATTATCTGTGACATCATGATGCCCTATATGGATGGATTTGAACTCATTGAAAGCCTTAGAGATGCAAAGTACACCCTGCCAATTTTAATTGTGACTGCCAGAGAGGATTATGAGGATAAAGAGAAAGGCTTCAGATTAGGTACAGACGATTATATGGTTAAGCCAATTGATATGAACGAGCTGACTTTAAGAGTAGCAGCTCTGCTAAGACGGGCTAAAATTACCAATGAACATAAAATTGTTATCGGTGAAATCCTACTGGATTATGACAATTTGAGCATTACTGGCCCAGACCTTCAGATTGAATTACCCAAAAAAGAGTTTCTATTACTCTTTAAATTGTTAAGCTATCCTAAGCAAATTTTTACAAGGCAGCAGCTAATGTCTGAAATCTGGGGGCTGGATACAGATATAGATGAACGAACGGTGGACAGCCACATAAAAAAGCTGCGCAAGAAGTTTGATGACAGGCCGGAGTTTAAGATCATCACGATTCGCGGGCTGGGTTATAAGGCGGAGAAGAACTATGATTAAAGATTTAACACATTCAATCCGCGCTAAAGGAACATTAATGGCCATTGGAATCTTATTTTTTTCCTGTTTCCTTTCGTTTACCATGATGACGATTCTGTTCTTCTTTCTCTACCATGGTGACTTGAGTATTCGAGAAGCTCATGCAGTTTTTGGGAGTTTTATGCTAGTAACACTGCTCTTATGTTTAGCCTTAGGAGGGTCTCTATTATATTTGGCTATGCGCAAAATTTCTGAGCCAATTATTCGTATTAGTAATTCTGCCAAAGAGGTTGCAAAGGGCAATTTTTCTGTAAAGATGGACTATGAGGGCAATGATGAAATAGGGGTTCTGGCCCGAAATTTTAATTTGATGACGGCGGAACTCGGGAATATGGTATATCTCCGCAAAGATTTTATTAGCAGCGTATCTCATGAGTTGAAAACCCCCATTGCCTCTATCCAAGGCTTCGCAGAAATGCTTCAGGATAAGGATTTGTCGAAAGAGGATTTTCGATCTTACACTAGCATTATTATCGAAGAGGCCAAGAGATTAAGCCATTTGAGTTCAAACATGTTGCGGCTTTCTAAATTAGACCATCAATTCATCCCAGAGAATAGGAAACCCTTTTCCTTAGATGAGCAGATTCGAAAGACGATTGTTCTTTTAGAGGAAAAATGGTCTGAGAAAAACTTAGAACTCAATATTGATCTCGCTGAAATAGCTTACACGGGTGACGAAGCTTTGATTCAACAAATTTGGTTAAACTTATTGGAGAATGCCATCAAATTTTCTGTTAAATCTGGAACTATCTATATCCAAGCGAAGAGGACTCCCAACAATGTGGTGGTTGAGATTAAGGATCAAGGGATCGGGATTGCCCAGAGCGATCAAGCTCGGATTTTTGAAAAATTTTTTCAGGGGGACAAGTCACATTCCAAAGAAGGAAGCGGACTGGGCTTAGCTATTGTTAAGAAAATAGTGGATATCTATGCCGGAGAGGTAATTGTTGAGAGTGAATTAGATCAAGGGACGTCTTTTGTGGTTAGGCTGCCGTTTAGAAATTAATACTCCGAGGGCACACTGAGGACACAAATTTGATTTAAAGTAGGAGTACCGAAAATTTGTGAAGGGACTTGATAACATGAAACGAAAAATCTTTACCTTTGCCTCTCTGGCGCTGGTGGCAGGACTCATTACGTTTGTAAATCCGGTAAAAACTTTAGCCCTGGATGCTCTGTCAATTTTCCGCGTAAACGATGTGAAAACCATTGAAATTACCATGGCGGACTTGCAGGAAGGAATGCAAGCAATTTCTAATCTGAAAGAAGACTTCAAGGGAAAAGAATTTGAACACAAATCTCTGCTTAACCTTATTTCACAACCGAAACATAAACTGACAAGACTGAACTCAGCTGGAGAGTTTGATGCTTTCAAACTTCGTTTGCCTTCTGAACTAGCATCTCAAACCCCTGAAATATCTGCGCTGAATTCCCGGGAAATGAAGTTTACCTTAGATGTGGATGCCAGCAACGAACTGTTGAAATTGCTGCATAGTCCGAAACAACTTTCCAGCGGTTTAAACGGTGTAGAAATGTCTATGGTATCTTCTGCTGCAGCCTTTGCAAAATATGAGGATGTCCTATTCTTAGCCACCCAAAAGTCCTATTTAGATGCCCCGCAAGCTGCCAAAGAAGAATTGCGAGATGTCATGTTGAATTTGCCCTTAATCCCTACGAATCTTCGCCAACAGCTTGCTGAAATCGAGGAAGATAGTTCTGATATCTATCTTCCGGTCCTAGTAGGCTTCGGTAGAGAAGTGGATTTAGGTGGAAAAAAAGGCTACATCTACACTTTGTCTGATTTAAAAGGACTTACGGAAACTATTCCTCAAGATATGACAGTCACAGGATCACATAATACTTCACTGGAAGGCTTAAATGGTAGGTCACATGAAGCTTTAATGGATGAAATGAGCGAAACAATGATTAGCAAATATGGGGAAGAAAAATTTGCTGCTCTGAAAGAAGCTCATACCATGGCTATGGAGGAAATGTCCAATATGGATAACGCTTCTGTACTAATCTGGACTAAGGATGGCAATTTATATGGCTTAATTGGCAATAAGACGGATGCAGAGCTGGCAGAAATCGCTAGGAGTGTTCGTTAATGATCATCGAAACCCATGCTCTGACTAAAAAGTATGGCAATAAAACAGCCTGTGAGCAAATCAACCTTGCAGTAGAAGCTGGGCAAGTCTATGGCTTTCTTGGCCGCAACGGCGCGGGGAAGAGTACCTGTATTAAGATGTTAACCGGGCTTGTATTCCCCACCTCCGGAAGCGGCACTGTCCTGGGTAAACCCCTGGGTGATGTTTCCGCGCGAGAAAGAATGGGCTACCTGCCTGAACTTTTCCGCTATCAAGATTGGATGACTGGATTAGATCTGTTGAATTTCCATGCCCAATTAATTAAATTGAAAAACAAGAAGGATCAAATTACCAGGGTTTTAAAGTTAGTAGGTCTTGAAGGGCAAGAAAAATACAAAGTGGGTGCCTATAGTAAAGGCATGCAGCAGCGTATAGGGTTGGCCTGTGCGTTGCTGCCTAATCCCCAACTGATCTTTCTCGATGAGCCGACATCTGCTTTGGACCCCATTGGTCGGAAGGATGTGCGAGACATCATTGTTGCTTTGAAAAAGGAAGGGACAACTATCTTTCTAAACAGTCATCTGTTAAGTGAAGTGGAAGCTGTTTGTGACAGTGTTACCTTTATTCATAAAGGTACAGTTGTTAAATCCGCCCGGATGGACGAGTTACTGATGAATAAAATCTCCTTAACCATCAGAGCTAAGGGTATGACTGAAGATTTATTGGTTACGATGCATAACCAATACCAGTCCTTGCAGATATTAGCAGATGGAAGTTTAACAGCCACTTTAAAGGATTACGAAGAGATTCCTGCCCTGGCAGCTAAGCTTATCTCTAATGGTGTGACACTTTATGAGTTGACGCCCCACCGAGAGACCCTTGAGACTGTGTTTATGCAGCTTGTCGGTGAGGAGGGATTATCATCGCAGCAATCTTAATTACCACGCTTAATGAAGCAATTCGTAAAAGAACCTTTATCATAATGGGTATTGTCACTTTTTTGTACTTGGTATTTTGGACAGTAATGCTTAATTATTTTCCTAACACGTCAGTGACCCATGGAATGGGAAATCAGTTTAGACCTTTTGCGATTCAAATGGTTACGAAAATGGGCTTTCAATTTTCTGCTATGTTAATAGCTTTGCTCACGATTATGCTTGGCTCCGGTGCCATTGCCTCAGAACTAGAGTCTGGTCTGATTCAAGGGATTCTTACTCGTCCGATTCACCGCTATCAGTTTATTCTTGGCAAACTTGGAGGATTAGTTCTATTAGCCTGTACCTACGCAACCCTGCTATTCACCTCAATTCTGGTTATTGGAGCTTTATTTGGCCTGAGTACGATAACAAGTCTCACCTTCTCGCAAATCCTTTCGGGATGGTTGCTATACCTTTTGCTGCCTGTTGCAGTTCTTTGTGTAACAATCTTTGGATCTGTGACTTTTAAGGCAGTGCCCAATGGAATCTTAATGATTTTCATTTACATTTTGGGGAATGTTGGTGGAATGGTCGAAATGATCGGGCAGTATGTAAATAATAACTCGGTCATTGGTACCGGAATTTTTATTAGCTTAGTCTCACCTTTCCAAACGATTTATAGTACGATGGAACGCATAATGGTTCCAAATTCTGAGCTGGCAGCTGGTGCCATGGCCGGTGCCAGTTTATCCGGCAGCGGTAAACCGGCAAGTATTTGGATGTTCTTATATATTGCCATTTACATGCTTGGATTTGTGACCTTAGCGATACGGAAATTTTCCGCGAAAGATATCTCCTAGAAGCTCTATAGAAAAACTGAATAATAAGTAGCCACATTAAGAGTCGGATAGCTCTTTATGTCTGCTAATATTAACTCTTTGCTTTATTATTAAGGCAAAGAGTTATATTATAATGTGTGTAAACTGGAATAGGCGTAATCGCGAGATAGAAAGGTTAATTATGTTGACAAAACAATTCCTAGTGGTTGCATCAATTGTCGTGTCCTTGTTAATGGTTGTTGTAGTCAATTTGGTACGAGTGAAAAACACAAAAAAACCAGCAGTGGCAAAAATGATTATTTTACCTCCATTTTTCATGGCTACTGGTGGGAGTATGTTTATTTTGCCAATGTTTAGACCAACCCTACTAGAGCTGATAAGTTCAGTTATGATGGGCATGCTTTTTTCTGTCATCTTAATAAAAACATCTAAATTTGAAATAAGGGACAACCAAATCTATCTCCGAAGATCAAAGTTTTTTTTAGTAGCCCTGATAAGTCTAGTCGCTTTGCGAATGATCGGGAAGATTATCCTTGCTGAAGCCATTCAAATCGATCCTGCTCAAATGACCGGAATTTTCTTCGTCTTAGCCTTTAGTATGATTCTGCCCTGGCGAATTAGTATGTACATAGGATTTAAACGGTTAGAACGACAACTCCATAAAGTGTGATTTTTGCTTGGGTAAAGAATAACCGTGGCCATAATCTCTCAGGGAATAGACGAGATTATGGCTATAATTTTGGGGTACTGTTGTGAGGAGAGGACAACTGAAAAACAAGAAGGAGTATGACCTAAAGAGTAATAGTATTCAATAAAGTAATTGATCCATAAGTGATAAAACGACTTCCTACATTTTTAAATGTCACATTTATGACACAAACACTATTTTTATAAGTGATAGACTTAAAAGAGGGGGGATGGCTTATGAACAAATACATATTGATTGCCGATGATAGTGAGGGCATTCTAGAAATACTAAGTACCTATGTCACTAAAGAAGGTTTTCTTCCAATTATTGCCCATGATGGGGAAGAGGCTATAGCGAAGCTTGGGGAATATAGACCCCTACTCGTATTACTTGATGTCTTAATGCCCAAGAAGGATGGGTTTGCGGTTTGTCGGGAAATTCGTCAGAGTTCTAATGTGCCGATTATCATGATTACCGCCAAAGGCGAAGATGGCGATCGCATTATGGGCCTTGATATTGGAGCAGACGACTACATTGTAAAGCCTTTTAGTCCAGCGGAGGTCATGGCGCGCATTCGTGCAGTATTAAGGCGCCTTGATATTTCAGAGGGGCAAAGCAAAGACATTATCCATTATCCCGGCTTGGAAATTAACATTTCGGATTATGAAGTAATAATCGAAGGGCGACCCGTCAGCCTTACAAAAAAGGAACTGGAAATACTATGGATCCTGGCATCAAATCCGGGAAAAGTTTTCTCAAGAGATAACCTTTTAAACAGTGTGTGGGGGTATGAGTATTTTGGAGATGCTCGTACAGTGGACACTCATCTTAAGCGGTTAAGATCAAAAATAGCTTCTTCTCAAACCTTTGGCTGGGAGATAAAGACCATTTGGGGAGTAGGGTATAAATTTGAGGTGAAGCATGTTTAAGAAAAGTATTGCGTTAAAATTAACGGCTGGTTTTGTTGGAATAGTGCTCATTTCTATGTTAGTCATAGGGGGATTATTTATTCAAATGTTCAGGCAGTATACCTTCAGCAGCCGAGAACAAACTATGCTGGACCGTGCCCGAAGTATAGCGGAGGTGATTGCCGAGAACTCCCAAAGCAGTGGTCAGTTTGGGGGCTTCGCTGGATCTATGCGCTTCCTGGATAGGATGACTGAGGCAAAGGTGTGGATTACTGACAAGCAGGGGAACCTCTCTTTGATGTCCGGAATGGGTTTTGGCAAAGGTAGAGGAGCTGGTGCAGGCCAAGGCACAGGCCCGGGTACAGGAAGGGGTATGGGTATGAGGCAAGGGCAGCCTTTTAACTCAGAGCCTCTCCCCCAGGAGGCTGAAAAAGTTATTGAGGGGGTTTTAAGTGGCCAAGAATCGGTCAGTGAAAATTTTAGCAGTGTCTACGATGAAGCAACTCTGACAGTAGGCGTACCGATTATTGATTCCGACCATCAAGTTATTGGCTCCGTACTTCTCCATTCCCCGGTTACGGGAATTACTGCAACAGTCAATAAGGCAGTTCGAATTTTAGCAGTCAGTCTTCTGGGGGCGCTTGTGCTAGCCCTGGGTTTAGGTGTTTTCTACTCTTTGCTCTTTACCCGTCCCTTGAAGGCCATGAACCTAACAGCCTTAGAAATGACGCAAGGAAATTATTCAGTTAAAACAGGAGTTAATCGCGAAGATGAGTTGGGTCAATTGGGGAATTCCCTTGACCTTTTGGCCGGTAAGTTAGGTTATACGATTAATCAGCTTTTTCAGGAGAAAGGAAAACTCAAAGACATCATAGGGAGTATTTCAGATGGAATCGTAGCCTTTGACATGACTCTTAAACCCATAAGTGTCAATTCTGCACTTTCGGAAATTATGAATAGACCTCATCCCTATTTAAATGAAGACATAGAAAAAGACCTCAATGATTTGAAAATTGAGGCCCAGCTTACTAAAGTAACGGAGGAAAAAAAGACCTCTCAAGTACTCAAAGATTGGTTGGGTAAAAAGCTTATGTTTACTCTTTCGCCAATTGTCGATAATTCGGGAATGGTGACAGGGAGTGTTGCCTTAGTTCAGGATATTAGTAAGAGTGAGCGGCTTGAACAACTACGACGGGACTTCGTGGCCAATGTGTCTCATGAATTTCGCACGCCTCTGACCGTCATTCGTGGATCCCTTGAAGCCATGGTGGATGGAACGGTAGAAAACAGCCAGGAGATTAAACGTTACCACCAAAGGATGCTTTCGGAAACCCGCGGGTTGGAACGATTGGTAGGAGATCTTTTGGAGCTTTCTCGTCTTCAAGCCGGCAAAATTAAAATGAATAAAGAAAAGCTGTACATGCCAGATCTTCTTGAAGATGTGGTGAGAAATTTTGCGACTATTGCCGGAAGAAAAGGAATTAAAGTTGAGTATCTTACTAAACAAGATATTCCCGCCTTTGAAGGAGATTATGATCGCTTACGCCAACTGCTGGTAATATTTCTGGACAATGCTGTCAAATATTCGCCGGTGAACACCACAGTGACCGTTGCAACAAGCCTATTTGATATTAAGACCCTTTCGATCATAATTCGCGATCAAGGTTATGGAATTGCAGCGGAAGAATTGCCTTATATCTGGGATCGTTTTTATAAAACCGATAAATCAAGAAACAGCGGAGGTACCGGGCTCGGCCTGGCTATCGCAAAGCACTTAATCGAACTCCAGGATGCTTCGGTTTCCGTGCAGAGCGAGTTGGAGAGAGGTACTGTCGTAGAGATTAAGCTGCCCCTTGGTAATCCTAAAGTTTAAAAGCACTAACAATTTCTTGTAAATCCTGAACCATGGCAACTAACTCTTTACTCGACAAGTTAATTTGTTCCAGGGAAGCAGTCTGCTCTTCTACAGCTGCCGATACAGTTTGAGTCTGATCTGCGGCATCTTGACTAATTCGGTCAATGTTCTGAGTGGCAGAGACTATTTTTTCTGTACCACTGGCTATTGTTTGAGTGGTAGCGGATATTTCTTGGACTTGATTAGAGACTTGAAGAACCAGCTTGGTGATATCTTGAAATAATTTTCCTGCAGCATCTACAGTGTCTATACCGGCTTTAACATCTTTAGTTTCAGCGTCCATGGCACTTACTGCTTCGTTAATATTATTTTCGTTCGCTTGAATTAACATTGCAATCCTTTGAGCAGCTTCCTTAGATTGTTCAGCTAGTTTTCTAACTTCATCAGCAACTACAGCAAATCCTCGTCCTTGTTCTCCGGCTCGTGCTGCTTCAATTGCTGCATTAAGAGCCAGAAGATTTGTTTGTTCACTTATTCCAGTGATAACTGTAATAATTTCGTTGATCTGCTCCGAGCTTTCCGACAACTTCTGAACAGTCTGTTGAACCTGCTCTGTTTTTTGATTGATACTATCCATCCGGACAACCACTAAATTAATAGCATCTTGGCCCAGATTAGTGGTTTGAGTCGTTTTAGCTGTCAATAAAGCTATCTCATTGCTCGTAGCGGCAACCTGCTGAGTGCTGGCAGATAATTGTTCAATAGCCTGGACAGTATCTGCTATTGAATTAACCTGGTCAGCAGAGCCAACTGCCACTTTCTCAATTGATCCAGCTATTTGAGCGGAGGCCTCTGCACTTTGCTCGGTGATGGTTAACATTTCGCGAGATGAATCAGCAACCTGCTCTGATGCCCTAGCAACATGTTGGACTAAATCCCTTAGATTATCAGCCATAGTATTGAATGAACTGCTTAATTGTCCAAATTCATCTTTATAGTTAGAATTAAGTGCTTCAATAGATAGATCACCCTGGGCGATCTTATCGGCAGAATTCACAATATGATGGAGGCGTCTTAAAGTACGTGATACTATTACCCAAATGACCAAGGCTGATATCAATAGTTCAATGACTATAAAGATAACGATTTTATTACTAAGCCCAGACACTAAAGTTTCAATCAGTGAAATTGGCACTCCAATAAACGTCATACCTATAACTTTACCTTGCTTATCAATTATAGGTTCATAGATGGTTTGGTTTTTCACCCCAACTACAACTGCTTCTCCCTTGTAGGTTTTACCCTCTTTAAGGGTGATCTCTTCAACTTCGGATGACACCGTTGTACCGACAGCCCGTGTACCATCTTCTTTTTTAACGTTTGTAGCGATACGAGTATTTCCCTGGAAAATTGTCACATTATCATTAGAAAGTTCACCAATTTGGTCAACAATCGTACTGTCATTTATGACCCTATCACCTTTATAAAGTTTGTTATCTTGGATCGACCAATCTCCCGGAAATGATTTATCGATAATCGAATTACTGAGAGCAAGATCGGAGTGCAATTTTTCTTGGGCCATTGTCATCATTCCACTATGAAGTGTTCTAATCGAAAATACCGTTATTACTGTTGTTGCTACAAACACTAAAGCAACAATGATTATGACTAGTTTAGTTTTTATACTTAAATTCAATTATTTTCCTTCTTTCTTCAAATAAAGAGTAAATTATGATACATACAACAGATTGTTTAGATATTCGACATTTATCTTTGAGATTCCTTCTAGGATTATTTTACCAAACAAAAAATCTAGGGACAGTGTCTAATTCTTGGGACTTGTTAAGTAATCTGAATGTTAAGAAGCCGGCACAGGCTCTGGCCAGCCATTTCTGCTCTTCCCTAAGTATGCAGGTATTTATCCGGTCATTATGCTAAAATGAAAAGAGATCTGTTTAGGGAACAGTTTTTAAGACAAGGGGGGATTTAGATGAGCGGGATCATGAACATTCGTCAACGCTCAGAAAAAGATGAGGAAACGCGACTCTCACCCTATGCAGCAAAAAGCAAAGATGCTAAACGCCAGGGTCTGGAAGAAGAGTGCCCGATTCGCACGAAATTTCAACGGGATCGAGATCGGATTTTGCATAGCAAACCATTTCGTCGTCTTAAACATAAAACCCAGGTGTACATTGCTCCTTCAGGGGATCACTATCGGACTAGAATGACTCATAGTTTAGAAGTATCCCAAATATGTCGCACTATTGGCCGAGGGCTTCAGTTGAACGAAGATCTTATTGAAGCCATAGCTTTAGGGCATGATGTCGGGCATACTCCCTTTGGTCATGTTGGGGAAGAGGCTCTAAGACGTATTATTGGCCATTTTGAGCACAATGAACAATCCATTCGTATCCTCAAGGTACTGGCTAAGGATGGTCTGGGTTTAAATCTTACCGATTGTGTTCTGGACGGAATCTTAAATCACACTGGTGAAGGTATTCCGAAGACCTTGGAAGGTCAGATCGTTAAAACGGGAGATAGGATTGCTTATCTGTGTCATGATTATGATGATGCTTTAAGGGCGGGCTTGCTGACTGAAAGTGACTTGCCCCCAAATGTTAAGAGAATGCTGGGGGTGAAACCAAGTGACATGATTACCACAATGGTGGTGGATATGATAGAAGCGTCTAATGGACAAAATCAAATTAAACAGTCTGTTGAGATCAGTGCTGCAATGAATGAGTTTAGACAATTTATGTTTGCAAGGGTCTACACCAGTTTGAATTTGCGGGAAGAAAGGGAGAAAGGTCAGTACATAGTGCAAGCACTTTATCATTATTACAGTCAGAACTTTTCAAAACTTCCTCAGAACTTTTTGGTTTGGGCTGGTGGTGATAAAATTACAGCGGTTGTAGACTACATTTCAGGTCTAACGGATAATTATGCCATTGATCTTTTTCAAAGCTTATTTATTCCTCGGAAGTAAAAAGATAATGAAAAAGTGGTTGAGATTTAAATCTCAACCACTTTTGTAATATATTCCATAATTAAAGTATAAGTTTTGTCTTAGAGAAGTAAAATAAAGCTATCAGACATAAGATAGTTAGTGTGTCTATTGAATAAAGAGACAAAGCAAAGGAATCTACTATGGATTAGCTAGGATTTGATAATTAAGCTCTCATCGCGTTTAATTGGATCGTGGGTATCCAAATGACCGAGAATGCCAGCGTGTTTTGCACCCTCCAGAAGAAACTGGACACTCCGGATATTAGGAAGGGTCGTTAAGCTGTTTACGATACTATATATGGTCATTTGTTCCTCGGTAGAGCCTCCCCCAAAGTTAGCTTTAAACTCCTTAGAGAGATTAATCGTAGCTATTCCATCTGCACTTACCGTAGCGTCAAGTAGAGTGGTTCCCGCTGGGAGCGGGGGTTCATATCCACTGGGAGGGTTAGCTAATTCGCTAAACATTGCCTTAATAACTGCCTGATCCTTTACTTCAACGGTTCGTTCAAAAGAAACTAACCCTGTAGCATCTGAGTTAGGGAAATAAAGCTTTATTTGTTGGGAGCTTTTGGGTTGCTCTATTGTGTCCGTATTGGAAGGCGGCGGGGTGGTTGCTGTATCTGAAGGTTTATTATCAACCTGAGCTTTGGAGGAATTGCACCCTGTCAGAAAGGCACCTGCCAGCAACAGGCAAAAAGTCAGAGCTAAAATAATTGTACGTATTGATCTCTTTGTCATAAAACATTCACCTTCCTTAAATTCATTGACATATGAGCTTAATGTTCGTCCATCGGCACTAGTCCAATCTTTTATATATACTATCATGCTTTTTAAATGAGCGAAAGGGCTAAGGTATTGATTCTTGTTTTAAGGCAACTGATCATAAATAATTACTTTTCCCAAAATAATTGTCGAAGTAAGAAGGTATTATCCTTGAAAAAGAAGAATTAATACAGTTGAAGAAGATGATTTTACCCTCACTAAAACAGATTCACCGAATGAAGAACTAAAAAAGAGGATTTTATGAAGTTTCGGCGAAAGAAATGTATATGTAAGGGTTGACAAAATAAACAAAGTGTGGCTGGAAACTGAAAGGCGTAGGAGACGTGGATATTAGACTTCATCAAGAATTTATGCCGGAAGAAGTTATCGAGGAAGTGCGATTACGCACAGATATTGTAGAGATTATATCTGAATATGTAAGCTTGCAGCGTAAAGGGAAAACTTATTTGGGGCTTTGTCCTTTTCATACGGAAAAAACTCCTAGTTTTACAGTAACCCCTGAAAAACAAATGTTTTACTGTTTTGGCTGCAATGTTGGAGGGAATGTTTTTTCTTTTCTTATGAAAAGGGAGAACTGGTCCTTCATGGAATGTGTTCAGAATTTGGCCTCTAGATATGGTGTGGCATTACCTGAGAAAGAATTATCTCCGCGTGAACGGGAAGCAAATCGACGTCGACAGCGTTTTGAAGAAATCCATGAATTAGCTACCAGCTATTTTCATGAACTTTTACTTAATGCACCTGAAGGAGAAGTTGGAAGACTCTATTTCTCAAAACGCGGGGTTGACCCAGATACCATGAAGAGCTTTCGTCTGGGTTATGCACCTGATCGCTGGGATGGGTTACTAACTTTCATGAAGGAACGAGGAGTGCAGCCAAATGAATTAGTAGAGAATGGGCTGGCGATAGAAAGGGGAACCCAAGGCAAAGGCGCAGGTTATTATGATCGCTTTCGAAACCGTGTCCTCTTTAGTATTCTTGACCGACGAAACCATTCAATTGGATTTGGCGGTCGAGTTCTAGATGATTCTCTTCCTAAATACCTTAACTCTCCGGAAAGCGAGTTCTTTAACAAGGGGCATCAGCTATATGGCATACATCGGGCCCATCAAGGAATTCGGGAGAAAGGTTATGCCCTTTTGGTTGAAGGCTATATGGATGTCATAGCTCTTCAGAATGCCGGCTATCCCAATGCAGTCGCCTCTTTGGGGACAGCCTTAACAAGGGATCAGGCCAAGCTATTAAGACGGTATACACAGCATGTCATCCTGCTTTATGATTCTGACGAGGCCGGAATCCAGGCTGCGTTAAGAGGAGGAGAAATTCTTCGAGATGCGGGAATCCGCTTGGATGTAGCTACTTTAAGAGGAGCAAAAGACCCTGATGAGTTCCTGAAAAGGTATGGAGCCGAGGACTTTGGAAAAGTATTAGGTCAGGTTTTGAATTATTTTGAGTTCAAATACCGGACGCTAGTTAAGGAAGTTCCTCCTCAGACCATTCAGGAAAAAGCAGAATTAGTCGTGAAGCTTGCTCCGGATATCATAAAAGTTAGCAGTCCAATCGAACGTGAAGGTTATGAGCGTTTCTTAAGTTTTGAACTAGGTCTAACTTTTGAGGCGGTACAACGAGAAATCTATAGAGTAGAAAACAAAAATACTAAAAATGTACAATTTATCGAATATTCTCAGCAAAAACAGGTTAGTTCTGGGAAAAATAGAGATAATATTAAGGGTGAAATTATTTCTCAAGATGAAAATACTCCAGCTTCACCAACTGTCCATTTAAAGGTGTATCGATCCGAACGTATTCTTTTACGGTTACTTATAGAGGAGATTTCATACTTGCCAAAAATTAAGGCAGAATTGGGAGAATCCTTTTGGAAGGTACCGGAGCATCAGCAAATCTTTAATTATCTCAATCAGGAGGGTAAATTGCCTGTTAACATTGAAGAACAGGTTCAAAGCCGCTTGGCTAGTTTACTCCTGGAAGAGTTAGATATAACCCATTCCGAGCGGCTTTTTGATGATTGTATCCAAGGGATTCTTTCTACTCAAGCAAATGAAAGAGTCGAGGATCTTCAAGCCCGCATGGCAGCTTTAGAAAAATCCGGTGACATGGCAGGGGCTATGGCTCTGTTGAAAGAGATAGGAGAGCGGTTGAAACGTGGCGAATAGTAAGGTTATAGGCACCAAAAAGAATGATCCGAGGGAAGGTGGGGGACAGATGAACGAAAAGCAAAAGATTGACAATGTCCAAGCCCTCATTCAAAGTGGAAAAAAGAAGGGATCTTTAACTTACAAAGAAATTATGGATGCTCTTCAAGGAATTGAACTTTCCGCGGATCAAATTGATGATATCTATCAGCAACTAGGACGCATGGGAATAGATGTGGTGCCGGAGCCTGAGGAAGTTGAACTGGAAATCTTAAAAGGCGTTAAAGTTGACGAAGATGATGACATTGTAGAGGATCCGGACGATGATGTTGAGGAAGAAGCGGAAGTGGATCTTTCTGTACCGGAGGGTGTAGGAATTGATGATCCTGTTCGCATGTACCTAAAAGAAATCGGACGAGTTCCCCTGCTCTCAGCCGATGAGGAAATCGAATTGGCCAAACGAATGGAAAACGGTGACGAAGAAGCAAAACGCCGCTTAGCTGAGGCAAACTTGCGCCTTGTGGTTAGTATCGCTAAGCGCTACGTCGGACGGGGCATGCTTTTTTTGGACTTAATCCAGGAAGGTAATCTTGGTCTGATTAAAGCTGTAGAAAAATTTGATTATGTTAAAGGCTTTAAGTTTAGTACCTATGCCACTTGGTGGATTCGTCAAGCTATTACCCGTGCCATTGCTGATCAAGCTCGAACCATTAGAATTCCGGTGCATATGGTTGAAACTATCAATAAGCTAATTCGGGTTTCTCGTCAACTTTTACAGGAATTAGGAAGAGAGCCAGCTCCCGAAGAAATTGCAAAAGTAATGGATATTCCTGTGGAGAGGGTTCGGGAGATTATGAAGATCGCTCAAGAACCTGTGTCCCTTGAAACCCCCATTGGGGAAGAGGAAGATTCTCATCTAGGTGATTTCATTCCGGATGATGATGCTCCGGCACCCGCTGAGGCTGCTTCGTTCATCTTGTTAAAAGAACAGTTAGAAGAAGTCTTAGAGACCTTGACCCCTCGCGAAGAAAAAGTTCTTAGATTACGCTTTGGACTTGATGACGGACGCACCAGGACTTTAGAGGAAGTTGGACAGGAATTCGGTGTCACTCGTGAACGTATCCGACAGATCGAGGCCAAGGCATTGCGTAAATTACGCCACCCTAGCCGCAGTAAGAAATTGAAGGATTATTTGGAGTAATAGTCTTCTTGAGATTTACAACCCAAGAACTTCAGGGAAAGATAGAACAGCGTCGCAGGCGGAACTACCCTCTGCGGCGTTTTGCCTTATGGAAGTGTGATAGAGTATTCCCCCATTCTAAAATTGCTAAAAAGAGGCGTCCCTAAAAAACTTTAAAAATTTTTGCCAAAGACTTGACTATAGGTCGTTAATTACGTATAATAACCCGTGCAGAGCATTCCTCGATAGCTCAATGGTGGAGCAACCGGCTGTTAACCGGTAGGTTGTAGGTTCGAGTCCTACTCGGGGAGCCATTTATATCAGTTCTTTTTGGGCCCATAGCTCAGCGGTAGAGCCCCCCGCTCATAACGGGTTGGTCCTAGGTTCGAATCCTAGTGGGCCCACCATTTATCAATCTGGATAAATGGTGGGAATTTTGTTTTTGGCCGAAAATATGGAATACATAAATCCAATTCGGGCGATTAGCTCAGCGGTAGAGCGCATCCTTCACACGGATGAGGCCACTGGTTCGAGACCAGTATCGCCCACCAGTTAAAGTAAGGGTTTCAGCCTATTTGATAGAGTGAACTCCAAAATCCTTTTGTCAATTAGAATGTAAACTCCATGAACCTGCCTGTTCAGAGGGTGGGATGAAAGTGTAGTTCATTTTCGTAAGAAATTAAGCTTGTTGGTCTTAGCGCTTTTCCTCTTGGAAGAGTGCTTTATTTGTTTTTAAGAACTCCGCTAGCTTCGGGGTTAGTTTCTTGAAGGCGTTGCCCCAAAATTGGAAACCTTTCCGATTTTGGAGAAATCAACTTGTTGCTGTTAAAGTTGTAGAATGTGGTATAATTGGACTATAGTTATCCACCGGTGAGTACAGAAATCGTTTACTAAGACTAACCCAGTGACTTCTGTCTGCGGGTTCTTTTATATTTTCGAAGGAAAAAGGAAAAAATAGTATTTAGAGTATATGAGTTTGGGAGGAACATATTGTGATAACCTTGTCGTCAAAAATTGAGTTCGTAAAGGCCCTTAGAGAGAAGTTCTTAGGGAATAACTTAAAGTGTATAGAGATTCTTGCGGTTGTAGAATGCACCATCGATTTTGGGGTAGTTGTAAATATTGATGTTGCAGATGATAAAGTTTCGGTGTGGAGCGAAGAGGGTAATGTTTTTTGGATTAATTTAGATGATGTAATTGGAGTAAATTATAATCCCTTTGAAGAAGATGTTTGTCTATCATTAGAAGCGAAAAATGACGTCAAAGTTTTGTTTTATGTAGATTAACAAAAATTTTTAAAAGATTGAGAAAATAGGTATTGCAGAGATTGCTAATCTCGTGTTATGATACTTTTATCAACAGAAACGGTTTGTGTTGCAAAATATATTTGTACAAATTTTAACAAGGCTTCAAAACGTAGTTTTATAATACGAAACATAATTCTGCATCTAGGAATTTTTGGCCTCCTTCATGGCAGTAGAGGTTATGATGGCTATCCACGAGTGAATAAGAGCTAATATATCGAGGTATCTATCACAGACAGAGATATCTGCTAAAAGTAAAACGGAGTTTCATTATACGGGACAATAATTGAGATGATTTTTCAGATTGCTTACAATCTGATTTGAAGTGGATTAGAAGGGGGAGACGACCATGACGCGCTGGGAATTAGAAGGACAGGTGAAACACTATTTTGCTGATGAGCTAGAAAAAGATGCTGAAATGACTGGGGCACAATTCATCGTAAAGTTCTTAGAACATAAGGGAGTGACTCAGATCTATGGGATTCCTGGAGCGGCAATTTTACCCTTTTATGACGCGGTGCTGGGGCAGGATCTTATGCGCTCGATTAGTGTAAGGCATGAACAAACTGCAATTTTCATGGCGGATGGATACGCTAGATCAACGGGAAAAGTAGGGATCTGTGCTGCTGCTTCAGGCCCTGGTGCAACTAACTTCCTGACAGGTCTATATAGTGCCTATGGGGATTCTGTTCCCTTAATTGCCTTTACTGGTCAAGTTGAGACAGATTTAATAGGAAAAGAAGCTTTTCAGGAAGCTCCAATTGTTGAAATGGCCAAACCGGTTACGAAAGCTGCTTATCTTGTCACAGAGACAGATGATCTGCCAAGGGTAATGAATGAGGCATGGAAGCTGGCAAACATGGGCAGGAAGGGACCTGTCTTAATAGATATTCCTGTTAATATTCAGCTAGGGCAGCTAAAGTTAAACCTGAAGGAATATTTCAAAGAAGAGAAGCAAGTGCCAAATAATTTAGGTCAAGCAACAGATAGTCAACTGGAAATAGTCTATAAAATGTTAGAGGAAGCGAAAAGACCTGTTATTATGGTTGGCGGGGGAATTGCAGGAAGGGCGGCGGAAGATCTGGTAAGGCTGGCTCAACTTTTGCAGATCCCGGTAGTTTCCTCAATCCTTGGTAAGGAAGGATTCCCTAATTACCACCCTCTTTATGCAGGAATGGTAGGAACTATCTGTCAAACCCCCCTGGGCAATAAAACAATTTCAGAGGCAGACCTTATTATAAATTTAGGTGGAAGATTCGACTATCGAAGTATGGGAGAAATAACTTTACTTACTGAAGAGCGTAAGGTTATTAACGTTAATAAGGAAGATGATAACCTTTCAGAATCTGCTCCGGTAGATTTGACAATAGTTTCAGATATTAAAGGCTTTATACAAAGCTTCAGCAGCTATATCTTAGGCTGCAAATATAAGCCTAAGACTGAGGCGATGGATAGAATCGTAGCCCTGCAAAAAGAAAAAGCAAGAATCGCTCGCCAAACCAATTTTACAGAGAATCCTTCGAAATCTCTGCAAGCGATTTTAGAGGTTAGGAAAGGACTCCGACCGGATGCAATTGTGGCGCTGGATTCTGAATTAAGTCAACTTTGGGCTTCACAATTAAATGAAATGTATGAGTCAAGAACTTTTTTAATCACTGGTTGTGCAGGCAGTAAAGGATGGGGACTTGGTGCATCAATGGGGGCTCAGCTGGCTTATCCCCAACGTCAGGTCATAAACATTATGGAGGATGCAAGTCTAAGTATTTCTCTTCAAGAGCTGGCCACGGCAGCAAAAAATTTAATTCCGATTGTCATCCTAGTCTTTAATCATGATCAAAGCCGTCAAAATGGATTAGACTTTGTTTCAGCAGCCAAAGGCTTAGGAGTCGAGGCTGAATCCGTTGAAAGAATTAATCAGATACCAGGTGCATTAACGAGGGGATTTAGTGCTTATCGTCCTTACTTAATTGAGGTTATGGTTAATTCGGAGGAGCAAAGGTTAGCCTCCAGTGGTGGAGTTGCTTGAAGTAGTCGGTGGCAGTCATTACTTGACGGTAGGAACATCCGCTTATTCTCGAATGGGTGTAATGAATAAAGAATAAATAAATAAATCAATCAATAAAAAAAGTAGGTGCAGTTCTAATAAGTATCCTCAGATATTTATTAGAGCTGCACCTTTAATGTTTCTAACCCAGTAGTAATTTTACAATGATGGAAGCTTGTTTAATTTGGCTAAAATAAACCATTCAGAGCATGTCCAACAATTCGACAGCGCTGTCGATTTGTTGGACATGCTAATTGTCTTTAAAGTCAGATATCTATGTCCCTAGGGGCCTTCTTTTTGGATATAATAGATTTAGGATGGTGAACGAATCTCCCCCACTTATACTATCGTTAGACGTGGGACTCTTCTCACAGCACGTGGATAAATTCTATAAATTATGATATCATCTTGTGATTAAGAGATAAATTTTGAGCTAGTTTCCTTGATGAGGTGAAAATATGACAGTATCAGTTAGTTTAGGTCCCCGTCTTCAGGCGGTAGCCTCCTTAGTACCCGAGGGTTCAATCCTAGGAGATATAGGGACAGATCATGCCTATTTGCCGATCTTCCTTTATGAGACCGAAAAGATTGCTAAAGCAGTGGCTATAGACGTACATGAAGGGCCTTATAAATCTGCTTTAACTGCAGTGAAAAGTCGTAAACTTGGAGACTCTCTCGACGTTAGATTTGGTGATGGGTTAATGCCCCTGGAGGTTGGGGAAGTGAATACCTTGACCCTTGCCGGAATGGGCGGCAGAACTATGTTAGAGATTTTTTCTGCTCGACCGGATGTTATGAAGGGGATTTCTAACCTTATCCTTCAACCTCAGGGTGCCGAAGGGGCTGTTCGCTTAACTTTATTAGAGCAAGGATGGAAGTTAGGGTTTGAGAGGTTAGTAGAAGAAGATGAGAGAATTTATGTTGTAATGGCTTTTTCTAAGGAATCGGGATGGGGCTTAGATGAACTTCAAGAGAGAGAAACGGTTTGGGCACAGCGTCTATACCCTCTGGCAGAGAAAGAGCAGATGACGGAGAAGGAGTTTCAAAGTATAGTACATATATTGGTTTGGCAGTTTGGCCCACTGATTTTGGAAGGACATAAAGAGCTTTTAACTAAGCAATTCAACGAATATCGTGACAGATTGTTGATCCAAATGAAACAGATGAAAAAATCCAACAGTCCGGAGATTATCGAGAAGATCAGAGAAGTTTCATATAAATTGACATTAGTGGAGGGATTGAGTTCATGGCAGTAACAGTTGGCTTAGTCGCCCAGGTGATTGAAAAGATTGCGCCAAAATCTTGGGCTGAAGAGTGGGACAATGTTGGCTTGCTGGTTGGAAGCGGATCGAAGCCTGTTGAACGAATAATGCTGACGCTGGACTGTACTTTAGATGTTATCGAAGAAGCTAAAGAATATGGAGCTCAGCTTATTGTAGCTCATCACCCGCTAATTTTCCGTCCCCTCAAAAACCTAAGATCAGATAATGCTGCAGCACAAGTTCCATTAAGCTTATTTAAAAATGATATAGCCTATTATGCTGCCCACACGAATTTGGATCAGTCCAGACTATCCTCCAGTTCCATTTTAGGAGAATTGCTGGAGCTGGATAAGATGGAATATTTGGAGCGAGTATATGACTTTAATCCTAACCGTAATGATACTCAGGAACATGGCTATGGAGTTTCAGGGTATTTAAGGCATCCTCAAAAGTTAAGTGATTTATGGTCGAAGTTTCTTGACAAATTGAAGCAAGCGCAAATCTATGCTCAAGCCTATGATCTTACCGGAGTTCGCTTGGCAGGCTCTTTAGATCAAGAAATTAGAAAAGTAGCCATTGTTAATGGAAGTGGAGGCCGTTTCGTTCCGAAAGCATTGTTTAAAGGAGCTGACTTACTGATTACAGGTGATGTAGACCATCATGCGGCTCTTGATGCTCTTGAAGGAGGAATGGCTATCGGAGATCTAGGACATTTTTTGACTGAGGCCCCGATGTTAAAACTATTGAAAGATTTTCTATCAGCAGAGAAAGCCCTTCAAGGAATTGAGATCTTAGTCAGTTCAAGAAATCGCTCGCCGTGGAAATAATAAATATCCTATGGAGTCAGGGTATGGCTTCATAGGATATTTTAATTATAAAGGGATAGAAACAGAGATTTAGTTTGTGAAAGAAATTATTACCACTTGACAGTAATTGTGAAATATATTACTATACTGTTGTAAGGAATTATCTGATAATAAAGTTCTTTCTAAATAATATGCGTTCTAGGTGCTATTTAGAAATTAACAGGTCCTTCGATACAATCGATTTTGAAAGGAGAAATGCAACAATGATGAATCGCACTGAAATTTTGAGACTCCAACGGGAAAAGGTTTTGGCTAATATTCTTCAGGATAACGCTAATAGAGCAAAATGGCTGACAGAACTAATGGATATTGATGATCAAATTGAAGAAATGAACGAGCAAAAGTCAAAAGTCAATTGATTACCCAAAACTCTCCATTTGACCAAATCAATTTTTTTTAGTAATATAACAAAGCGAAGTCAACCAGATGATCGCGGAGACAGGGATCGAAAGATCGTCTCTGAGGAAAGTCCGAGCTCCATAGGGCAAGGTGCTGGGTAACGCCCAGTGGGGGAAACCCCAAGGAAAGTGCAACAGAGATATACCGCCGATAGCGGAGGTCTACTGACTTCCGAGTAGGTAAGGGTGGAAAGGCGAGGTAAGAGCTCACCGGCAGTCAGGTGACTGGCTGGCCATGTAAACCCCACCTGGAGCAAGACCGAATAGGGGAACGATGAACGGCCCGTTTTTGTTCCCGGGTAAGGTCGCTAGAGGCCGTCGGTAACGGCGGTTCGAGATAGATGATCATCACCTCTTTTAAGAGGTACAGAACTCGGCTTATGGGTGACTTCGCAATCCGTGGGAAACTGGTTAGGGCATTAATATGCTTAACCGTTTCCCTTCAGTTTTTCCTGAAAGAATTTAAATACAGGAAGAGCCATAACCTTTATCCAATTTAAAAAGTTAACCCTGGGAAAGATGATCTCCCAGGGTTTTTGTGTGAGTTTAAACGTGTGCATCTCAAAATTTTGAGGAATGGAATGTACATGGAGAGGAGGTTGTAATAAGATTATTTAATGAATGAACATTCGTTCATTTAGAATCGTAACAAAATAACTACTGATATAATTTCACGATCTCCTGTAGCTTTAAAGCCAGGCCCATTTTTCCTTCAACCTTTAATCCCCCTGTCATAAAGGCCATTGTAGTATTTAACTTATCTTTTAACATTTTTGAGAAGTTTTTTTCGTTCATTATCAAAGTTACTTCTGCATCCGGAGCAGCTCCTTCGACAACTTGCACCTGACCTGCTTTAAACACAATTTGCAGCGGGCCACTTTCCTCAAGATTAATCTGATAGATGCGGTCTTTTTCAGAAGCAATATGTTGGGGGTTGGCATTCATCTTTTCGACAAGTTCCTGTAATTCATCTCTGGCGCTCATTCTTCATTTTCCTCCCTTATTCCCACATAGTCATAATGTTATGAAAGTTTTCACATTCTAGAAAAATATATCATAAATTACTGAACATTTCAAATTCATTTATGTATCTGTGCCAGCAATGAAGGGTAATTGATGGCCTAATTTGTATGTAAAATTACTACTGGGTTATATAATAGCATAACAATAACGTGATATAATTAATTAACTTGTATCTATAGATTTTATTAAGGGGGAAAACAATTAATGGAGAACAGAGAGTTATGGGAACGTTTGAACATGGACCTAGATAAGCATGATGAATTTTTAGCTCCGGTGCCCCAGATATTTACTGAACTTTTTTTGAACAGAGAAAATCGTCCCACCGGAATGGGATATTTTGATGCTGTCGTGGGAGATGTCCATGGCATTCGTGTCCATGAGCTTTATGCCATGAAAGAAGCCGGCGCTAAGGTATTCTCTACCTTTTGTGTCTACGTCCCTGAAGAAATTGTCGTAGCAACCGGCAGTGCCAGTATCGGTTTATGTGCCGGTGCCCAGTTTACGGTTCCCTCAGGGGAAAAGGTTCTGCCACGCAACCTATGTCCGCTTATTAAGTCAACAATGGGCTTCAAATTAGATCGAATTTGCCCGTATTTTCAGGTTTCCGATTGGGTCATTGGTGAGACTACCTGTGATGGCAAGAAGAAGGCCTGGGAACTCTTAAATGAACATATCCCAACCTACGTAATGGAACTTCCTCAAAAGAAAAATGAGAAGGATGCACGTCTTTGGGAAGAAGAAGTACGAGAATTTGCCTCCTTTATCGAAGGTGAGACCCAAGTTGAATTAACTAAAGAAAATCTTGCTCAAGGAATAGAGAAGATTAACAATAAGCGGAAAGCTCTGCAAAGGTTGGCAGATCTAAGAAAACACAATCCTGCTCCTATACATGGCTTAGATGTTCTACTAATAAATCAACTTTCGTTCTTTGATGATCCGGTACGTTTTGCGGCTCAAGTTAATGCTTTATGTGATGAGCTTGATGAGCGGGTTAAGGCCAAAGTTGGAGCAGCCCCGGCTGATGCACCACGAATTTTAGTGACGGGTACTCCCCAACCTCTCCCGGCCTGGAAGCTGCATGCTTTAATTGAAAAGGCTGGGGGAGTGGTCGTTGGGGAAGAGACTTGTACTGGGGAACGTTATTTTAAAGATCTGACAGAACCCGCAGATACCCTTACAGATATGCTAGCAAACATCTCCAAGCGCCCATTGAAGGTGAATTGTGCTTGCTTCACTCCTAATCAAGGTCGCTTGGAGGATATCGTAACGATGGCTAAGAACTTAAAGGCAGATGCAGTGATAGATTTCAACCTGCAGTTCTGCCAGCCTTATGGCGTGGAAGGTTATTTCGTTGGGAAAGAAATGGAGAAGCAAGAAATACCTTTCTTGCGTTTAGAAAGTGACTTTTCTGAAGAAGATCAAGGCCAACTACTGACTAGGATTGAAGCCCTGATAGAGATGATCCGGGGATGAGACGTGCCGGCTTAGATCTGGGTTCAGTTAACACTAAATTGGTGGTATTGAACCAAGAGGAAAGAGCGTACTGTCAAGTTGTACCTTCTCGCTTTGATTCGGTACAAGCCGGTATTGCCTTACTGAAAGAGTATAATGAAAGGGTAGAGGAGAAAATCGATAAGCTTGTAGTCACTGGCTATGGCAGAGTTAACTTCCCTGAGGGAAGGGTAATTACTGAGATCACCTGTCAAGGTCGAGGCTGTCACGAGGATTTTCCGGAATACCCGTTTATTCTTGATTTGGGCGGGCAGGATGCCAAGGTTATTAAGAAGAATTCAGCGGGAAAAATAGTCCAGTTCATTATGAACGATAAATGTGCCGCGGGCACAGGTCGCTTTCTGGATGTTATTCTTAAAGGGCTTGATCTAACCCCCGCAGAGATGGATTTGGCAGCAGAGGCCAAGCCAATGGCGATTAATTCTATGTGTACTGTATTTGCCGAATCTGAGGTTATTACCATGCTTGCCAAAGGGGTTCCCAAACCGGAAGTAGTTGCCGGGCTTTTTAAAAGCACTGCCAAACGCCTTTCGAATTTTGTCCAGTCCATGGGTCAGCCGGAAACCTTAATTTTCACCGGCGGTGGTGCCCATTATGTGCTGCTTGTTAAGTTCCTTGAGCAAGAGTTGAAGGGGAGTATTGTTATTCCTTCCGAACCTGAGCTTACCGCTGCTTTTGGGGCAGCTTTACTAGCCTAGAGCTAAACTAAACTAGTCTATAGTTCAGCATATTTAATGGGTCGATGACTCCTTTGCAGGGTTATCGGCCCATTGCTATTGGAGTTATGACGCGATGTGTTTTTTAGCCGGAACCGAATTAACAAATATTTAATAGTCAGACAAGCATATTTATAATTGAATTAAATATAGAGAAACATAAGTATAAATCAAGGGCAGTTTGAGAAAACTTAATTGATATCAACTTTAGATAAAGTAGAAAATTTCAAGGAGTTACGATTTCATGTCTTCAATTTTAGAGGTTCGCCCTTTAGTCATTGCTTTATTTTCCATTGTTTTAGGGGCTACAGGGCAGTTTTTATTTCGTTTAGGTATGGTTGAGTATGGTAAAGTTTCTGTTACAGGAATATGGAGACAACTGGGATCAATAATTCTTACTCCGGCAATCTTTAGCGGTTTTGCATGTTTTGGTGTGAGTTCCATTCTTTGGCTTGTGGTGATCTCGCGCTGGGAACTTAGTTATGCTTATCCCTTAGTCTCATTAGGCTATGTAATTGCTATTATGTATGGAACCCTATTCCTTCAAGAAGATCTGACACTGCCTAAGATCCTAGGTTGTTTGCTGATTTTAGCAGGTATGAGCGTATTGGGACTATGGGGGCAAACATGAAACTAAATGGGTAAATCAATTAAAAAATCGAATATTAGATAAGGTTAGTTCTCTGGATATCCTGAATAGGATATGTTAAGCTAATGTTAAATCAAATCAACCAAATCATTTAAAGTTCCACCTTAATAACTTCTGCGTTCCAAAATGGGATACCATTATCTTTTTGAAGTCATGACCAGACTAGAAAAAGGGGCGTGTTGTTGGATGCATTTACAAGATTTCGGGCGTGGTGCGAGGATTGAATTATCCAAAATGGCCAAATTACTCGGAATGAAGTTTATCGGTTTTAATCCGAATGCCCAGCAGGTATCATTGGAGTTTAAAGGTAAAGGGGTTACTTATCAACTTGAGGAGTTTGTTCGACAGTATGAAAGAGAGTGTACTACATCACTGACCTAAGTAATTTAAGGGCTTAAAGGGCTCTGACTCATAATTATGAGTCAGAGCCCTT